>Ga0228536_1000271_pt1 | contig 119803 bp, 127 predicted proteins | sample SJ1Smetagenome_FD_168611 | JGI IMG/M metagenome (GOLD analysis project Ga0228536, IMG submission 168611) | Enriched culture of PCE-dechlorinating microbial communities from Ithaca, New York, USA - SJ1.S | ecosystem: Engineered > Modeled > Simulated communities (microbial... > Unclassified...
GCAATTATTATTCGTTCCTTGTAACGGCAGACAGCCTGCACACCCAACCCGTGGTAAGCAATGCAGGGGGCATTTTCACATCAAATTCAGGCTATATGAAGATTTCTCCGGATGGACAATTGATTGGCGCAGGCGTTCAAATCGGTACCGGAGGTATATTTAATTTGCTAAGTTTTAACAATGCAACAGGAGTGATCAGTGAGAATTTCTATCTTTCAATTCCAATGTCATCATTTGGTGTAGAATTCTCCCCTGATAACAACAAACTATATATTAGTGGTGGTATTTCACATTTTATACAATTAGATCTTAATGCAGGCAGTTCCCAGGACATTTTAAACTCAATGTTTACCATTGGTACAGCAATGGGTGCACTTCAGTTGGGGCCAGATGGTAAAATATATTGTGCTCATTCAGGTTATTATCTTGGTGTAATCAATAACCCCAACGAAGCAGGCATAGCTTGCAATTATGATCCTCAGGGGGTGTTTCTGGGGAGCGGGTTCTGTTCGGTTGGCCTCCCTTCCTTTATCCAATCCTACCTCAACGACCCGGAGTATGCCACCACCCAGCACTGCGCCGGGCAGCCCACACAGTTTAACATTGCCAACACCAACGGCATAGATTCGGTGTATTGGAAGTTTAAGGATTTTGGCAATATGCCCAACGATACCTCCACCCTGCTTAGCCCTGCATATACCTTTTCAGGGCCGGGTACTTACTACCCGGAGCTTACGGTGTATTCGGGCCTGCTGCACAAAACGGTAAAGGATACGGTGGTAATTTACCCACTGCCCACGCCACAATTGGGCAGCGATACCCTGTTTTGCCCCGGCGCAACCATTGCACTTATGCTTGATGCCGGGCCGGGCGATACCTACAACTGGAACGGTAACTTTACCCCCGGCAGTCAGACCCTGGCGGTAACGGATACCGGCACCTACTTTGTGCGGGTGCGGCAGCATGGCTGCAACGGTTACGATACCATACAGGTGGGCAGTTACCCGCCTGCCACGGCAGATATTACCAACGCCCAGTTTAACAATTCAAACTGCAACCAGGCAGATGGTTCCATCACGGGTATGGTGTTTGGGGCAGTTATTCCTTTTGGCATTGTATGGCACAATGACGGGGGCGTGGAAGTGGGCACTGGCCCCGACCTGCTCAACGTGCCCGCAGGCAGCTACACCGCCACAGTAAGTTTCGGCGACAATTGCACCCAGGAATTTGGCCCTTACAGTATCACCGACAACAACGCCACCCAGATAGCTGATGTACTGCCCACCCACGATCACTGCAACCAGGGCATGGGCGGTTTGTCGGTACTTCCCGCTTCGGGCAACCCTGCTGATTTCCTCTACAGCCTCAATGGCGGGCCTTACCAGGCTAATAGCGGGTTTTTCACCGGCTTGGGCGAGGGCGGGTACCATATTAGCCTAAAAGATGCCGCAGGCTGCATAAGCAACGTTTACACCCAGGTCATTGAAAATATTCCCGGTCCCGAAATTCATTGCTTCCCCAGTCCGGCAACCGGCAGCAGTAGTGATGGCCGCATTACGGTGATTTCACCGAACTCCGGCCTCACCTATCAGCTTGAGGGCGGTTTGCCCCAAACCGGAAATATCTTCACCGGGCTTACCGCCCAAATATATTATGTGCTGGTTACCGATGGCTTTGGCTGCACCGCCCGCGACACGGTAGAGGTTGAAAGCCTTCAAGGTTCCACACTGGTGGCGCTGGCCGGCATCAACCGCCAATGCCTGAACAAACCCGCCAGTTCCGACATAAGGCTTACACGTGTTAGCGGACTAAAGCAGTTCAAGGCCACGCTTTACTACAATGCCGGTATCCTGAACTGCACCAATTTCAACAGCAACGAGGTGGATTTCCCCGGCATAACTGCTCAAATGTTTACTGCCCCGGCCAGGGTTGAAATTGCCTGGAATGGCAGCACCGCCGTTACAAACACCGACACCCTGTTACTTGGCAGCCTGATTTTTGAAACCACCCAGCCCGGCCTTGCCGACATCAACTGGGAGCATGGCAGCCCCATGACCTGGTTTTTGAACGAGGCAGGCGACACCATTCAGCAACCTGCCCTTATACCGGGCAACATACAGGTGCACGAAATTCCTGAAATAGGCCTGCAACAGCCCCCGCCGTTGTGCGAAGGCGACAACATTACCCTGAGTGCCGGGGTAAACGGCGGCACCGCCCCCATGCAATACACCTGGACAGGGCCACAGGGCAGCAGCAGCACGCAACAGCTCACCATTGCCCAAGCCGGTAGCAGCGACAACGGCCTGTATCACTTCACCGTAAGCGACTATTTCAATTGTGCCGACACAACGCAAATTATGTTATCGGTTGTGCCTTTGCCGCAGGCCAACTTCCCCACCACCACCGACACCATCTACTACGAGCAGCAAACCCAACTGCAGGCCACCCCAGGCTATGCCAGCTACCAATGGAACACCGGCGATACCACCTACTTTATCAACATCACCGAAGAGGGCGACTACAGCGTACTGATGCAAACCTCTGAAGGCTGCACCAACCTTGAAAAAGTAACCCTGATAGACACCTGGTTCCCCTTCAATATCCCCAATGCCTTCACGCCCAACGGTGATGGACTGAATGACACCTTCCGCCCCGTAACCGATTACGACCGGTTTTCAAAATACTATATGGTCATCTACAACTCCTGGGGCCAGCGGCAGTTTGAAACCACCAACCCCGCCGATGGCTGGGATGGTAAAGATGCTGCCACCGGCGTTTACATGTGGGTGATTACTTACGCGGATCATCTGGGGAAGGTGAGTACGCTGAAGGGGAGTGTGACGTTGGTGAAGTAATGTAGTTAAAACTTAAAAATTAACAATATTTTGGTATCTTTGTCTTATTATTAACCAAAAAACCAACTCATGAAAAACCTTAAGTTTATCTTACTAGTTGGGATTTGTGCTCTCGGATTCAATGTCAGTGCACAATATATAACTGTAAGTATTATTGAAAATACCAGTTATTCAGGCTTATACGATGTTAAGCTTTTTGTCTTAGATGTTGTGACGCAAAACTATTGTCAGGTAGCACAAGAACAAGATGTAACTCTCTCTTATACGTTCATCCCAAATGAAATCAATCTTTCATGTGTATACCTGGTAAATGATCAGAAAGATCGTTATAGATATATTGCTGTGGTAACCAGGCAGGAAGCTATAGGCAGTGGTCAGAACTGGACACAATTACTTGATACAGGAGAAATGTGGAATGTTATTACAATTCCTCCTGTACAAATGAATTAATATATATTGGTTCAGATGTTCCGTGGGATCTTGTTTTTCTTTCTTATTATCTTTAGCGTTTTCTGTGTTGCTCAAAAAGAATATCATAACTGGTACTTTGGTCAATATTGTGGATTGACTTTTAGCAATGGCGCTCCAATTGCGCTCACAAATGGTAGTAATTATGGATGGTCAGGAGCTTCAATTAGTGACTCGTTGGGAAACTTATTATTTTATACAGATGGAAGCTATATTTATGACCGAAATCATAATTCCACTCCTAATGGTTATGGATTTTATGGACGGTCATCTACGCAAGGCTCCTTAATTGTTCCTTTACCAAATAGTAAGAATCTTTTTTATATTATAAATGTTTGCCACTGGTCAAATGATTTTAGTGATATTCCCGAGACCGGATTGTTTTATTCTATTTTTGATATTAATTTGAGAGATGGATTAGGGGATATAGTTGTGGACGGGAAAAATATCCCCATCTATTTACCTTTATCTGGCTGTTATGCAGTTGATAAACTCACTTCTGTAAGACATAAAAATAATCGGGATATTTGGATAATTACGCGTAATTATCCCGGAAATAAGTTTTTTTCATTTTTATTAACTCCTTCCGGCATTAACCCTGTCGGAAAAATAAGTCTTAGCCTACATAACTGGATTACTGGACAAGGGCAACAGAATATCGGGGAAATAGCAATTAGTCCCGATGGTGCAACGATGGCCACTGCATATGATAATAATGAGTTTTTTGAAATTGGAAATTTTAATACCGCAACTGGTCTGTATACCCCAGGGTTTAAAGTATTTCCAAACATTACACCTTGTGGATCGAACTATGTATCCGTCTTTGGCTTGGAATTTTCTCCTGATTCAAAATTTTTATATACATCTATTCGGGTTGCTACTATTAATAATTTTGAATGTGCCTGGGTTCAGCAATACGATGTTTCTATTCTAGATTCTGCTTCTGTTAAACAATCGCAAATTACCATAGGTGCAGGAATTGCAGGTTCGCTTCAAAATGGTCCGGATGGAAAGATATATGGGGGCTTATTTGATGAACAGTATTTAAGTGTTATTCACAATCCCAATAAGAAAGGTTTATTTTGCAATTTTGAGTTCGCTTCTGTATCTTTAGGTGAAGGCAATAGAAAATACTTGTGGGGTTTACCCCAAATGCTTCAAAAATATTTCTCCTATATCAATTATTCAGCGGCATGCATAAATCAACCTACCCTTTTCACTCCCAATATATATCCGGTGCCTGACAGTGTATACTGGAACTTTGGGGATGCCATGTCAGGTGCCAATGATACCTCCACTTTGCTTAACACTTCGCATATATACCACACTCCCGGAGATTTTCAGGTTACCCTTATTTCTTACTGGCCGGGCGGCAGGTCTGATACCTCTGCTAAGACCATTTCTGTTTTACCGGCTCCTTTTCCCAATATTGGTGATACAGCATTCATCTGTAAGGGCGATTCCGTTGCGCTTGAATCTGATATTTTTGAATCCTACCTCTGGAGCAGTGGTGATACCACCCGAACAATTTCCGTTGCAGATACCGGCACTTATTGGGTAAAGGTAATAAATAGTTTTGGATGCTCAGGACGCGATTCCGTCAGGGTGGATTATTACCCCGCCCCCGTGGTGAGCGATTCAGTTTTGATCTCGCCTACTGCCTGTGGCGGAAGTACAGGAGCCATCAGGGAATTAACCATTACGGGTGTAGAACCTGTTTCTGTTTGGTGGTTAGACTCTTATGATAATCTTGTTGGCACTACGCTTGATATATACAACCTGCCTGCCGACTGGTACGCCCTTTGGGCAACAGATGGACGTGGATGTACCAATTTCATTCAAAAGTACTATGTTCCCGATGCAGGGAATGTACTTATCCATTCAGTTGATCATGAGCCTTCGTTCTGCGACAATAACAATGGTTCAATCATTATTAAAGCCGTAACAGGTTTGGGTGATATGCTTGCTTACTCTATACGCCAGGACGAGTGGCTTACCAATGAAGGCAATTTCACCAATCTGGAACCCGGCGAATATGTTGTAAAAGTTCGGGTTATCGACAGTACCGGATGTCAGGCAGTTTGGCCTGATCCTATTACCATTTCTAACGAACCCGGCCCTGTGGTTTACACCAGTACCGAACCTGAAACTGATAACAACCAGGATGGCACTGTTACGCTTACTGCAGATGGTTTTGGTAATTTAACCTACATCCTTTATGGAATAGTTCAGGATACAGGGTACTTCACCGGACTTGCTTCAGGCACTTACTATTACGAAGTGATTGACCAAAACGGCTGTTTTACCTCAGATAGTGTTACGGTTGGGCGTATTCAGGGATTTATTCTCTCGGCCATTGCCGGCAACGATACCATTTGTTTTTCGCCACAATTGCTTACAATTCCAGTAGAGGTTACCAATTTTAACGCGGTGAAAGCATTTGAAATTAGTCTGCGTTATGATGCCACAAAAGTATCCTGTCAAAACTATACCGGTTTAAACGATCAATTGGATGGATTGACAATTGAAGTGTTCCCCGCACTTGAACGGGTTGTGGCCTGGTGGACAGGCTCTTCCCCTGTTACTTTTTCAGCAACAGAACAGTTGTTTGAACTGGTATTTACAGCTAATGATACCGGTACCAGTCAGTTGGCATGGGATCAGACTGGGTTAAGCTGGTTTGAAGGAGAGAACGGGATGCTTGATAATGTTGAGTATTCAATTGGCGAAATGCAGGTTAATCCACCTGCCGGTATCAGCGTTAATCATTCAACGGTTTGTTGTGAAGGCGGAATTCTCACCATTGCACCATCAGTAGCAGGCACCCAACCTATTACATATCAATGGCAATTACCTGATGGCGGCACCGATAACAGGGATATGTTTATAAGTTTTGATGCGCGGCAGGAAAACTCAGGGAACTATGCTATTAAAATCACAGATGCACTCGGATGCCAGGATTCTATTATTGTAAATGCACGGGTAGTCCCCTTACCCTCCGCCAACTTCCCAACTATCAACGACACCATTCCCTTCGAACAACATTTTACCCTCGAAGCCACACCCGGCTACTTCAGCTATCAATGGAATACCGGCGATACCACCTACTACATAACCGGCACCGAAGAAGGCAGCTACTCAGTTATTATTCAGACCGAGGAAGGCTGCACCACCATTGATTCCGCTTACCTGAAGGATGTTTATATGCCCTTCTACTTTAATGTTCCCAACGCCTTCACCCCCAACAACGACGGCCTGAATGACACCTTCCGCCCTGTAGTTGATTACGAAAGAGTGCGTATGTTCAGCATGGTGATCTACAACCGCTGGGGGCAACTGATCTACGAAACAACCAACCCTGCAGAGGGCTGGAATGGGGAGGATGCTCCGGCGGGGGTGTATAGCTGGGTGATCAGTTTTTCGGATATGGTGGGGAAGGTTGTGAAGATGAGGGGGAGTGTGGTGTTAGTCAAGTAACACCTTACCCCGATCGTGCATTTGTGCTTTTTGAAAAATTAATGCATATAATCAGCAGGATTTAACTCCCTCTACTCGGGCAGAGAGCTGAGGGGAGGTCGATTCACACCCATTTTTACAAACCGTTAACACAGGATTCCCGATATTTTATACTTTTGCAAAAAATCAGGAATTTATATGGACTTGAAAGAAATTATGGCCATCGGTGGAAAACCGGGACTTTATAAAATGGTTGCTCAGGCCAAAAACGGAATTGTTGTTGAATCAATCATCGACCAAAAGCGCATTCAGGCTTTTGCACACGACAAGATCAGCTCACTGGAAGAAATCAGTATTTTTACTGAAAACGAGGATCTGCCCCTGAAAGAAGTACTGAAAAAAATCTTTGAAAAACTGAAAGGTAAAACGACTCCGGAATTTAAAAACGACAATGCCGGACTGAAAGCTTTTTTTGGTGAAATATTGCCGGAATACGATAAAGAACGCGTTTATGTTTCACACATGCAAAAGGTCGTAAGCTGGTATAACCTACTGGTTGAGCATGATCTGCTCGACTTCGCCGAAAGCAATGAAACACCCGGAACCGGAGACCAACCAGCTTCCGCTGAATAATCTGCAAGTCCGTAAGCTTTACGGACTTTTTTTTTACTTTTACTTCACGATCCGGTATGGAATAAACTTAATGTCGAATCTGGATTAATTGGAATATGAACATTGAGTAACCATTAAGTTTCTACAGCCCGGCGCAATAAGCGATCCGACGAAAATCAGGAAAATCCAATGAAAAAGTACATACTCAATCTCAGGGTGCGCTCAAACAAGAGGCTGAACCAGAACCACAACCTGATTGAACTGGGATGTGATTCGCCTCTTCCATCCATGGTCCCCGGACAGTTTGCTGAAGTGCGGGTGGATGGTTCGCCCTCTACCTATTTGCGGCGGCCGTTTTCCATCCACCGGGTCGATCGCGGCGCCAATACTATGCATCTGCTTATAAAATCAGTCGGCGAAGGTACCCGGCATTTGTCGGCACTCAAAAAAGACGATATCCTGAACATTATGATGCCCCTGGGCAACGGTTTCACGCTTACGCGCAATTCGGAAGTACTGCTGGTGGGCGGAGGATGCGGTGTAGCTCCCTTATACTTCCTTGCAGAACAGCTTTTCAGACAGGGCAATAAGGTGAATATGCTTATCGGCGGCAAATCGGCGGGCGACGTACTGCTGGCCGACGATTACCGGGCGTTTGGCACTGTTTACGTCTCCACCGAAGACGGCACCCTGGGCGAAAAAGGTATGGTTACCGCTCACCCGGTTCTTGCTAAAAGGGTTCAGTCGTTCAGCAAAATTTATTGTTGCGGCCCCGACGGTATGATGCGGGCTGTAGCACATATCGCTGAAACAAACCATATCGACTGCGAGGTTTCCCTCGAAAACACCATGGCTTGCGGAATAGGCGCCTGCCTCTGCTGCGTGGTGGAAACACACAAGGGTAATCAGTGCGTCTGCACGGAAGGACCTGTATTTAATCCGAAAAAGCTTATAAACTGGACATCCGAAACCGAAACCGGATGCAGCCTCGATCAGTAATAAATATTCACCGGAATAATTTAAACATCAATCCATGCCTGACCTGAACGTTAAAATTCACAACCTAACGCTGAAAAATCCGGTACTGACTGCTTCCGGCACCTTTGGGTACGGCGAAGAGTTCGACGACTTCATCGATGTTAACACACTGGGAGGTATTATCGTTAAAGCCACCACCTCTAAACACAGGGAAGGAAATCCTTATCCCCGTATGGCTGAAACGCCAATGGGAATGCTTAATGCGGTAGGTCTGCAGAACAAAGGGGTGGACTATTTTGTGGAAAACATTTACCCTAAGCTGCTAAAATATAACAATTGCGTCATAGCCAATGTATCCGATTCAACCGTGGAAGGTTATGTTGAAGTAGCGGAGAAAATAAACCGCCTCGATCATATTCAGGCCATTGAACTGAACATCTCATGCCCCAATGTGAAAGAAGGGGGAATGGCATTCGGCACCAGCTGTCCTTCAGCAACTGCGGTAACCCGTGCCGTACGGGAAGTTTACGACAAAACCCTCATAGTAAAACTTTCTCCCAATGTAACCAGCATCACCGATATCGCTCTGGCAGTGGAAGAGGCGGGAGCCGATGCGATATCGCTTATCAATACCCTTCTGGGGATGGCCATTAACCCGGAAACAAGAAAACCGGTACTTTCCACCGTTACTGGCGGTTTATCAGGACCAGCCATAAAACCCGTCGCTTTACGAATGGTATGGCAGGTGGCTAAAGCCGTTAAGATCCCCGTGATCGGGATTGGGGGCATAGGTTCAGCCGCCGACGCCATAGAATTCCTTCTGGCCGGGGCTTCAGCCGTGCAGATCGGCACCGCCAATTTCGTCGACCCGCAGGTAACCACAAAAATCATCGCCGGCATCCAAGATTATCTTACCCGGCACAACATTCCGGATGTTAAAGAGCTGACGGGCGGATTGATTTTGTAATTTCCCGTAATGCAAAAAACTTAATCTGTCAGGGATTTGGCCAGAGGAGACACTTCATTGGCAACCTGACGATTGAATTCAAATGCCAGGGACTGGTAATTTACCGCATCCACGATGGTACCAATGAAACAGATTCCGGCAGTAAAGAAGTACAGAATTCCCATTCCAATCTGACCGATAATAAAACGGTGGATTCCGGCTACTCCAAGCAAACCTACAAGACAGGTAAGAAGCACCATCTGCGGATCCTTGCGCCTGGCTCTGTATATGGATGCAAATTGTTGAGCCTGCTTGTCGCTCAAATCCTTAAGCAACATCTGAACGTGATTGAGTTCCATTCCCTGCAGTTCGGGGAGATGAAGAAGTACATTTGCCATGATGATCAATATTAAGATTAATAATAAAATACCGGTTTCCTGAAAATCGCCCAAACCCTCCAGAGGAGCACTGCTACAGCAAGAATCCCAAGCGGGTGAGCTTCAAACGATTGTATTACATCCCCACGAAACAGCCACGCTATGGAATGCCCCAGTCCACAACCCGGACAAAAACCGGAATTCACCATTTTTAAGGGACACAAACTGGCGTGCGTGTTTTGTGGCGACATTACAGCCATCAGCACCAAACCCGTAATCCAGACAAAGCCTTCAAGTCGTTGCCGAAAATACTGCCATGCATGCTTTCGCGTAAATGGAATAGTACCGCCTTTCATACCACAAATGTAACCCTGCATTATAATTAACCCAAAATAATCTCAATGATGGGGCAAAAAAAGCAGGCGAAAGGCAATTAGCTGCGGTTAAACGGTAGCGATAGCCTTACCGGATGGGATGATTCTTCTCTTAAATTCAAAACAATTGCCAGTCTCACCTAATTACCTTACAGCCCCTTTAAGTCTTTATGGCAAAACCAAAAGCCGATACCTGAGTGTTGACAAAAAATATTTCCCATGCCAATTAAACCAAATAATAATAATTGTATCTTTGCCGGCCGTTTTGAGGTCAAGTCTGGAAGGACATAAGGAAAATTTAACAATAATTTAACTTTCTGTATTTCAGCATTTCACGGAATTTTACCTTTTTTGAAGCCTCAAAAACCAACCCTTATTTTTAACACTTCAATCATCAAATGTCATTAACTAATCTAAGAAACATCGGTATTGCCGCGCATATTGACGCAGGAAAAACAACCACCACGGAACGGCTTCTGTATTTTACCGGAGTAAACCGTAAACTGGGTGAAACCCACGACGGTCAGTCGACCATGGACTTTATGAAGCAGGAGCAGGAGCGTGGCATTACCATTGCATCGGCTGCCATCAGCTGTTCATGGAACGGAACCCAGATCAATATCATCGACACACCGGGTCACGTTGACTTCACCATTGAGGTTGAGCGCTCGCTGCGTGTAATCGATGGAATGGTAGCTCTGTTCTGTGCAGTCGGAGGCGTTGAACCGCAAAGCGAAACCGTATGGAATCAGGCTGAGCGCTACAAAGTTCCGCGCATTGCATTCGTGAATAAAATCGACCGTACCGGTGCCGATTTCCACGATGTTATCAAGCAGATGAATGACAACCTTGATGCCCGTGCCATAGCTTTCCAGCTTCCGATTGGACAGGAAGATGAGTTCAAAGGAATTATCGACCTTATGAACTGTAAAATGTATACATTCAGGGATGCTGAAACCATCGTTTCGGAAATCCCCGATGAATTCAAGATACAGGCACGGGAGTTTAAGTCGCAGCTGGTTGAACGTCTGGCCGACTTCAACGAAGAAATTCTTGAACTCTTTCTCGAGGATAAAGATGTACCCTTCGAACTGCTGAAAAAGGCTGCCCGTGAAGCTACGCTCAAACTCCTGATTACTCCGGTATTTTGCGGGGCAGCTTACAAAAACAAAGGAATTACCCAGCTTCTCGATGCTGTGGTCGACTACCTCCCCTCCCCCGTCGATAAGGGCGCCGTGGTAGGAATGGACGTGGACGACCACGAAAAGGCACGCCACCGCAACCCCTCACCAAAAGAACCGTTTGCCGGACTGGCGTTTAAACTGATTCACGACCCGTATGTTGGTCAGCAAACCTTCGTCAGAATTTACTCGGGTTCGCTCAGAAGCGGGATGCAGCTTATGAATTCCACCAAAGGTAAGCCTGAGCGCATTGGCCGTATCCTTCGTATCCGTGCCAAAGACCGCGAAGAGATCAGCGAAGCAGGTCCTGGCGATATTGTTGCACTAATCGGACTCAAATACACCAAAACAGGCGATACCCTATGCGATATGGAACAACAACTCCATCTCGAATCCATCCATATTCCGCCCAGTGTAATTGAAATGAAAATCAACCCGGCCAGCCGCAAAGATCAGAGCAAACTCGGAGAAGCTCTTTCGAAACTTGTAAATGAGGATCCATCCTTCCATGCACGCTACGACGAAGAAACCGAAGAAACGGTAATCTCAGGAATGGGAGAACTGCACCTTGAAATAATCGTTGACCGCCTCAAAACCGAATTTGGTATTGATGTGGTTGTAGGTGAACCTGCTGTTGCATTCCGCGAAACCATAAGCCAGGAAATTGAGGTCGAATACCGCCACTCCAAACAAACGGGCGGCAAGGGTCAGTTTGCTCAGGTTCAGCTCCGCATCGAACCCAACGAAGGCAAAGGCTACGAATTTGTGGATAAAATCAAAGGCGGAGCTATCCCCGGCGAATTTATCCCCTCGGTCAACAAGGGCATTGTTAAAACCCTGGCCGATGGTGTACTCGCCGACTTCCCCGTTGTGGATGTTAAAGTCGTTCTGCTCGACGGACAGTTTCACCCCGTGGACTCATCGGATTACGCATTCCAGATATGTTCCTCCATCTGTTTCAAACAGGGTTTTATGAAGGCAACACCTCTGCTGCTTGAACCGGTAATGAAAATTGAAATCAACACTCCCGACGAATACATCGGCGACATCACAGGCAATCTCAACAAGCGCCGAGGACGCATTGAATCAATGCGCCGCCACCGCAAAGGATCGCAGAAACTCAATGGATTTGTACCCCTGCAGGAGATGTTCGGCTATGCCACCACGCTCCGCAACCTTTCGAGCGGCCGGGCCAACTACTCCATGGAATTCTATCAGTATATGCCCGTAAGTAAATCCATCCAGGAAGAAACCCTGAAGAAAATTGCAGAAAAAAAGAGACAGGCCGAAAGGTAGGCTCAGTCTGCATCATTTCTTTTTAACAACGGGAGCTCCGGTAACAAAGAGCTCCCGTTTTTAATATGCCTTCAGTTAGCCATTACCCTGGTTTGGAAGAGAATTTTCCTTTATTTTGCAAAAAAAAAGGCATGAACGTACTGATTCTTGGTTCTGGTGGCAGGGAACACGCACTTGCATGGAAGATATCGCAAAGTCCTGAGGTTAATAAACTCTTTATCGCCCCCGGTAATGCCGGCACCGGACACAGATGGACGAACGTTCCACTGGGTATCAGTGATTTCGAAGGAATCAAACGCTTTGTCCTGCAGCAGGGAATACACATGGTTGTTGTCGGACCCGAAGAACCGCTAGTCAACGGAATTTTCAACTTTTTCCACGACGACGAACAACTCACGCATGTCAGCGTAATAGGTCCATCCAAAGAGGGAGCAAAGCTGGAAGGAAGTAAGGATTTTGCCAAGGCATTCATGTCAAAATACAGCATACCTACCGCTTCTTACCGCACATTTACTAAAAGTGATATGGAGGCAGCAAGAAGCTTTCTGCAACTCACCCGCCCCCCCTATGTGCTGAAAGCCGATGGTTTGGCCGCTGGCAAAGGAGTTATCATATGCAAGGATATCCGTGAAGCAGAGTTATCCCTCGAAGAACTCCTGATAAAGGAACGCTTTGGAAAAGCCTCCGAAAAAGTTGTGATTGAAGAATATCTGGGAGGAACCGAGTTATCCGTTTTCGTCATTACCGACGGCAAAAACTGGAAGCTTCTTCCCGAGGCAAAGGATTATAAACGCATTGGCGACGGCGATACCGGCCCCAACACCGGCGGAATGGGATCCGTTTCCCCGGTTCCCTTCGCCAGCGAAGAGTTTATGAAAAAAGTGGCCGACCGCATCATTACTCCTACCATCGTCGGCCTCACAGCCGAAAACATCGACTACAGGGGCTTTATTTTCTTCGGACTTATGAATGTGAATGGAAACCCATACGTTATTGAGTACAACGTTCGTTTGGGCGACCCTGAAACCGAATCAGTAATCCCGCGCATTAAATCGGATATCATTCCCCTTTTGAAATCGCTTTCGCGGAAAAGCCTGAAAGATCAAATCATTGCGTTTGATCCGCGTACTGCCGTCACCGTAATGCTTGTTTCGGCCGGCTATCCCGGAGATTATCCGAAAGGTCTTGAAATCTACGATCTTAACAAGGTAAGCGAAAGCCTGGTATTTCATGCCGGAACAGCTATCAGCGAAAAGGGAGATCAGGTACTTACGGCGGGAGGCCGTGTAATTGCAGTGACCTCCCTCGACGAGAATCCGGCCGAAGCACTCCGAAAATCCTATGACTCTGCCAATGCCATTAACTGGCTGGGTAAAACATTCAGGAACGATATTGGAGCCGATATTCTGAAAATCTAAGGAAATGCTCAGAAAACTTTCCAAATCAGGAATTTATCTGCAACTGACACTCACTATCCTGATGCTGGGCTTGTTCGTTGTAACGCCTCCGTTGGACCTTAAAACCCTTACCGTCGCCGGCAACATTGCACCCCTGGCAGAAATCATCCGTCATATCCTGCCCGGAAATCAGATCGCCCAAACAATTATTGCCGCACTGCTTGCTTTCGGAATTTTTCTGATCTTCAACCTTATTCTTATAAATCAGGATATTGTACCACGCCAAAGCATGATAGTGGCATTTATAGGATCTGTATTCATCCTGTTCAGCGGAAGCTCCGGCCACCTTATCCTCCTTCTCTGTACCATTTATCTGCTCCTGTTCAGCTTATATAATATCTTGAAAATCTACGGCGAACAATATCCGTACATACTGGTACTGAACGCTTCGGTTGCCATATCTGCAGCCTCTATGATAATACCCCCGGCAATAGCATTCTTTCCTTTTATCTGGATGGGTTTCTTCACCTTACGCATAGGTACCTGGAGAGAATGGTCGATTTCGCTGCTTGGACTTATGCTTCCGTATCTGTACCTTTTGTTTTGGTTTTTCTGGAACAACAACCTCGTGGAAGCCCTTCACAATTACAGCAACTTTTTCAGCAGCCTCAGCCCGGGTTTCATCAATCCATCGCTTACCGAACTGGTAACCTACATCATTCTGGGACTGTTGTTGCTTTTGTCGCTATTCAGCTTTCTGGGAGATACGGGAGAGAAAATTATAAGTCTGCGAAAAAAAATGTGGATTATCGCACAATTTCTGTTAGCCGGCCTTCTTTTCCTGTTCCTTTCGGGCCCTGGCTGGCCGTCAATGCTCCCGGTAATTGCCTTGCCGCTTTCCGTAATGTTTGCTTTCCTTGTGCTGAAAAGTAAAAAATCGTGGTTCTATGACCTGCTGTTAGGTATATTTTTTCTTCTTGTTATTCTCCTTCGGATAAATATATAATTTTTAATGCTGAAAAACAGGTTCTCAACCGATCGACGGCTAGAAGCCGGATGCGATGAAGCCGGCCGGGGATGCCTGGCAGGTCCTGTTTTTGCTGCTGCCGTAATACTTCCGCCTAACTACACCAATGAATTACTCGACGATTCCAAAAAGCTTACAGCCCGGAAAAGAACTGCCCTGCGTACCATCATCGAAAACAATGCACTCACCTGGAATGTAGCCTCTGTGTCGGCCGGAGAAATCGACCGGATTAATATACTGAATGCTTCCTTCCTGGCTATGCACCTGGCCGTTGAACAGCTCAACCCCGCTCCTCAGCTTCTCCTGATCGATGGAAACCGGTTCAAAGCTTATCCCGGAATTCCGCACCATTGCATTGTTAAAGGCGACGGACTTTTTCTCTCCATTGCTGCCGCTTCAGTATTAGCCAAGACATACAGGGATCAATTTATGATGAAAATCCATGAAGAGTTTCCCATGTACAGATGGGATAAAAACAAAGGCTATCCAACGCCTGAACATCAGCGTGCTATTGCAAAATACGGGCCGTCGCCCTGGCACCGGACTTCGTTTCATACTAAAGCCCAGCTGAAATTCAGTTTCTGAATAGCCGTAAACTCATGCAGTCAATTCAAGAGAAATTTACTGCGGCGACACCTGTGCTTATTCAAAACTTATCAGATCGCGCAGGCAGAGGCGCACGAAAAACACATACTGCGGATAAAAACCACTGGCCGACTCCAGGCTGATTTTCTTGTAATAAACCGTAAAGCCGGGTTCTATGGCAATCGCATTGCTGAATTCAAACCGGCCGCCTACGGTTCCGAATACCCCGAATCCTATCCCGCCCTGTCGGATATCGTATACCATTTGACCGCTTCCGGGGATGTAGGAACCGGAATACTTATTTACCATATCGTAAACCTTGCCTTCGATTCGCACCACCGATTCCTTCACCAGCGTGCTGTTCATGCTGACCCCTCCGCCCAGCATCAAACGGGCCGCCCGTTTATTGCCCGAAGAATAGGTTATGCCCAGATCGGCCAGATTACGCTCTTCGGTTCCATAAACCGGAAACAGACGGATATCGGGTTCGGCCAGGTAATCGATGGGGGGATCCACCTCAACCGAAAAGACATCTTTTGCCCTCAGTTTGGCATTGGTAAATTGAATATAAATACCAGTATGGCAATTCAGATCATACTTTGCAAACAAACCGAAAATAAAAGCCGGATTATACTTCATATTTTCAGGATACTCACTCAGTATAACCTTATCGTTCGCATCCAACATCTGATAAATTTCGTTGTACCAGTATGTATTCCTGAATACATACTCAATATTGTTCTCATTGCCCGGTTTCCCGGAATAAAAATTCGCCGAGCCATTTCCTGGAATGTAAAAACCGGCGGTAGCACCATACTCCAGGCCACTTCGGGATTTACAGTCCTCAGGAATCGAATAATCCTCATACTGAGCGCTTGCGATTACAGAAATCAGCATTAACAGGAAAAGAAACGAAAAAGTAATAGAAAACTTCGTGCGATCGTTCAATAAAAACATACTGTCCGGAATTTGTATTCAAACCTACATGTTTTATTGTCAAAATACAAGATTTAATCTGTCAATTAGAAGAATACTGCCACTGTTTCAACGGTTATCAACAATGCAGTGTTCATTAGTCGGTTTAAATCCAGACTTCATTTCGGGGATAAGAAAGTATATTTGAACTGAATTGAAGTCCGTTATGAAAAAGAATCTTTACATTGCACTTGCAGCAGTCGTACTGATTGCCCTGTCAGGTGGATTTTATCTCCTGCGTTCCTATTACTTTTACCTGAAACAACCCCTGGCTCCGCTTACACATGCGGTACCTGTAAATACCGTTGCACTGATTAAATCGGGATCTATAGCAGGATTTAATGAAAAAGCCAGGTCATCTGGTTTAGCGGAAGTATTTGATAACCATGGAACCAGCGCAGGTTTTGAACATCTGGCTTCCTGGGCTGATTCGCTGGCAGCCAGCGATGATATTATACGCGAATTCATTGAGAAACGCGAATTTCTTCTTTGCTTCACACCCGACTCTTCAGGAAAACCGCAAGCACTGGTAATAGTTGCGGCAGGAAAAATGCGGCCCGGTTTGATTCAGCGTCATACCACCAGCCTGGCAGCAAATTTTGGCGCAACAGCCGTTAAAGAAGACCATTCCCCGGTCGACCTTATGCATATCCGCGGCCGGAATCAACAATTGTGGTCTTATTTTTACCGCGGGTTGTGGGTAATTGGCTTCAGCAAACCTTCCGTTCTTGCATCCCTGGAAACCATGGATTCGGAAAACACCCTCAGCTCCGATGCCGTATTTTTACGCCTTTTCGAGTCGGCGGGCAAAAAAGTTGATGGAATAGCCATAGTACAAAACTTAGCACTAATGAATTTTGTAAAGGGTCCATGGAATGTTTCCGGCCATACAACGCCTGCTTCTTCCCGTCAGTGGACCGCTCTTGACTTTTCGATACGTAAAGACAGGCTGTTGCTGAGTGGATTTACTTCAACCGGCAACCCGGGAATTCCATTGAACGGACAATCTCCTGCTGCTCCCGACCTTGATCAGAAATTCGTTGAAAAAGCAGCATTAGGTTATACTATAGTACTTTCCGATCCTGCCGCTTATTGCAGAAACTTTATTTCGGGTGACACCCTGCATATTCCGGGATACGATCCCGTAAATGCGGTGGAAACAAAAGAAATATTCAGGCTCAGCGACAATTTGCTTTCCTGGGCCGGCAACTCCGTTACTTTTCTTGCTGATCGCGAATTCCTGAATAACCAAACCCAGGCCTCCATGATCGTTATCAGCAGCCGCAATGCCGACAGCGCCAGAGCCGCACTGGCACCTTTTATAAAGCCTGCAGGCGAAAACAGTGGTCTGCTGCTGGCATCATCCCTGCCCGAACGTTTATGGGGACCCTGGTTTAAGGTTGGGAAAACCCTTCACGTCAAAATTGCTGAAGATTTCGTCGCTATTTCACCGTTCGTTTCCATGCTGCAAAGCTACGTTCCTGCTAAAGCAAAACCTGACCACAACTCCCGATCGGATGTAAAATACGATCCGGACCTCCCCGACAAAGGTAACCTTCAGATTTTTATTAATCCCGAAAAATGGCCAGTATCCTCGCCTATCAATCATTCCTCTTCATGGATATCGTTTCTTTCCGGATGCAAACAACTGGCAATCAACTATAAGTCGGGAGATGAGCTTTGGTATACACAAGGAAACCTGATATTCAGTGATCTTCCGCCAAAACCTGTGGTTCGCAAGGATATACGTCCTGCATCCGCCTCGGGCAGCATTCAGGGGCAGTTGGCAGAGAATACTGAAATAGAGGAAGTTATTCCAACTCCGGAATCGGAAAAGGGAGGCAAAGCCGGCAGTGCATCAATTGCTGCACCTCCGGTTATCGTTGGAGGCAAGACCGCAGGCAGCAAATTAATAGCACTCATAACCTCCGGCAATATCATTGAAGCCCGGGATCATAACGGCGACAGAGTCTGGAGTTTTAAGTGCACAGACAAGCCTTCCGGTATAATTGCTGAGTCGGATTTTTACAGAAATGGCCAGCTTAATTACCTGATATTCACCAGCTCAGGATTTCATATATTGAACAGGAACGGCAAGGAGATCAAAGACTCACCTGTAAATCTTCCGGGCAAACCCTCCGGCAAGCCCGCCCTTTTCGATTACGACCGTAAACGGGATTATCGCATTTTATATGCCGGCCACGACGGATTAATACATAATACCACCATTCAGGGTAAAGCTTTGCCCGACTGGCAAAAACCTGCCAAAGGAAACCTGACGATGCAACCGGAGTTCTTCAGGACCGGAAGCAGAGATTATCTGGCATTTACAGGCAGCGATGGAAAATTATTGATTTCGGATCGAAGAGGCAGGGTCAGAATACCGCTTCCCGATTTTTTTCGCAAATCGACGCGCGCTCCCTTATTCGAAAACAGAACCAACTCGAAAGGCCTGTTCCTGACGCTGGCCGACGACGGCAGACTGGCATACATCAGCGATAAGGGACTGATATCATACAGCAGTTTCGGCCAATTTGGGAAAAATCCCTGGTTCAGCTATCTGGATTTTGATGGAGACGGGTCACACGATTTTATTTTCTCAGGGAAAGACAAGGTTGTTGCATTCTCGCGTATGAAAAATGTGATCAACCAGATCAGTGTATCCGGCGCAAACTTCTCCGATCCGTATGTCTATCAATCTTCTTACGGTGAAAAATGGCTGATTGTAAGAGATTTAAACACCAATAACGTTTATTACATCCACGGTAAAAGTCAGGGTAAGAATTCCGGAAAACTGGAAAGCGATACCGATCCGGTTATCTATAATCCCGGCGGCCGGGAAGAAGAAGTAATCGTTACAACCCGAAAGGGAAAAATCCGGCTTACACCCCTGAAATAGAAAAACGCCGCTTGTGGCGACGTCTTTCTAACCAATTTATTAACCAAATTTATTAACCACAACACCGCTGCTTGTTGATCGGGGGATAAATATCACCCAGACATGCCAGGATCTGAATGAAACCGATCGAAAAACACCAGCTGTTGATTATAAATCGCACAAATATCAAAAAGTAATACGATATTTCACACTTTTTTTTTACTTTTTTTAAAGTATTTTTACAGTACGTTGATTAACAATCAATTAAAAAATAAACTTTTTTTATTAAAAAACCAGCCTGCCGGCTTCAGGTTCTTTTCAGAAGAATCCATACGCGTAGTAACATGGTTGGAATCAAGGTAAAATGCAACCATAATTCCCGCTTCTGTTCAGCTTTGAACATCCGCATTCCTGATGGCATTTCCGGAGAGTTTATTTATCAATTCTTCAACTTAACGGGTATTGCAAGTGAATCTATTTTCTGAGTTTCACCTTCTGGCCCTGTTCTGGTTCATGACCCTGAGCCATGCCGTTGTGTTTATATAGATCTTTCAGCCTGATGGCATAGAACTGGGCAATATCGCGCATGGTTTCCTTTCCGTTTACCACATGTATGCCTACGGCTCCTTTTTTCTTTTTCGGTGTAATGTATATTGCCTGGCCTGCCATCATGCGTTCATGCTTGCCCATCTCGTTGTAGCGCAGCAATTGAAATCCGTGAATGCCGAAATCACGGGCGATGGTATGGATATCATCCCCGTCTCTGGCAAACGTTAATTTTACGCCGTTGTTCATGTACACCGGACGGTTACCTTCTGCAATTTCTATAAACTTAAGATTTTGAGGTTCGAGTACAATAGCCGGCACATGCACAGGGATTACTGGCGGAGGAACGGGTTCATCGTGCAACACGGGTACGGGCTTATAGGACGCGTTGTCAAATAAAAACAACTCATTTTCCTCAATAATACGGATAAGGATTTCGGCATACCGTGGATTGGTTGCATACCCGGCACTTTTCAAGCCGTGTGCCCATCCTTTGTAATCCTTTATATCCAGCTGAAAAAGACCGGAATAACGCGGTCGGCTTGTAAGAAAAAGCGAATGATCGTTAAAGGATTCTTCGGGTGAATTGTACTTCCGGAAGCACTCATCTTTCTCGTCGTCGTCTTTGATGTATGTCATCCCAGTCCACTCCTTATGGCACTTGATGCCGAAGTGGTTGTTGGCATTGACCGCAAGCTCAGAATTACCGGTACCCGACTCAAGAATTCCCTGAGCCAGCGTTATGCTGGCCGGAATTCCGTATTCCTGCATTTTTTTCACAGCAATGGCGCTGTATTTACCGACATAGTCGGAATAATTCATCTTCCTGCCTGCAGGCTGAGCAGAAACAGCGGCAGTTATCAGACATAACAGAACGGTCAAATGGGCAGTTAAGGAAATCCTCATAATACAGATTCATAAATTCGAAGGCAAAGATAATCAACCTTTGCTTTCGGAGAGAATACAACAGTTCCGGAAAGCAGTGAATAAAAGCTGACAAAGTAAAGCACAAAATGTTTAATTTAGTGCGATTAAAACGGGACACCTCCCAATAAACGTAACGGCATGCCTGAGCCTACCATACTCATTGTTGAAGATCACGTTAAAATGGCTGATTCCATCAGCAGCGGACTGGAGGAGAGCGGTTTTAAAACGGAAGTAGCATACGACGGTTTTATCGGAAAGCGTCTTTCCGATGCCCGGGAATACGACCTGATTATACTGGATGTAAATCTTCCCCAGATTAACGGTTATGAACTTTGTTCCATCATACGTGAAAAAAGCCCGAATGTCCCGGTTATTATGCTGACGGCTCTTGGCAGTACCGAAGACAAATTACTCGGATTCGATAAAGGAGCCGATGATTACATCGTCAAGCCATTTGAATTCCGTGAGTTACTGGCACGTATCAAGGCCCTGCTCAAACGATCGGCAGCAGAAACACGCACCGATCAGATCCTGAAAGTAGCCGACCTCGTTATTGATCTTGACAGCAAATCAGTACAACGCGGAAACATTTCCATTGACCTCACTGCAAAAGAATTTGCCCTGCTCGAATACCTTGTCAGAAATAAAGGAAAGGTTGTCTCAAAAGCCGATATTGCTGAGAAAATCTGGAACATCAATTTCGATACCGGCACCAATGTGATTGAAGTTTATGTTAACTTCCTCAGGAAGAAAATTGACAAAAACTTCCCGGTTAAGCTCATACACACACACATCGGCATGGGTTATATTCTTAAAGAAAAATAAACAATGCAGATACGAACAAGGCTGACGCTGCAATTTGCTTTGCTTGTCGGGAGCATACTCGTTGCCTTTACGCTGCTGATTTTTATCCTTTCTGCCAATTACCGTAAACAGGAATTTAATGAAAGACTGAAGGAAAAAGCCATAAATACAGCCAAGCTGCTGATCGACGTTAAAGAAGTCGACCGCGACCTGATGCGGATTATCGACAGCACTAACTACAGCTCACTCGAGGATGCCGAAGTAATTGTATTCGACTACTTCAAACGAAGTAAAATATACACATCAGGAAAACAGCCGGGGCTCGAAATAACCGAAGAGCTGCTGGCTAAAGCCCGGAGTAACGACGAGTTTGTTTTCAAACAGGGAGAGCGCGAAGCCATTGGATTGCTTTATACTAACGGCCTCAGACGTTTCGTGGTGTTTGCATCGGCAACCGACAAATATGGCATCAACAAACTCAACAATCTGCTGATTGTTTTACTTATAGGGTTACTGGCCTCGATTGGATTTACCATTATTACTGGTCTGGTATTCTCGCGTCAGGCACTCAAACCCATTTCCAATGTCATAAGGCAGGTATCAACCATCACGGCTTCCAACCTGGAGCAGCGTGTCGACGAAGGAAATGGCAGCGACGAAATCGCCCTGTTGGCAATTACATTCAATGAAATGCTGGTTCGCATCGAGAAAGCATTTCAAATACAGCGAAGCTTTGTTTCCAATGCTTCACACGAATTGCGGACGCCGCTGGCCTCCATCACCAGTCAGATAGAAGTGGCCCTGATGAAAGAGCGCGCCCAGGATGAGTACCGCAGAGTGCTGGGTTCGCTGCTCGAAGATGCCCGGAGTCTTACTGCTCTGGCAAATAACCTTCTGGAAATTGCACGGGCCGAACAGGATATCCGTACAATGAGCATGAAACCCGTGCGGCTCGATGAATTGCTGCTTCAAACCAGCTCTGAATTTGAGATCGTGCATCCGGAATACGTCATTGATATTCTGATTCACGACAATGCCGAGGATGAAGCACACGATCTTACGGTAAAAGGGAATGAAAACCTGCTCAAACTGATTTTCGCAAACCTGATCGACAATGCCTGTAAATTTTCAGATGGAAAACCGGTAAGGGTAGACCTTGAGTTCAACCGAGATCACATACTGATAAAAGTAGCCGACAATGGAATTGGCATCAGCCGTGAAGACATGCCGCATATATTTGAGCCCTTTTACAGAGCTCAGAATGTGGCACACACGCGCGGGCACGGCATCGGGCTTTCACTCATCAGTAAAATAGTCACCCTTCATAACGGCAGCATCCGGTTCGATTCCGAGCCGGGCAGAGGAACAACGGTTTTCGTAAAACTGCCCTATTCCCCACACAACAAATTCTAATGAACCACGAACTTATTTCCGCTTACTTTCCCGAAATCAATACAGAACAACTTGAACGGTTCCGGATGCTGGATTCACTCTACCGCGAATGGAATGCGGCAATTAATGTAATCTCCAGAAAAGATATTGACTTTTTATACGAACGGCATGTTCTCCATTCGCTGGGGATCGCAAAGGTAATCCGGTTTGCGCCCGGCACTTCCGTGCTCGACGTGGGAACAGGAGGCGGATTTCCGGGAATCTCTCTGGCAATTATGTTTCCGGAAACCGATTTCCATCTGATCGACAGCATCGGGAAAAAAATCAAGGTGGTGAAAGCCGTTTCCGAAGCACTCGGATTGCAAAATGTTACAGCTGAACAGGCGCGTGCGGAATCGCTGAATGAAAAATACGATTTCATCGTAAGCCGGGCAGTAACTTCACTCCCGGAATTCCTCTCTTGGACACGTAAAAATATCACAAAACGAAGTCTGAATCCTTTGCACAACGGAATTCTGTATTTAAAAGGCGGAGATCTTGGCGAGGAATTAAAAGAATGCGGAGCAAAATACCAAATCTACCACCTTAACCGTTATTTTAAAGAAGAATTTTTCAGCACCAAATCGCTTGTTCATCTTTGGTTCTGATTGTGAATGGAATTACTGTAAACAGCGCCGGCAGGCATAAACCAGCTTTTTTACTGCCCGATCACTTAGTCCGCGATTTCTGAAAATTCACGAAAAACATTACCTTAGCTGCCGGAAAACCAAAAATCATTAAATAATTCCCGTTATGAACAATCCGATTCTGAATCTTGAGCCTAAGGCTGTCTGGAGAAACTTTTACAGCCTGACACAGATTCCCCGACCCTCAAAAAAAGAGGAGAAAATAATTGAATTCATGAAGCACTTCGGCGAAGCTGCCGGACTGGAAACATGGGTTGATGAAGTAGGAAACGTGATGATACGCAAACCTGCCACCCCGGGAATGGAAAACCGCGCCGGTATCGTGTTGCAGGCTCACCTCGACATGGTTCCCCAAAAGAACAGCGATAAAACGCATGACTTTGAAAAAGACCCCATTGAACCACTTATCGACGGTGAATGGGTAAAAGCAAACGGAACCACCCTGGGAGCAGATAACGGGATGGGTGTTGCTGCCATCATGGCCGTTCTCGAATCGAAAGATCTGGTTCACGGACCGGTTGAAGCCCTGTTTACCATCGACGAAGAAAGCGGAATGACAGGAGCTTTCAATTTAAAGCCCAATGTATTAAAAGGCGATATACTGCTCAACCTCGACTCAGAAGATGAAGGCGAATTGTACATTGGCTGTGCCGGAGGAATCAACGGCAATTTTGAATTTCCGCTTAAGAAAGTCAGCGTTGAAAAAGATACCCTTGCCTACAAGATTAACATCAGCGGCCTCAAGGGAGGACATTCCGGACTCGACATTCCGCTGGGCAGGGGGAACTCCTGTAAAATCATCACCCGCCTGATCTGGCACGGAGTTAACAAACACGGACTTCGTCTTTCATCGCTTGAGGCAGGGAATATGCGTAATGCCATCCCCCGCGAAGGACATGCAACGGTTACCATCCCTGCAGCTGAAAAAGATACGTTCGAAAAGTGCATGCTCGATTTTGCCAATACCATTAAAGCAGAGCTTTCGGTTACCGAACCCGGTCTCCAGATTTCCGCGTCGCCTGTCAGTATGCCTGAATACCTGATGGATACCGATACACAAAACAGAATGCTCAGAGCCGTTTACGGCTGCCCCAACGGCGTAATGCGCATGAGCGATGCCATGCCGGGACTCGTGGAAACATCCACAAATCTCTCGATTGTAAAAACCGAAGATGATAAGGTAAAAGTTACCTGTCTGCTCAGAAGTTCGGTAAACTCTGCCAAAAAGGATCTTACCCATACAATGGGAAGCATCTTTGAACTGGCTGGTGCAAAGGTTGAATTCGACGGTGAATATCCGGGATGGAAACCCAATCCTGACTCGGCTATCCTGAAAACCATGCAAACGGTATACAACAACCGTTTTGGAAAAATACCCGAGATCAAAGCAATTCACGCCGGTCTGGAATGCGGACTATTAGGCGCCGTTTACCCGAACTGGGATATGATTTCCTTCGGCCCCACCATCCGGTACCCCCACTCTCCCGATGAAAAAGTAAATGTTGCATCGGTCGAAAAATTCTGGATCTACCTGACAGAAACCCTGAAAAATGCCCCGGAAAAACCCGTAGCATAAAGACTGAAACACGTCTATCCGCGCACTGCGCTGATAGACAGTTAATTGCATCTAATCCGGAAATTATCAAAAAATTTCCGGATTATTTGTAAGCTTAAAAATAGTTGTTATCTTTGCAGTCCCAAAAAACAAGACTATGAGTAAGAGAACATTTCAGCCGTCACAGAGGAAAAGAAGGAACAAACATGGTTTCAGGGAAAGAATGGCAACTGCCAATGGCCGCAGGGTTCTTGCTGCACGCAGGGCAAAAGGAAGAAAGAAACTTTCGGTTTCCGACGAAGCCAAACATAAATAAAAATACATAAGCGGCTCAGAGCCGTACTACCATATTCCGGGAAGGAGGTAATTATTATTGCCTCCTTTTCTTGTTTCAATATCCATCTGCAAACTCCCCTCATCCGGTTAAAGTACCCACCCCGCTGCAGACCGGAATTAATAAAAAGTGTAAATTCGCAGTCAGTAAGCTGCATTTCTAACGTACCATGGGCATTCTCCGTTTCCTCTTAATTGTTATTGCTGTCTATCTTGTTTTCAGGATCCTTACCCGGCTTATCTTACCCTGGCTTGTAAGACGTTCTATTAAAAAGTACCAGGACAGTTTCTATGAGCGAAATCCGCAAATACGACGCAAAACAAAACAAAAAGAAGGCGATGTAACCGTAGAAAAAGTTGGAACTGAAAGTTCCGGCAACGTTCCGGATGACATAGGCGAATACATTGATTACGAAGATATTAAATAATTCACCCAATCAACTTCACACCATGAAAGAGTTCCGGCTGAAGAAGTATTTACCGCACCTGACAGCAGTGCTGATTTTTCTTGTCCTAACTTTGGGATATTTTTCGCCATTGCTGGAAGGCAAGAAGTTAAAACAACCCGATATCAGCAACTGGAAAGGGATGTCGAAGGAGATCGTGGATTACCGGGAGAAAACCGGTGAGGAGCCATTATGGACCAATTCGATGTTCGGCGGCATGCCTGCCTATCAAATTTCGGTTGAATACAAATCGAACCTCATCCGCCATGCCGACAACATTTTCAAACTGGGACTCCCCCACCCTGCCAATCTGGTGATTATTTACTTTCTGGGATTTTTCATTTTGCTGATGGTACTCAGGGTTAATCCGTGGCTTGCATTTGCAGGTGCTGCGGCATTTGCTTTCTCATCCTATTTCTTTATAATCCTTGAAGCCGGGCACAACAGTAAAGCGCATGCCATTGGTTATATGGCTCCGGTACTTGCGGGCATTATCCTTTCTTACCGTGGCAAAAAAATCGCCGGGGCTTTATTGACTGCCTTATTCCTTGCTCTGGAAATCAGAGCCAACCATTTGCAGATTACCTATTACCTTATGCTGATGGTCATCATCTTCGGAATAACGGAACTGATCTCTGCTTTTAAGGAAAAACGGATTCCCGACTTTTTGAAAACTACCGGACTTCTCTTCATCGCTGCTTTGCTCGCCGTTTCCACAAATATTACAAGCCTTTGGGCTACCTGGGAATACGGAAAGGAAACCATCCGTGGACGGAGTGAATTGAGCACAAATCCGGAGAACAGAACAAGCGGACTAGATAAAGATTATGCCACCAGCTGGAGCTACGGCCGGGCCGAGACTTTCTCACTTCTGATTCCCAACGTCAAGGGAGGTGCAACCGGGAGCCTTGGCGAAAACGAAAAAGCCATGGACAAGGTGGATCGGGACTGGGCACAGACAATTGCCGGACAAAATCATTACTGGGGCGATCAGCCCTTTACTTCCGGACCTGTGTATGCCGGAGCAATTATGGTATTTCTCTTCGTGTTAGGACTTTTTATCCTGAAAGGTAATATGCGCTGGTGGCTACTGGCAGCAACAGTACTTTCGATTCTGCTCTCATGGGGAAAGAATTTTATGCCGCTCACCGATTTCTTCCTGCACTACATCCCAGGCTACAACAAGTTCAGAGCTGTTTCCATGATCCTTGTTATCGCCGAACTTACCATACCCCTGCTTGGCATTCTGGCACTAAAAGAAGTGATCGAAAAACCTGAGCTTCTCAAACAAAAAAGGCGAGGTTTTTTTATCGCTCTCGGATTTACAGCCGGTCTTGCACTGGTATTTTTTATTCTGCCGCAAACGTTCTTTGATTTCCTTAGCGGGATGGAAAAATCATTCATAGCAGAACAACGGGCCACCGTCGACAGCGGTCAGGCCGCACAACTCGAACAGTTTGCACATAACCTGACAATTGCCAGGGTGGCTGTTTTTAAAGCCGACGCCATTCGTACGGTACTGTTTATCCTGCTTGCTGCTGCAGCTCTCTTGCTATACGAACGGAAAAGCATCGGCAAAGGAATTCTTACAGCCGTTATTTCAGTACTTATCCTGGCCGACATGGTACCTGTTGCATACCGATACCTGAACAACGATAATTTTGTCAGCAAAACACTGGTAAATAATCCGTTCACACCTACCGACGCAAATAAACTGATTTCGAAGGACAGCGACCCCAACTTCAGGGTTCTGAATACCACGGTAAGCACATTTCAGGATGCCAGTACTTCGTATTTTCATAAGAGCATTGGAGGATATCACGGAGCGAAGTTGCGGAGGTATCAGGAACTGATCGACCATCACATCAGCAAATACAATGAGTCAGTTCTCAATATGCTGAATACGAAGTACTTTATAGTCGCTGATGAAAACCGTCGCCCTACTGCTCAGTTGAACATGGATGCATTGGGTCATGCCTGGTTTGTAAAAGAATATACTCTGGTTGATAATGCCGACGAAGAGATAGAGGCCCTTACCGCATTTAACCCTGAAATTACTGCCGTTGTGGACAAGCGTTTCAGCGATCGTCTTAGTGGATTTGTCGCAGCTCCGGACAGTACCGCTCAGATCAAACTCAAGAGTTATGCTCCCAACAAACTGAAATACACCTACAATGCTGCAACCGATCAGCTGGCTGTATTTTCTGAGATATATTACGACAAAGGCTGGAATGCCTATGTCGACGGGAAACCGGCTCCATATTTAAGGGCGAATTACGTATTGAGAGCAATGGCTGTACCCGCCGGATCTCATGAAATTGAATTCAGGTTTGAGCCTGTGGTTTATAGAACAGGGGAAAGCATTTCCCTGGCCGGATCGCTGCTTCTTCTTTTGTTGCTGCTGGGATATGCCTTCACGGAATTCAGAAAAAATTACGGAAAACAATCGTAAAATATACAAAGGGTTGCGAAAGGTACTGATTATCACCTACTACTGGCCTCCAAGCGGAGGTGCGGGAGTTCAGCGCTGGCTGAAGTTCGTGAAATACCTACGTTCATACGGCTGGGAACCTGTGGTATACACACCTGAAAATCCTGAACCTCCGGCATTTGACGATACACTCGAAAAAGAGATACCTGAAGACACACGGATCGTTCGTCAGCCGATCTGGGAACCCTACAACTTTTACAGAAAACTTATCGGAGCCCGCAAAGATGAGCGTATAAATGCCGGATTTCTAAGCGAAAACCGCAAACCGGGTAAAGCACAGCAATTTTCAATATGGCTGAGGGGTAATTTCTTTATACCGGATGCACGGAAATTCTGGATCAGACCATCGGTGAAATTCCTGGTAGGTTACCTTAAAGAAAATCCGGTTGATGCCATTATCTCTACCGGTCCTCCGCATTCGATGCATATGATTGCCCTGGGGGTGAAGAAAAAAACCGGCATCCCCTGGCTGGCCGATTTCAGGGACCCCTGGACAAACATCGACTTCTACGAGCAGCTGATGCTTAGCCGTTTTGCCGACCGCCGTCATCGCAGCATGGAGCAACAGGTAATAAAGAATACCGACCGGCTGGTTACGGTTAGCCAAAACTGGGAAAAAGACTTCAAACAGCTGGGAGCAAAACGTACCGAAGTGGTTACCAATGGCTTTGACCCTGCCGACTTCCCGCAAACGGAAGCAAGGAAACCCGAATGGTTCACCCTTACTCATACCGGCTCTATGAACCGCGACCGGAACCCGGAATCGTTATGGAAGGTACTCGGCAAATTGTCGGCAGAAGATAAAGTATTTAGTGAAAAACTGAAGATACAGTTTATCGGGAAAACCGATATAAGCGTTTTCGACAGCCTGAAAAAATACGGATTGATCGGAAAAAGCGAAAAAACGGATTATCTGCCGCATGCTGAAGCCATCCGGCTTAGCGGAAAATCTGCTGTTCTGCTTTTACTTATCAACAACACACCCAATGCATTGGGTATAATCCCAGGAAAGGTTTTTGAATACCTGGCTTCACGCAGACCCGTTCTATGCATAGGACCAGAGGAAGGCGACAGCGCCCGTATTATAAGGCAGGCAAAAGCCGGATGCATAGCCGGATTCAACGATGAGACGCAACTGGAAGAATGCATCCGGAATATGTTTCATGATTACATGAGTCCGGAAAGTACCGGCCTTGTTTCCGGAAGTATTGAGACCTATTCCCGAAAATCACTAACCGGAGAGATTGCCCGAATACTAAATGAAATCGTATAACAAGAGTGTACTATGAAACCTGTTAAAATACTGGTGATTGCCGGTGCCCGGCCCAATTTTATGAAGATTGCTCCAATAATGCATTCCATGCATAAATCGGAGCGCATCGAACCCCTTCTTGTGCATACCGGACAACATTACGATGTAATGATGTCGGACACCTTTTTTAATGAGCTGAACATCCCCAGGCCGGACATCAGCCTTGAAGTTGGCTCCGACACCCATGCCCGACAGGTAGCCAGAATAATGGAACGCTTTGAGCCAGTTTGCGATGATCATAAGCCCCGGGCTATTCTTGTGGTTGGAGATGTAAATTCCACTATGGCCTGCAGCATTGTTGCCGCTAAAAAAGATATAAAAATCATTCACGTGGAAGCCGGAATCCGCAGTCGTGACCGATCCATGCCGGAAGAAATCAACCGCATGGTTACGGATTCAATTACCGATATTCTGATGCCGCCATCGAAGGATGCCGTGGACAATCTGCTTGCAGAAGGACATCATGCATCAAAAATATTCCTTGTTGGCAACATCATGATCGACACCCTGATGGAATCAAAGGAGAAAATCGGGCAATCGGAAATCCTCAGCCGGCTCAATCTGGAGGGAAAGCCGTTCGTCTCCCTCACGCTTCATCGCCCTTCCAACGTCGACAACATCGAAAATTTCAAGAAAATACTGGCAGCACTGGAAATCATTCAGAGAGAAATTTCCATTGTTTTCCCCATTCATCCGAGAACCCGAAAGATGATCGCTGATTTTGGGCTTAACGATTATGTGGCATCAATGCACAACCTTATTCTCACGGAACCGCTCGGTTATTTCGATTTCGGGAAGCTGGTATCGGCGTCGCACTTCGTGCTTACCGATAGCGGAGGAATACAGGAGGAAACAACGGTTTACGGAATTCCATGCATCACGTTAAGGGAGAATACTGAGCGCCCGGTTACCGTTTGGGAGGGAACCAATGAACTGGCCGGCTGCAACACGGATACCATCGTTGCGCTTGCGCGAAAAATCCTCGACGGAAAATGGAAGAAAGGCCAGATCCCTGAACTGTGGGATGGCAAGGCCGCCGGAAGAATTATCGAAATTCTGGAAAAGATTCTCTGAGCCACCAAATTCTCCATTAAGGCCTGCCATACAGGACTGACATTCATTAATCAAACACCATCACAAATGAAGCACTTCCTCTGGGTTACCCTTCAACAGCTGCTGAATCCCTCATGCACCATTCACGCTGCAAGCCTTTGCCGAAATGTAAAGCTGGGACGCGGTGTAACGGTAGAACATGGATCGCATATTTGTGCAGGACGCATAGGCAATTATACCTACATCAACAAATACTGCCTGATCGACCGGAATACTGCTTCCATAGGAAACTTCTGCTCAATCGCTTACGGTGTTAAAACCGGACTGGGAAACCACCCGGTGAGCTGGGTCAGCTCACATCCGTTTGCCTACGATAAAAAATATGGATTTACGGATGAAACAAGGGCATTCGACGGTCAGGTTACAGGATCCTGTAAAATAGGCCACGACGTATGGATTGGAGCCAATGCCGTTATTTTGGCCGGAGTTAAAATTGGCAACGGCGCAATTATTGGCGCCAACTCACTGGTAAACAAAGATGTAGAACCATACAGCATCGTTGCCGGAAGCCCTGCAAAACACATTCGTTTCCGTTTCAGTGAAGAGATTATCACTAAACTTCAGGCACTTGGATGGTGGAACTGGGATGACGGAAAAATCAGGGAGAATATTGCTTTATTCGGCAATCCGGAAGCCCTCCTGGCAAAATTCAGTGATTAAGTAAACGACTTACAAACAGCGATAATTTATACTGGCCTGAAAAAACCTGGTTGAGTTCATTCATCAGGAAGAAATCCTTTTCGGGCATTCCCTTACGTTTTAGCTCTTCCACAAAAATATTTACGGCTATCTTTCCCTCCAGCACAACGTGGTCGGATATATCGCTGGTAAAAAAACCCTTACCGATCAGCAATCCGAGCGTACGGTTGCGACTTAGGTCGTTGAGAGCAGTAAGTCCGAAGTCGCCGATACCGCAGTAGCGGAACAGAGTCTCTTCTTTCCCTCCATAAAACAGTAGAACACGCCGCATCTCGTCAAAGGCCTTGGTAAATGCCAAAAACCGAATATTTGGTGAGTCGAAGTGCGCATCTACGATACCGATGATAATGGCATAGATGTTTTTTAGAATGCTGAGCGTCTCCACACCCAGAATGTCGTCGGAATAGTCGGTATAAATGGTCGTATCTTCAAAAACATCGTTCAGCAGGTCAAACACTTTCCTGTTTTCGGAGCCAACGGTCATTGCAGTGGGGATGTGATTGATCAGTTCGCGGGCGAAAGTAGGTCCTTTCAGGGTGCAGACCGGATGTCCCGTAGCCCCGAGCAGATTCTCAACAATGGTTTTATTGTCTTTCCCAAATCCCTTGGCCAGGTTTACCAGCAATGCTCCCGGCTTTAGTTTTGATCTTAAGGCTGCAATGTAAGGTACGACGGCTACCGAAGGAATGGCAATAAATACGATATCGGACTTTTCAAGTATAGTGACATCCGTTGTTGCTTTAAGAGCAGCAGCAAGGCGGATCATCGGAAAATATGCCGGGTTGATATGTCGTGTATTAATCTCATTAACAACGGATTCTTCTACAGAGAGCAGGGTAACGTCGAGACCGGATTTGCCAGCCAGGATATGACCCAGGGCTGTTCCGAGGGTGCCGGCTCCGGCAATGCAGATAACGGGATGTTCGTGCATTCGTTTCGGATTAAAAGACAAAGATACAATTTTGATTCACTCCGGCCGTTCGCGATATGACCAGCCCCTCCACATAGGTTTTGTTCGTATCTTTGCTTTACAATTTTATCCGTTCGGATGGCACATAACTCAGGGATCATAATACAAGCCCGTACAGGTTCATCGCGGTTACCGGGAAAAATGACCCTGCCGTTTGCCGGGAACAAGAACCTGCTGGAACTTATGTTGACGGATTTCCGGCAATCCTCAGGAGACATTCCGTTTGTTGTTGCTACTACCTTTAAGCCCGGCGACGATGCCATCGTTGCCATTTGCAGGGATCTGGACGTACCTTTCTTCAGAGGATCAGAACAGGATGTTTTAGATCGGTTTATATTGACTGCCAAACAGTTTGGGTTTGATAAAATAATCAGGGTATGTGCCGATAATCCTTTTTTTGACCTTGTCACCACTCTCCGTTTACTGGATGTACTCGAAGAAACGAAATACGATTATGCGGGTTTTTCAATCAATGATAAACCATCAATCAAAACCCATATCGGATTGTGGGGGGAAGCCGTAACGCTTGGGAGCCTGGTTAAAGCCTCCAAACTTACCACTGATCCGAAATACCGGGAACATGTAACCAACTACTTGTATTCCAATCCAGAAGATTTTAAAATCAAACTAACACCTGCTCCATACGAATTCCACAACAGGGAAGATCTCAGGTTCACCCTCGACACGGAAGGCGATTTTAAACTGCACCAGCAATTGTACCGAAAGGCCGGCGATCTTCCAATCCCCGAGCGACTGTTTGAGTTACTGAAAATTACCGGCGAAAACGAGCAATTCAGAGCTAGTATGCAGGAGGAAATAAAACGAAATTCCAAATAACAAAAGACGCTGCATTCGCATGAAACACACATATATTATCGGTGAAATTGGTCAGAATCATAACGGTTCGGTTGATATTGCACGTACTCTTATCGACGCTGTATCGCAACCTGTGGTGGATAACCTGTTTGGTGAAAAGCTGAAGCCAATGGACGCCATAAAGCTCACCAAACGAGACCTGAAGGAGGAACTGTCGGCATCTGCCATGCTAAAACCGTACAACAACCCAAATTCCTTTGGAAAGACCTACGGCGAGCACAGGGCATTTCTCGAGCTTAGCGATGAACAACACTACGAAATTTATCTTTATGCCAAATCAAAAGGGCTGGAGTTCGTTGAAACCCTTTGTGCACGCGGCTGCCTTACATTGTTGCATCATTTCACGCCCGACCGCCTTAAGGTTGCTTCACGCGATCTTACCAATCTTCCGCTGCTCGAAGCCATGGCGGAAACCCGAATCCCCATGATCCTTTCCACCGGGATGGGTGGTCGCGAAGAACTCGACCAGGCACTGGAAATCATTACCCGTCACCACAGCGATATATCCATACTGCATTGCCTTTCACAGTATCCTTCGGAGTACAGAAACATAAATCTGAATACAATTCCGTATTTGAAAAAGCATTATCCGGGATACAAAATCGGTTATTCCGACCACTCGATAGGAATTATGGTTCCTGCAGCAGCAGTGGCACTTGGAGCTGAGATCATCGAAAAACACATCACCCTCGACCGTTCGATGAAGGGCACTGACCATCAGGGCTCTTTGGGCGTTGATGGCATATATCGCATGGTGCGGGATATCCGTAATCTGGAAATGGCACTGGGTACCGAAGATATGTTCATCAGCGATGCCGTTCAGGATACACGCATTAAGCTGGAACGCTCCGTTGCAGCCCTTTCACCAATCAGAAAAGGAGAAATTATTACCAGCGACAAGCTGCACCTTCTGAGTCCGGGCGACGGATTTAAATGGAATGAGCGCAACCTTATCGTTGGCCGGAAAACCGCTTGCGATATTCCGGCAGATGAAGTTATTTACCCTAATATGATGGAAGAATGACGATAAAACTTGTAATTACCGATATTGACGGCGTATGGACCGACGGCGGGATGTACTACGACAACCAGGGTAATGAGCTGAAGAAGTTCAATACTTCCGATAGTGCCGGCGTTGTCTTTCTTAGAGAACTAAAAATTCCACTGGCAATTATTAGCGGAGAAGATACGGCTGCTCTCAGACGCCGGGCTGAAAAACTCCGCATCGAACACCTCTTTATGGGCGTACGGAACAAACTGCATGTAGCGGACGAATTGGTTAAATCGCTTAACATCTCTCTTGACGAGGTTGCGTATATCGGCGACGACATCAACGACCTGCCTCTGCTGAAAGCCTGCGGACTAAGCGCCACTCCGGCCAGCGCTCCGGATTATGTAAAAAAGTCCGTTACCTGGACTCTGGATAAAAATGGCGGCGAAGGAGCGTTCAGAGAGTTTGTTGAACGCATTCTGCAGGAAAATAACCTGTTCCAGAAAGCACTGGACTCCTATTTTAAGCGTATCAGTCAGTACAACGGATAAAATTCACAATTCTTTCCGAAGACCGGCCATCGATCCTGAATGCATTTCGCTCAATGAAGGATTCGTAAGCCTTATCGTTGATGGTTAGTTTCCGGCTCAGTATACCTCCGGCTACCTGAGTAAGTTCTGCACCGTTCAATGCCCGGAATGCAACCCCCTGCTTAATGTAAGCCTGAATATCCTGATTCAGGTGATCAAGAATCACTAGCGGCTTCCCGAAATAAACCGTTTCAGCTCCAACGGTGGAGAAACAGGTAATAAGCATAATACATGAAGCAATGAGCGAATAAAGATCGTGCTCACTTGTAACGGAATAATTGATGCATCCCATTTGCCTTGCGATACGATGGTAATACTCCGGATCCGAAGCTTCAGAGGGGTGCAGCTTAATAACCAGATGAATATTGGAAAAACCGGCGGCCATATTCAACACATCAAATGCAGCCTTCTCCCGCAGCAAAGGATCCTGCTGAAGCTGTGAGGCAAATACAACCAAAGGGACTTCGGGATAACCCAGCTCTTTTATCAGCTTATTGCGATTTTTTAGCAGTGTGGGAATGATATCGGTTCGCGGCTGTCCCACAACCTCAAGACTGTTGTCGGGATAACCCGATTTATTGATCAAATAGTCTTTCCAGTAGCTCCCCCACACCAGTGTAGCATCGCAAAGCAAACCTCTCCGTACGTCGGCAGACGTAAACCGGTATGCCGGATGCAGATCATGTATATTACCATGTTGAACTCCAATGGTTTTCATACCATTGACACGTGCAGCATCCAAAATGCACTTAACGGCAGGGCTGTTCTCGTCGATGCTTGTAACTGTTTTATAGTCATGACTCCTGAAAAACCTGTTATATGCCTGGTTTTTGAAAATATAAAAACGGCTTGCTCCGTGAAATTGCAGCAACTTTTGAAGTATCCAGGCATTACGACCGGGTTCAGCTTCCTTTACCAGTTGCAGAAGCCTGGAATACATAAGGGTTTCATTTTGTCTGTATGCTTTCCAAACAGACGGCGACAGCGCACCTCTGATAAGGATGAATTCTCCTGGTATCCGGCGAACACGGGGGTGAGAATTTTGGATCATCCAACGCTCGATCCGGAATTGTTGTCCCTGCGAAAACTTTGGGGGCTCTGTTTCGTCAATAATCGCAAAATCTTTTCCTGCTTTTGCAAATACATAGGCAAGGTTATAGTTGTCCTGTTTCAATTTCATGGTATCCGGATCCAGACAGGGCTGACGTGCGGAGCGGTCGATAAGAAGATGGCGGCACTCCCCCGCTTTTAGCACGGTGACGATACCAATAAAGAACCGGAGAAGCAGATACGTGAGGTAATGGATAAACGAAACGAAACGGTTTCTACGGCCTTTGGGTGACGTACCCTGAACAATTACAACATTATCAGGAAGATTTCCAAATAGTTGAAAATCGCTGAAGCTGGTATACAGATGAATTTCATTGTATGCCGGAGCCATATCCCGGATCAGGGCTTCTTCATATGCCTGATTCCGCATGATGAAATAAATCCGAAACTTATGGTAATGCCACAGACTCATGCCGGAAACCGAAAGCATCTCCGCCAGGGAAGCATCGCCCGTTTTTGCATCGCCGAATGCAAGAAGGCGTTCCATTTCCGAATAATTAATATCCCGTTTTTCAGCTCCATCCTGTAAAACAACTTCAACCGGAAAGGGATAGGCTATGCTGCTTGTTGAAAAAATCCTCAGGTTCTCCTCTGAATCAGCCAAACGGCGGATATTCAGGATCTCAGACCCGGAGAGGTTTCGGTTAATTAAAATAGCCCTGTTCATATCCTGGTTATCAATCGTTTAATATCGCGGCGATACAGAATCACCAGTGAAGAAATCAGTATCAGTACGGATAGAATGGCTGAGGTATACTGTCCAAGACCGAGAGTATGTTTTGAAATTTCAAGCAATAAAATCAGACCCATGCAGATGAGCGGACTGTAAAGCAACTTGCCGAGATTCCAGTTAAACGGCCGGATGCGCCGGGCATAGAGGTATGCCCCGATAACCTGAATTATATCTGCAGTCATTATAGAAATTACAGCACCATAAATCAGGAAGCGTGGAATCAGAATAAGGTTCAGCAGAATATTAACCAGCAGACTTACGATGTTCAGATACAGGAAAAATTTGGTTTTCTTTTCGTAATACAATACAAATGAAAATATTACGTATTGTGTCCTTGGCAGATAACGGATAAATATCAGGACGATGAAAGAAGAGGCCAGGCGCACATCGGTTTCATAGAACAGGGTAAGATACGCCATTACAGGAAGGATTGCCATTGCTATAATAAGCTGTGATTGAGCCATCAGCATATTAGACAGGGATCGTATTTCCTCTTCGTGCTTAAGCGTACCCTCCTTCATATAGCGAAATATCTCGGGTTGGGTTGCAGCCTGCAGCCCCTGTATGATGATTTGCATACCCAGAGCAAAATTCACTGCCGTAAAATAAATACCAAGATCGCTGGGGAAGCGCTCCATAAAGTACTTATCGGCGAAATTTAACCCCCACGCCAGAACGCCGTACTGTACCAGTGGCCAGGCGAAGCGGTTCATTTCGCTTAAAATTCCGCTGTTGTAACGTATTCCGCTTCTGCGGTAAGTAACTAAAATAACACCGGCTGAAACAAAGCTGCTTCCAATGGCACTTCCGTAAACATAACCAATAAACGACATTTCAAAATAGAAAAGTCCGATCAGCTGAAAGGCGGTTCGCACAATGGCATTGGCAATATTCACAATAATAAAAGCCCTGACGCGCTTTTCGTTTCGGTACAAAGCTGCCGCAGTTGTAATTATGGACCGGTTGATCCCGGTGATAATTGCTGCAAAACCAAAGCTTCCGAAATTGCGAAGCCCTTCCTGAGAAAAAATATTACCGATATAGCTCTGTAAAAAGAAAGCAACGGTCAGCAATATCAAACCCCGTAAAAGTATGGAATTGAATACCGAGGAAACCATGCTGTTGTATGACTCACGGTTGTCTTCCACATCGTAAAGAAAACGGGAAATGGCATTGCCCATTGAAAACAGCGTGATGGTAAAAGCCAGGGAAGTCACCATTTCGGCAATACCAATCTGCGAGAAGTCCATTGCATTAAGCCGCTCATTGCCTTCAATTACAGGCTGAATAAGAACCTGAAGTACAGGCGGTACTGCAGCTACGCCTGAATAGACGAGCGATAATTTAAGGTGTTCCTTTACATTCAGACGAGCCATGCAGTATGTGTGATCTGCAAAAATAAGGCTGATTCCGTTAAAAGCGAAGAAATTACGGACAAACGGCACTTTTAGCCGTATTAAAAGCGGATCAGCAGATATATCAATACAGAAGGGTTACGCTTCCATGGGTCTTTTTATTGACAAACAAACCCTCAGGCGTACATCTTTCAATGTCGAAAACAACGTAATATACTCCCGTCGGGCAGCGTTCGTTCATAAAATAGCCGTCCCAGCCTTCTTCCGGATCATTCGTTTCGAAAAGTACCACACCCCAGCGATTTGCTATCGTCATCTTATAACGGCCGGCATTGTGCAGCACAGGTTTAAAGGTGTCGTTGATCCCATCATGGTTTGGAGTGAACACATTGGGAATTACTAAACTGAACTCACAGCATACGGACACCATAAGCGAATCCGCTGCAGAACACCGATCTGCAGTGAATGCAACAAGACTGTAGATTCCCGGAGTATCCACATGATAAACCGGGGAATTACTTCCGTCGTTCCAGAGATAGCTTTCAAACCCGGATACGATCAGGTCTATCCCTCCGGGTGAGCACAGCAAGGTATCGACTCCGAGAGAAAGCTCGGGTACGTAGAAATGATCCACTAAAAAGCTGTGCTCGGAATAACACCCCGATGTACCGGTTTTTTTCACAGAATAAAAACCCGGATCAGCGATAGTGCGTGTGGATGATGTCAGCATATCGATCCATTGGTAGGTAAACTGATCATCACCGGCCGATATAACAAGAACCGAATCGGGGCAAATGATGTAGCTGCCCAGAAGGTCAATTTCAGGACCCGGAATAGTAACAATATTTGCCGTATCGGAAACCGAGCACCCGAATTCAGACATTTTTCGCACCCAGTATTTACCGGAAGCCGTAACGTTTATTGCCGGGCTTGTAAGGCCATTGCTCCACAAATAATTATAACCCGGTTCACCGGCGGTCAGCGTTGCAGAATCTCCTTCGCAAAATTTCAGCGTATCGGGCAGATCTGTCTGTGGCATTGGATATATTTCAATTTCCATAGAAGCCTCCAGCTCACTGCCTCCGGAACTGATTATAAATGTTATGGTGTAATTTCCCGGAGCCGCGAAACGATGTTGCGCATAAAGGATATCGGATGTATTATCGGGTGAACCCGGATCTCCAAAATCCCAGAGGACCCAATCGTGTTCCAGCAGCAGGTTTCCGAAGAGGTTTGCACTGAAATGAACCGTATCTTCAAGACAGGAATTCATCCCGTTAAGGGTGACGGCAGGAACAAAAAAGCTTTGTATAAACGTTGGTAATCCCATCAGCGAACCACGGTTCGCTCCCAGACTCAGATATTCATCCACATAATTGCAGGCAGTCCCCTCCTCATTCGGGTTATGAATCACACCCAGATATCTGGAAAATACGTCGGGACGGTTATAACGGGCAACGTAAATTTTGCCATCCGGAGCCATTTGAAGACACCCCGGAGCCATCCCGGTTGAGGCAATCAGTGTGCTGGTCTTTTGCCCGAGATTAATCTGATGAATTTGTTTCAGATCGTATGACACCGAGGCATAAAGAAATTGAGAATCACCGGAAAATTCAACACCATATGTGGCATCCGGAAATGAATAGGAGGAATGGAAACCCACATCCCCGGTTCCAGGATTAAAATTGAAAACATCCACCCGACGTTCGTGGTAGGTAGCCATCGCAAGATATCTGCCATCGGTTGAAAACTTAAGATAGCCCTGAACACCGCTTGTCAGGATCTGACCGGCAAAGGAAGATTTCACTTCAGAACTTACCCCGGCAGCAGTTATCAGATAACTCTTGAATTCAGTGGATTCCCGTTCATGAATCACAACCCAGATGTCTGAATGATTGGAGTGACTGACTGCAGAAATCTTTTCTGCAGAATTTGACTGCAGAAAAACATTTTTTGTCACTACGGCTCCCTGCCCCCCTGCCTGTTTCATATCCACCACCGAATAGTAAAGATCTCCGCCCGAGTAAGCATAATCAACGGTAAAAACTATAAACCTGTCAGCATCGCCGGGAATAGGAATGATTACTCCCGACTGAGTTGACGAAGGATGCCCCTTCAAATCGTTACCATTTTCCATCACATTATGTGTCCGGTTATAAATGGTTATTCCATCGGTATAAAAAAGCAGGTTTCCGTAGTAATCGCTGATACTTGCAACGCCTTCAAAATTATCGATAGCTCCGTCAAAAAGAACTTCAGGCGTACCGTTTGTAAATTTTATCCCCGCGTTCCGGCCAAAATACCAGTAGTTCCCATGCTTTTGTGCAGACAGCGATAAGGAAATCAGCAAAAGCAAAGCTGTAATAGCTGTAAACGGACTAACCCTTTTCAGAAACAGTTTCCGCAGAGAAAAATCAGGAGAATGCAGCACGAACAAAAAAATGTCAGAAAAATGAATAAGATGAAAAATCAGTGCTAACTGCTTCATAGAAATTATATCACGTACACAAAGTTTCAATTCTTAAAACATGCTTTAATGAATTCATAAAAATGTCACCCCGGTCCGTATACAGTTGGTAAATTTAGAAAAACCAATCAGAATTTCTGCATTTATGATTTTTTTTTCTTACAAAAAAATCCACTGAACGCTTCGCAACCATCAAAATGATACAGCATGAGTCTCAGTAAAAAATACTTTTCCTGTTGCCGGATTTTTGAAAACCTGGATTCAGGCACGATGACAACAAACTGTTTGCATCGATTGTAAACGGATGAAGGCTGTAATAATATAAGCAGAGAAATGAAATTGTAAGGAACTGAAGTCATCAGTGATGATTCTTCCTTGCGACAGAAATACTGGCATTCAGCTCGAATCCCAGCAGAATGATGATCGCATTGAAGTATATCCAGAGCATGAAGATAATCAGTGTTCCTATTGATCCGTAGAGTGTGTTGTATTTTGCGAAATTGTTCACATAATAATTGAATCCAATCGATGCTGCAATAAACAATAGGGTTGTGATGGTGGAGCCGGCTGAGATAAACCGAAACCGGAGTTTGCGGCTGGGGGCGAAATAAAAGAGGATGGAGAAAGCAAAAAACAGCAGAGCAAGGGTAATAATCCACTTTCCTGCTGTCAGCATAATAATGGCAACATTGTCGGTTAGTACGCCCACTCTCTCAAGCCAGTTCAACGCCAATGGTCCGAATGTAATAAGTGTTATTGCTATGATTACCAAAAAAGAAAACAGAAAAACCAGTCCTATGGCTACCAGGCGCTGCCGAACTGCGGAGCGGGTTTCGATGGAGTGATAGGTTTGGTTAAAAGCCTCCATCATACTGGTTACACTATTGGTAGAGAAGTACATAGCCATCAGAAATCCGATTGAAAGCACACCTCCCTGCGGACGTTTCACAATATCGAAAATTGTTCCTTCCACCGTTGTCCATACCTTTTCGGGAATAAACTCTTCGAGAAGATCGAGCAGGCTGTCCTGAAAGTCGGCGATGGGGATATACGGGATAAGAGAAAAGAAGAACAATATAGCCGGAAAGATGGCAAGAAAGAAGTTGAACGACAAGGCAGCGGCCCGGTTGGTTATAGCTCCTTTCTGAATCCCTTGAACAAAGAACTCTGCAACATTATAAAGCGGAACTCCGTCGAATCCGGGAAGTACTATTTTCTTTGACCAAATGAGCAACTTTCTGACTGTCCGGCTTCGGCGCACCCGGTTATACCAGTTTTTAGCTTTGTTTATGAAGCGTTCAGCCAGTTTATTCATAGGCCGTTGATTAATATGCTTTCAGACTAAGGTCCAGGCTTTTGATGTGATGTGTCAAAGCTCCGACCGAGATAAAATCTACCCCGGTTTCGGCATATTCCCGAATGGTTTCGAGCGTAATTCCGCCAGAAGCTTCCGTTTCAAAGCGGCCGTATATAAGCTCCACGGCTTTGCGAAGCAGTTCAGGGGAGAAATTGTCGAGCATGATACGCGTTACACCTCCGGTTTGCAGAACTTCATTCAGTTCATCCAGATTCCTGACCTCAATTTCCACCGGAAGGCGCAGTCCCTTTTCCTGCATATAGTGATTGGCTGATTCGATGGCTCTGGTAATTCCGCCGGCAAAGTCCACATGATTATCCTTTATCATAATCATGTCGTATAACCCGAAGCGATGATTGTAGCCTCCTCCATGCCGTACGGCCATTTTCTCCAGTTCGCGCAAAAGCGGTGTTGTTTTTCGGGTATCAAGGATGCGTGCATCGGTTCCTTTTATTTTTTCAACGTATTTTGCGGTATTGGTGGCGATTCCGCTCATGCGCTGCATAAAATTCAGAACCAGGCGTTCAGCTTTTAAGATGGAACGTGACGGCCCTTCCACGACAAACGCATCCGCACCGGGTTCCACAACTATTCCGTCGGCTAAAAGCAGAAAAACTTCTATTTTGGGATCAACCACACGAAATACTTCACGGGCAACATCTATGCCCGAGATCACACCCTTTTCCTTTACCATCAGGCGTGCTCTTCCATGGGCAGCAGAGGGTATGGTCGATAAAGAGGTATGATCGCCATCGCCAACATCTTCAGCCAGGGCCTGACGAATAATTTCTTCAATACTCATTTGGAGGAAAAACAATTAAACAATCAATCTTCTTCACTTTCAAACTTTAACTGCTGTATAACAGGCTTACCTTCGATGGTTTTGAGCAGAAAATAGGTTCGGAAAATAGATTTGCCAGATTTATAAACCCCTATAGCATACTGTGTTCCGTCGTTTGAGCGACCCTGATGATTCTGAGAGTAAGATGCCGGAGGATATTTATTGAAAAAATTCCGGACTATCACTTCCGATTGTGCCTTGCTGAAGGAGCCCTCGGTTCCCGGCACCCTCAGATCGATGGTAGAACCGAAATAAGTGCTTAATTCCCGGGCATTGGCAGAACGGATGGCGGAAGCCACCTTTGCAGTGACATCCTGTGCCGGAAGCAGGACCGGCAGCAGAAAAAATATGGCCATAATAAATACTGCCATACCCTGTTTTCTGTTTCTTTTCATTGATACTGTTTGTTAGAAGGCATTCATGAAAATGCCGTTTCTTTATTATTTTTAAAAAATATCAAAAACCGAACCAAATTACCGGAAACGCAACCGGAATGTTAACATTTACCAAACCTACGGCAAAATATCGATAAGTACAAATCATTTTTTAAAAATACAACAGATGATGCTGGTTAATAAATTTGTCTGTCGTGGCAGGTTTTACCTTTGTATCAAATCGGGTGCCGCAAGAGCATGGCCGACTTTATTGCTTATTTTTGTAAAAATTTGACATGCGTATTACGCTTCTTCTTACAGGAAAAACAGACACTCCCTGGATCAAAGCCGGGATGGAGGAGTATACTGCCCGCTTATCGCATTACATACGGTTCTCGGTTCATGAAATTATTCCCCCTAAAAACTTCCGGCAGTTGAGTCCGCTCCAATTAAAGGAGGCAGAAGGCAAACTTATACTTAAATACCTGGCGGAGGCCGATCAGGTGGTGCTGCTCGATGAATGCGGGCAACTCCGGAAATCGGAGGATTTTGCTGCCTGGATTCAGAAAATGATGAATGCCGGTACCCGCCATATGATTTTTGTAGTCGGAGGAGCCTATGGCTTTTCACCGGAAATCTATGCTGCTGCCAGTCAAAAACTCTCTCTTTCAACCATGACCTTTTCACATCAGATGGTGCGCCCATTCTTTATTGAACAATTGTACCGCGCTTTTACCATTTTGCGCAACGAACCCTATCACAATTCCTGAGAAAATGACTGCAGACAAACCCATGGAGCTGGTATTTGCCACCAACAACAAGTACAAGCTGGAAGAAGTAAGCGAAATTCTGAAAGACAAATACAGGCTGTTGTCGCTTTCTGAAATAGGCTGCCTGGATGATATTCCTGAAACCAGCAATACCATTGAAGGCAATGCTTTACAGAAAGCACGGTTTATTTTTGAAAAATTTGGTGTCGGTTGTTTTGCCGATGATACAGGGTTGGAAGTTGATGTGCTCGACGGAAGACCGGGTGTTTTTTCTGCACGCTATGCCGGAGAGGGCTGCAGTTATAACGATAATGTGGTAAAGCTGCTCGGCGAATTGCAGGGCCTGCAAAATCGCAACGCACGCTTCCGTACGGTTATCGCATTGATTTCAAACGGAAAAGAGCATCTTTTTGAAGGAATCATCAACGGACACATTACAGATAGGCCTCTGGGCAAAGCAGGCTTCGGATACGATCCGGTGTTTGTGCCCGAAGGATATGATCAAACCTTTGCCGAAATGACTTTCGATCTTAAAAATAGAATCAGCCACCGGGCAATTGCTGTTGAAAAGCTTGCCGGGTGGCTGGGAGTACGTTCCTGAAAGAAAAATCAGACATCCAGGTCGCCGGCGGCTTCGGGCTGGTAAACAATATCGGAAATCCGTAGTTCGGCCATACCGGTCGGCACTTTCCACGAAACGATATCGCCTTTGCGGAAGCCAAGGAGAGCAGTAGCCACCGGTGCAAATACCGAAATTTTCTGCTTTGCAGGATTTGCATCTTCGGGATAAACAATCTGAATCTCCATAGTTTTGCTGCTGTTCAGATAGTCAAGTTTTACAATGCTGTTCATGGTTACCACATCGGGCGGCATTTTATCCGGGGACAATACCTTTGCCCGGTCCAGCTCTTCTATAAGCGGAGTAAGATTGATCGGGGCTTTTATTCCCCCACTCCTGGCTTTATCGATATGCGCACGCAATCGTGCCATATCCAGTGTACTGATAATAATCTCTTTCATGATGTTAGGTTTGAAAAAAAAGCCGGGAAAGACCCGGCCAACGACAAAATGGGTTAGGTCTTCTTTAACTGGTGAGAATAATATAACTGTGCAAGATGATCTGCATTCTTCGTTTGATTTTGGGCAAAGATAATCTTTTCATGCGGAAGAAAAAAAATTCTATGAACCAATTTTCCACGTCCGTTCACTTGTATTATCCTGGAGGATTTAAGTAATTAAAATAGCCTGAAATATCCTGCGCATCAAAACAGGAATTTCAGGCTATATTAGTATTGCACTATAAAGCGAAGCCAGTTTTCACCGGAAGCACAAGTCTGGAGAACGGATGGTTTCAATGATTCCAACCTTATCAGAATGAGGCTCTCAGGGTAACCAGGAAGTTTCGGCCCGGAGCACTGATTCCGGATGCGAAAGGCCGGTACAGCTTATTGGTAATATTTTCAACACCGGCATTAAGTGTAAAATGCGGACTGATGTACCAGGCTGCCTTGAAATTCAGGGTAGTCCAGGCTGGTACGTAGGGGTTTCCTTCATCGTCCTTAGCATAGGGGGCAGAATCCATTCGCTCCGAAAGGGGCAGATCCCCGTATTCCATCCCGGCATTGTACTCCGAGTAAAGATCAAATTTCAGCTTCTGTGCTTCCCAGGTCAGATGCGTGCGTCCAAAGAGCGGAGCAGCATGACGTAAAGGGTAATACTTCAGGCTGTCCTCGCTTTGTTCTTCGCCTTTCTGCCAGTTAATGGTGCTTCGCAATCCGAATCCTTTACCCATATCGACCTGCACTCCGGCCTGAATCCCGAAGATTCTTGCGCGGGTGATATTCTGAATGGCCTGTACCCTGCTGGGAATTCCTTCGTAAGGGATGGTATCCACTCCGTTATAGCTGAAATCGCGGCGCGCAAGGGCGTCGGTAAGAAGAGTATAATACACGCTAAGGTCGGCTTTCACGAATTTTCCGATAGTAAATGCACCTCCTCCCTCGGCATTCCATGCATATTCAGGTTTCAGGTCAGGGTTTGGAACCACCACAGAACCCGGTTCGGAATCAAACACCTTCCCGATGTCGTCGATGTTTGGCGACCGGAATCCCGTTGATAATCCGCCGTATAATTTAAGGTTGGAAACGGGACTGCTGGTTATACCAATACTTCCGTTGAGCGCCCCTTTTGACAGTTCGGCACTGGTAAAGGGAAAGGGAAACATTGAAGTATCGAACGCAGCCTCCATGGATATATAGCTGTAGCGCACTCCTGCATTCACTACCGTCCTGGCATTCAGATGATAACGAGCAGTGGAGTACACTGAATACGACTGCCAGGAGGAGCCGTCGGGATAGCGTGTATTTACCGGACTTATTTCACCGGTAAAAATATTGGTGCGATACGCTTCCGAACCAACAGCATTGTACAATGCTTCTGCCCCATAGAAAACGGTAAGCTGCTCATTCACCTTCTTATCCAGATCCAGATTGAGAGAGTATGCATTAACGGTTTCCGTCTGGTGACGCCTGCGTGCATTGTTCATCTTACGATCGTGCCTGCTTTCGCGATAAAACTGATGGGCTCCGATAATTCTGAACTGATCGTACATACCGTTGTTACTCCGCAAACGCAAAGCCAGCCTGTTCATCATCCATTGCTGGGGTCCGTAATACCACTCGGCATTGGCAAGGCTTCCATCCTCATTAGTAAGCGTCAGACGATCGTACCTGGGCGCATCAGAGGTTGACGAGGAGTAAAATCCATAGTCGACCTCTGCTTTACCGCCCTTGTTCCATCCAACTTTCTGTAAAATGTTATACTGACTGTACCCGGAGTGAACCTGTTTGCGGGGCTTGGGATTCTCCACCGTTTTGTCTGCACCGTCTTCTGTTACCTGATAAATTGGCCTCAGGTAATAGCTGTCGCCTTTCGATCCCGCTACCAGATCATCGTAATCGCTGAAAGTAAGGCTGGTAACGAAAGCCCATTTCTTCAATCCGGCTTTAAGGTCAACATGCGCTGTTTTCTCAAAATTAGCCGATGAAAACCGGGTAAAAGCATTCCCTTTCAGAAAACTGTTTCCGTTATCGGCAAACAGCAGATTAAGGGTATGGAAGTCCATTACACCTCCGATGGCGTCGCTGCCATACATAACAGCTCCCGGCCCGAAGAGAATTTCGCTGTTCTCCACGGCGGCAGCATCAATGGATATCACATTTTGGACGTTTCCTGTACGGAAGATGGCATTGTTCATGCGCACGCCATCCACTACGAGCATTACTCTGTTGGTTGCAAATCCTCTGATTATGGGCGATCCGCCGGCAAGCTGACTCTTCTGTATGTAGGCATGCCCTCCGCTTCCAAGCAAATCGGCAGCAGTCTGGGGATTGGCAAACGCGATTTGCTGCATATTCATTTTTTCAACGCGCTGCGGAATCTCACGTTCATTCTGTTCCCAGCGATTGGCAGATATCACTACTTCATCCAGGGTAATACGCATAGGCTTCAGGTCGATGAAAAACCTGAGCTTTTCCGCTTCCGCAAACGTAAGCATCCGTGTTTCATATCCCAGATGCCTGAATGTGATGGACTCAGATCCGCGGAATCCGCTGAAGTCGGCCTGTCCCCTGATGTTGGTAGTTGCAGACACCGCGGGATTGGCGGAATAGATGGCCACATTGGCCAGAGGCTGTCCGGTAACCCTGTCGGCAACGGTAATCTTCTGGGCAAAGATGGTAACCGATGACAACGACAGAACAGCAAATAAAAAATATTTTATCTGATTCATTTGTTGTATTTCTGATAAACCTGTAATGAGAAAACAACCGGAGGGAAAGAAAAGCCTTCATCTCCGGCTAAAAATAAGAATTTTATCCTGCGAAACGCGGCGGTGGGGCATCAATAAGTATGCCGGGCTGAGAATATGTATTTATCCATGGGAAGTTCATGCAAACCGTATATGGCACAGGCGGAACCGGCTGGTGCCTGCCGGAGATTGACATACCGTGCAATAAAAGCATAAGCATATGACTTGCAGCAGTATGCGCGGCGTGGTCCCCTGCAGTTTTTCGTGCAGTTTCATCGAGTCTGGAGAAAAGGCGGGTTTCCTGTATGTCGGTAACGCAGTGAAGTATGCGTTCACCGTCAGCGCCGGCTTCTTCACGAACAACATCGTACATCATCCCCCGGAACCTGAATTCACGGCTGTGAATCCACTCAAAATCAACGGCATTTAATTCTGTCAGCCTGAAAACCGTAAGTTCTTCATCGGGAACTCCGGCTTTAATGGCCATCTTAATCTGCTTTCTGATTTCCGTCTGCTTTAACCTGAACATCAGGTGATAAGCAGCAGGATTGAAGCAAACTGCCAGAACAAGCAATATGGCAGGAAGTTTTTTCACATGCAGTATTGAATCCCGCAAAGGTATAACACAATCCGCATTTAGTGTTCAGCAAAAAAACCGGATTTTCGCGCAAACAGATACCATCCGGCATCTGATCCCTGCAATCAGGCCAAAGCCAGCTATTTAACGAAGGAGAGTAAGAATGGTGATATAGAGACTCCACAAGCTTATACCCTCAATAAAAAGAATTTCGGTTACTCCGTTTATCCCGTTCATCAATACGGAAACGATGGTGACCACCATAACGGCACCGATGCCAATCAGTCCGGAAATTCCAAGAAAGTACATCTGAGGAAGCACAGAAAACTGAAACATGATGATCAGTGCTGGCAGCATCAGAAATAACATTACAGCAAGAATGTTGTGTAAAATCCGCAGTACGGAAGCTTTTAGATTACCCAGACTGTATGGGTTTATATTGTGGGGTACAAAAGCCAGCAGGGTAAGGATGGCGAAACTGATGTCGATTTGCTGCATAAGCACTTCATTATCACCAAGATCATAAAACTCCGACAACAGCCAGAAATAAATATAGGTAAGACAAGCGGTAGCGAATAACAAACGTTTGTACCCTTTAACGTATTTTTGACCGTATAAATCTCTGTTGCTCAAAAAACTAAGCGTCTGTCGAACGAGGTCGAAACGCACGTGGGCTATTGTCCGCTTAACCATATAAGGCAACAAACCGGCATAAATAAATCCTATTAAAAGAATCCCCAGCTTAATAAGCAGCATTGGACAGAACTTGGTTTACATTTCATAGGTTCCTCATACCATATTGACTGGAAAATGATACTGAGTCATACCCAATTCCGGTGGAAACATACATGCAAATGTAGGTGAAAAAAAGAAAGGGCAAATTTACGTAATCGGGAACATCTGTCCCGGCATCAGCCACGGGCTGAGATCAACTTATCCCATTTCCCGAGGGCCTGTTGCATATCGGCAGGAAGTTCTGAATCGAAGAACATTTCCTTTCCCGTATCCGGATGGATAAATCCCAGAGATTTGGCATGCAGAGCCTGCCTCGGAAGTATGGAGAAGCAGTTTTCTACAAAATGCTTGTAGGAGCCGGATGTATTTCCCCTCAGTATTTTATTTCCCCCGTAGCGCTCGTCGTTGAACAACGGATGACCGAGGTACTTCATGTGAGCCCTGATCTGGTGGGTTCGACCCGTTTCGAGACGGCATTCTATCAGACTGACGTATCCAAAGCTCTTCAATACGCGATAATGGGTGACTGCATGTTTTCCGTGGCTCCCGTCAGGGAATACATCCATAATCAGCCGGTTGCTCAGGTTACGGCCCACATGGCCGGTGATGGTACCCTCGTCCTCTTTGGGTGTTCCCCAAACGATAGCCTGATAGGTTCGTTGTATGGTGTGGTTAAAGAATTCGCGTGCCAGGCGGGTCTGGGCTTCTTCGGTAAGGGCAACCAGAATAATTCCGGAAGTATCTTTATCGATGCGGTGGACCAGAAGGGGCATAGTTCCCGGTTTAGCACCGGGCTTTTGCTGCAGATACCACACCAGGGCGTTCAGCATGGTTCCTTCAAAATTATTGTATCCGGGATGCACAACCATGCCGGCTTCCTTGTTTATTAACAGAATATGTTCGTCCTCATATACGATGGTAAGGGGGATATGCTGCGGAATTACTTCGGTCTCGCGCGGAGGGTGAGCCATTACCACACTGATAACATCCAGGGGTTTAACCCGGTAATTCTGCTTTACGGGATTACCGTTTACCAGGATATTCCCAGCTTTGGCAGCCTGTTGAATTTTATTGCGCGAGGCATTTTCAATCCTCGACATCAGGAATTTGTCGATGCGCAGCAGACTCTGTCCACGGTCGGCAACTACGCGATGATGCTCGTAGAGTTCGTTCTCCACATTTTCATCGTCGGCAAACTCCGGGGATTCGTGCTCTTCGTAGTACTCGTCGATCTGCGACATTGATTTAGCAATTATCTGTTGATCAGCAGCCTGGATGTTCCTGCCAGCCTTCCGTCAACCGTTTCCACGCGTATGAGATAAAGTCCGGGAGCAAAGCGGCTGACATCAAATTCGCGTTTATAGGCTTCTTTTCGCACTACTTTGCCATCGGCCGATACAATGGTTGTAATCATAGAGGATTGGCTGAAACCTGCGGGAGGTTCAACAGCGACCATGGAAACGGCGGGATTAGGATACACCTTAAGGGTTTCGCCGGAAGGCATTTCCGGCTTTCCCATCACGTGCAATTTTCCAAGAACCGGGCGAATCATCAAAGCTCCGGCATACAAACTCTGATTCCAGCCTCCGAAGTTTCGCCAGAAAGTATTTGCTGAGGCATCGTTGTTCCAGTCGTATCCGATGTTCAGATTATCGGAGGTTGTCTGTTCCCATCCCACGTAAAAAATCAGATTGGGAAACCTCCCCGGCTCTATACGGATGATACTGTCCATGTAATACAACTTGTACGTATTAAGACTATCGGAATATTTAGGTTCATATCCAAACCTGGAATGAATGAGCTCACCCGGTTCACCGAAATAATCATTCCACACATTCAGGTAAAATGTTTTAATATTCCCGTTGTTCAGGGTACGGTTAAAGTACATTTGAATAGCAACGAGAGAATCGGGCCGGTTCAGTTTGAAACGGTATGCGAGCTGTGAACCGGCTGGTGTGAGTCCGTATCCGGCTTCCGCTGTGCCATCGTCGTACGACAGGTAATTGGCAAACACCTGAACGTTCCGGATGGTATCGTTGAAGCGGGAACCAAGATTGGCTTCGGTGTTGATAATGTGAGTGGTAGTAAAGAAAACCCTTTCCTGTGTACCTATCGGGAAAACAAAGTTTACCGGTGGTTCAGAGAAAGGAGGATGTGAGGTATATCCATCTTCGGTAAAAGGTGCAAGAAAATAATTGCCTCCGGAGTAATTGTGGAACGGCGCCTGGTAGTCTCGGCTTACCTCGTACCGGTATGAGGCGTTGTAAGCGACGCCATCGAGGTTGGTAATGCGGATGTTTAGTTTATCACGCATTTCGTTCACGAAATTGGACCGGTACTGATTGTATGGCATGCTCGTGTAATTGCGCAACATATTTGGAGCTTTGTCAGCGAATGCCACATCGCGGTGCAGGGTATCGAAGCTGTTTCGACCGGTATTAAGGTAAACATAATCGATGTTCCACTGATCGCCGTTGCTCTGCCAGTCGGGAAGCACACCGCTCGCCAGACTTGCATAATTGCGGAACCGGAACCGGAATCCGGAAGTATAGAACAGTGCGCTGTCGCGGACGGGTATGATCACCTGCCGAAACCAGTTACTGTCGGAAGCATAGAATGAGCTGAGGGATTGACCCGGGGAGCTCCACATTCGTTTCCACCCTTCAATGTATAAGGTATCGGTCAGAGTGGTATCAACTCCTCCGATAATGGTATCGAGTTCCTGAATAATCATTTGAGTTTCACCGGGAGCGAGAAATTCAAGAACCAGCGAATCGCCTCTCGAGGGTGCATTACCTCGTCCCTGAGGCTGATAATAGAAGCTGAAAAATACCGAATCGGCAACGGTTAATTTCCTTTTTACGGGTGAGAATACCGAATCGAGCCGGATAGGCCGGGAGGTTAAAAAATCGGCCATAAACGGGTAAGGGCTCGCGTTGGAATAGAGTTTACCGAGACCATCGATGGCATCAAGGGTAGCTACACCGACGGTAGGAGGATTAACTGCATAGTCGTTGCTGATAAAAGCATCGGTGTCGGCCCAGCGCAGAGGATCCGGAAGTACGGAGGTTCTGCTGAAATCATCGAAAAACGGAAGTTGCAAGGCTTCTTCGGTTATGCGCTGATTGCTGCGCTGCTCCTGTTTTTTCATCACCTGAACGTTCTCCTGAAGTCCGGTGATAACTTCCTGGGGGATGGCTGCTAATGGCAATAACAACAATATCAGCAGCCAGTATGGTTTTTGGTAACTCATGTGCTGGTTTTAATTTATCCGGAATTGTACCGGAATTAATTCGTTAGAAATGGTCTTCATCATCAACTGCCAGTGTATCGCTCTCCAGGGTTCCCAGGTAGTTTTCAAAATCGAATACTGCCGGATCCCTGTAAATCAGGTTTACCGGTTGCCCGGCATTCAGCAGAACACCTCTGCCGAAAGCGGGATACTGCTGATATACCCTTGCCGTTTCCGGATCGGCATCATTTTCAAACGTTTCATCTCCAACGGTCAGGTAGGCGTTTTTGATCAGCATGTGGGCATCATCCCTCGTTTTGCCAGCCAGTCTGGGAACCTGAAAGCGCGAACCACCCATACCCTGTCCAACATTCAGATCAATAACCGAGCCTTTCAGAATTTCTTCGCCGGGATCGATGGACTGGTTTTTATAAAATTGGCCCAAAACTGCATTGGCTGCAATATCGGGGATGTATTTTATTCTCCCGAGTCTCAGTCCGTAAGTCTCAAGTGTAGCTGTAGCCTGACGCAGAGTCAGATCCACAAGGTCGGGCATACTCACCTTTTCGGGCATCACGGCTACCGTTGTCAGATATACCTTGCGGTTCCGCTTTACCTTTGCACCCGGCACCGGATCCTGAATAATCACTGCGCCCCGAGTCATCTTTGAATCGTACACCGAGTCTACAATGATTATCTCAAACTCAGAAATAGTTTCCATCTGAGCGATTTGACCGGGAGTTAATCCTACAAGCGATGGAACCGTAATCGCCTCACCATGATGTGTGTACCACTTAAGACCGGATAATACCAGTGTAACAATTCCTGCGGTAACAAATACCGACAGTAAGAAATGTTTTAAAAAAAGACGGGTTTTGATAAATTCAAAAAAGTTCATGCTGCCTGTTTTCTACCATGCACCTGACCTGCGGAAGAGCCCTTACCGACAGGATATTAACTTCCATGCCGCTGAAATATTGCATGCTGATGCAAAGATATAAAAATTGCCCTGCCATTACAGGATGGCAAATGCCGTATCGTGTGAAGTCTGTTTTTTTTCTCTGCGTTAAGATCTTTATCGTCTCAGGCCTGTATGATTCGCTTACTATCGTAAATTTGTGTCGTCAACAACCCATCGCATGAAGAAAAACATCGCACTTCTAACAGGCGGATACTCGGGAGAGTATGAAATTTCAGTTAAAAGCGGAAAGGTAATCCGGGAACACATCGACCGGGATAAATTTAACGTGTACCCGATTGTTATCACCCGAACCCGCTGGTTCTACCAGAATGAAAAGGGTCAGGAATTTAACGTCAACCTCAACGATTTCAGCCTGCACCTCGAAGGGTTGCATGTACGTTTCGATGCAGCGTTCATTGGCATTCACGGAACACCGGGCGAAGACGGGAAGCTTCAGGGTTACCTTGATATGATGGATATCCCCTACAATACGTGCGGCCGGGCAACTTCTGCCCTCACCTTCAACAAGTATTTCTGTAACGAATTTGCCGGACGTACCGGCATGAATGTTGCAACAACCGTTTATCTTCACCGGCGCGACGTTCCGGATATTGATTCCATTTTAAATATTACGGGCCTCCCCTGCTTCGTAAAACCCAACAGCAACGGATCCAGTGTCGGCATCACAAAGGTAAAATCGGCCGAGGAACTGATTCCGGCCATTGAACTTGCTTTCCGAGATGACGACGAAGTGCTGGTTCAGGAGTTTGTGCCGGGCGTTGAAATTACCTGCGGAATTTATGAAAAACAACAAAACCCGGTTATCCTTCCCCTTACAGAAGTGGTAAGCCACAAAGAGTTTTTCGACTATGAGGCCAAGTACACTCCGGGTATGTCGGATGAAATTACACCAGCCCGCATTCCGGACGAGCTGGCAGAGCAATGCCGTAAACTCTCACTGAAACTTTACCGTTCGATGAACTGCAGGGGAATAGTCCGGTTCGATTTTATCCTAACTCCTGAATCCGGTTCCGGTGAGCGGAAGTTTTACTTCCTGGAAGCCAATACCATACCCGGGCTGTCGGAAGCGAGTATTGTGCCCCAGCAGGCAGCTTATCTCGGCATCAGCCTTAATCAGCTTTTCACCGACGTAATTGAGGAAACTCTGAATTTTTACGGTAAACACTGAAATAACTGCTGTGCTTTCGCTGGCCGACAGACCCCGGGCAAGCATTTCCGATTGACGGTTAAGCCGGCTGCGGTCCGGCTTTCGGTCAATTTCCCGTTTCCGGGATGTCGGTTCACCTGTCTCATCTTACCATTCACACTTGTACGGCTGCAGTTCGCAGGAAACAGCTTTCGCGGGCGGCGGGAGCGATGTAATTTTGGCTTATAAAATTGAAAACAAATTGTTTAACAATCAAAAACTAAAAGCCATGAAAACCTTAGTCCTTACCACCGTCCTTTCGATGCTGATGGCATTCAGCGCATTTTCATCCCCCGAAGGTTTCACCGCAGCCAACGGGACAACCGTAAGAATCTTCCAGACCAACCCTGAAAGCGTAGATGTTTACGTTTCCAAAGCTCCGGGCGAACTGGTAAAAATCCTTGTATGCTCCGAATCTGGCAACACGCTGCTCAAAACCAGAGTTAAAAAACAGTCGGCCCGCTACATCCGCTACCATCTCAGCGATCTTCCCGCAGGCTCCTACAGGGTAAAAGTCGAAAAATCCGGTGAAATCCTCTCCGACTACAGCTTCTCGCACTGAACCATTCCAGAGTTTGTCATGTATGGAAATGTTCTGCAGCTTTCCCGTTCGCTGGTTGTTTTTTCATCATGGGGTTTTTGCCACTTACCCGGATTCTTCTGTGAAAGTGGCAAATCCTCTTTTAGAGCACAAAACCGGAATTCCCTGCGATGAAGGAAGGCCAGAATATACTTATATCTTGCAGGAAAACAGATCCGGCAGTTGCGGATTCCAATTAAAACATGTAGGTTTGATCCACCGAAAATCCGGAAGAATGATCAGAGCCTTTCTCCGTAATCCTGCAATGCGGCTGTTGATTTCCGCATTAATGAGCTTTCCGCTCCGTCTATTGCTTGACCTTGCATTCAGCCTTACCTACCGTTACTATTCCATCCTCCGTCCGGCCACCGATTACCTTGTTGCGATGGTGCTGACCGTTGCAGTTATTGAAGCAATCCGGTTCTCAAAGCTGAAGCTCAATTCAGGCATCCCCTGGGAAAATGGTCCGGTACGGAGATTACTGCTTGAAATTTTAATCAACGGTGCAGTTCTTATTCCGCTGATGCTGGCCATCCGCTTTGCGGGAGGTTACCTATTCGGAAGTACCGATTTCATCCGCCTATCGGATGAAACACTTACCATACTTTTCTATGCCTTCTTTCTGATAGTGGTTCCCGCTTTTCTGGAGTTTACATGGTTTCTCGTCAAACGCTGGCAGCTCAGTCTGGCAGAAACGGAGCGTTATCGCAAGGAGAGCGCGGAATTTCGCTTCGAAAGTCTGCGCAGCCAGATAAATCCGCATTTCCTGTTCAACAGTCTGAATACCCTTTCGGGACTTGTTTATGAGGATCCCGACAAGGCATCGGATTTTATTCGCCACCTCTCGGATGTATACCGGTATGTTCTTGAAAACAGAAGCCGGGAAACAATCGGCCTGGCTGACGAGATGCAGTTTATACGGGCGTTTCTGCATCTCTACCAGCTCCGGTTCGATCAGAGGCTGAAAATAAAATTAGAGGTAGGAAGCCGTGCCATGGAGCGGAAGATTGCACCAATGACCCTTCAATTGCTGGTTGAAAATGCCGTAAAGCACAACATCGTATCTGCAAAAAAGCCGCTCTCTATACGGATTGAGGATGAAGATGGTGAATGGCTGGTAGTTAGCAACAACCTTCAAAAAAAAGCCGAACCTCAGGAATCGCATGAAATGGGTCTTAAAAACATCTCGGGCAGGTATGCCTATCTAACCGGAAAACCCGTTATTATTGAAGAGACAAGCGAAGCATTTACCGTTAAAATACCATTAATCTGAAAGCCATGCGTGTACTGATTGTTGAAGACGAACCATTTGCCCAGAAAGAGCTGAAACGGCTGCTGTCGCATACCCCGCAGAAACCGGAAATCGCAGACTGCCTCGATTCAGTGGAAGAATCGGTGGAATGGCTTCGCGAGTCGCCGCTTCCCGACTTGATATTTCTTGATATACAGCTTTCCGACGGGCTCAGTTTTGAAATATTCAGACAGGTAAAGGTTAATTGTCCGGTAATCTTCATAACGGCATTTGACGAGTATTCCATTCAGGCATTCAAACTTAACAGCATCGACTACTTACTGAAACCTGTCCGGCAGGAGGATCTTAACGCGGCTCTGGCCAAGTTTGAGGATATAAAGAAAATGTATGGAGAAGCAGCACAAAACCTGCCCGACCTTACACGCCTGGAGCAGCTGCTGAGTCCGGCTCTCAGGGAATACAAAACCCGCTTTATCGTTCGTATTGGCGATCAGATCAAGCATATCGGCATTGAAGAAACTGCCTGGTTCAGTGCGGAGGATAACGTAGTTTTTCTGCAAACCCGGTCGAACCGGCGTTACATTATTGAATACACTCTCGACCAGCTCAGCGAACTGCTCGATCCGAAACAATTTAACCGGCTTAATCGTAGTGTGATTGCCCATATCTCCAGTATTGTTAAAGTAAGCAGGCATTTCAACGGACGTTTGCTGGTGGAGCTTGCTCCACAGGCAGAAGAGCCGGTTTTTGTAAGCCGAGCAAGGGTCAGGGATTTTATAAGCTGGCTCGATAAATAACAAAACAAATCATGAAACGCATCAAAATTACATATAACCATAGCCTGAAGCTGCTGCCGTTGATACTGTTGCTGCTCCTGAGCTCATGCTACCGGCAGGAGGTTATTCTTGAACAAATTCCGCAAAATACTCCCGAAGGGGCAGAGATTTTTATTACCGGCAACTTCAACAACTGGGATCCCGGTGATCCCCGCTACAGAATGCAGAAACGGAACGATGGTTCCTACCGGATCCAGCTCCCTCTGGGTGCCGGAAAACTGCAATACAAATTCACCCGAGGCGATTGGACAACTGTTGAAAAAAATGAATGCGGCTATGAAACCGGTAACCGGTCGCTTCGTTACGGCAAGCAAGAAACGAAATACGATTCCGTTTGGAGCTGGGGCGACACTGAACCCATGAACTGCATTCAGAAGGTAGTTGTTATTGACGAGATTCCCGCCGACACTCCGGAAGATACCGATATTTACCTGGCCTCATCGTTTAATGGCTGGAATCCGGGAGATTACCAGTTTGTGATGCAGAAGCTTCCCGACGGCCGATATTATCTGAACCTGGAGAAACAGGCTGAATGCATGGAGTATAAATTCACTCTCGGCAACTGGGAAACGGTGGAAACCGATCCGGAACGAAGGGATATAAGTAACCGCGTCCTCTGTTTTTCGGGAAGCGATACCGTTTTTGTATCCGTTAACTCCTGGAAAAGCAATCGGGCACGCAGGCTAAGAAAGATAACACTGGTTATAGATGACCTTCCGGATGGAACCCTTGAAGGCGATCCCGTTTATGCTGCCGGCAGTTTTAACAACTGGGATCCTGGTAATAAACACCACCGTTTCAGCTCGGACGCATCAGGAAAGCGCAGCCTGAGCCTGGCTACTGAGGAGGAGGTTATCACCTTTAAAATTACGCGAGGAAGCTGGAGGTCGGTAGAAACTACCCTTTTAGGACGTGACATTCCCGACCGGAGCTTTTTCACCGGCCAGTCTGACACTCTCTTCCTTAAAGTAGAGCGATGGAAAGACCGCTAAACCAACGGATACGTTCCTTCCTGAGCAGCCTGTTCTTAATGATTGTTCCGGCATGCCTTGCTCCGGTTATGCCTTCGTGTACGGTAAGCGGGCTTACCAGCGATTACGATCAGCTTTCGAAGATTCAGCGGTCGCAAATCCGGCCACTGCCGGCTCAAGAACCCTTAAATCCGGGAGCCATCTATACGGTCAGTGCCGGAGATCTGCTTTCGATGCTTTCCGCGGATGAAAAGGCCATTGTTTATGTTTTTAGTCCCGGATGCAATGCAAATTCTGCCCCGGACCTGAGCGCCATGAATTCGAAAGCAAATGAAGGAGGATACGCATTTTACCCTGTGCTGACCGGATACAGCGGTCTCGGGCGTCTGGAGCCATTGGGAAGCGATTATCTGCTGTATGTCATCGACGATATTCACTACCGCACCCGATACCGTTTCAGGTATGAACGCTTTTTCATCAATGAGCTGAAATGTCTTCCGAAAAAGCAGAAATTCAGTCGCGGTGAAGATCCCGGAACCTATTTTCTGTTTGTGGGAGGGCACTTTGATTGCCTTCTTCCGGAAATTCCTTAAGGTAATTCCGGAAACCCATTTTTCTATATCACTTAACAGGCCTGCAATCAACTGCAGTGAAACCAGCAACTTCCTTATTTAATTTTAAAAAGAAAGCCAAAGGCAGATATTCCCGCTTACCTGCCTGAAATGGCCGTTTCATCCTTTTGTTTATTCATTTCACCGGAAAAAACTTTCAAAAGGCCCGGATACAGATTATTTTTGTATATTAATCGGAATTACTAACCGGATGGATAATACAGTACACATTCCTTACAACCTCTGTGCGAATACAGAGAGTTCAGACCGGTACTACGCGGATCTGGAGGCCTGGGCTCCGGGTGTCCTTGAGAAGCTGCATACCGAAATGGGCGGTATTGCAGAAGCTTTTCGCAAATACCAGACGAGGGTAAGCGATGATCCTGCCGATACCATTCCCGAATACCTGCTTGAAGCCTTGCTGGCCGGCTCTTTCTGGAACATTTACGGAGGATATGCACAAGCTGCATCCGATACCCTGCTCGATGTGATGCAGCAACTGGCTAAATTGCGCAAGAGCGAGGGTTTAACAGCAAAAACTGCCGATGCCGCGCGCGGAGTACTCGAGCTTACGCTGATGGAAAATCCAAAAGATCAGCACCAGTTTTTATTGCCGGGTACTGCTGGCCTTGCCAGGCTGATCCGTTGGATGGAAGCCAGCGGGGAGTTTGATCGCGAAGCATACAGACTCAGGCAGTGGCTGAATTTCTTTAGCGAGCAGGAAGACACGTATGCATTTGTAAGTTTGATTGTGATGAGAAATACAGCGCGGTGGTTCAGCAAATCGGCTGCCAGAGCGATGGGTAAATACACTCCCGGCATTGAATCTTTCAATGAGCACTTCCGGAAAAACCATTCGCTGCGCGAAGACGCCATCGCCGTGCTAAGGGATGAATCGGAATACCATCTCGGCATGTTCGGATCGTGGGTCATAAACGAAGCCATGCGTGAGAATTTCCTGAAAACACCTGCAAAAATGCTGCTGATACCGGCATGCCTCAGGGCTCACTTTACGGAATGCAAGGCTTCAAAAACCAGTCGCGGTGAAGTATGCAACGGATGTACCGAAAACTGTCAGGTAAACAGGCTTACCAGGGAAGGCAAAAAATACGGCTTCGGGGTACTGATGCTTGGTCATAGATCCGACCTTTCCGCCTGGGCTCCTGCTCCGGGCAAGGATCAGCAAACCGGAATTGTTGGCGTTGCCTGCCTAACCACCCTGATTTCAGGGGGGTATGAGCTGAAACGCCTTGGCATTGCCGCTCAGTGCATTCCCCTCGACCACAGCGGCTGTACTCACTGGACAAGCACAACGCAGGTTACCTCCGTTAATATGGGTGAACTTTATTACCGCCTTGGGGTCACCCGTAACAGAAACGAGCAGCCGCTCTGAACCCGGAGCCAGGAGGAGGGATACATCTTCAGGAAAAAAAATCAGCGAGAGGTTTTCAGAAACTTGCGTGTGTAGGAGTGTACTACATTCCGCACCTCAACCACATATAATCCTGCCGGCCAGGCGGAACAGTCGATGTGTTCGAAGCGGTTGCCAACCTGCCAGCCCGTGCGCTGAAACATTATTTGTCCCAAAGAGTTGTAAATATGGATGGTAACGGGGTCTGCCGATTCCATACCAAGGTATACGAAGAGTTCACTTACCGAAGGGTTTGGAAACACTTCAGGCACTACATGAATATATTCTTCCCTTATAAGACTGTCGGCGCTGTATTCGTTGGTAACGAAAAGTTTTACGGTATACACACCCAGGCGATTGTAGCTAACGGTTCCGGGATTGGCTGTATTGGAGGATGCAGGTTCACCGCCTTCAAATTCCCAGCGCCAGGAGTTCGGATTTCCGATGGATAAATCGGTAAAACCAATCGAGGATCCAACGGTAATCACCGATGTATCGGCTTTAAACCTGGCAACAACCTGCAGTGCATTGTAAGAGCCGTTAAGTTCAACCAGTCCGGTATTTAGCGGATCGAGCCATGGTTTAAGGCGCATGGTATCGTCGCTTCCGTTGGAGGTCCATGAATAGGCCAGTTTTCCGTAAAAATCGAATCCGGTAAGATTGGAGCACGACGACTCACCACCGGTGAGTGTTCCGATTACTTTGCCCCGGCTGTTAAGCAAGGGCGATCCGGAAGAACCGCCCTCCGTGGTACCGTGTCCGCTAACGGTTTGGCTCCATCCCACTCTGAAATGGGTGCCGGGGCTGCTCCCCCACTGACTGTTGGTAAGGGGCTTGGTATAGGTTGATATCTTCTTAACGTCGCCTGCCGGATGGTGAATGCTTACCCCGCTGCTAACCAGTTGCCCGCTTATATCCCATCCCGAATAGTAAGGTTCATAGGCCGGAGGAATATTATCGTTGAGACGCAACAGATAGAAGTCGCTGCCGTCGTTACCGGTCAGTGTACTGCTGGCTACCTTTACGGCTCCGGTCAGGGTCTTGTTAGGTAAAACCGTACCGCCTCCGCACTCGGGACTTTCATAAAGAAAATAAAAAATCCACTGGGCTACATCGGCCGGTGAAGAATAGTTTCCGTTGCCACTCCGGGCGCAATGATCGGCAGTCAGCAGATACGGTGTATAATCGCTGGCGGAGTTATTCATTATAGTTCCGGTACACCAATAGGATGCGAGTCCGTTGCGGATCAGGATACGAACCACGCTTCTTATTTCGTCACGGTACTCATTACCTTCGGGACATGCGGTATTTACCTGACAACTACCGGCGCCTTGCGTGTTACGGGCATCGCCCGGAAATAGCATGGGACGGTACACATAGAGCACCGATGAAATTTCAAACGGAGGTCTCTCCCGGCTTCCGGCCGGGCCGGAATATTCAATTATAATGCAGTCACCCTTTACCACCTCTGTGGCAAACAATCCGCCGGGTGCGTTGTTTGCATCGGTAAAAGCTCCGATAATATGGCTTTTATCGGCAGAATAAACATACAGCCTTGCACCAGGTTCCAGCTGATAATGAGAGAAATACAGCCCAAGTCCTATAGCCCCCTCTGCTGTCAGCTTCAAATGCCATACCCTGGTACCGTTCTCAGATGTCAGCCATTCCCCGGAATTCAGGATATTAAAATCTGCGGGAATACTAATGCCCATACGTTCAGGAACTCCGGCTTCACGGGAATTGTCTTCAGCCATCAGAACCCAGACATCGGGCGCAGGAAGAAACAATGCATTAATACTTCCGGCAATACGAAGAGAAAGCGGATCTCCTCCATTACTGCGCTGAGCATGCAGTACAACAGGGATTACAGTCAAAAAAAGGAAGATATAAAACAGTCTCAGAAATCGTCGGCGGTTCATGGGCAGTCGCATTGTGTATTTCGCATACGAAAATAATCACTTCTCCTCGGAAAATAACAAATTCTTCAAATTCTTTAATAAGTAAAAATATTTAACACAATATTTAATAAGATTCAGGGCGAGGCTTATTTGTAATAAAACCTTGCAGTGGCCGATAATTCAGCGTTCCGGAGAACAGTGCACGAAATTCCCGCGTCATCCCTGCATTGTTAATAAGATTGTTAACAAAAACCGTAAAAATAATCGCAATTCGGGATTACAAAATTGTCGTATTGCGATAAATAAAACCGACATGAACCCTTAGACGACTTCGTACACATTCTGCTTAAGTAACCACTCTATGAAGCTATTCAGGAATAAAATTGCTGCACTCATTGTCCTGAGCTCCGTTACATGCCTGATTCTTGTAGCTGCAATTGCTTTAATGACAAGTATTTCGCACCGAAAAATATATGAAACCCAGCGCATTGAGCAATCCAACAGTCTCAGGCTGTCGATTGAGTTGCAGGCCCGACAACAGGACCGATTTCTGAAGAGTCTGGCTGCTATGGGTGGCTTGGAGCCTTGCCGTCTTTTGAACGACTCTTCTGCTATCGATACCCGAAGCATCTTTTCACTGAATTATGTATTATTTATTGCAGTTACCGACCCGGATCTGGTACCGGTAAAGCTGTTTCCTGCTCCTGAACAGGGTGTGCTGGAGCTTTTACCCGATGACCACAAGGCATTCCGCCAATTCCGCAGCGAGGGTCATATTACCCGGTACTATGCATGGTATCATGAAAGTCTGGTTCGTGTGCAGGCGGTCGATATTCCGTGGTGTCGCAGTGCAAATGCCGGAGGAGGCATCCTGTTTGCCGGATTTCCCGTATCGGCACAGGAGCTGTCTTTTCTTGTGCAGGGCAAGGCTGTTTTAACAAGAGAGCCCCTGGAGAAGAAAGCTGGCAATGAGATGCAAATGGGGATCGTAAGTACGGAGCTGCCGCTGGTAGGCTGGCGCAATCTCCCGGTTGCCAGTCTGAGTCTTGAAACCACCTCCGACCTCCTTAAAGGTCTAAGCAGGTTCAGGAACAGGCTGATTCTACTTCTGATTGTAATTGGTCTTATAAGCATCCTATTGCTCAGCGTTTACCTGATCAGGCACTTCGCCTGGCCAATGAAGATGCTGAACCTGGCTATCCGCCTGAAAGATCCTGAGTACCTTCAGCAGGTCGACAGCGGGGATACCGACATAAAAGCAATGCATAACCTGATTCTGGATGCTTTTAGTCAGGAAAAACTGCTGAGTGAAATCGTGCGAAGACGCTCTGTCGAGAACCTGAATGCCTTTCATGCTGCCATTCTTTCCCAAATTCCTGATGCGGTGTATTCTACCGATCGAAATGGAATAATAACATACTGGAGCCGAACAGCTGCCGAACTCTACAACGTTTCGGAAGAAGATGCCATTGGAGCAGTTGCCGATGAGCTGATCCAAAGCAAATGGATAAGCAAGGATGAGCATGCCAGACAGAAAACGCACTTTGAAAACGATGGGCTGATGCACGGAAAAATGTTGCAGGAACGGCCCGACGGCACCGAACTGAGCGTTGAGGCTTCCGTTACCCGCCTTCTCGATTGCAACGGCAGAGAGCTCGGTCAACTTTACATTGCGCGGAAAATATAAATCCCGGCATCATTTTGTAAAGCAATTTATCGTAAGTCTGTTTGAACACTCTCAGGCAGGCAGTTGTTTTGCAGATATGAAATCAACATTTCTTTTTATACTGTCGGTATTCATCCCTGTGCTCAGCCTGACGGGTTGCAGCAGGGCTGGTAATACGTCCGAACCAAAAGATATAAGCATGCAAGCAACAACTACCAAAACCGATACAGCTACGTTTGGAAACGGCTGCTTCTGGTGCACAGAAGCTATTTTCAGTCAATTAAAGGGCGTTACCCGGGTAGAATCGGGCTATTCCGGTGGTTCTCTGCCCAATCCGACCTATATTGATGTAACTTCCGGAGAAACAGGACATGCCGAGGTGATACAAATCGGTTACGACCCGGATATCGTTTCCTATGAAAGCCTGCTCGAAGTTTTCTGGTCGACCCACAACCCTACCACTCTTAACCGGCAGGGAGCAGATGTGGGAACGCAGTATCGTTCGGTAATTTTCTACCATAACGGGCAACAGCGTCAACTGGCCATGGAATACAAAGAAAAACTGGATAATAGCGGAGCATGGGAAGATCCTATAGTAACGGAGATCAGCCCTTATAAGCACTTTTACAAGGCAGAGGACTATCATCAGCGGTATTTCGAGCGTAACCGGAATGCCCCCTATTGTACATTCGTGATTGTACCTAAACTGGAGAAATTCAGAAAGGTATTCAGCGACCGCCTGGCAAAACCTTAACTCCTGCCGATCCGGAACAGCTTCATTGAAAGCATGACATACCAAAGGAGGCTGAGCAGTCCTCCCACAACTGCTAAGGCAAGTGAAGAAGCACCTGGATCGGAGACGAATGTGACCCATGTCAGGTGTATGATTAGACAGGTGAAACCAATAAGCCCTGTATTACCTGTAGATTTGCTGAAACGGTTATCGTTCAGAAGAGTAACCGACATCAGCAATCCCGAAAGGTTTATCAGAAAAAAAGCCGGGAAGCTGCCGGGTGAAAAATCTTCCCCTGCAGCCAGGAGCGATTCCCCTGCAGCAGCTATCACCAGACGTTCCGTTTCACCGGGGGCGGTAGCATAACGCATCGAAAGCGAGTGCAGGGGAAGAGCCGGATTGCCAACCATATATGCAGCCGCACCTGTAAAAAACAGCACCATCGACAAAAGTGCAAGACCGCGCACCCTAAAGCGGTGAGCTCCATACAAAGCAGCAAAAACCGGCATACCTGACAGCAGAGTAATCATATTCAGCAGACCCTGTCCCCGCAAGGCCATAAATGGCGTATTCCGGTAAATTTCATACCACTCGGCAGCGCTTCCTCTCCCCGGCTGGGGAGTACCTCCCGATGGCACAAAACTCAGCAACACATCGAGCAGACCGACCGGAATCACAAGCATGGCACCTATTGAACCGATCGTGTATAGAGTCTTCCATCCGTGATCTGCGACGAGCGAATCTCCATGAGCCGATAAACCGTTTTCATGCATAATGTTGATTTTTAAAAATTTAAAAATAAATAGAAAAAACAGGCTCCATGCCTCTCGGTATCAATTTCCAGGCTGTACTTCTTTTAGCATGAATCCGGCAAATGTAACCAATCCGGTGCATCGAAAAAATCTGGCATGAACATTAATACATGTTGCATAAAATGATACAGAAGCAGTATTATAAAAACATACAATACATTATTTCAATCACTTGCGATGAAAACATCTTCTAGAATGATTGAACAATTTCTCAAATTAAATGTTTATCTTTTAAGGAACCGGAAAAACAACCTCCGCTTACCTGAGTGGTGTTCCGGTACATTCCAATCCGTGCCCGGAAGCCGGTATTTTATCGGTGTAAGGCCCGGGCTGAAGAAATAATTCAGCTCCCACGGGGTCGCCGGCATTAAATATGCTGTTACTTATCACAAACATCCGGGAACGGGGAACACACGTCTGGCGTTTTAAATGCCAGAACGTTGAAATCCTTTGTCTAACCTTAAAAACCGTTTCCCATGAATACAAAAGAAGAAATCAGAAATGAAATACGTCGCTTAACCGAAAAAATAACCCGTTTGGAAATCAAGAGAGCCAAGGCCGATCCTAAAGAGCTGAAACTAATTGAAAGCAATCTGGAAATTCTTCATAAGAAAAAGTATGAGGCGCATGCTCTTTTCGAGGAGATGATGGGCAGCAGGTCAAAGCCGGTTAATCAGCCCTACAATTGGCTAAGCGGAGCCACTAACGCCATTGCCAAAGGCTTTTCCAGGCTTTCGCTTTTCTTCTGATCGCACTACAAAATATTTTTATAACAAACGAAGGCTGTCCCGGGGTCCGGGACAGCCTTCGTTTGTTATGTCAAAGCGGGCAGTTAGTGCCTTATTTGTATCTTTTTTACAGCCATTCCTTTGGTAGTAAGCATCTTAAGTACATACAAACCGGGATCAAGATTAGACACTCCGATTACGACATCGCGAGAACCAGGCATATTGTGCATAACTTCCTGGCCCATTAGGTTGTATATCTTTACATCCCTTATTTCCGACTCAGAACTCAGAAAAACCTGTTCGTATGCAGGATTAGGATACACTGCTACCGAAACAGGAGTTGTGGTATGACCGGTGCCGGTAGTTCCCGTGGAGTAAACGAATGTGATGTTTGGATAATAATCGGAAGAATATCCGAACTCAGGGATTTCAAGGGGGTTAAAAGGCTGGTCGTCGCGCTCGGAAGCCCGCGAACGGCTCGAACCGGTATCGATGGAGCTGATAAAGGGAGTACCTATAACCATTTCGCTGTAACTTTTGGCTGAGTGTACTACTATATTCCCTCCGGAATATGAATAGGCTGAGCTGAAAGGAATATAGACCGAGTGAAAGCCTTTGGGAAAACTGAACGAGCCATCGAATACGGGACGAAGTGCTGCCGGATCAATCCAGTTGTCGGCCAGACTGAAAACGCTGGTCTCACCTAAATAAATATTAAGCTGCACATCCTCTACATCCCGGTCGAACTGACAGGTGTAGAAAATACCGTTTATCGAGGCACTCTCAACTCCGATTTCATCGGCCAGGTAGAGCGACTGCGTAAGACTGTGCTGATTGAAGAAGTTAAATGGAAGGATAGTAATTGGTTGTGAACCGTTTCCTACCTGTGCCAATTCTGCGGTTGCAGGAAGGATACTGACGGGCATACTTTTGCTTCTGTTGTTGGAGGGGATTTCATCATCGGCAAAAACAATCTCGGTATAAAGAACTTTGCTTCCGGTCATAGCTGCACCCGGAGCCCAGAAAAAAAAGTGATACGCGCGTTCGCCAAATGCTACGGGTTCACCAGGTACAGATGCCAATTCAACTCCGCCTTCTGACATCAGTTTTACGGTGTAGTTATCCTGTACCTGCGTTCCACCGTTAACGACTTCGAGCATGTAGAAGTTTTCTTCGTCAGCCAGGGGCATTTCAGTTCCGGAAAAATTTCCAGCTACCAGGTCATTGGTTGCGGCGGCTTCCACAACGACATCGTCGATGGTCCAGAAATTTATTGCATAGTTATTCCCTTCGAAGCGGAAGGCAAACTGAAATTCTGTAGAACCTTCAGGAGCTGTAAAGTAATACGCAAACTCATCCTGAGGGAAGTTCAGCAATCCCAGAGGTTTCTCCCACAGTGGCTCCCAGGTGGCACCACCGTCAAAGGTAAGATCGAGACCAATTACTTCGCCGTAATCCATTTCGTAGTTCACAATGTATTGTTTGTATCGCAGACATAGCTGATGAAAGCCTGAAATTTCTACAGGCGGCGATACCAGACGGCTTAATCCGAAGGCAAAACTGAAGCCGAGGAAGAGTTCAGGGGCTTCTCCACCGGCAAGATCCGAGGCACTTATACTCCAGGGGGCCTGAGCTCCTTCCAGAACCCATCCCGTGGGAATCTGACCTGCCGGGTAGTTAAACTCTTCAAGCATAATTATTTCATTTGCAGAACGATACGATATACTATTCTGTGCTGCCAGAGGCAGGCAAAAGGTTCCTGAAATCAGAACCAGCGAAAGAAGTGCAGTAAACAGGTTTTTCATAACCGGTAATTTAAGTGAAACATCTGTGGCAAAGTAAACCAATCACAGAGGATCATGCAATTCGTATTGCATGCTATTTTAAATGAAATCCGTTATACGTGCCAGCACTTAGAATTACACAGTGATAACCCGTATTTTGCTCATTGTCAGAAATAAGGCCTCATTATTTAAACATAAAGCCATAGATTTGCATGGGTTTGTTTTCTGTTATCCGAAACCATGAATTACGCAATGCAAAGATTAGTAGCATATACCTGGAAGAAAGCATCAATGCATCTGTTTATCGCTCTGGTGATAATAACATCGGCCTGTAGCCGGGGGGATTTACATCCCCGAAAGGGTAAAAAACAGGATAACATTGCTGCCGGGGAAAGCCAAAATGAACTGTTTGCTGAAATCCACAGGGATTTATATGAAAATCCTTCCTCGGCCCGTGCCAGAGCAGAAGAGGTTTTGCGCGAAGGCAAAACCGGCGACCATATCACCGAAATCAGTATGCTGAAGTACATAGGTTCTTCGTATGCATTTGAGACCAACTATTCAGAAGCAATCAAGTATTACAATGAGGCGCTGAAGACGGCAGAAGAGACGGAACTGTATCTTGAGATTGCCAACATAAACAACAACCTGGGTGTTATTTACAATGAAATCGGCAACTACAAGAATGCTTACATCCACCTGATCGAGGCGCTCAACAACTTCGATCGTGCCAACGATTATGAAAAAAAGACGGGAGCGTACAACAACATCGGACTTATATATCTGAATCTGAAAAATTACGAAAAGGCCCTTGACTATTTTAGCAGGGCGCTTTATTCAGATCAGCATCCGAAAGACTCCATTCTGACGGTTTCGGTATTGAATAATATGGCTTTGTGTTATATGCAGAAGCATCAACCGGATCGTTCTCTTGAATACCTTGGACAGGCCATTGCGCTGTCGGAAAAAATAAGCAACAATTACGGACTCTGCATTTCGTATCAGCTCAAGGGAAACCTTTTCCTGGGTCTCGGCGACGCCGCGAAAGCGATGGAAGCATTTACAGTAAGTACGGGCATCGCCCGCAAAGCCAACCTTTCGTACCAGCTGGCAATAGCCCGGCTGGGAATTGCGAGGGTTATGCTCGGGATGAACCAACCATCGGGGGCTTCAGAAATTGCCGGCGAGGTGATGCTTTTGGCCGCTGAACAAAACAGTCTGGTTCTGAAGAGCGAGGCGCATGAGGTTCTGTCGGACATTGGCGAAAAGACCGGGGACTTCAAAAATGCCCTGTTTCATTACCGCGAACATCAGAAAGCACAGCAGGAAGTAATTAACCAGACGGTAGTGCACCAGGTGTACGATGTAGAATTGAACTACCTGAGCCAGCTCACCAAAATGCAACAGCTGGAGCTGGAAAAGAAAGAGCTGTCCATCAGTAAGAAAAACAACCTCCTTTTTTTTATTTCCCTGACGTTCGTTCTGCTGCTTACAGGCTTGTACCTTATCTACCTGAACCACCGGCACCGCCAGAAAATGAAATTACAGAAAACGGTGATCGAGCTTACAGAGAAAAAATCTAACGCCGCTCTGGAAGCCGAGATACAGGAGCGCAAGCGCATCGGGCGTGAATTGCACGACAGTCTGGGTCATATTTTGTCGCTGGCCGGGCTGCATGCAAGCATGCTGAAAAAACGAAGCGATCTGGCTCCGGAAAAGCGCGGCGAGCTGCTCGATTCGCTCATGAAGACCATTGACGATGCCTTTGATGAAGTGCGCAACATCTCTCACAACCTGGCTCCTTCGCTGCTCTCGGAACGGGGACTTAAAGGGGCGCTGAAAAGCATAGCCGACCGGGTAAACCAAAGCAGCGGATTAAACATGAGTTACGACGTTTACGGTCTCGATGGCAAGCTTGATACACTTATTGAAAACACCTTGTATCGCACAATTCAGGAAATTGTGAACAACACCCTGAAGCATTCGGAAGCAAGCCGGTTGTTTGTGCAACTGACGCAGGGCGAGGGTGAGCTTTCGCTGATAACGGAAGACAACGGTAAAGGGTTTAAGCCCGAGGAGGTCAGCAAACATTCAAGTTACGGTCTGACACACATGAAATCGCGCATCGAGAATCTTAAGGGAACGATGTTCATCGATTCCACACCCGGAAGGGGTACTATAATCAGCATCTTAATACCATTAAGTAAGTAAGTAAGTAATGACCAAAACACCAATACGAGTAGCCGTTGTTGACGATCACCAGCTGATGATCGAAGGGCTTAAATCGCTGCTCGAATATGAGGAAGACATTGAATTTGTAGCCGGGGCCAATTCCATGAATGAAACACTTAAAGTATTGGAAAGCAATAGTGTGGATGTTATTCTGATGGACATAAACATGCCTGAAGGTAGTGGTATAGAGACAACTACGCGGGTAAGGGAACTTTATCCCAGTGTGCGCATCATTGCCCTTACCATGCACGACGACATTTCCATCATTACGCGCATGATAAAGGCCGGGGCATCGGGTTTTGTGCTCAAACGAACAAACATGAACGAAGTAATCGAGGCAATCCGGATCGTTCATAATAACGGTAAGTATCTCAGCATCAACACTCAACAAATTATTATGGACAACCTGGGGCCGGATGCGGAAAGTGCAGACGTGAAAGCCGATAATAAACCCGTACTTACGACCCGCGAAATTGAGGTATTAAGCCTGGTAGCCAGGGAATACAACAACGAAGAGATTGCAGGAAAACTCTTCATCAGCGAGCGTACCGTTGAAGCTCACCGGCGTAATATTTTCATCAAAACAAAAACAAAAACCATCGTTGGCCTTATAAAATATGCCATCAGCAAAGGACTGATAACTGCAGAGCAGGAAGATAAGGGCTGAGAGTGCGCGGTACTGGCGATAAGTAAATTAAAAAGTGCGGTTCCATCCGCTCTTTCTGTTTGAAGCTTTAAACCATGCAAATTTTAAAGCCTTGACAATCAATATACCAGTAGTGAAGTGCGGATGAAGGGACTCGCCTAAACCCCCTTTCACTCTTTCCATGTTGCTGATATTCTTATTTTTATACATGTCCAAAACATTAATATATTGGCCCGAAATGACCAATATATTTGAGGTTTTATTTGAGGACAAAACTCAGTTATCCCTGTACATTAGCCCTTTTCCGAAAAGTAAGTAATCAGGATTGATTTTGAAAACCAGAATAGCGAAATAAATTGCGTCCAAACTGATGGAGCAACAATCCGACTTTTCCAGACGAACCAAATGAGTATATGGAAATCGTACTGAGTTCGCGAACTCTTTTTTGCTTTTAATTTTTCCACGGCTTTTCAGGTCGTACATGCAATTGATCAGCCTTGCGGTGATTTCTCGTTGAACTTCGCTGACAACCTTCATGCGTGTGGCCCTCCATTGATTATACTATCCTTCAGTTTTATGATTTCCTTCAGGTATTGAATTTCTGTTTTGAGGAAATCATTTTCTTTTCTGACTGAATCCATAAGGAGGTCGGATTGGGGGGAATTTTCCGGCTCCCCGATTAAGTAAAAGACTGAAACATTCAGAACGGAGGCCATTTTCTTAATATCCTCCACTTTACAATCATTTCGTTGAAAAATGTTTCTCATTGCCACAGGGGTAATGCCGACCTTTTCACAAAAGGTCCCAAATTTCATTCCGATTTCGTCAAGTTTCAATCTCACTCTGGTTTCGATTGTAGTTTTCATAAGACATTGATAAGGAACAACTTGCTTTAACAGCCAAAAATATGGTTAGATATATTTTCATTTTTAGATACTTTTATTTGCACTTATAGAAACATTTATTACCTTTGCAGTACGATATGAAGGCAACAGAATGCCAATTCTGTGCAAATGATTAACAAAAGTAATCAAAACTAACGCAAAATGCAAGTAAAAGTTTACCCGGCTGATGAAGTTAGACCGCAAAGGGGTCCAATTGCAGCCATTCTCAAACGACTAAACCCGGGAGAGGCAGTGAATCTGCCAATGGAAAAACGCAATTCAATCCGTGCTGCAATAAGCCGGATGCACCGCAGAACCGCCTGTAAATACAGGACAGTTAAAATTGATGATCTGGAGATCGCAATTATCCGTGAAAATTAATCCTAACCTTAAACAACAGCAACAATGAAAACAACAGCAGCAGGAGTTTGGCTATGTTTTAGTTTCCTTGGGTTATCCGTTGGATTCCCGGAATCAGCCCCCCTCAAACCTCAATTTATTTACTACTCAGTGGTTTTTGCCAATATTCTGGCAAGCATGTACACTTACAACAGACTGGTGAATGGACAGAATAACAAGACTGGAGCAGACGCTAAAAATAGCGTTAGGTGAACTGGAATTGCTGAGGATTGAACACCAGACCGTTAAACGGCCCCCGGCAACTCCCCGGCAAAACCGAAAAGACAAATACAAGGCTCGGTTAGTAAACAGAAGTTAAGATAATGGCAAACCCTTATAAAGCAATATTCCCGGAGCCCCTTACATGGGAGGAAAGGAGAGGCCCAAAGGTAGCCACACAAATAAATCATTATTCACTTAAACCCTTTTCAAAATGAGTAAAAAACTCGTCGAATTTAATTCGTCAATTCTGGCAGGATTGAAGCCAGTTGAAATTCCGGACCATGAATTTATCCGGGATAAATTTATCACCCTGTATAATTCAATCCACAGGAGCAATGAGGGGGAAATGGTTCACGCCCGGGAATCACATTTCTTTAAAAAACTGATTTCCGACACCCCGGCATTGCAGCAGTGTACAAATCTGTCACTTTACACTGTGTTTATTGATATCGCTGTTAACGGCCTGTCATTGGAAACCGGAGGCAAACCCCTTGCTTATGTTACCCCCCGGAGCGTTAATGTAGGGACAAAGGAGGGCGCAAAATGGGAAAAAAGGGCTACACTGGTCCCCTCCCCTTATGGTGAACTTTTCCTCAGGATACGATCAAGGCAAATAAGGTATGCAGACAACCCGGTTGTCTGTTATGAAGGGGACACCTTTGAGCCCTACCTTGATGCTGAAGGGAACAAAAGGATTAACTACCGTGCTGTTATCCCACGCAAAAGCACCCGGATTGTTGGTTCATTCATTAAGATTACCAAAATTGACGGCACTATTGATTATGAGTTTCTGACTGAGGAAGACGTTGCCCGGTTCAAAACGGCCTCAGAGAAAAACAACAAAAGGGGCAATACAGACGGCAAAGCAAATGATCTGTACACCTCAAACAACGGACAGATTGACCCGGGGTTCCTTGCCGGTAAGACAATCAAACATGCATTCCGGGCCTATCCAAAAGTAAGGGTTGCCGGTGCGGCCACAATGACTGAGGACCAGATTGAGCAGGAGTTTAACGCAATGGCAGTTTATGGCCTGAATCCTGACAGCCCGGCCGTTCAGTCGGTTAAGCAGGAGCAAACAGCAGAGGATTTTGAGAATGAGGAATCCGTAAATATTGCTCCGGAGGCTCCGGCCACAGCACAAGTTGAAGCCAATTCAGAAACCTTTTAACAACAGCAACAATGAACACAGAGAACGCAATGGTGCCGGCTACCAGTAGCACAGCCGTAGAACTCCCTGCAAACTTGCAGGAAATTATGGGTAATGCCTCAAACATTCTGAATGACAACCGGGCCCGGGTCCAGAGAGCCAAAGAAGCAGGACAAGCCCTGTTGGAGCGTATGGAGGCCGGGATGGATGAATCAGTTTACAATCAGGGGTTGGAATTTCTGTCGAAAATCCGGAAAACTATTACCCTGATGAATGAAACCCGGAAACCGGTCACTCAGATCATTGGAGAGGTCAGCAAAATGTTTACAGGACTGGAGGCCGACATTGACCCAAAGGGTAAAACCACAATCCCGGGAGCAATTCAGGTGAAACTTGATGCATTCGCAGCAGAGTTGGCCCGGAGAAAAGCAGAGGAAGAACGGTTGGCAGCCCTGAAACTGGCAAAGGAAAAGGCAAAAATTGAGGTCCGGGCCGATTTTGAGGTAAAACTAAATCAGCACTTTGTTTCCTACATGCAGTCGGAAATTGATGCACTGAACCGCTATTGGTCCGGGGTGACACTGGAAACCTTTGATGAAGTTACTAATGAAATCCTGAATTTCAATATAGACTTAAATGAGAATGCGTTACGGAATATCAAATATTCTGCAAACACCCTACATGTCACCCCGGCAGAGGTAACGGAAATCATGGAGGCAGTCATTACTGAGAAATTCCCGGATTTCCGGAATAAGTACCGGGAGGCTGTCCACCAAAGGAGGGATGAAATAACGCTTGTATTCAATTCCCGGAAACTGGAGTTGAAGGAAATTGCCTCAGCAAGTGAAGCGGAGGCCCTGAGGTTGCGGCAAATTGCAGAGGAAAGGGAAAGGGCTGAACAAGCGGAAACCCTCCGTAAATCGCAGGAAATGTTGGATAAAGCCAATGCACAAACTGAGGTTGCCAAAAATACAGCAGCCGTTGAAACACTTTTCGACATTGCCGCCACTGTTGCAACCCCGGCCGTGAAAATCAAGGAGCAAATTTCAATCAATGTTAACGGTCCAGCAGGTTGGATGGCGGTACTGGCATTCTACTTTGAAAAGGAAGCCAAAGGAATGACCTCGGACCAACTGGAAAAGAAGTTTGGTTTTGCCCGGAAGTTCGCAGAATCCTACTTTGACAAGCATGGTGAGGAAATCAAGTCGCCTTATTTGACTTACACCAAAACAGCAAAGGCAAAATAATGGACCTGTATTATAGCAGACCGGAAGTATCAAACTCGGACCTGTCGGCACTGGATGATTATTTCAAAGGTGCCGATGGAGCCGACCCAAACCGGGAAAATGCGTACCGCTTGGGTGGTTTGATTGATGCCATGATTACGGAGCCGGAAAAGGTAAACCACTACAAACTGACTTTTGGGGATACCGTTTGCACAAGGGAGGAGTTTGAGTTGGCTAAGGAAATGCGAAAGGCATTTATGAGGGACCAGTTTGCAGTTGGATTGCTGAAGGCCTCCGTACCTCAAAAAGTGTTTGCTGATGAAGTAAATCTTACCTATGGAGATTTCCCCTTTTCCTTGTGGATGCGCTGTAAATATGACCTGTGGGCCCCTCCCGGAATAATCGGGGGGGACCTCAAAAGCACAACAGCGACCACGCAAGCGCAGTTTGAGGATGCAATCAGGCATTTCAGCTATGACCGTCAAAGGGCTGTTTATATGACCCTATCTGGAGCCAAAAAGGATGTACTTATTGGCGTATCAAAGAAAAATTTCAAGGTTTTTAAAGTATTCATTGACCGGGAGAGCGAGTTGTTTAAATCCGGTATGGAGAAATTCACAGACCTTGCTTTTAAATGGTGGACTTTATTTTGTTAAACAAACTTTCAAAAATGGAAAAACAATTATTTGCTGAAATGCCCCCAAAAGGGCGGTTGGAAATGCTCCGGGACAATGCCGATGCAATTGAGGAAATTGGTTACATGAAATCGTTCAGCCCTGAGTTGCTTGACGGCATGAAGGATGAACTGGTTCACTCAACTATTGCACTGACAGAACTGGAGCAGGAGTTAAAGACTATTCAGGAGGACTATAAAAACCGTATGGCCCCACTGAAAAAGGCCGTTGCCCTGAATGCTAAGTACCTGAAAGAAAAGGCAGAATACATTAAGGAGCCCTGTTTCAAAATGGTTGACCATGCAGCCGGAGAGGTTGGTTATTACAATGGCGAAGGGGAGTTAATCCTTTCACGCCCGGCCAAACCAGAGGAAGCACAACGGACAATCCTGAGTATGAACAGGTCAACAGGAACCGATTATTAACCCTTAACAACCAGTAAGAAAATGGAAACACCAAAATTCAAATTTGAGGCCCCGGGAGTATATCACATTTACGAAGGCAAAGCATTCGACCAGAAACCGCCAGTACCCTTGATTGTGAACGGTTTGATTACGGCCCCGGCTGATTTCTTAATCAAGCGAAGCCCGGCCCCGGGAAATACGATTGTTAAGCACAACCTGACAGCCGGCAGGATTGAGTTACTGATTGATGAAAACAGCCCTTATGCTACAAAGATCACCGGTGAAGTTCGTAAGAACCCGAAATTCACAGCATGGGGTATCAATGAGAACAGGGAGTATAACACCTTTGAGTTGGCTGACAAGATCAAAATGAACCGGCATTTATTTAGCAAGGTAGAGGTTGCCATGAAACTGGTCACGGAGTTGAAAAATTTCAAGATGAAACTTGACCGTGAGTTGGAAGCCTCAAACAATAACCGGGGCACAACCAAAGCGATGGTTGCTCAGACAATCAAGGAAAACAATATTCCGGAATCGTTTTCAATCCGGATGGCTGTATTTGAGAATGAACCCCCGGCAGAAATCAAGGTTGAGATATACATTGATGCCAACACAATGCTGTGCCAGTTAGTTTCCCCCGATCTGGAGGCATACATTGAGCAATACACCGAAAGCGCAGTTAACACGCAGTTGGCCCGGATAATTGAATTTAATCCCGCAATTCCTGTGTTGGCTGTCTAAGCCCCCTCCCCTTTTGAATTGCCATAGTGGTATAAAAAAATTACCACTATGGTAATTTCAAAGACTTAAAAACTTACATTTGCAACAGACCTACACAACAGCAACAACCAGTAAAACAGTTATTTATGACAATTAAAGAACAAGGAAGGGACTTTATAATCAAGTTCACTTTTAATCCCCGGCTTGTCAATGCGGTCAAAGCACTCCCCGAAAGGAGGTTTAACTACCATGACAAATCTTGGTCTGTGCCGATTGAGCACCGGGAGGAGATTGAAAAGTTTGCCCGGAGGTATAATTTCGACATTTCAGGAAAGCCGGAAATGGTTGTACCAGAATTACCCCCTTTGCCGGATTTAGGTATTCATATACCCCTGAAAAGGCCCCTATATCCATACCAGAGGCAGGGCGTTGCCTATGCAATTCAAAAGAAAAGGCTGATAATCGGGGACCAACCGGGGTTAGGGAAAACAGGACAGGCAATTGCCGCCCTTATTGGTGGGGAGGTAAATGGAGAAAAGGCATTCCCGGCCCTTGTCATTTGCCCGAGTTCGCTGAAAATAAACTGGCAAAGGGAGTTTGCCTTGTGGTCCGACAAAAGGGCAATAATCCTCAATGACAAGGTAAAAACTTCGTGGCCGCTTTACCTATCCTCCGGGATGGCTGATGTGGTGATTGTCAATTATGAAAGCCTCCGGAAGTATTTCATTCAGGAGATAATGATGGCAACGGATGGCAGTTTCAGACTGAAGGACATAACATTCCGGAACTCTATAACAGCATTCAAATCGGTGATAATTGACGAAAGCCACAGGGTCCGGAATACCGGAACTCAGATTGCAAAATTCGTCAAGGGAGTTTGCATTGGGAAGGATTATGTAATTGCATTGACCGGAACCCCTGTTATAAATAAGCCAAAGGACCTGATTAGCCAGTTGGGTATCATTAACCGGCTGAATGAACTCGGGGGATGGAAAGGCTTTGTTACCCGGTATTGCTCCGGGGAAACAGAGGCAAGCAACCTGAAGGAGTTGAATTACAAGCTGTCAACAACCTGTTTTGTAAGGAGGGATAAAAAGGACGTGCTGAAGGACCTCCCGGACAAAATCCGGCAGGAGGTAATTTGTGAGATTGACAACAGGAAGGAGTACACTGAGGCTGAAAATGACCTGATAAACTACCTTGTTAAATGGAAAAATGCCACGGATGAACAAATTGAAAAGGCAATCCGGGGGGAGGTCATGGTAAGGATTAACATACTGAAAAATATTTCAGCCCGGGGCAAAATAAATGACGTGTGCGAGTACATTGATGATATCCTTGAATCCGGGGAAAAATTGGTCCTTTTTGGACACTTGCAGGAAGTTTTGAAGAAGATTGCCGGCAAATATGGCCCCCGGGCTGTGATGATCACCGGGGAGGTTTCACAGAAGGACCGGCAGCATAATGTGGACCGATTCCAGAAGGACCCTGAATGCCAGTTGGCAGTTTGCTCAATCAAGGCAGCAGGAGTTGGATTGACCTTGACAGCAAGTTCCCGGGTTGCCTTCATTGAACAATGGTGGACAGCAGCAGACCACGATCAGGCAGAGGACCGGGTTCACAGAATTGGTCAAAAAGACAGCGTTACGGCAACCTATTTCCTTGGTCGGGATACCATTGACGAAAAGGTTCATGAAATTGTGGAAAGCAAAAGGGGAATAGCCAAACAAGTGACCGGGAGCAATGAAGAAATTCCGGTTGACACCCTGAGGGCGTTTGCAGAATTGATGCTAAAAAACAGATCAAATGGGTAGGATTGACAAAAATAATGCAGACTATTTCCCCCACCTGACAACCATGCGTAACCACAGAAAGGTTAAAATGATACGCAACAGGTTCGGGGCTGTATTGGGGTATGCATTCTGGTCCATGTTACTGGAATACCTGACAGAACAGGATGGTAATGAGTTCGAGTGGTCTGACAACGAAATTGAAATGTTTGCGGCTGAGTTAGGGATTGATCAGGGCAAGGCAAAGGAACTATTTGAATATTGCATTCAAAAGGAATTGTTGTTCGTCCGGGATGGATTCATACACAGCCAGTCACTTGACATCTACCTTGCACCGGTTTACGCTAAAAGGCAATACAATAAGGTCAGGGCCTCAGAAGCAAGGCAACGCAAAAACAGCGCAAAGGAAAGCCCGACAACAACCCCGGAGCCAAAACAGGACCCCAAAGCCCCGGAGGTTAAGCCACAGCCCCAGACACCTCAAAACAATACACCGGCCCCGGATTCCACGAAAGCCCCGGAAACGGCCCCGGAGGAGGTTATTGAGGTAGAAGTTATTGAGGATGGAGAGCAAAAGCCCGAAACGCCTGTAATTCTATTCCCAAAAGGTGGTAAAAAGAAGCCCGGGCCGCCAAAAATACAGTTTGCGGAAAACGTAAAAATGACTGAAGCGGAATACTGTATCCTGGTCAGTGATCATGGTGAGGGCGCAACCCGGAGAATGATTGAAATACTGGATAATTACAAGGGCTCAAAGGGAGTAACCTATAAATCAGATTACAGGGCCATACTCAGTTGGGTTATTGATAGGTATAACAAAGAACAAAACAATGGCAACAACGTCAAAAGCCTTGCAGACAAGGCCAAAACAGCAGACAGCCTTATTAATTCAATGTTCAGCAAATAAGGACATTAGTGAGTTGATGATTGCAGAAAAAGGGTTGACATTGGACCTTGCAATCAAATCCACACAAGTTCAGGCATTAGTTAAACAGCTTGGAGAAAGGGACCTTTTGAAAGCTGTGACCGGAGCAATAATATTGGCCGGGGAATATTTCAACGTAAAAGGAGGCATATCAGAAACTCAGGCTGTGCAGACAGCAGCCCTGTGGATTGAGCAGTACCCGATGGAAACATTTGAGGACCTGTTGTTGTGCTTGAAAAATGCCAAACTCGGGAAATATGGTACCGTGTACAACCGGATTGACGGCCAGACAATATTTGAGTGGTTCCGTAATTATCTGGATGAGAAATATGAACGGTTTGAGCAAATAAAGAAACAGGAAAAACTGGATGCTCAGAACGATGCTGATGTATTTGTTGGCCTTGCCGCCAAAGTGTTGGCAAGCAAAGCAGCCCCCGGGCCCTCCCCTGAACGCATGACGTATGAAACACATTTCCGGAAATTCAAGGAAATGCTATGTGGATTGACTGAAGCGGAATTGAAGGAGGCAAAGGAGTATTACACCAAAAAGGACAAACAGACTTTTAACCATGGGTTTCAGGAATATATTGACGCAATTGATGAAGCCCTTAAACTTTTTTGATATGAACCAGTGGGTACTTGACCAAAAGGCCAAACTTGCCGTTGCAGAGAAAAAACGGTCTGCAATACACAAAAAGATTGAGGCCGCCACAACCCCGGAGGAGTTTGTAAAACTGTGCTCAGAACTAACCTCCATTGACCTGAAAATTGATGCACTCCGGGCACGGATAAAGGGGAAGTGGGGAGTAACCGGGCCGGAAACCTTCACAATGAATACTCAATGACTACCTGTAAAATATGCGGCAAAGTGTTAACGGACCCGATTTCCGTTACCCTTGAAATAGGGCCTATTTGTCGAATGAAAGGTAAAGAAAAGGAAAGCAAAATGAAAAACGGAAATCTATTCAGCAACAGATCAGAGTTCACTTATGGAGTGACTGGAAACATACTTTGGATTCGTGACCTCGGGGGAATGAAATCTGTGACTAATGACATTGAGGCTGTCATTGATGATATCCTGAAGGATATTGCCATTGAGGGGAAAAAGATCATGTACCGGGACAGCATGGGTATTTGGGATGAAGTCCGGGCCGATGTTTCAACCGGGAGGGCCAGAAACGTGTCTTTTCACAGCATTGGCGAAAGGGACATGAATAAGGCATTGCACGTAATTCAACACAGATAAAAACCTAAAAACAACAGCAACAAATGACACTACACGAGTACAAAAACCAGATCGAGCCCAAAAGACAACCGGCGTTTTCAGTGGTTGTAAAACGTTCAGAATGTGAATCTATCCACAAAACGAAATCCGGGGAATTGGTAACACTTCATTTCAAATACAAACACATTGACAAGGAGTATTTCAATTATTTCGTCCCGGAAGGTGAAACCGGATTCTGGACAACAGACGATCATGGAAACAAACAACACGCTTCAGTTTTCAGATTTGAGAGGGAAAGCAATGGCTAAAAAACAATCCAGTTTATTCCCGGAGGAAACCGGAGGCCCAAATTGTCCAGTGACCTGTCCAAAATGCAGTATGCCACTGGAGGAGGAAACAACCGTTTGTTGGATGTGCAGTGAACCGATTATTACAAAGATATCGGAGGAGCAAAAGCAGCAGTTGACAAATGCTTGCCTGAAGGATATTGTTAAGCTGTGCAACCGGACAACCCCCGGGAATACCTCCCATAATATTGCCGCTATCCGGGCAATGGCGTTACAAACATTAAGCATTTTGAGCAATGATTCAAAGTAGCCTTGAATACAGATTTTGGTACCGGATTATTGTGAAACAGAAACCGGGTGACTATCCTATAATTGAGGACCTGAGTTGGTCCGGATTGCCGTTCCATACCAGAATGAAATTTAACTGGTATTTCCGTTACCGGGCCGCCCTGCTGCAAGTGAAATATCCCAAACATGAGGTTATGCAGCATTGGGGAAAGGAGGAACCAACCGAACAACAAAAGGCTGACAGCCTCAGGAATAAGATCAGAGCCAAAAGGGGAAAGATCACAGAAATACAGCGCAAGTTAGCGATGGCCCGGGACAAGTGGGCTGAAATATTCCCAATTGAGGAGGATACGTTGTACCTGAGGGCCGTTGAGAAACTGAACCGGCTGAAACGTGAATTGAAGGAAATGGAGGAAGCTGTATGCCAGTAGATTACAAGGAATATCCGGAAAACTGGTTCACTGAAATCAGACCGGTAGTATTGGCCCGGGATGGCAACAAATGTGCGTTTTGCGGAGCCCCAAACCACGCAATCATTTACAGGGAGAAAAACAAGCCCGGGATTAAGGAGGAGTTGCCATGAATGAAATAGTGATTATAGTTGACTGTTTGGGGGAGCCGGAACACTTGAAGCCGACACCCATGCGTATAATCAATAAAATTTCCCCGATTGAGAAAACAGGTAAAAAAAAGCGAAAAGAACGAAGGTTAAAAAAACGGAAAGGAGGCCGAAAATGAAGGTAGCAGTATTTGGGAGCCGGACCCTGAAGGATGAAAGGGTTAAGGTCATTATTCTGGAGAAAATCCACGAACTGAATGCAAGCATGATCGTAACAACGCAAGAGCCCTCAGGCGTTTGCGAAGTTGCTCAGAGGGTAGCCAAAGAACATGCTATTCCCTTGGAATTACATTTTCTGAATTTCAAATACCTGAGGGGGGCGTTTGAGCACCGGAGCAAAGAGGTGGTAAGGGTATCGGATTACTTTATCATTATCCATGATGGCGAAAGCAAAGGGACGGCCAATGAGTTGAAAATGGTTAAGAAATCCGGGAAGCCCTATCATTATGAGATACTGAAGCCAGAGCCACACCAGAACAACGTTGGTTTCAATATAATGAAGGAATGGACCCTGACAGAGGATGAAAAGGAAAGCGAACAGTTTACATTTGATTTTGAAGAATGAAAGGAAAGCCAGTAAGCCCGGGCAATTGTGACCATTATTTCCCGGTTGTCAGATCAGGGAACAAATGGACTTTTGGCCCCTGTGAATTTTGCGGAGTAAAGAAACCGAAAGCCAAACTAAAGACCAAAAAGAAGGAGGACCCGAATGCCGCAATATTTGTCAAAATGGTCAAAACTCAGTTTGGACTGGATATTGTCCCGGAGTATAAATTTCACGCTCAAAGGCAATGGAGGATTGATTTTGCAATCCCCGGGAACAGGGTTGCAATTGAGGTTGAAGGGGGCCGGTTTAAAAAAAGGGAATACACCGACAAACAGACCGGGGAGAAAATAACCGCTGTTGGAGGTAGGCACAACTCCGGAACCGGATTCCGGAACGACATGGACAAATACAACCATTTGTCATGCCTCGGGTGGTTATTGATCAGGACCACCCCGGAGGACCTTATTACAGCCAAAACACTTGACAATATCAAAGAATGCGTCAAAATGAATGAACATTGGTCAAAAATGGCCCCTTTTTAGGCCTAAATTGTTACCATGATGGTTATTTTTGTACTAAATTTCTCAAACTATGCAAATAAAGAAAATCCCTATTGCAAAACTCCAATTGAACACCGGCCAGATTGAGGGACTGCCAAAGAACCCCCGGATTAAAAAGAGTGCGGAGTTTCGTAAGTTGATGAACTCAATCAAGGAGGACCCGGAAATGTTAGAACTCCGGGAACTGCTTGTAATACCTTACAAGGATGATTTTGTTGTCATTGCCGGGAACATGCGACTGATGGCAATGAAAAGCCTGTCATTCACGGAAGCCCCCTGTAAGATACTCCCGGAGGACACCCCTGTTGAGAAACTGAAAGCAATCACAATCAAGGATAATGTTTCTTATGGTGATTGGGATTGGGAGTTGCTTGGTGAGGATTGGGACATTCCGACACTGGAACATTACGGTCTGGACGTGCCGGATGCAATCAAGGATGAAGAAGATTTTCACAAGCAGTTTAAAAAATACAATGATCAGAATGCTATTTACCCACTGGTGCCGGAGTTTGAGGAGTTCAATGAGGTATTTATAATTGTTTCCTCAAATGAGATTGATGCTAATTGGCTCCGTGAAAAACTTGGTCTGCAGAAAATGAAATCCTACAAAAGGGATGAAGTGAAAAAGAGCAATATCATTAACATTAACGACCTGAAAAATGTCCTGTAATATCGTTATTCCTTCACACAAAAGGGCCGACCGGGTTTCTACAATTCAGCTTGTAAGCAATCCAATATTGTGCGTGGCCGAAAGCCAGAAGGATGAATATGCAAGGCACAACCCCGGGGTGGAAATCGTTACACACCCGGATTCCGTTGTTGGGCTGATTCCAAAACGAAATTGGATGCTAAAGCACTTCAGGGAGTTGTTCATGTTGGATGATGATATCATGTTTTGCCAGAGCCTCCACAAACAGGTTTCAAACAGCCAGATCAAGGACCCGGAAAAGGTCCGGCAGATCATTGAAAACCTGTATCACCTTGCAAAGGACCTTGATATAAAATTGTTCGGATTCAATAAGAACCCACGCCCAGAACAGTTTGACGTGTTTGAACCGATTACCCTCAGGCAGCAGATTACCGGCTGTGCTTATGGAGTTATTGATGATGGTGAACTGTATTGGCCGGAGGAACTGAAACTGAAAGAAGATATCTGGATTTCCTGTTATTGTAAGTATCTGAACCGGAAAATCCTGATTGATAACCGGTACAACTTCGCACAAAAGGACACCATGAGAAACCCCGGGGGCCTGAGTGAAATCCGGAACTCTCAAACGGAAATGGAATCTATCCTGTACGTGAAAAAACATTTCGGGGATTCTATCCGGCTGAAAAATTCACAGCATAAGGCAGAGAACAAAAAAAAATACAATATAACGACAACTTTCAGGTTTTGAAATTTGGATATATAGTTGAAATGAACTAATTTAATGTTGTGAAAATGAATAACATAAACCTATACACAACAGCAACAAAATGGACAAAACACTAAGAACAATCAAGGGGTACGATTTCCACGAATGTACTTCAGCAATGCAAAAGGCAATCCGGAGGGCTGATGCCGCAGTTGCCGGTTATTTCGCACTGGAATTGTGGCATTCAGGATACTGGAATTACGTCTGGAAAAGGCTTTTCACGATTTCAGCAGAGGATTGTCATGGATTGATAACAAAGGAAATTGAAGCCCTTTACAATGGCTATATGCTTGTTAACAAGGGAGCGAAAACACACAAAGGGAGGATATTTATTTCCAAAGCTGTCATTTTGCTGTGCCATGTTGCCAAAAGCAGGGATGCAGATCATTTGCAATGTATCATTTATGACAAAGACATGGTTGATGCTGATTCATTTCTGGAGGAAGTCAGGCAGGAAATGAAACCGATTCCGACCTATGCGTTTGACTGCCATACACAAACAGGCCGGAGGATGGGTAAAACTAAGGAGGATTTTTTCAAAGAGGAGTTTAACGCCCTTTCCCCGAAGCAATTAGGCCTGTTTGATAACTTGATTTAAAACTTGATAGGGCAACCAGATTGCCCTTTTTTTTGGTTGGTAATACGTTTGAAAATACGTTGAATTATGAGTAGGAACAAAAACACTACCAGACAGAATAAAAAGCTGTTGTTGGAGGCACTTGAAAAGACCCTTGGAGTGGTAAGCACCGCCTGTAAACTTGCTAATGTCAGCCGGGGAGTATTTTATGAGTATTATAACAAGGATGAAAAATTCCGGCAACAGGTTGACGAAATTGAGCAGATCAGTATTGATTTCGCAGAGAGCCAGTTACTAAAGCAGATCAAAGGAGGTAACACCACGGCAACAATATTCTATCTAAAGACCAAAGGCAAGGCCCGGGGATACGTTGAAAAGCAGGAGGTTGGATTGACCGGAGAAAACCCCTTTTTGGAGGCAATGAAGGAGGCCAGTAGGTTAAGGAGGGAGGAACAAAAGAATGGACAAGACTGAGTTTGCCCGGAATATCCTGTATTATCAGGAGGACTGGTGCCGGTTTGCCCGGGACATTCTCAGAATACAGTTGGACCCTCAGCAGGAGGCAATTCTAAGGGGAGTTCAGCAGAACAAAATGGTATCAGTAAGATCGGGGACCGCCCGGGGGAAGGACTTTGTTTCAGCAGCAGCAGCCCTGTGTTTCCTGTACTTGACACCAGATTTTGACGAAAAGGGGGAAATGGTTGCCTCTACCAAAATAGCGTTGACGGCCCCAACAGGAAGGCAGATCAGAAACATTATGATTCCAGAGATCAGCAAAATGTTTAACAGGGCTAAATTTCTACCGGGGAAACTTATGGCTGATGGAATCCGGTTTGAGTATTACAAAGACTGGTTTCTGGTGGGATTCAAAGCAAGCGATTCAGCAGAATCATGGTCAGGATTTCACGCTGTTAATACTATGTTCGTGATTACTGAGGCCTCCGGGATACCAGAAACAATTTATGAAGCGATTGAAGGTAACTTACAACAGAACTCCCGGATGCTATTGGTATTCAACCCAAACGTGGTAACAGGGTATGCAGCCAATTCGCAGAAATCCCCCCGGTTCGCTAAATTCCGTTTGAGTTCGTTGGATGCGCCAAACGTGCTTGCAAAGAAACTGATATTCCCGGGACAAGTTGACTATGAGTGGGTATGTGACAAGGTAAGATCATGGTCAACCCCTATTCAGGAGAGTGATTTCCTTGAATCTGAGGGTGATTTCAGGTTTCAATTGCCGGATGAACCGGAAAGGCTATACCGGCCAAATGACCTGTTTAGGATTAAGATTTTGGGGATGTTCCCGAAGGCCGGGGAGGACAATCTAATTCCAATTGACTGGATTGAGTTGGCAAATCAGAGGTGGTTGGAAAAAATGGAGTTCCTTGATCAGGAAAACCTTGGACCGAAACGGTTAGGCGTTGACGTGGCCGGGATGGGCCGGGATTCCAGTGTATTATGCCACCGACACGAAAGCCTTGTCTGGAAGTTTGACGTTCATTTTGCGGCAGGGAAAGCAGATCACATGAACATTGCCGGGATGGTTGCAAATTATCTCAAAATAAACCCTGAAAACAAGGCATTCATTGACACCATTGGAGAGGGAGCCGGGGTTTACAGCCGTTTGGAGGAGTTGGGGTTTGAGAATGCCATATCGTGTAAGTTTTCTGAAGGGGCAAACGGCCTGAATGACATTACCGGAGTGTACAAATTTGCCAATATGAGGGCTTATTTGTTTTGGGCTGTCCGGGATTGGCTGAACCCTGCCAACAAAAAGGATGCATGTTTGCCCCCGGATGATCAGCTAATGGAGGAAGCCACAGCAATCAAGTGGAAATTCCGGTCCGATGGCTCCATAATCATTGAACCTAAGGAGGATATTAAAAGCCGGTTAGGGAGGTCCCCTGACAAGTTTGATGCGCTTGCAAATACTTTTTACCCTGCAGGTGAAAATTCGGTTGACTTGTCCACAATATTCTATTAGCTTTGTGCCCATGATGGTAACTTTTTTAAAATGACAGAAATAAACCTGAACACAGCAGCAGCAGCAGAGGCCGTTAAGAAGGTCACAAGCTACAAGAGGCAAGTTGACATTTCAAAACTGAAAGGGGAGTATGACCCTGAAGGTCATGCAGTAATGGACCTGACAAAGAGGCCAAATAAAAAAGTTGCAAGCAAACCCGGCCAAACAAAAGAGGTTCCGGTTGCAAGGCTCCCACTGTCATTTCAAAAGATAATTGTAAACCGGGCACAGGCATTCCTATTCACAAACCCTGTGGCAGTGAAACTGGAAACAGAGGACCTGACAAACAAGGATGCTGTTACGCTGTTGGAAATGGTGAAATACATTCTAAAGAAAAATAAGGCTAACAGCCTTAACAGCGAAATTGCCCGGACATTATTCAGCCAGACAGCCGTTGCTGAATATTGGTATCCGGTGGAGGATGCAACCTTTTGGAAAAAGTTTCTAAAAAAAACCAAAACGGATGCTCAGGCAGGGTCAAAATTCCGGTTGCGCTGTATGCTGTTTTCTCCATTCGCAGGGGACACCCTGTATCCTGTTTTTGACCAGTATAATGACATGATTGCCTTTGGTCGTGGGTACACCATTGCTCAGGATGGAGTAAAAACGGAATACCTTGACTTATTTACCCCGGAGAGAATCCGAAGGTTTAAGAATGACAAAGAAAAGGGGTGGATAGTTGAAAGCGACCAACCCAATATCCTAAATAAAATTCCTATTGTTTACTATTCTCAGGATGAAACTGAATGGAGTGATGTTCAACACTTGATTGAACGCCTTGAAACCCTGTTATCAAACTTTTCAGATACAAACGACTACTTTGCAGCCCCGATGGTAAAGGTGAAGGGAAAAGTAACCGGATTCGCTGAAAAGAACGACACCGGCAAGGTGATCACAATATCCGATGGTGGTGATGCCAGTTATCTGACTTGGGAGCAGGCCCCGGATGCAATCAAGTTGGAAATTGACACCCTGCAAAACTTTATTTTTTCGTTGACCCAAACCCCTGACATTTCTTTTAAGACAGTGCAGGGTATTTCAAATATTTCAGGCATTGCCCTGAAACTGTTATTCCTTGATGCATACCTGAAGGCAGTTAACAAACTGGAAGTATTTGATGAAGCGATGGCCCGAAGGCTGTCAATCCTGAAAGGATATTGCACCCTATTCAATAAAGCAATGGAAAAAGGCGTTTCTGATGTTGATCTGGAGGCTGAAATTACACCGTATATCCCGGAAAGCCTCAAAGAGGTTGTTGACATGTTAAGCAGCGCAACCGGAGGAAAGCAGATCATTTCACAGGCAACAGCCGTTGGAATGACTGGACTGGTAGAGAACGTAGATGCGGAATTAGATAAAATTAAGCAGGAACAAATTAACGAAATAGGAGAAACATTTGTATGATGACAAACTTTCAGGAGTTCAGGTGCCTTTTTTACAAAGGGGAATCTGAGAAGGGTGCGCCCCTTTACAGTGCCGGCAGAATAACTATTGACCTGAACACCGTTGTAGCATTCAACCCCTTCACAAAGGACGGACATACCGTTCTGAGGTGCATTGACGGACAAAGCTATATTGTAAGATGCGAGTATGAGGAAATGAAAGACAGGATTGAAAGTTTCGCTGTAAGATTTGAAAACTAATGGCCCGGCCAGACCCTTTTGACCTTAAACATATCAGGAACGTTGAAGCCTATGCAAAGAAAATAGATCAACTGTATTCCACTGCAATAGGGAAATTGGCTCAGATCGGTTTAGGAGTACCGGTTGGGCCGGATGAAGTATTCCGCTTTTCCAATGCCAATGCCGTAAAAGCCAGAATAAACGCAATATTCAGCGAAATGGCTAAGGGGATGGAGGCTGTTGTTTACAATGGCGTGAAAAGCCAGTGGAATTTCGGGGACCAGAAGGCAATCACTCAAACCATGCAGGGGTTAAAAGGCGTTTTATCCCGGGAGGCATTTGAGGGGATTTCAGCGCAAAAGTTTGGAGCCACTGACAAGGCCCTGCAATCATTTCTGTCCCGGAAGGATGCCGGTATGGGGTTATCTGACAGGGTTTGGAGGTACACGGAACAATTCAAGGCTGAAATGGAATTGGCCTTACAGGTCGGGGTGAAGGGTGGTACCAGTGCCCGGGTACTTGCAACCGAAATGAAACAATACTTGAAGGAACCGAACAAGCTGTTTCGCAGGGTCCGGGATGAATTTGGTCAATTACACCTGTCCAAAGCAGCCAAGGCATACAACCCGGGGAGGGGCGTATATCGGTCCAGTTATAAGAATGCGTTGAGATTAACCCGGACAGAGATCAATATGGCGTACCGGAGTGCCGAAAACCAGAGGTACCAAAGCCTTCCCTTCATTGTGGGGTATGAGGTCAGGCTATCCAACAGACACCCGGAGGTTGATATTTGTGACGACTTGAAGGGGAAATATCCGAAGGATTTCGTTTTCCGTGGTTGGCATCCTCAATGCCTGTGCCATACAGTCCCGATATTTGCCACTGAAGCCGAATATGACCGTATGGAGGAACAATTGTTGTCCGGGAAGGGGATAACACCCATTGAAGGGAGAAACGCTGTTAAAGAGCCTCCAAATGGTTTTAAGGATTGGATTGATCGGAATAAGGCCCGGGCCTCCGGATGGAGGTCACAGCCGTATTTTATCCGGGATAATTTTGCCGGGGGGATGATTCAGGGCGGTTTGCTTACCACGTTGAACCGGGACCTGAGAATTGTGCCACTGGAAAGGGACCGGATATTCATTACTGAAGCACGTAAGGCAGCCCCGGAACTGGACCTGAAATCAATGGCGTTGGCTCAGAGCATGGGAATTAATGTTACCCCTATGAACCTGAAGTCTGTTAGTAGGATTGCAGAGAAAGCCGCTAATGAATACGGAGGGGATTATTCAAGGGTGAAGGACATTGTTCGTAACACTTTTGTTTGCCCTGAATCCAAATTCAAAGAGGTATTTGCCGGGATTGACAAAAACTTTGAGGTAATCCGGAGGACTGAAAGGTTGAAGGAAACGGACCCCTTGGGTTACTCCGGCCACCTGTTGAATGTGAAAATCAAGGGAGGGGCAACCGGGGAAATTCAGGTCAATACTCCGCAAATGATTTATGGCAAGGATTCTGAAAAGAGTGCAAGGGCTATTCTCGGGGATGATCTGTTTGAAAAGATCAAGCGCAAAAGCGGTCTGGAGCCTGGTCTGGGTCATGACTATTATGAACAATGGAGAAACCTTAACCCATTGATTGACAGTGATGCGGCCAAAATGAGGGTTATTGAAAAAAAGGCAATAGCTTATTACACCAAAATCAGGCAGATAAGTTTGGATTGAAAAATATTTGTAATTTGTTAAATATTAACAATTTAACGTTAATTTTGCAGTGAAATGACAAGGGATGAACTTTTTGAGAAACTAAAAAAGGAGCCGGTCTATTTCCTTAATGCGTTTGAGGGGGCTGTTATCAGAACGGACCCAAAAAGGCAACAAATCTTTGTAAAATTCAAAGGAGGAAAGGAAATGCTTGCAAAGCAAGGCAGCACTGTTGTTGCTGATGCAATGATTTCAGAAAACATTATTTCCAAAGCAGAGTATGAAAAATACTAATGAAGGGCACAACGGACAAGGCTGTGGCAGTTGAAACAAACTGGTGGGATGCGTGTGGTTGAAAAGCCCGGATAGCTGAGGCAATCATTAAGTTGGTTGCCTCTTTTTTTTGCCCTCCCTTTCCAAAATAGAAAGATTTATTTTCAAAATAAGATACTTTTGTTTGCTTTTCTGGTTTCAGCGGTTTACTTTTGGCCGTGAAACCTTAAAACAGCAACCGTATGAATGAGAAAGTAATTGAACTTGCAAAGAAACTGAAGGCCCTTGCAGATCAGGGCGTTGGAGGGGAAAAGGAAAACGCAACAGCCATGTTGGAGCGACTGATGAAAAAACATGGTATTTCATTGGCCGATATTGAAGGGGACCAGATCAGGTCCCACGAACTGAAATACTCAGGAAAGGACAAACAGTTTTGCAGACAGGTGATTTCAAGTGTATTGGGGAGCCTCAGGGGGAAAGTGTTTGAATACAAATCAAGCTATTCCCGGGCAAAGGTCTTGATAATTGAATGCACTGAAGCAGAATTTCTGTTGATTGATGCAAAGATTGATTTCTACTGGAAAGCGTATCAGGAGGAGTTGGAAGTTTTCTATTCAGCATTTATTCAGAAAAATGCCCTGTGGAGAAAACAGGATGAAAATGAAAAGGAGGAAAAACAACCGTTGAACCCGGAAGAAAAGGCCAAACTGTTTAGGATGTTACAACTGATGGAAGGGATTAACTCCCACGTAATGAACCCGATGTTAACGGAAGGCGGTAATTAGGTAGAATGAAAATAAATAAGTTGATTTTTACAAAATATTTATGCTAATTTGTTGGTTATCAATTATTTAGTATTATATTTACTGTACAAACCTTAACAACAGCAACCATGAGCGAACAAAACTTTTTCCTTGCAATTACCCTCTGTCGGAGATACCACACAACCGAGATCGTAATAAACCACACCCCGGCAAACGGTGTCGTGAAACTGGACAACAGCATTCTGATAAAAAGATGCTGTGCTTCATTGACTGAGGACCTTATTGAGAATGGGTTCAGCCTTTCAATGACAGAATACGGATTATCAGTTGATAAATTTAATTAAGACAGCCCGGCCCCGGGGGACCTCCCCGGGACCCTTTTTAATAACCTTAAACAACAGCAACCATGATTACCTACCAAAAGAACCTCCGTAAATTCAGAATCGTTTCTGAAAAAAGTGAAAATTACATCAAAAGGGCAAAGATAATGAGTCCGACAGATGCAGCGAACTACATATATGACTTTTATGAGAATGACATTGAAATATATGAGAGTTTTTTTATCCTGCTGTTAAACAAGGGCAACGGCACAATTGGATATGCTAAAATTAGTCAGGGGGGAGTTGCCGGGACTGTTGTTGACCCTGTTATTGTAGCAAAATACGCAATTGACAACCTTGCAAAATCTGTGGTTTTGGCCCACAATCATCCTTCGGGGAATCTGGAGCCGAGTGAAGCAGACAAAAAGGTTACCCGGAAGATCGCTGAAGGCCTGAAATTATTTGATATTATGGTGGTTGATCATTTGATATTGGGACCTGAAAAGGGTGAATACTATTCGTTTGCCAATGAAGGGAATTTATAAGCCGGTGGCCAGTCCGGGAGCCTGATGGCAATTGTGAGCCGGTCCCGGGGACCTCCCCGGGGCTGTAAACAAACCTTAACAACAGCAACAAATGAAGCCAGAAACCAAATTTAAAGAGTTTGTCAAGGACCGACTGGAGAGAGATCGGGCGTGGCAGAAAAGGGCGTTATTGGCCCTCTATGGGTTGCAGACAAAGGAGGAACAAAGCATTCAGGGGACCGTGGAAGTGAATAACCGTGGTTTCTCCGGATTTGATGGAGAAATCCTGAGCAGTTTCGCTGTGCAATTGCAATCCCGGAACAGTTTGACTGAAAAGCAGTTCGCCTTACTGTCAAAGAAACTCCCAAAATACTGGAAACAAATTATTCAAATTAGTGACATTAATAAACTGGAAAACTATGCAGAGAGAGTTGGAAAAGCAGCAGCAGCAGTCTAATTTCATCAGTGAAAGCAGTTTGCTTATAATGATGATTGATGCAACCATGATGCAGTCAACAGCCGTCAAAGGACCGGCCGTAAAACAGCAGATCAAACAGACCTTTGAGCCCTTTTTTAACTTTGGTCGCCTACTTTCCCGGAGGCTGAAAAAGGTCCTTTCAGAAAAGGGGATTGAGGATGATTATGAGGTTGTTGCCCCCTATGTGTATGAGTGCATGCGTGAAATTACCAAAGCAAGCAACAAAATGGAGGCCCTTGCATTGCTGAAATCGTACAATGCCGGAGCCGTCAAAATTGTCAACAATCCGGAGGAGGCCCCGGAGAATACCACGGAGAGCAAACCGGTTGTTCGTGTATTGCCGATGCCTGAGAATAAAAACTACATGGCAAATGTGGCAAAATACGGATGCCACTCAGAAACATGCGCAGTTTGTGGCAAACGGACAGCCGAAAAGCTGTTTGTCCACGCAACAACAGACTGGACAGTTATCAATACAGAACAGGAGGACCTTTCAGAATACGGGTACACCAGTCAGGGCCTTTTCCCAATCGGTCCGGAGTGCGCTAAGAAACTCCCCCCGGAATTTATATTCAGGTCAGAGTAACCCGGGGGCTTCGGCCCCCTTATGTTTACTTAATATAAATAAGTTGTTTTTTGCAAAATAATTACCGTAACTTGTTGGTAATGAATATTTTGGCATTATCTTTACTGTACAAACTTCAAACAACAGAAACAATGAAAGAAGATTTAAAAAATGACATTGTGGATAATTTCCCCCCGGAGCAATTCAACCGCAAATGCAACAACCTACTGTCCAATGGTTTTGATGAATACCTGACAGTTTTAGAGGAAGGGGTTACTCACTCCATATTTACGAATACCAACCCAAAGAGTTTTTATAATCGTTGGATAGTAGACATTTACTCTGATGGCAGGGTTCAATGTTCAAAACAATAACCTTAACAACAGCAACAATGAAAGAGATCAGAAAAATGCACCGCAAATTAAGAAGGAACGAAATCACCATTCAAGAGTGGTGGGAGTTTATCAAAACTCAGGACCAGAATGAACTGAGGGAGGTCGTTGATAACAGCATGAAGGCAGAACAGAGGCTCCATGATTACAGGAACTCGTTCAGATTCCGGATGAAAATACGGAAATACTGTAACCTCCATTTATACAGCGACATTGAGCCTTGCGAAGTTGTCCGGGTAGTTTCTGAGAACTGTGTTGAACTCCGGAGGATGGATTACCGGCAAACTGTTTTCCCCTCGCAGGTCTTTATCGGAGGGTTTTCGGCCCACACTGCCGATAACTACAATCAGGAGTATGAGTACACCTCAAATCCTGAGAATCCAATTTTCAGGATTCGTTTAGGCAAAAAGGGTTGGGCCAATGGCCGGTATGTCATGAGTGACAGCCCGATCAGGTTTTATGATTACAATTTCTAAAAATATCCTCCCCGGGGACCTCCCGGGGATTTTGTTAACCTTAAACAACAGCAACCATGTTTGGAATTGAGTTTTTCCCCACACCAGAGGGAGTAATTGAACAAATGACAACCGGAATAGCCCTTGATGGCCGTGTTGTACTGGAGCCCTCAGCAGGGGCCGGAAATATTGTTTCATTCTTAAAGCGAAATGGAGCCCGGGAGGTGCTTGCCTGTGAACTGGACCCCGACCTAAGGCAGATACTTGCCGGGAAATGTAACGTTGTCGAAAACGATTTCCTTGAACTTACCAGTGACCGGGTTTCACATATTGATTTGATCATTGCCAACCCTCCGTTTTCCAGTGCTGATAAACATATCCTGCACATGTGGGACATTGCCCCGGCAGGGTGCGAAATCGTTTCCTTATGCAATGCAGAAACGGTCCGGAACCCATATTCAGCCTCCCGGAAACAGTTGGCTACCTTGATCAATCAGCATGGAGCCAGTTTTGAATTGGGGGACTGTTTCCGGAGTGCGGCCCGGGACACCAATATCAATGTTTCAATGATCAGACTTTCCAAACCGGCCAGTGAGGATTCCGGGGAGTTTGAGGGTTTTTTTCTGGAGGATGATCAACCAGAACAACAGGCAAACGCCCTGATGCCTTACAATTTTGTCCGGGATTTGGTCAACAGGTACGTTGCAGCAGTGAAACTATTTGACAAGCAATTGGACCTTGCCGTGGAAATGAACAAGTTGACAGGGCCCTTTTATTCAAGTAAAATAGCTTTTACATGCACTCAGGAGAAAAGGCCAGTTGTCCGGAATGACTACAAAAAGGACCTCCAAAAAGAGGCGTGGAGTTATGTTTTCAAAAAGATGAACCTTCAGAAATATTCAACAAAGGGCCTCCGGGAGGACATAAACAAGTTTGTTGAGCAACAGCAGGAAATTCCTTTTACCATGCGGAACATTTACCGGATGGTTGAGATTGTTATTGGAACCACTGGTCAAAGGATGGATAAGGCCCTGATGGAGGTATTTGACAAACTGACAAAGCACTATTCAGAAAACCGGTATGGAGTGGAGGGATGGAAAACCAACAGCCAGTATTTGCTGAATGAGAAATTCATTATGCCTTGGATGGTTGAAATTGGTTGGTCCGGTCAAATGAGTTTGGCTTACCGGGGAAATTATGAGATCATTGAGGACCTACAAAAGGCACTGTGCTACATAACCGGGACAAATTACGACACATGTACAAGGCTATGGGATTTCATTCACAATGAAAAACTGAGGTTCGGGGAGTTGTACCAGTGGGGGTTCTTTGAATTTCGGGGCTACAAAAAAGGGACTGTACATTTCAAATTTCGGAGCCGTGACGTTTGGGCTGCATACAACCAGAATATTGCCCGGATTTTGGGGTATAACTTACCAGAGAACCTGAGGAAATGAGAGGTAGAATAAGGACATTTCTGGTCTTGGAGGATGGATTTCAGACAACAGTGGTTGTTGGCAATGAAATCCTCCGGAACCAGATCAAAAGTTGGCCGGAAACAAAAAGGATTGAAAACCATGTGAGGGTTGACCAGTTTATCCCGGATTGGGCTATTGAACTCCCGGCCACTGACATTGTAAGCAAGCACGTAAAAAAAGGACTTAAATTGATAATGGAGTTATGAAAGCAACAATCTATCACCTGTTTGACAAAAAGAGTTTGAAACACCACTATTTTGGTTCAATCGTGGCAATATTCACGGTATTTGCCCCGGAGGATATCCAGACCACAAAAAGGGCCCTGTACAAGTTTGATTTTGATTCCGGGGATTTCCGGAATGATCACGTAGAAATATTCAAGGGGGAGGTTGTAAGGAGTAAGCATTCAGAATCCGGCAAATGATCAAAGGGGCTGTTTAGGTAGAACTACTACAAATAAGTTGTTATACTAAAAATAATTACTGTATATTGTTGGTAATCAATTATTTAGTATTACATTTACAGTATGAACCTAAACACAACAGCAGCCATGACAAAAGCCAAAGAAATTGCAGCCCTTGAAAACCTGTTAGCCATTGCCAAAACCGGGGATTCCTACATAGGAGAGTTTTTCACTGAGGACCGTATAAACCAGATGATTAACAATATCCGGGATGATTTCCCGATTGACATGCACGTTGATCTGGTTGAAGCCAAACATTATGAGGCACAAACAAGCCGCTTTACAGCAGACATAAACGAGTTGACCGGTCAGATTCAGGCCATGAAGGAGGCCCACGAACTGAAGCTAAGGGAAATCCTTGACAATATTTGTGAGAGTGGTAATTGGGCTGTGGCCTATGCAAATTTCAGCCAGAGCGAAGTAATTAAACATAAGCTGTACCGGGCTCCGGAGGAACTGACATTACATGAACGCCAGTTGTTGGCCTCAATGATCTAACAAGCCGGCCCCGGGGGAAATCCTCCGGGGCTTTTGTTTACTGAATATAAATAAGTTCATTTTTCAAAAATAATTACTTTATCTTGTTGGTATTCAGTTATTTAGTATTATATTTACTGTACAAACTTCAAACAACAGCAACAATGGAATTTATTTCAACAAATTACGAGTTCGCCCACGGCAGGAAGCCAAAGGGATACGGCCGTTGGATTTTCAAAATTACCGGTACTGATAATGAAGGCAGTTATTTGACCGAACAGGTTGAGGCAACCGGGAAACTGGCAGAGGCCCGGAGGATGGCCGTCAGGGAGTTCAAGGCAAGCAGCAACAGAATTAAAAGAATTGTAAGGGTTGAAGTTGAACCTTAAATCAAGGGCCGGGGCCTCCCGGCTAATTTACTAACCTCAAACAACAGCAACAGTATGAGCGCAAAAGCAAAAATTATCGAGATCAGGAAACGGTTGGCAGAAATGTCACCGGAGCAAAGGGCCGAAATGATTGCCCGGGCCGGCAGCATTGTAACGGTTGAAGGCCGGGCGTTATCCTCCCGGAACACGGAGTTAATTGCCAACCAGATGGATGGAGTTACCATTGTCGGAGGATTTCAGCAATGGAAAAGGGCCGGCAGGATGGTCCGGAAAGGGGAAAAGGGGTTGGCAATATGGGTGCCGGCAATGCAAAAGGGCAAAGAAGGAGAGGACCCGAACCCGGAGGATGATATGTATTTCTTTGGGGCGTCTGTTTTCGACATTACCCAAACGGAGCCCTTGGAAATGGAAGGGTAACAAAATCAGACCAGTAAGAAGCCGGGGACCCCTCCGGCTTTTCTTATGTTTACCAGTTATAAATAAGTTGTCTTTTTGAAAATATTTACCGTAACTTGTTGGTGCTGAGGCTTTTAGTATTATATTTACTGTACAAACCTTAACAACAGCAACAATGAAACTTTCAAACTGGATTGTAACGGAAATTCAAAAAGGGAATATTGATTTAGAGGACCTGTCCCGGAGTGAACTCAGGTCATACCGGAGGATTCAAAGGAGGGCCAACAGGACCAACGCCCGGGGACCACTTCAGGCCCTTTTAACATTAATTCTGTTAACCTTTTAATATTGCAGCCATGAGAGTAAAAATTATCAGCAAACTGTACGGCAGTCAGATCATTAACACTGAAAATTATTGCCCTTTCAAGGCCTCAAAAGACAGCACGTTGTTTAAGATTGTTGAGCACCTTTTCAGGGAGTGGTACAAACACAATACACAGCCCGGGGCCCCGATGGGTGACTATATCAAGGAGGCGTATTATGGAGGTTGGGAGCAGGAACCGCTTTATTCTGTTTCAGGTGCCATTAGACAGGGGATTGAGGCAGTCATTGAGGAAATCAAGGAATCCCGGAAATCGGTAGTTACAACAAAGGATATTCAGAGGATGGACGTTGAATGTGCATTCCAATAAAATAACCCGGGGCCCGGGGATATTCCCGGGCTCCATTGTCAAACCTTAACAACAGCAACAATGAGAACAATTAACAAACGTGCCGCAGTCGTTTTCAATTCAATGATCAAAAGACTGGACCAGAAAAGCAGCATAAAAATAGACAACAGCCGGGGTGCATTCATGCCGGTACACCTTGAAAAGATTGAAACTGATGTTAACCTTGCCGGGAGGCCGGTTGATATTTACAGCCTGTCACACTACTACGAACAGAACGGTGATTTAATCCCGGACCCGGACATGACTTTTGCAGTTTCTAAGGTTGATTCAGCATACATTTGGCCCCTGACTATCCAGAACCAATTTGGTTATAAAAGAGGTATTTACAGGGCTGAAAATGGTGCATGGAAAATCAATGCCAGTGAACAAGCAGATCAGGCTGTTTTCGCAGGAATGTGGTTGAAAAATATAAAGCAGCAACAAGATTTATAAAATTATTTTTCTAAACCGGCATTTATTAATTATATTTGTGTAGATTTGCAGGAAATCCAATAATTTTTGCAATATGGTCGAATATAATTGGAATGCACTAATTAAGAGACTTTTAAAGTCAGAATTAGTGAAGCGTGGCATAACCTATGAAGAGTTGGCAAACCGACTTCAAGCAATTGGAGCGCAAGAAACTAAAGCTAGTGTGGAGAGTAAAATATATCGTGGTACTTTTAGTGCGGTATTTTTACTTCAATGTCTTACCGTTATTGGGTGTAAGAATTTTATATCGGAGATTGACACAGTAAATTTCGAGGCCACTAAACCTGAAAACTTGAACAATAAATCAAATAATTAATAAAATGCTTTTCTCCAACAAAAAGTCAGGAACAAAATACATTGACATTACGGATTCACAAACTGAACCTAATGAAATTCAACTTTCTGTAATTAGCTTATTTACTGGTGCTGGAGGGTTGGATATTGGACTTGAAGAAAGTGGATTCAATACAGCAGCCTGTGTTGAATATGACCCCGATTGTCGAGAAACACTCAGGTTTAATCGGCCAGATTGGAAATTATTTGAAGAAAGTTCAAAAAAGGTGAAAGGAAAAATAAAACCGCGAATTCCTGGTGACATTCGTGATATAGGAACAACTGAACTTTTAAAGTTTTCCGGGCTATCAAAGGGACAAGTTGCTTTGGTAGTAGGAGGAGCGCCGTGCCAACCTTTTAGCAATATTGGTAAGAAGCTTGGGAAAAATGACAAGAAAAATGGTGACTTATTTCTTGAATTTGTGAGGATGGTGAAAGGTATTAGTCCCACAGCATTTATCTTTGAAAATGTAGTTGGTATAACTCAGAAAAAACACGCTGATGTAATAAATTATATTCTTGATAAGTTTCATGGTCTTGGGTATGGTTTATCATATACTATTTTAAATTCAGCAAATTATGGAGTTCCACAAAGAAGAGAAAGGTTTTTTATTATTGGTATTAAAGGAATTGAAAATCCCGCTTTCCCTTTGCCTACTCATTTTAAGGATGAAAAGGCATTTGATTCTTTCGTAAAAGACTTGGATTGCTTGCCTAATCAATCATATAAGAAATGGGTTTCTGTAAATGATGCATTTAAAAAAATACCAAAAGATCATACAAAAAGAATAGATTTTGCTGTAATGAATATCTCAGATATCGTTGCCAATAGAATGACTTATGTTAAGCAAGGAGAAAATTTCAAGGTTTTACCAATGGATATCAGGCCTGATTGTTGGAAATCAGGAAAACATCAAGGGAATGATACATTCGGTAGGATGATTGCAGATATTCCTTCGTGTACAATCAGAACGGCAGCATATAATCCTGCCAAAGGTCAATATATTCACCCATTTGAAAATCGAGGGTTGAGTACAATCGAAATGGCTTCATTACAATCATTTCCCACGAGTTGGTATTTTCGTAGAAAGGGAGGTGAAAAAATTACACTTGTAAGCGGTGGTCGACAAATAGGGAATGCCGTTCCTCCTCAGTTAGCTAAAGCATTAGGTACTGCTATTAAAAAACAGATTTTATCTACCTTGAAAAAATCTGAGAAAAAACTAGTTCCGCTTGAGTTAGAGAGTTGATTTCAAATACCTCATCAACAGCAGCTTGAGGTAAGCTGTGAACGGTTGTAATACTATGTGTTGCAACCGTTTTTAATGCAGTTCTATCCGAAGGTCCTACCCGAGTTGCAAATGCATAATACTTCAATCCAATAGGATTAATTATCCATTCTCTTGTTTGGAGATGGGTGTAAATGGCTTTCATTAAACTTCCCTCATGAGGTATTTGAAGCCTTCGATCAGGGCGAAAGGATGTTTTTACAGATATATACCCAAAAATATTGTTGAAATTGCAAGTCCCGGGAAACTTCCTGTAAATATTGTCAATAAAATAAATTATATCTGGTGTTATTTCTGTTATCGGTTCTAAATCACCTATACAAACATCAACAACATGCCTATCTATTAAAACAAAGTCTGGATTCGATGAGATAAGTTGGACAGCAGATGAAGCAAAAACTTTAGACTTCAAGTCTTGGATTAGATCGTAAAGCTTATCATTATATAACCTTGAAACATCAAATTGTGATACATTTGGGGTCAATATTGCCAAACCTGAATCCGGATTTCTAACTGCGTAGTTCCATGCTGAAATTGCTAAAAGCCACTCATACCAATCACCATGAACATTGTTAAGTGCATCCTTGGTAACAGACCTATCTCGTCTTAAAATTTCTGCATCAAATTCTGATATTAGATCAGTAATTGACTTATCAGCAGGTGGTAGAACATTATTAAGTAGGGAACAAAAAGCAATATCTTTTATTACTTGTGATTTTCCATTTCCGAGAGTTCGTATGTATGTCATTTGAAAGTTTTTTAAAATCTTGTTTCAAATTCCTTTTCTTTTTAGTTCAATTCAGGCAATGCAAATCAATTTTTTAACCCACAAAATTAAAATAATTGTTAATAAATGATAACTAATTTTAGGGTATCATTTTTTTTCTGTCACAGAAATCCGATTTCTGTGACAGCCTGTAACAGAAATGCATCAAAACATTCAGGAATAAAATCACCATTCCGGGAAAATTGCCCTTTCCCGGGGAGAAATAACCGTAAAAAGGGCCAAAAATGGCAATTTTGACACTTATTTGATATTCAAATGATTAAGGAAATATCTGTAACAACAATCGCTTTGTTGTCACAGTTTGTTACAGAAATGCAACAAATAAGATAAGATAAGAGAAAAGGAAATAAAATAAGATTATTTAGCCAAAAATCCTGAAAAAATATCTGTAACAACAATCGCTTTGTTGTCGCAGAAATAATTCTAAAAAAAAAATATTACCATGATGGTAACTTTTTGAAACAAGTCGCAGTATATTTGCAGAAATCAAAAACCTTTTTTCGGTCTTATGAAAGAAAAAATCCTCGCACAACTCAAACAGAAATTTGCAGGGGTGCCAACCGTATTACTGGGGCTGATTGCTGACAAACTTGCAGCAACGGTAACAGAAGATTCCGCAATTGAGGGAGCAGTAGCAGACCTCGAAAAATTACCTGTATCCATTCAGGATTATGCAAAGCTGTTGCAGACTGAGGGGGACCGGAGGGCCACAGAAGCAGCCACGACCAGAGAGAACAGCCTAAAAGAAAAGTTCAATTTCGTGGTAAAAACAGGTAATCCGGACCCGGGGAACCCGACCCCTCAGCCGACACCAGAAAATGAAACTCAGGTAGCCATACTGAAGTTACAGAAGGAACTGGAGCAGTTGAAACAAAAAGAACTATCAGCAGCATTCCGGGACAAGGTTGTTTCCACACTCAAAGAAAAGGGCGTAAATGAGAAATTTTTCAAAAATGCCCTGAGTATTGCCAAATTTGAAAAGGAGGAGGATATAACCACTTTCGTTGATACTGTAACGGCTTCGTGGACTGAGTTTGAACAGGAATTAACTGATCAGGGGTTGAAATCAATCCCACAACCGGCCTTTGGTAATCCAACCGACACCGGAATTTCAGCAGCAGTTAACGACTATATCCAGTCTAAGGGTACAGGCAAAGAAACCAATGCAGGGGCCTCCCCTCTTGGTGGTAAACAACTTTAATACAAACTTTTAAAAAATCGCAAAGATGCAGATTTTCAAAAGCACCGAAAACCGTCAGGTTAATGCGTTTGTCACCAAACTGGAGGATATCCCCGGGGGTGGTACAATCGCAGCAGCCGACCTGACACAGCCGGAGGTCCTTGATGGTACCCCGGTAGGCGTTGACAGCAATGGACTTTTCCACGTTGTCAAAACGGCCAAACTTACCGAAGACGTGACGAATGATGCCACTGCGTACCCTGTTGCTAAGGGACACAATTTCAAGGTTGGTGATGTGATTGCCCTGAAAAAAGGTGCAAAAGCCTCAGCCATTACTGCAATCGACACCTCAGAGGAAACCCACGACACGTTGACCGTTGGGGCCACTCTCGGAGAGGTAGCCTCCACTGGTGCTGTTATTTTTCAGGCAGCAGCAGCCACCACCGGAACCGATTCAGCAATGAAACACGCCCCGGTTGGTCTTGTAGGAACCGGATTCAGCGTAATCCCGGGGGATAACCACACCACTGACATTGTTGTTCGTGGCACTGTTAAGGAGGCCGTAATTGCCCCGATTCATGCCGATATCAAGGCCGCACTTTCACTGATTCGTTTCGTTTAACCTTTAAAAGCAAAAGGAGAGCAAAAAAATGAGAAAGTCTTTAATTCAGGGGTTGAGCGAAAAAGATATGCAGGCCGTTGTTAACACAATGAACCTGAACAATTTCTATTTCCCGACCTTGTTTCCCCTCCGGTTTACGCCTGTGCTGAACTGGAAAACCCTTGCAGGAGATAAGGGGGTCCCTGTTGCCGCTGACGTTGTTTCTTACGATGCTTCAGCACCCTCCAAAACCCGGGAGGTTGTTAAGAAACTGACTGGTGACATTCCCAAAATTGACATTAAACGTGTCATGGGTGAAAGCCGTCTGAATGAATACAACCAACTGAGGCATTATGCCGGAACCGAAGCCGGTAAAATGGAACTGGTCCGCTTCATTTATGAGGACGTGGAGTTTTGTTTCACTGGTGTTAACGCACGTCTGGAATGGTTGGCACTCCGGGCCCTTTCAACTGGTAAGATTATCCTGAGCAAATCCAACAATGCCGGAATTGTAACGGAGGATGCCGTTGATTTCCAGATTCCCACCACTCAGAAAAAGGGAGTTACCGTTGTATGGTCGGCTGCAAACCTCGCAACCGCTAAACCGATCACTGACATTAAGGCCATTGTTGCCGATGCTAAGAAAAAGGGCAAACGCCTGAAGTACGTCCTTATGGACCAGAGTACTTTTGACATTATGAGGTCAACCAAAGAGGTTGTTGATTATGCAGCCAATTGGGTCCTCCGGGCTACCGGCCTCGCACTGTCACCCACTCAGGAGAATATCAATACAGCCCTTGCAGCAGAGGGGTTGCCACAGATCAAGATCGTGGACAGCCTTGTAACTCTGGAGGGTAACGATGGAACCAGAACCGTTGTCGAGCCGTGGCAGACCGGCTGTATTGCATTCATGCCCGACACTGTTGCCGGAACAACGTGGCACGGCCCTCAGGCAATTGAATCCATTGAATCCAAAGCCATGAAGGTAAAACGTGAACACGTTATGATTCTGAAGTGGGGGACTGAGGAGCCTGTTTCTGAGGTAACAAAGGGTTCGGCAAATGCCTTCCCGGCACTGAATGACCCTGAAGCGATGTGGCTTGTGAACACCGGAGCAACCAGTTGGGGCTATTAAAAAGAGGCTTTTTTGATTGTGTGTAAGTTATTTGTGGTCAGGGTTGCTAAAGATGCTAAGGCTTCATTAAGAGGGGGGTTGCCCTGAGTATTGAGCCGGACCAATGAACCGCCCTGCCACAAATAAAGAAAATCCCAAAAAGAGGTATGACGAATATTGAAGCATTGACGGCCAGTGTAGGTTATCCGTTCACCAAACAGGAGGTTGAACTTGCATGTATCAACAGGGGGATTGCCCCGGATGCCGATTATAGTGCACCCTCCCGGGCTTTTGACCTTGCAAAGGCTGATTTATACCTTGTGGCCTACAATAAGCCCAATATCAGCGAAGGGGGGTTTTCTGTTACCCAATCAGAAAAGCAGTCTTTTCTTAAACTGAGGAAATCCATATTCAGGAAGTACGGAATTGAGGATACGTTTGCCCCGGATTCGGAGCCTGAAATTTCAAGCTGTAAGCCATGGTAAGACAGTACCCGCACGAAATCAATGAGGTTGTTGTTGCCACTCAATCTGAAATGGATGAAAATGGCAATTTCACGTCATTAGGTGACCCTGAGCAAGTTTTTGTAGGGCAGTGCAGGGCTGAGGCCAATTCCGAAGGGAAAAGGTTTGCAGGGCCGGATGGAGAGGCTTTTATTTACCAGTTTGTGGTTTACATGCCGAAGCCGGCCAGAACAATCCTCCCGGGAGCAACTGTTAAGATCAGCAGCAACGGAAGGAATATCTTTTCAGGCCAGGTAAAAAGGACACATGAAGGACTTTTAAATTTCCGGTTATGGGTCTGAAGGCAAAAGGTTCGATTTCCGACCTCCGGAAGCGGATGGAAGCAGCAAAGCGCAATGTAGAAACAGCGACCCTGTTAAGGTTGCAGAAACTTGGAGAAAAGGCAGTAAAACACGCTAAAAGCATACCGCCAGAAACCGGTTTCAGGGACCAGACAGGGAACCTGAGGAGTTCAATGGGGTATGCAGTCTATCTGAATGGCAACCTGAAAACACAGTCTTTTGATGGTGACAATGAAGGCATTCAAAAAGGGGCTGAGCACTGCAAAGCTGTTGCGTTGGATTATCCCTCCGGATGGCTTTTGGTGGTTGTTGCCGGGATGGAATACGCCCTTGCTGTTGAATCCAGAGGCCGGGACGTGCTTACGTCAGCAGAACAATTGGTCTGGAAGGAAATGCCGGGAGAAATGCAGAAGTTGAGAAATGCAATTAAGAGGGCCAAATTATGAGGACAAACATTGATGCACTGAATATTGTCTGGTCCGTATTGAACGGCTCCCCTCTTAAATCAGCAATTGATGGTAAGATTTACAAATCAAGCCGGCCACTCAATTCTGACAAGGAGGACGTTGTAATTAATGCCTTGCCAATTTCCCCCGGGATACCTCAGAGGTGCATTGTGAATGTGAACATTTACACCAGAAATCTGAGCCTGAACATTGGTGGACAGCCGGACAATACCATGCCTGACATTGTAAGGATGAACACGTTGGCCGGCCTTGCTATTGCAGCACTTGATGAAGTTTCCGGAGATCAGTATTATTTCTTTGTTGAGCAACAGGCCACAATCAAGGAGCCTGAACTATTTCAGCATTACATTAACATTAGAACTGAGTTTTTTTTCACGCATTAACACCCTTTAAACATGGCAGAACGTAGAAGTATAGGCTTGAAATCAATCAAGGTTGGTGATATCGCTGTTGATGGCGGTATGGGAACCGTGCTTGCGGCCCTTGGTTTGACTTTTGAGGGCACAGCCACCCTCACTCAGGAGGACCCTGAGGTTACTCCCTTTTATGCAGAGGAGAATGACGACCCGGTTGAAATGTTATCCTCAAAAGGTGACACCAAACTGGAGTTCGCAATTATGGACTTTACCCCCTCGGTGATGGCCGAAGTGTTGGGAGGAACCGTTACCGGCACAGGTGATGCCGCAGTATGGAACGCCCCGGAAACAATCCCCACAATTGAGAAATCAATTGAAGTTGTTACAAGGAAGGACGTGAGAATCCAGATTCCCCGGGCCAAAATTGATGCCAAAATTGACATGAATCTTGGTAAAAAGGAAATGGGTTTGATCAGAATTGTTGCAACGGCCCTGAAGCCCACCAAAGCCGGGGAGGCTCCAATCAAAATTGACAAGGTTGTTGTGTAACAGTAAGTTAAACCTGAAACCCTCTCCGGAGGGTTTCTTTACTTTGTGCCATTATGCAGCAGAATGATGCTATATTGAGCGAAAGCCGGGCGGTTGATACAATGCTTGATGAAGGTTTCAAATTCACTCTGGAGGCAAAGGGACTTGTAAGGCTATTCGGTAAAAAGACTTACCGTTTTCATGTTAAGCAGCCCTACCTTGGAACCCTGTTGTTGATTTCCCGGGAGTATCTGAAAATCCACCTTGACGAAACAAAGCTGTCTGATGAAGCCTACCAGAACAGTTACATGCTTGTACCTGAGAACGCCAAAAGGCTTGCCTTAATCGTTGCTTATGCCATACTGAACAGCCCCCGGAAGATCAAACTTTTTGCCCCGGCCCTATCCAGATGGCTGATGTGGAAAATGAATCCAACCAAACTTTTTCAGGTGATGGCGTTCACTGTCATGATCTGCAATGTAGCGTCTTTTACGAACTCTATCAGATTGATACAGACGTTTCGGATGATGAAACCGAAAGGGGAAAATCTGAGCCCGGTAGAACAAAGGGGTTAAATAGCCTTTGGGGTAGCGTTTGGTCCATAGCAAACGCAACAGGATGGAACTTTGATTACATATTGTGGGGGGTAGCTTGGACAAATTTACAAATGATGATTTCCGATGCCCCGGGGTACACAGACAAGCCAAAAGAAGCCAATTCAGAGGATGAACTAAAGGAGTTTTTTAAGATATGAAAGGTAACGGTCCCCTTGATTTTGAGGCAACAATAGATGCCAAAACTTTCAACTCAATGTTGGATGAAATGGAGCGCAGGATTAAGGGCGTTTCGTCAACAGCAGAGAGGGAAACAAGTAAGATTGATGATTCATTCCGGAAGGTTGCCCTTGCCGTTGGGGGGTACTTTTCTTTTGCTTTCGGGGCCCAATTCACAAAGGAAATTGTAAACGTCCGGGGTGAATTTCAGCAGTTGGAAATAGCATTTGAAACAATGCTTAAAAACAAAGCAAAATCAGATGCTTTATTGGCTGATGTCACCATGTTTGCAGCAAAAACGCCCTTTGACATGAAACAGGTAGCAACCGGAGCAAAGCAATTGCTTGCATACGGTGAAGCCTCAGAGGAGGTTGTTGTTACCATGAAAAAACTCGGGGACATTGCAGCCGGGTTGAGTATTCCGTTTGGGGACCTTGTATATCTGTATGGCACAACCAGAACTCAGGGCCGTATGATGACTAAAGACCTGATGCAGTTTGCCGGTCGTGGAATTCCGATCATTGAGGAGCTGTCAAAAACCCTGAACGTAAGCAAGGCAGACATTCTGGACTTGGCCTCAAAAGGTGAATTAAGTTTTGAACACCTTCAGACTGTTATTGAAAACCTGACAGCCTCAACCGGCATGTTTGGTGGTATGATGGACAAACAGGCCGCTTCACTCCCGGGCCTTATTTCCAACCTCGGGGATGCATGGGACCGGATGTTAAATAAGATCGGTACAGGTCAGCAGGATACATTTGCAGATGCAATCAAACTCGCAACAGAGGTTGTTGAAAATTATGAGGTTGTTGTTGATATCCTGAAGGTAGTAATTGCCTCTTATGGAGCATACCGGGCAGCAGTATTGCTGAATGCTATTGCCGTGAATGGATATTCAAAGGCCCTCGGGTTGGCAATTATCAAGGAAAAGGCCCTTGCACTTGCAAGGAAGGCCAATCCGTGGGGGTTGGCATTGGCCGGGATAACGGCTGTAATCGGAGCCTTGGTTGTTTATAAAAACCGGATTTCTGAGGTTGATGAAGCACAACAGCAGATCAATGAGAGAATCCGGGATGAAGTTGGTGCAATGGACCAACTTTTTGAAACCCTCAAACGTGGAAATGTAAGCGCAGACCAGAGGAAAGCAATCATTGACCAGATCAATGAGAAATATGGTCAATACCTCCCGAACCTGTTGAATGAGAAAAGTTCAATGGCCGACATTGCAGCAGCATACACGTCTGTAAATACAGCAATGCGGCATAACATTGAACTGACTGTTAAACGCTCCAAAGCACAGGAATTGTACCTGAAACTGTATGAGCAGGAAATGGAGTATGACAGGATTTCAAAAATGACCGGTGACGAGTTTCTAAAAAAGGAAATGGGTGGAGGCGTTGAGGGGGTTAAGGGTCAAGCCAGAAGGACCCGACTGAACTCAATCAAGCAGGTAATGGATGAACTCCGTGAGGAGTATGAAACATTTATGGCCGAACTCCAAACCCTTGACGGTGATATGTTCGCGCCCCCTTCATTTGATTACAGCAAGTTATTCCCGGATGATAAGGAAGGGGATAAAAAGATAAAAACGTTTGCTCAGAAACTTGATGAAATCCGGAAACTGTATGAAAATTACTACTTGTGGGCCGAAAATTATGGCAAGGATTCAGCAGATAAACAGTTTTCCGGCCTGTTGAAGGGAGGCCAGAATTACCTTACCTATCTGAACAATGAAATCAAGAAACTGGAGGGTATGCAGAAAAGAACCCCCGGGCAAAATGACAATCTGTTGTTGTTGCTATCCGAAAGGACCGAACTGACAGGGGGGAAATCAAGGGTTGACGAACTCCGGGAGGAAATTGATGCAGCAAAGGACAGTTACAGCAACCTTGTGGATTACATTGGATTCCTTGGTCATAAATTAGATCAGGAACAAGCCGGAAACGATGGAGGGGAAAGGACGTTAGCCGTTATCCAACTGTTGCAGGAGGAACTTTCAAAGGCTCAAAAGGAGTATGTTAGCCAGTCCCTTGCGACTTATAACAGCTTGATTGAGCAGTCCGCTGATTATGCCAAACGTAGGTTGTTGATTGAGGAAGAATACCAGAAAACTGTTGCTAAACTTGACAAGGAAAGCCTTGGAAATGATAAGTACAATGAAGCAATTCAGGAGGCTGAAAAGAAAAAACGGGAGGCCCTAAACGTTGTTCAGGAGGATGAAGCCAGACAGTCAGAGGCATACCGGAAAATCCGGGATGCAATTGAGCAGTTAACCAATAAAGAGGTCAGAAAATACATTGCTCAGTTGAAACAACAATTGTTGTTACTTGACAGCCAGAGTGATGCCTACAAAGAAATTTCAGGGCTGATAAAAACAGCAGAAAAGGGCCTCAGCAGCAAAACAGCAGAGGGGTTTGACACCGCCAGTCAGGCCCTCAGTGCTATGGCACAAATGGCCGGGGCTTTTAACAAAGAATTATCTGAAAGCATTCAGTTTGCCTCCCAATTGGCCGGGGCCGTTGGACAAATAGCCTCCGGGAATGTGATTGGTGGGATTACTCAGGGCGTTGCCTCTATTTTTACCTATGTAGCCAATGCAGCAGCCCGGAAGGAGCAGCAGTATGAGGAAGATAAACAGAGGCAATTGGAGGCCACCGGGAAGTTGATTGAGAAGTTGAATAAGGGCGTTGAAAAGCAGATTGACCTTATTAATGAACTGGTGGGAAATGACAAGCTAAACCAGTACGGAAGGACGGTCCTTGAAATTTCCAGATCAATGACTGAGGTAATAAACCAGATGGAGGACCTTGATCAGCTTGTAAAGCGGTCCATGGATGGGAGGACTTATGCATTCAGCCTGTCTGACAGGTTTTCTGAGGCTGATTTCGACCTGTCCGGGATATCCGGAGCCTTTGAAAGGATTGAAGCCCTCAGGGAGGCTATTATGTCCATTGAGGATGATATTGACGCTGTAAATACACAGATTGACAACGGCACAATCAAGGGAGAGGACGTTGAACAGTTACAGCAATTCCTTGCGACATATCAGGATTACGTGGACAAACTGAAGGAGGTTCAGAACCAGTATTTTGCTGAACTAACCGGGACCTCTTATGACAGCATTGTTGATGGAGTGCTTTCAGCGTTTGAGCAGGGATTGAGAGGTGCGGAGGATTTTGCAGACACCTTTGAAGGCCTGATGCGTAAAGCCATGTTACAGGCGTTGAGCGTAAATGCCTTACAGGCCCCTTTGCAAGGGTGGTATGAAATGTTCGCCCAAATGACTGAGGAAGGGCTATCTGAGCAGGAAATTGCGGTCCTGAGGGAGAGTTACAACAGCATTATCCAGAATGCAGACGAGTACGCAAAAATGTTGGAGGATGCAGCCGGAGTAAGCCTGTCAGGGGAAGGGTCAAAGGATGCACTTTCCGGGGCAATCAAGGGAGTAAGCGAAGAAACAGCCGGGTTAATTGCCGGGCAAATGAATGCTATCCGGATGAATCAGGCCCAAATGCTTGTACTGTTAAATGATCGCCTTGGCGTATTGAACCAGATTGAAAACCATTCCCGGAACATGGTTTACATGAAGCGTATTTATGACTTTTTGACTGAGAATAATTCCAGGAGTTCGGTATTAACAAACAGATTTGAAGGCTGATTATGGCAAATATCAAGTATTCAATAAACGGTAAAAATGTTTCTGATTTCGGAATCAGAATCCTTTCAGTTGATGGTATTTTCGACCTCCCAAAACGAAAAATCGGATACCGGCATTCATGGTCAGAGGTTTCCGGGGAGGATATTGACCTGAGTGAGGTTGCACTGGAGCCCCGGATAATCAAACTTGATGGCATTGCAGTTGCTGAATCTATTTCACTTGCAATGACCAATCTTTCGTCATTCCTTGCAATCATTGACACCCCGGGCCCGAAACAGTTGTCAATTGAGTATGACAGCACCAGAACACCGGCCCCGGCCCTGACATACCTTGTATTCCGGGAGGAACAGGTAAAGGTTGAAAAGCAATTCAGGTTTGGCCGGAATGTTTGGAAGTTTTCATTGACCTTGCAGGAATATCTACCATACAAAAGCATTTACAGGTTCAATGCAGCAGCCGGGAGTGATTTATCAATGCAATTCACAGCATTGACAAGGCCTGTTATACTGTTTACCGGGGATGGCAGGAGTGCCGAAATAACCGACATAAACACCATTTCAATTGACTATCCTGTTGCCGGGAGTTACGTTGTCGGGGTATTCTCAAACCACCCTTCGGATTTTCAGGTTGGGACCACTAACGCAACTTTTATATGGAAACTGTAATAATATACTCAGGCAGCACCGCCCCGGGGCAAATGCATGACCCCTACATTGTACGCCCGAAAAGTAGTTCAGGGCTGCAACAGAAGTTACTTGCGGAGGATTTCATTAAACTGGACTTTGAGAGCCCTATTGAATTGAACGTAACCCTGAAGGATTATATTCAGGTTTTTGGCCGGAAATACTTCATTAACACAATGCCGGTTGTTACGAAAAAGGCAGCCCGATTATTCAATTATGAGTGCACTTTTGAGAGTTACATTTATGACCTATCAAAGGTTGCATTTCTGGACGTTGATGCCACCGGAATACATATTTCACACGAGTTCACATTGACCGGGAAACTGGAGGATTTTGGTCATGTGATTAAAAACAACCTCCGGAGGCTTTTCGGGAATAACGGTTGGGACTGTATAAACCTTTATGCAGAGGGCCTGAATGAAACAAAAACCCTCAGTTTTTCTGAGGATACCTGTTTATCAGCCCTCCGGAAAATTTGTTCGGAGTACGGGGTTGAATACTATTTCACTGAGAACGGCCCCGGGGCTGAATACCAGTTTCACCTGTATTTTGGTCTGGTTGGAGGGCTCCCGGTTTCGGACCCTTTTGAGTATGGCAAAGGGAAAGGACTGACAGAGATTAAGCGTAAAAACGCTTCAGCCTCAAACTTCATTACAAGGGTTTATGCGTTTGGCAGCAGCCGGAACCTTGGACCAAACTACCGTAATTTTTCCCCCCGACTCAGATTACCGGCCGTGCACATTACTCCGGATATCTTTGTCACAAAGGGCGTTGAAATACAGCACTTCCCGAGTACATATATTTACGGTCAGACTAATGCAGCATTTGTACAACTGCAGGTCCCTGTTATTGAAGGATGGACCGATTACGGTCAGCCGATGGCAGGAGCGCAGTTTAATGCCGGGCAAGGCCTTACATATACTCAGCCCCCGAAGGTTGACGGATTCAGGGTAAAAGCATGGAATGAAGCCGGGAAATATGTTTTCAGTGATGGCAGTTATGAAGGATGGGAAAACACCGGGCCAGAAATTGACTATGTGGAAAACCTTGAAGCCATTGAAAAACATGGAGTGATTGAAAAGGTGGTCATTTTTGACGAAATCTATCCTCACAGGACCGGGATTGTAAGCGGTTTGGGGGATTCCTCGTTAAAATTCGTTGATTCCGAAATGTTTGACCTGAATGAATACCAGAATGGTGCATATACTTACCTATTGCCCGGGCTATCGGCAAAGGTTCATTTCAACACCGGGAACCTTGCAGGATATGAGTTTGAAATCTGGAATTACAATCATGCCTCCCGGGAGTTTACGCTAATGAGTTACACGGATGAACGTGGTCTGGTGCTCCCGAACAACACCTCCCCGGCCTTTCAAATTGGCGTTGGGGATGAATACGTTATTCTGGACATAAAATTGCCTGAATCCTACATTGAGGCAGCAGAACAAAGGTTGCTTGAAAAGGCCACGGATTGGTTAAACAGGTATAGCAACCCTCAGATTGCCCTTGATGTAAAGGTTGATGAAACATACATTTCCGGGTTAAACATGCAGATTGAAATTGGAAATACGATGCATGTAATTGACCAGTCTTTTAACGTGAATGCCATTTACCGGATTGTAGGCATTACCAGAAACCTAATCAGGGAGGACCAGTTTGAGGTTACGTTGGCAGAGGAGGTTTATAGGGGCCGGAATGCCAATTTCAGAGAGGGCAACAAAAAGGGAGGGGGAATATTCAAAACCGGAGGTACTGAAACCCATGACAGGTTGCATTCAATGACTTCGGTTTATGACCATGGTGCCGCAGAGGAAAAGGACCGGAATAAGGTGCTTGGTTCAAATGCAGAAACCGGTTTGCCGGAGTGGATTGCAAAGGATTCGCTTGATAAATTTTTTGTACACTATCAGGGGGTGCCTGAGGCCGTTTGGAATGTGAGCCACAACCTGAATAAATACCCTTCAGTTACGATAATTGACACCTCCGGAAATGAAATGGAGGGGGAAATTGAGTACACTGATAACAACAATTTAGTATTAACCTTTTCGGCTCCCTTTTCCGGGGTAGCCTTTCTAAACTAATCAAAATTATGGGAAAAAAGATTTATCTGGTTGACATTGATTTAGCAAAAAACCAGTTGATTCAGGTTAGGTTGGAAAACTTGGCCTCAGCACCGGCAAGCCCTGTATCCGGTCAGATTTATTATGATACCACGCTTGGAAAGTGTAGGTATTACACCGGTTCGGCATGGGTAACTATTGACGATATGAATGACCCCCGAACCCCCAAAAGCCATGTTCTTGCGACAAATGTAGGCCTTGGAGGGGAGCACACCATTTCAGGGGCCACAGCCGGTCACGCCCTCGTTGCCACAGGACCAACGGCAGCCCGGTTTGAGCAGATCAACCACGAAAACCTTGCAAATAAGGGGTCCAATACACACGCTCAGATTGACAGCCATATTGGTAACGCTGATATACACAGGGAGTTGAATGATAACCTGACTTCAACAACCAATCTTTGGTCTGCAAGTAAGATTAACAACCTTATTACGGCCTTGCAGAATGCAGTCACCGGAGCCCTGGTCTTTAAGGGTGGTTACGATGCTGCAACCAACACCCCGAACCTGACAACCCCGGCAGCAGGAGCCGTTTTGCAGGGTTATACTTACGTTGTGACCGTGGCCGGAACATTTCACGGAGAGGCTGTGCAGATCGGTGACATGATCATTGCCAGACAGGATAACCCGTCTTCATTGGCTCACTGGACGTTGGTAAATAAAAACATTCCGGACATTCTGGATGCAAGCGAAACACAAAAAGGTATTGTTGAACTTGCCACGAATGCCGAAACCAACACCGGGACTGATACAACCCGGGCCGTACACCCGGCAGGGCTGAAATATGTGCTCGACAACAGGAACGCTACTGAAACGGTCAGAGGTTTGATTGAGTTGGCTACTCAGGCAGAGGTTACAGCCGGAACGGATACTGTCCGGGCAGTCACCCCGGCCACCCTTGCCGGAGTATTGGGGACAGGCGGTACACTTTCAAATGCAAGGAAATTCACGCAAACACTGACAACCAGTGCAACCAGTTACACCATTACCCACAACCTGAACAGTCAGGCTGTTGTTGTTTCGGTACGTGATACTGCAACCCCTTTCAATGAGGTGGAGGTTGACGTTACCATTACCGGAGTGAATACGGTAGTATTGGCTTTTAACACGGCCCCGGCTGCAAACAAATACGCTGTTACTGTAATCGGATAACTATGGCAGGGAAAAGGTTTTTAACGCAACTGGAAATCCTGATCAATTCAACCCTGAGTGCCCCGGAATCAGGGCACTTGGGGTTTGGTGCCAAATCGGAAGGGTTCTACATGATAACCCCCACGGCTGAACACCTTATTTTAACCACTCAGGAAATGTTAACTGAGGTCCGGGCCTCAGGAGATGCCAAAGACGAAAAGGTTGTAACAGAGGCCGGGATACGCAGGGCTATTGATGCAATGGCAGGTTCACTGCAACAGCCAATTATGGTTGAGGAAAAACATTTGTTAGGACGACACCCGGGGACTGGTACAGGACCACCTGAACATGTTCGCCTTGGGTACGGCTTAGGTTGGGATGCTAACGGCGAAATTGAGGTAACTATTTCAGGAGGGGGAGGCTCCGGGACTGTTACAAGTGTGGGGCTATCTATGCCTGCCATTTTCAGTGTAGGCCCCCCGGTGACGACCTCCGGGGACTTGACGGCAGCATTGGTTTCGCAGACAAAAAACTATGTTTTTGCCGCCCCCTATTCAGGCAATGGCGTGCCTACTTTTCGTCCCCTTGTAGGGTCAGACTTGCCGGACCTTTCAGGCTCTTTTGACTTTTACGGCAGTTGGAATATGCAGGTTAATTCAGGGACTACAAAACTGGTTGGGAAAACCGGCACAAGTCAATATGGAAATTTGTACAATGGCATTAAGCTGATTGCCGGGGCAAATGTTACCCTGTCAGAATCAAATGCCAGTGGTGCGCTTGGAATTACAATCAGCGCAGCAGCAGGAGGTGGTGGAGGCCTGATCTTTACCCAAATGACCCTGAACCAGTCCCCGAGTCCAATAACCGCAGGCGTTTGGACCGATGTGCCAACCATGTCTGTAAGCACTTGGGGTGACGGAGCCTATTTAGTGATTGCACATGTTTCAATGGTAAAAGGCACTACCGGGGCGGGGTCTGTGGCAATGCAGATTGTGACCGATGGGAATACTGCAATTGCCACCGGGGAGCAATACATGTTAAGTGCTTCAGCCAACAGAGCAACAATATCATTGAGCAGTGTTTTTATGGTCGAAAAGGGGGACCCTGCAAGTGTAAGAATGCGGATTCATTCAAACACCTCCGGTTGGTCAGCCGTTGCTTCAACGCTGAACTCACAAAGCCCAAACGCAACGCAAATAACTTTAATAAAGATTGCATAAAATGGAAACACCAGAAATCAAACGAACTGAAAAACTGACAAACGGAGAGGTTGTTGAACTGTATCACAATCTGAACAATATTCAAGGTCTGAAAGGTAAATCCGTGCTCTATGCGGTAAGCAAAACCAAATCAAGCCTCAAACCCTTGGTAAGGGCTTTTGATCATTATAAAATGGTCCCAAAGCCTGAGAGGTTTGCAGAATATGAGAACGAAATTAAGAAGGCCGTTGCAGCAGCCCGGGAGAAACTTGTCAAGGAGGATCCCGGACACCCGGCACTGGTGAAAACAGAATCCGGAATAATTGAACTGAGGGCCGATTCTGTTGAGGCTCAGGAAATTGCTGAACGTCTGAAAAACAAGTATTCTGAAGTTATTGAGGAGTACACGAAAGCAATCAAGGAGTACAATAAATTCCTTGATCAGGAATGTACTGAGGATTACACTATTACCAAATTTCCGTTTGCCGATGCCCCTGAGGAACAGGATAAGTTTGAGGCCCTGTTTCTGTTAATCAAAGATTGATTTCTTTGAGAAAAATATTACCATGATGGTATTTTTTTTGTTGGAAAATATTACCATCATGGTAACTTTGTCAGATAAACCTAAAACACTTTATCAATGCACTGGTGGGAAATCGCTTTGACAAATCTATTCACTTTATTGGCAGGCCTCGTTGGAGGTGGGTGGTACTCAAAAAAGAAGGCCCTTGCTGATGCTGAAGGTTCGGAACTTGACAACCTGAAGGAGATCATTGTAACGTGGAAAGAATCTTACAATGATTTAAAGCAGCAGAGGGAGGAGTTTAACAAGCTGTCCATTGACTTGCAGAGAGAGAATATTGAAATGCGTCAGGAAATTTCAGACCTGAAACAACAGGTTAAGAAACTGCAATGTGAAAACAGTGAATTGAAGAAGGAAATTGAAAAACTGAAGCAATGACAAGGCAGCAATTTAAAAATGCGTTACCATACGCAACAGAGGCCAATATTGATAAGTTTTATCAGCCGATGCTTGACACTTTCAGTAAGTTTTGCATTGATACCAAGTTACGGCAGGCCGCTTTCATTGCACAAATAGCACACGAATCCGGCTCGTTGAAATACGTCCGGGAAATAGCCTCCGGAGTAGCTTATGAAGGTAGGAAGGCCCTCGGGAACACTGAGCCCGGGGATGGTCCCAAATACAAAGGCAGGGGATTAATCCAGTTGACAGGTAGGGCCAATTATGAAGCAGCCTCCAAATATTTCCGGACTGATTTTGTCAGATTCCCGGAGTGGGTTGAACGGCCAGAATATGCAACAGCGGTAAGCGGTTGGTTCTGGTACCGGCACAAACTGAATCCCCTTGCAGATGTCCGGGACATTCGCAGGATTACAAAGATCATTAACGGAGGGTACAATGGTTTGGACAGTAGAATAACCCATTACAACAGGGCCCTGAAGGCGTTTGGAATACAATAGCAGCCATGAGAAACTTAAACCAGATATTGAACTTTGCAATCCTGATTGTATGCGTTGGCCTTGCTTTATGGTGGGGCTTTTCGGAGAGATCAGAGAAACTGAGGTATAAGGATAATTTTGAGGCTGAAGTTGTCAAAAATGGCAGACAGGTTTATGTTACCGAAATGGAATACTCCCGGCTGTACTCAGAAATTGACAGTCTTTCCCGGGAACTCGGGAAAAAACCAAAACACATTGTCCAGATTGTTAAGGTTGATTATCAGGTAAGGGATACAGCAGAGGCAACATTGACAGGGGACACTGTTTATCTGGTCCGGAATGACACCATATTTGTTCAGCCGGACACCCTGAGGTTTAATATTGAACGGCCTTGCTATTTACTTACCGGGTATGTTTATAACAGCAGAATCAAGGCTGAAATTGATTTCCGGGACAAACCTATGGTTATATTTGACCGAGAAAGGAGCAAACGGTTTCTGTTTATCAAATATGGTCCATGGCAATATTCTGCAACCTTTTACAGCCAGTGTTCAGGCAAAACTATGTGGATACAGGAAAATATTTTGATTAAGCGAAAATAGTTTTGTATATTTGCATAACAATCCCTCCATTACGTTGCTGTTGTGGAGAAGGTTAAGAGCCCTGAGAAATCGGGGCTTTTTTCAATCATTTATTTATGTCGTTATTTTGCTCTCAGTGTTGTGGAGATTGGGGAATGGAAGCAGACATTGATTTGTTTGATTTAGCCCTTAATCTGGAGAATGGAAGGAGTGAATCATTTATTTGTGAAGGTTGTAATAATCGGGCCGTATACAAGGATGAAGAAGGCTTTATTTACCTTGCCCGGGAGATCAATAGGGAGATCATTTTAATACCAGTTCAAATTTCCGAACTGATGTATGCAGAAAAATAATATCAGACGTCAATTATCTGTTACAATCTGTAACAATCTGTCACAGTAATCGGATTTCTGTAACAGAAATGCAACAAATAAGAATAGAAAAGAAAAGAATAAAAAAGAATAGAAAAGAAAATATTCCTGTTAATTTAACATAAATCAAAACCCAAAAACCAAAAGTTATGGAAACAAGTGATTGGATAGCAATTGCAGCAGTATTGATAGCTGCATTCTCGTGGATTTCGCAATACAGATTAAGTAAAAAAGCGAATGAAGCTACAAAAATTTCAAATGATATTCAGGCTGAAATGCTTACTCTATCAGCAAAAGTTGAAGAGTTTGAGGACAGAAAGGGTGAGGTATTATTATTGAATATCATTGGCAGATATTTTGTTATCAACTATAACTTTTTGAGTACTACTGACGACAGACAACTTGAAGTAGACAAAAAAAAGTATTCGTCTGGTTTAATGCAACTATCAATGGATTTTGAGAAGTTGATTGATAATCCGTATTTCATTAAATTCATTGAAGCGCACCCGGATATAAATCTGTTAATGCTTTCACTCAAAGGGGCTATAATTAATGAAAGTTATTCAACTGGCAGAGTAATTAATGCTCAAACTTTTAATTTCTTTTATGACATGTATTTTGTTTTGAAAGACGAATTAAAGAATAAGGAAATGCTTAACCATCGGTTTTTCAAAGTTGTACAAGAAGCAATTATCAGTATGAAGCTTGTTTTAAAAGAAAATGAAAATCCTCCAAAGCTAAAGGCCTAAAACAATCAAATCTTAATATCAGCCTCCAAAACAGGGGTATTGCTTGACAGACCTAATGACTTCAGATAAATCATTGTTGTTGCCAGATCGTAGTGCCTCAATTGTCGCATTAAGGCATAAGGGTCCTTGATTTCTTTGTACAATTCGACTACTCCGGAGTGTTTCCATGAGTACAGCGTTTTGCTTGAATCAATTTTCAAGGCTTTTAAAAATTCCTTGTGCATGTGTGTTATTGCGTCAGCTTTCATGCGTTTGGTTTCCCCGGGCAATAAATTCCTACTGAAAACATAAAATCCATGAGGGTATTTTTCAAGGTTCAAAGACTTTAAAAAGACCAAAAATTCTTTTGGAATAGAAACGGCCTCTTGTTTCCTATTCTTGGCGGAGCCATAGGTAATCAAAATTGTCCGTGATGCCAAACTGATATCATGTATTTTCAGATTCAGAATTTCAGTCCTCCGGAGGTAACAATAATACATAAACTGGACAAAAAGAAAGAGTTGAGGGTTTTCGGCTTTTAACTTTTTGGCAAGGGCAGTTCTTTCAGTGGTCGTAAATGCAATATTTTTACCAATATCACGTCTAAGGGGCTTTATCCCCTTGAATGGATTTTCAGTTATATGCTTTCGCTCAATAAGGAGATTAAACAAGGTTATCAGCATACTCAAATGTTTGTTATGAGTAGAAGCGCCGTAACCAGATGCAAGCCTACTATCAAGATATTTCCTTGCAAGTTCGTTTGTGAATTGATCAGGCTTGATATTCAACAGTCCCTCGGACTTTAACCACCCCTCAAACACTTTTTGAACGTCAATGTATGTTCTGGTAGATTCCGGCTTGACGTGGGATTTTCTAATCTCAATAAGGTATTTGAGGGATTCAATTAACGTCTTATTGCTTGATATCTTTTTATCGTCTGAGGATTCTGGAAGCCCTTTGGAAGGGGTCCAGCCAAGTTGAAGCAGATCAGATAAAGCAGATTTCAGGGCGTTACCCTCCGCAATGCGCTCCGCTTTCGTTGAAAATTTATTTATATCCCCTCTAAGTTGATATTGCTTATAAGCATTCAATTCATTATCGTAATATCTGAAGCCAACAAACCACTTTTTATTAAGGTTGTACTTGAAATGATATAGCTTTGGTTTTGAGTACATTTCAACCGCACCACTTATTTGAGGATTTATTTGAGGTAAATTGTAAATACTTGATATATAGCGCAATAATTGTGATATGTGCGGATGAAGGGACTCGAACCCCCACGCCTCTCGGCACCAGATCCTAAGTCTGGCGCGGCTACCAATTACGCCACATCCGCAAGAGCGTGCAAATATACAATTATTTGTAAATACGGGGGTAAAA
>Ga0228536_1000272_pt1 | contig 118667 bp, 108 predicted proteins | sample SJ1Smetagenome_FD_168611 | JGI IMG/M metagenome (GOLD analysis project Ga0228536, IMG submission 168611) | Enriched culture of PCE-dechlorinating microbial communities from Ithaca, New York, USA - SJ1.S | ecosystem: Engineered > Modeled > Simulated communities (microbial... > Unclassified...
GGTGGTCATGTCCGTTCCTCCTTGGGTTGAATGAGTGCTTTGCATCTCTCCTTCTAACCCAGCCGGAGACGGCATGGCCACCAACTCTTGATGGTCTACCCTGTCAGGTTATATCCATCACAGCACATATTAACAGATTTGGTATAGTTTAGAGTGCTCCCTGCCCTGCTCAGCGGATTGCTCCTAGGCCTGGCGGCCGGGTTTTCGCCCGGGCCGCTGTCGGTGTTGGTGATCTCCAGCACCCTGCGCCACAACCTGCGCGAGGGCGTCAAGGTGGCCCTGGTGCCGGTGCTCAGCGACGCGCCCCTGGTGGCGCTTAGCCTCTACCTGCTGCGCAGTCTGGAGGACCACGCCACGCTCCTGGGCGTGATCTCCCTGGCCGGGGCGGTGGTGGTCCTGCGCCTGGGCCTGGGCAGCCTGCGCACCACCGCCCTGGTGGTGGGCGAGAGCGCCGAAGCCCCCCGCTCCCTGCGCCAGGGCTTTTGGGTCAACCTGCTCAGCCCCCACCCCTATCTCTTCTGGTTCACGGTGGGCGCGCCCCAGGCGGTGCTCCTCTCCCAGGACGGCTGGTCCGGGGGCGCGGGCTTCATCGCCGGGTTCTACGCCGGCCTGGTGGCCGCCAAGATCAGCATCGCCCTGGTCTGCGCCCGGGCCAAATCCCTGCTCACCGGACGCTACTACGCCCATGTCATGCGGGCCCTGGGCCTGCTGCTCCTGGTTTTCAGCCTGGTGCTGCTCAAGGACGCCTTGGTGCTTTTCGGCTGGCTGCGGCCCTGATCCCGGCCAGTCGACAACTCCGGCTCCACCCGCTGTTGTCCCCCCATCATCGCCTGGCCTCGGTCACGCCGCCTTTGGCTTCATCCCCTTGTCGCCGAGCATGGCCGCCGGGCTTATCATTAATTACTTGACTGCATCACGGCGCTGAAGTAGCTTGGCCGTTAGCCAAATCTTCGAATGCTTGGAGTCCTGCACGCTCCTCTCCGGCCTACCCGGCCGGGAGGGGCTTTTCGCGTTTATGATGCCTTAACGGTCGGTTGGGGGGAACATGTTCAGGTCGATCAGCAGCGAGGCCTTCGAGGCCTTTCATACCAATTTCAAGGGCGACAACGAGGAGATTTTCAGCATCTGCCAGAATTGCGGCGGGCAGTGCGAATACAACAAGATCAGCACCCTGCTGCCGGGCGAGAAGGACTACATGGCCCAGAGGATGGGCCTGGCGGTCGAGGAGTTCGAAAACCTCTATCTGGACTCGATCCTGATCAAGGGCAAGGAGTTGGAGGTGCTCAAACTCACCCCCACCTGCCCCTTCCTGGACCTGCATTCCTTCAAATGCGCCTGCCGCGAATTCAAGGTCGTTTTCTGCGAGATCTACCCCATCATTCCCTTTATCGACGACAACAATCTGCTGCGTTTCACCCTGGACCAGAACTGTCCCCTGTTTCACAACAAGAAATACTATCACCACTTTCGGGAGACCGGCATCCCGACCCTGATCGACCTGGCCATCCCCCTGGACTGGTACAAGCTGGTGATCAGCTATGACGAGCTGAGCTTCAACTATTCCAAGCTGTTCGCCCTGCGCAACAAACCCGTGGACCAGAAGGAGGCCTTCCCCTTCCGGGTGGTGCTCAACTGCGAGCTCACCAGGCCCAAGCAGGTGGGCGCCCTGGCCAACGGCCATCCCGACCGGGTCAAGACCTGCTTTGTCATCATGCCGTTCAGCGACGAAAACGACCGCCTCTATTACAAGTTCATCAAGAACACGGTGGAGGAGTTGGGCATCGAATGCCGGCGCGGGGACGAGATCAAGCATCCGGGCATTGTCACCGACAAGATCGTCAAGGGCATCATCGATTCCGACCTGATCATCGCCGAGGTCACCGACAGCAATCCCAACGTGTTCTACGAGCTGGGCGTCTCGCATTCCTTCCGCAAGCCCACCATCGTGCTGGCTAAGAAGAATGGCGACCAGGACGGCCTGCCCTTTGACATCCGCAGTTTCGAGGTTATTTATTACACCCCCGAAAACCTGATCGGCATGAAGGCCGAACTGGCCAGCTACATCAACTCCATCTCCCATGAATCCTACTCCCACGACACCATGGTCAACCCGGTCACCAATTACATCAAGGACAAGCTGTTTTTCGCCGAGGACATGAAGTGGGCCTGGGGATTCCGCAGGGTCTTCGACGAGGAGCAAAAGGCCAGGGAAGTGTGGGGCGTGGTGACCAGTTTGTACTGGGAGCTGAGCGACCCGGTGTACTCGCGCATGGCCAAGGCCGGGATCATCGAAAAACGGAGGCGCTATCTGTTCATCGTTCCCAAGAACGACAAACTGGCCCAGCAGGCCCGGGATTCCTTTCTCTATGATCTGCGTCGCCAATGCGACCACGCCGGTGATTACGTGAAGATTTGCGAGGCTGACAGCCGGGTTTTCAGTTTCGCGCTGTCGGGTCTGATCATCTACGATGGAAACCACCATGATCGGCGCGGGGTGGTGCTGGAACCCATGGCCCCGGACGTGGGCGAGGATCCGGCCGATCACAAGATATCCAAAAACATGGCCAACTTCCGGCCAACCCAGGCCTACCTGGACGAAAACTATTTCGACATCATGATCCACCCCAAGCGGATCCTGAAGCTTTGCGCCAAGTTCCAGTTGTTGTGGAACGAGTTGATCGAGGACGAAATCAGCCAGACCCGCGACGCCAGCCAGCGGGACCAGTTGCGCGAGAAGTGGATCCTGCGCTGATTCGATCCCGGTCGCCATCGCCCGCGCCGTGGTCGCTCCCGTCCCGACCGCCCGGCTTGCCGGCGGCCGGGGGATGGCCTATGCTTGACCCAGTCAACATGACGCCACCCGCAACGAGATGAGGCGATGAAATCAGCGCAAGCGACCCTGGGCCGTGTCTTCGTCCTGCGCCTGGAGGACGGCGACCGCCTGCCCGACTGCATCGAGGAGTTCGCCCGGGACAATCAGCTCAAGCAGGCCGTGGTGCACCTGCTGGGCGGCATGAAGGCAGGCAGCCGCATGGTCTGCGGCCCGGCCGACCCCGCCGGACGGCCGGTGCAGGTGCTTCTGCACGAGCTGGCCGGGGTGCACGAGGCGGCCGGGGTGGGGACTCTCTTCCCGGACCAGGCCGGGGTGGCCCGCCTGCACTTCCACGCCGCCTTTGGCCGCGATGGCCAGACCCGCATGGGTTGCACCCGGCCCGGCATCGAGGTCTGGGAGATCGCCGAGGCCATCATCCTGGAGCTGACCGGTCCGGAGCTGGAGCGCCGCCGCGACCCGGAGCTGGGCTTCGAGATGCTGGCCATCGATTGACGGCGACCCGGCCGGACCAGGCCTTCGCGTCTGGTCCGGCCGCGCATCCCTCCCCCTCGCCATAACCAGCCCGGGCCATCTCCCGGCCGCGTCATCCCGATTGCCAGTCTGGTCCGCAAATTCGTAGAATGGGCCTGGACCCCAACCCGAGGGATGGCGTCATGAACGACAGCAGCCCCCGTCTCAACCCGGCCCGCATGGCCCGCCAGCAGGTGGAGCTGGCCGCGCGCCACCTGGAGATCGACCCCGGCGTGATGCAGAAGATCACCGCCACCAAGCGCGAGGTGACGGTCCATTTCCCGGTGCGCCGGGACGACGGCTCCCTGACCATGTTCACCGGCTACCGGGTGCAGCACAACGACACCCGGGGACCCTTCAAGGGCGGCATCCGCTACCACCCCGACACCGACCTGGACGAGGTGCGCGCCCTGGCCATGTGGATGACCTGGAAGGCGGCGGTGGTGAACATCCCCTTTGGCGGGGCCAAGGGCGGGGTGCAGTGCAACCCCAAGCGGATGAGCCCGGCCGAACTGGAGCGCCTGACCCGGCGCTTCACCTGGGAGCTGGTGCCGGTGCTGGGGCCGGAGCGCGACATCCCGGCCCCGGACGTCTACACCAACCCCCAGGTCATGGCCTGGATCATGGACACCTACAGCATCCTGCACGGCCACACCGTGCCCGGCATCGTCACCGGCAAGCCCCTGGAGTTGGGCGGCTCCCTGGGCCGCTTCGAGGCCACCGGCAAGGGCGTGTTCCTCACCGCGGCCGAGGCGGCCAAGCACCTGGGGATGAGCCTCAGCGGGGCGCGGGTGGCCATCCAGGGCGCGGGCAACGTGGGCGGGGTGGCGGCGCGGTTCTTCGCCGCCGCCGGGGCCAAGGTGGTGGCCCTGTCCGACAGCCACGGCGCGGTCTACAACCCCGCCGGTCTGGACGTGGACCAGGTGTTGGCCTGCAAGGACCAATACCAGTGCCTGATCGGCCAGCGTCTGCCGGCCGAGGAGATCGGCAACGCCGAGCTCCTGGCCCTGGACTGCGACATCCTGGCCCCCTGCGCCCTGGAGTGCGTCATCACCCGGGACAACGCCGGCCAGGTCAAGGCCCGGATCGTGGTGGAGGGGGCCAACGGACCCACCACCCCGGAGGCCGACGAGATCCTGCACGACCGGGGCGTGTTCCTGGTGCCGGACATCCTGGCCAACGCCGGCGGGGTGACGGTGAGCTATTTCGAGTGGGTGCAGAACCTGCAAAACCTGCTCTGGAGCGAGGACGAGATCGGCCAGCGCCTGACCGCCATCCTGGGCAAGGCCTTTGCCGAGGTCCTGGAGATCAGCCAGAAGCGAAAGGTGCCCATGCGCATCGCCGCCCTGATGCTGGGCATCGGGCGGGTGGCCAAGGCCCAGGAGCTGCGGGGTGTTTATCCCTAGGGAGGTTGGACTTGCTGGCATCCGACGCCAAGATTTGCGTGGTAGGGGCCGGGGCCATCGGCGGCATCGTGGCCGCCTATCTGGGCCTGGGCGGGCATCATCCAGTGCTGGTCACCAAGCACGCCGACGCGGCCAGGCTGGCCCGGGACCCGGGGCTGAAGGTCAGCGGGGTCAAGGGCGAGTTCACGACGCCGGTCCAGGCGGTGGCCGCCATCGCCGAGCTGCCCGGCCCGCAGGACCTGGTCTTCCTGGCCACCAAGGCCACCGACGCCCTGGCCGCCGCCACGGAGCTGCTGCCCTTCCTGACGCCCCAGTCCCAGGTGGTCTCGCTGCAGAACGGCATCTGCGAGCAGGCCCTGGGCGAGGTCCTGGGGCCGGAGCGGGTCATCGCTTGCGTGGTGGGCTGGGGGGCCACCATGCTGGGACCGGCGGCGCTGGAGATGACCAGCACCGGCGAGTTCGTGCTGGGCCGGCTGGACCAGGCCCCGGACCCGGCGGTGGAGGCGGTGGCCAAGCTTTTAGGGCCCATCGTGCCCACCCGCCTGAGCGGCAACATCCTGGGCGAGCTCTACAGCAAGCTGATCGTCAATTCCTGCATCAACTCCCTGGGGGCCGTCAGCGGCCTGTTTTTGGGCGAGATGCTGGCCCGGGCCCGGGCGCGGGAGCTCTTTGTGGCCATCATCGCCGAAGCCATGGCCGTGGCCGACGCCATGCGGCTGACCGTGCCCCCGGGCGGCGGCGGCAAGCTGGACTACCACCGCTTCCTGGCCGGCGAGGGAGCCCTGGCCCGCGCCCGGCGCAGCCTGATGATCCGGTTGATCGGCTTCAAGTACCGCCGCCTGAAGTCCTCCACCCTGCAATCCCTGGAGCGGGGCCGGGTGACCGAGATCGACTTCCTGAATGGCTACATCGCGCGGAAGGGACGGGAGCTGGGGGTGGCCACCCCGGTCAACCAGGCCCTGGTGGACCTGGTCAAGCAGATCGAGAACCGCCAGCGCAGCATCGATCCCCGCAACCTGGACGACCCCAGGCTGGACCCCGGCCGGGCCTAGGCCCGGCTAGGTCCTGTTAACATAACCGTAGTTACCAGATTAGTAATCCGAATCGGGGCGGACGATGAGCCCCGTGCAAAATCTTTTTTGTCATTGCGAGGAGCAAGGCGACGCGGCAATCTCTTGCTATTTTCTTAATATATTGAAAATAATTGATAACAATGCAAGAGATTGCTTCGCTACGCTCGCAATGACATCCAAAAGCGCATCACGCCAACCAAATAACGTCTACAGGACCTAGGTCCAGGGGCCGTCCAGACGGACGGCCTCGCGCCGCCGGGCCTCCGGGCCGTGGAAGCGCTCCAGGAGGTGCAGGCCCAGGTCGATGCCGCTGGCCACCCCGCCGGCGGTGATCACCGCCCCCCGGTCCACGATCTTCTCGCCGACAACCAGCACCGCCGGGAATTTTGCCGCGAAATCAGCCAAGCGCAGGCTGTGGGTGGTGGCCTCGCGGCCCTCCAGCAGCCCGGCCCGGGCCAGCCAGTAGGACCCGGTGCAGACGCTGGCCAGGACTTGCAGCCGGGTGGCCTGTTCCCTCAAGAAGGTCAGCACCGGCGCGGCGTCGCCCACCGGCTCCCGCGCCCCCGGACCGCCGGGCGCGATCAGGATGTCCAGGGGCGGGGCCTCGGCCAGCAGATCGTCGGCCAGCACCCGCAGGCCGCCCATGCAGGTTACCTCGCGGGTGGGGGCCAGGGTCCGCACCGCGAAACGCGGCCCGCCTTCGGCGTCGCGCGAGCAGGCCAGCACCTCGTAGGGGCCGGCGAAATCCAGGGGTTCCACCTGCTCGAAGAGCAGGATGCCCACCCGGGGCAAGGCGACGGCGGGGCGCTCAGGCATGGTCGGTCTCCGGAGGAGGTTTTTTCAGGATGGAGGCCAAGAGGGCCTCGGCCCGCTGGCCATGGCTGCCGGGCCAAAAGACCTTGCCACAGCCCGGGCAGCGGGTGAAACCCTCGGCCGTCTCCCGGACATAATCCGGAACCAGGCCCACGGTTTCCTCGCGCGCCAGGGGCGACAGCGGTTGGTTGCAGGCCAGGCAGCGGCTGAAGAAGAGCGCCGGGTCGGGCCGCAGGTCCAGCTCGCTGAGCACCTGGCGCAACTGATCGGGCCAATGATCGGAGCGGATGAAGAGCACCCCGGCCCGACCGGCCAAGGCGCGGCGGCGGGTGAGCAGCACGGTCTGATCGGGCGCGGCCGGGGGCAGGCGGGGGACCAGGCCGGTGTCCAGGCCCAACAGGCGCAGCCAGGTGACCAGACGCCCCAGGGTGGGCTCGGCCACCAGGCGGATCATGGCAGCTCCTGGACCTCCACCCCTGGCGGCAGCACCGGCTCGAAGCGGGCCGGGTCCAGGCCGGGAGGATTGATGGTCAGGCGGTCGTTGGCCAGGGTCAGCTCCCGCCCCTCGCCGGCCATGAGCAGCATCCGGCGGGGGAAGCGCCCAGCGGGCAGCTCCATGAAATCGCTGAAATTGGCGCTGATTTCGCCGCCGTCGCGGTCATTGAGCCAGGACTGGAACACGGCGTAGTCGCCGGGGCTGAAGATCACCCCCTGTTTGAGGCCCGCGCCGTCGCTCAGGTTCAGCACCGCCTGGCCCGGGGTCGAGGAGGCGTGCACCTGGCCGCTGGCGTCCGGCAGCAGCGGGGGGGACCCGCCCAGCAGGGTGTAGATCTCGGCCGGAGTGAGCATCAGGCCCAGGAAGCGGGAGAGGTTGGCCCGGCTGGCCGGCCCCCGATAGCCCTTGCCCTCGCCGTGGTTGAGCACCGCCAGGCGGGCGCCGTCGCAGATCAGGAGCAGGGCCGGCTTGCCAAAGGGGCCGTCGATCTCCGCCCGCAGGCGGTCGGGGTATTGGCCCTGGATGCGGTGCTCGCCGGCGACCTCGCCGCCCGGCCCCTTGGCCACGATCTCGCCCAGCATGCTGAAGCCCCGCACCATCTGGCGGCGGGCCTCCAGGCGCTGATGGACCTGGGCCGGGTCGGGCAACACCCCCAGGTCCGGCGGTTGGGGCAGGGTGGCGCAGGCGGTCAATAAACTGGCCAAGGCGGCCGTGAGCAGCATGCGGGCCAGCCGGCGGCGGGCGAGGCGGCGGTTCATGGGTATCACTTGGCCTTCTGGCGGCTCTTGGCGTCCTTGAGCTTGGCGCGCACCTCGGGGGCCTTGGCGTGCTTGCGGGCCAGGGCTTTTTCGTAGGCCGCCACCGCCTCGCCGTAGCGCTTGGTGGCCAGGGCCGCGTCGCCCAGGTGCTCATAGATCACCGGGTCGTGATCGCCGCTGGCCACCGCCTTTTGCAGGTAGGTGTAGGCCTGCTCGTACTGGCCCCGCTTGAAATAAACCCAGCCCAGGCTGTCCAGGATGTACCCGCTGAAGGGCTCCACCGCCAGGGCGCGGCGGATCAGGCGCTCGGCCTCGGCCAGATCGCCGTCTTCCTCCACCAGGGTGTAGCCGATGTAGTTCAGGGCCCGGGCGTGGCGGTCGTTGAGCTCCACCGCCTTGCGCATCTGGGCCAGGCCGGCCTTGCGCTGGCCGCCCCGGTCCAGCACCACTCCCAGGCGGAAGTGGGTCTCGGCGTTGTTGGGCTCCAGCTTGATGGCCTGGCGCAGGAGCGCCTCGGCCTCCTTGAACTGCTCGCCGGCCTCCAAAAGGGCGGCCTGGGCCACCAGGATGTCCACCTCGTTGGGCTTGAACTGGCCGGCCTGCTTGAGCACTTCCATGGCCCGCGGGCGGCGGCCGGTCTTTTCCAGGATCTCGGCCTGGTGCAGACGCGAGTCCACGAACAGCTCGGCCTCGGCCGGGATCGCCGCCAGCGCCTCCAGGGCCTCCTCGGACTTGCCATCCTCCTGCAGGCTGACGCCCAGGTAGTAGCGGGCGCGGTGGTTGTCGGGGTCGTCGTTCAAGATGGCCCGGAACTCCTCGCTGGCCTGGCCGTAGCGCCCCAGCTCGAAGTAGACCAGGCCGATCTTGATCCGCACCTCGTCGTCGTTGCGCGACAGGCCCTTGAGCACCGCGAACTGGTCCAGGGCCTCCTGGTAGCGCCCGGTGCGCAGGTAGAGCCGGCCCAGGAGGTCGTGGGCCGCGCCGGATTCGGGATTGCGGCGCAGGATCTCCAGGTAGGCGTCCTCGGCCTTGTCGTGGTTGCGCTGCAACTCGTAGATCTTGGCCAGCTCGAACAGGGCGGCCACGAACTGGGGCGAGGCCTGGATGGCGGCGCGGAAGTGCTGCTCGGCGGTCTTGAAGCGCTTCTGCTGGGCCAGGACCTGGCCATAATAGTAGTGGGCCAGGGCCAGGTCCGGCCGACGGGCGATCAGCCCTTCCAGCACCTGGCCGGCCTCGCGCACCCGGCCGTCCTCCAGGTAGAGCGAACCCAGGAACAGCGCGGCCTCCTCGTGCTCGGGCTCCAGCTTCAGCACCTTCTCGTAGGCGGCGATGGCCTTGGCCAAATTCTTGCGGTTGGCCTGGATGCCCCCCACCAGGACCCAGGCGTTGATCAACTCCGGGCTCAGGCGGGTGGCCTCCTCGGCCTCGGCCAGGGACTCGTCCAGCTTGCCCTGGCCCAGGTGGAGCCGGGCCAACTCCAGGCGCAGGAAGCCGCTTTGGGGGTCCTGCTTGATGGCTTGCAGGAACATCTCCTCCGCGCCCTGCGCGTCGCCGGCCCAGGCCCGGCGCTCGCCGGCCGCGAACAGGGCCATGGTGTCCAGGTTCTGGCCGGTGGTCGGGAATGGCGGCGGCGGGGGGGGCGGCGGGGCGGCCGGGCGCGCGGCGCAGCCGGCCAAGAGCGTCAGGCAAAGCAGAAGACAAGCCAGGACCAGGAGACGCGCGCCCGCGCGGCCTCCGCGCTCGGGAGATGAAGCTGTCATCACGCCATCTGTCGCCAGCAGGTTAGGTTGCGCATCACCCCCGCCCCAGTTCATGCTCGCCGCCCGGGCGGCGTCGGTGGCCGTGGCCGTCCCCCACGGCGGCGACAACCGCCGCCGGCCCCGGGCCGCCCCGGGGTTGGCCACAAGTCTACCGCTTTTTTGGTCAATCCGCCCTACTCCAGCCCGGCCATGCCCGCGAACTGCTCGTCGAAGTCTTCGATCTTCCCGCGCATGTATTCGTGCAGCTTGCCCAGCAGGCGCTCCTGGATCTGGCGGATGCGCTCGCGGCTGATGCCGTGGGCCTCGCCCAGCTCGCTCAGGGTCAGGGGCGAGTCGGAGAGCAGACGTCGATCCAGGATGTCGCGCTCCTTGTCGTCCAGGGTGTCGCGAAAGGCCATCAGCTCCTGGTGGAACAGGCCGCGCAACTCGTCCTCGACCAGGACGTCCTCGGCGCTGGGGCGGTCGTCGGGCATGAAGCTCTGGTGGGGCTCGTCGGAGTTCTCGCGCACCGGGGCGTCCAGGGACAGCTCCCAGGAGTCCAGGCGCTGGTCCATGTCCACCACCTCCTGCTCGCTCACCCCCAGGCGGTCGCTCAAGAGCTTGGTCCCGGGGGTGATGCCCATGGCGCGCAGCTTTTCCTTTTCCCGCCGCAGGTTGTAGAAAAGCTTGCGCTGGGCCTGGGTGGTGCCCAGGCGCACCAGGCGCCAGTTGTCCATGATGAACTTGAGGATGTAGGCCTTGATCCAGAACGAGGCGTAGTAGGAGAACTTGATGCCCCGGAAGGGATCGAACTTCTTGACCGCCTGCACCAGCCCCACGTTGCCCTCCTGGATCAGGTCCAGCAGGTTGCGCATCCAGTAACGCTGGTGCTCCATGGCGATCTTGACCACCAGGCGCAGGTTGGCGGTGACCAGTTGGGCCGCGGCCTGGGCGTCGCCGCTCTCGGCGTAGCGCCGGGAGAGCTCTTCCTCTTGCTCGCGGCTGAGCAGGGGGTATTGGCGCACCTCCCAGAGGTAGCGCTGGAGCGTGTCCACCGTGGCCGGGGGCGGCGCTCCCTGGGATTGGTCCCAGACCGGCGGAGCCTCCTCCAGAAGCGGGTCGGCGACCTCGCCATCCTCCAGGCCCAGGCCGTCGTCGTCCAGGTCCAGGGCCGGGGTCAGGTCGGCCTCGGCCTCGGGATCCAGAACCTCGGGCTCCAGGGCCTCGCCGGCCAGGAGTTGGTCGTCCTCGGGCGGCCCGGCGTCGCCGGCCGCCAGCGGCGGGGGCGGCGGGGTCTTGGGGCCATGTTTGGGGGCGGGGCGTCTGGCCATCGAACCTCTGCGCGCCCGGCAAGGCGCTGGCCCAGCCCGCTTGCCGGATGATCCCAGTTTGGCGACGCGGCCCCGGGCGGAGGGACGTGCTACAATGGGCCAGGATCGACCAAGCCCGCCGGGGCTGGCGGCCCCCGGCCCGGTCGCGCCCGGGAGCGGCGCGGCCAAGTCGGCGTTTGACCACCTGGTTTTGAGCATACTAGGCCCTCCAGCGGCCGGCAAGGGATAATCCATGTCCACCCCGACCGTCCACCCGCCCGATCCCCCCGCCGGCTTCCGCCGCCTGCGCCTGGCCCAGTCCTGGGGCTGGCAGCATCTGCTGGCCGGGGGCGAAGGCCCACCCCTGTTCCTGGTCCATGGTCTGGGCGGCAGCCACCTCGACTATCGCCTGCTGCTGCCCCACCTGGGCAAGCGCTTCACCTGCCTGGTACCGGACTTGCCCGGTTTCGGCCTCTCGGCCCAGCCTGACGTCAGCTATAGCACCGATTTCTTTTGCCAAACCATGGTGGAGCTGGCCGAGGCCCTCGGGGTGGGCCGGGCGGACTGGGTGGGGCATTCCATGGGCGGACAGGTGGTGCTCTGGCTGGCCGCCAGCCGTCCGGAACGGGTGGGCCGGGTGGCGGCCATCTGCCCGGGCGGGGGGCACCAGGGCCGGCAAGGTTCGCGGCGGGGCCTGCTCCGGCTCCTGACCAGCGGCGACCGCCTGCGCTTTTTCCATCCCCGCCTGCTGGACCTGGGCCTCTCCCACGTCTTCGGCCAACCCTATGTCGGGGCCGACACCTGGCCGGGCATGGCCGAGGTCCGCCGCTACAACCAGGCCTTTTGGGACACGCCCCAACGCCCGCTTCTGGAGCGGGCCCTGATCCGCTCGGCCCGGGGGGTGCTGGATCACTCCCTGGTGGGCCGGCTGGGAGGCCTGGCCGGCCCGGTCCTCTTGGTGGAAGGCCAGGGCGACCGGGTGATTCCGGCCGGCCAGACCGCCGCCCTCTGGGAGTCCCTGCCCCCGGGCAATCAGCGGGTGAGCCTGCCCGGCGGACACATGCCGCCCTACCTGGAGCCGGAGCGCCTGGCCGAGGTTTTGTTGACTTTTCTGCGCGCGGACGTTGACACTGCCCGGCATGGGGTTTATACCACTGGCAACCCCTAGGCCGGCCGCCAGGGCCGGCGCTCTCAACCCAATCCAGCACTCCCCCGGGGGTTGCCGCCGTCTCCGAGGCCGCGCCCCCTCTCGCCGACCGCGCCGTGGCCAGCGGTCCTGATCAAACCCGCCTCCCGACCTCGGAGAACGCCTTGGAACCCTGGCTGGAGCAGAAAATCGGCGAGTTGGAGCCGCTCCTGGAGCAGGGCGAGGCCCCGGCCATCCTGGCCGCCATCGAAGGGGTCCACCCCGCCGACCTGGCCCATCTGATCGAGGGCCTGGACGAGGACGAGAAGCGCCAGCTGTTCGCCCTGCTGGAGCCAAGTTACGCCGCCGATGTCCTGACCGAGCTGTCGGACTTCTCCCGCGACCAGGTCCTGGTGGGCATCCAGACCCCCCGCCTGGCGGCCATTGTCGACGACCTGCCCAGCGACGAGGCCACCGACATCATCGCCGACCTGCCGGCCCAACAGGCCCGGGAGGTGCTGGACAGCCTCGACCGCGAGGATTCGGCCGAGGTTCGCCAGCTGCTGCAATACCCGGAGGACAGCGCCGGCGGCATCATGCAGCTGGAGCTGGTCTCGGCCAAGGCCAACCAGACCGTGGCCGAGACCATCGAGGCCATCCGGCAAAAGCGCGACGAGGTGGGCGAACTGCACAACGTCTACGTGGTGGACCGCGACAACCGCCTGATGGGCATCGTGCCCCTGTCCAGCCTGATCCTGGCCGATCCCGGCACCGTGATCCGCCGGGTGATGCTGCCCTGCAAGTTGGTGGTGCGGGCCGACGAGGACCAGGAGACGGTGGCCCACGCCTTCCGGCGCTACGACGTGGTCAGCGCGCCGGTGGTGGACGATCATGAGCGCCTGCTGGGCCGCATCACCATCGACGACGTGGTGGACGTCCTGGAGGAGGAGGCCAGCGAGGACTTCATGCGCATGGCCGGCTCCTCCGAGGAGGACATGTTCTACAGCGACGAGATCTTCAGGATCAGCCGCCTGCGCCTGCCCTGGCTGCTGACCAACCTCATCGGCGGTCTGGTCACCGGGGTGCTGCTCTGGTTTTTCCAGGGCACCCTGACCGACGCCATCTTCCTGGTCACCTTCATCCCGGTGATCACCGGCATGGGCGGCAACGTGGGCATCCAGTCCTCCACCATCATGGTGCGCGGCTTCGCCCTGGGGCGCATCACCCTGGGCGGCATCTGGTCGGTGCTGTGGAAGGAGCTGCGGGTGGCCCTGGTGATGGGCCTGGCCTGCGGCCTGGTGGTGGGCCTGGTGGCCCACCTCTGGCACGGCCGGGCCATGCTGGGGGTGGTGGTGGGCCTGGCCATGGTCTGCGGCTTCTCGGTGGCCGCCCTGATGGGCACCCTGGCCCCGGCGCTGTTCAAGCGCCTGAACATCGACCCGGCCATCAGCGCCGGCCCCTTTGTCACCACCGCCAACGACATCGTCGGCATCCTGATATACTTCTCCTTCGCCACCCTGTTCTACCGCTTCCTGGTCAGCTAGGGCCGCCTCCCCCCCGGACGCCCGGCGCCAGGCCTGGAGGTCCGGCTTGGAGCCCCGCCGGTTGCACGCCCTGCTCCTGCGCTGCCGCCCCCTGGGCGAGAGCGACCTGATGCTGGATTGCTTCAGCCGGGAGCTGGGGCGGATCACGGCCATCGCCAAGGGGGCCAAACGCTCCAAGCGCCGGTTTTTCGGGCTGTTGGAGATCGGACACTACCTGGAGATCGAGGTGGAGCCAGGCCGGCGGGGCGATCTCTGGCTGCTCCTTGCCGCGCGGCTGCTCAATCCCCACCTGGGCCTGCGCCAGGACTGGCGGCGGCTCTTGTTGGCCGGGCCGGTGCTGGAGCTTTTGCTGCGGGCCAGCGCCCCCCACGATTCCCAACCCGGAGCCCTGCAACTGGCCTTGGACACCCTGGCCCGCCTGGAGCGCGGCCGGGGGGCCTCGGAATCGGCCGCCGCCCTGGCGGTCTTCCTGCTGCGCCTCTTGAGCGAACTGGGTTTCGCCCCGCGCCTGGAGGCCTGCCTGCACTGCGCCAAGCCCGCTGCCCAGATCAACGAGCCCCGCCTGAGCCTGGACGGCGGCCTGGTCTGTCCGGCCTGCCCGCCGGGGCGCAAGGCGGTGGCCGCCCCACCCGGCCTGGTGGCCTTTTTGCGCGCGGCCCAGACCATGGAGCCGGCGGCGCTGGGCCGTCTGCGCCTATCGCCGGCCCTGGCCCGGCCGGGCCTGGCCTATTTGGCCGATTTCTGGCGCGAGATCAGCGGCCACGACCTGCCGGCCCTGGGGCTGGCCTTGGGTCTGGAGGCCTGAGATCCCCCTCGCCGCCGGATTTTACCCTCCGCCATTTTCTGCTATTCTAGACAACTTCAAACCCCAGTCCTTGGAGGCCCTGGTGAGCGCCAGCCAATCCGCCAATCGTCAGATCCTGATGGGCAACGAGGCCATCGGCCGCGGCCTGGTGGAGGCCGGGGTGCGGTTCATGACCGCCTATCCCGGCACCCCCAGCAGCGAGATCCTGCCCGCGGTGGTGCGTTTCGCGCCCGAGGCCGACCCTCCCGCCTATTGCGAGTGGTCGGTCAACGAGAAGGTGGCCCTGGAGACCGCCCTGGCCGCGGCCTACACCGGCCAGCGCAGCGCCTGCGCCATGAAGCAGGTGGGGCTCAACGTGGCCCTGGACCCGGTGATGAGCGCGGCCTACATCGGGGTGATCGGCGGCATGATCATCATCAGCGCCGACGATCCCGGCCCCCACTCCAGCCAGACCGAGCAGGACAGCCGCCTGCTGGCCCACTTCGCCAAGCTGCCGGTCCTGGACCCCGAGAGCCCGGCTCAGGCCAAGGAGCTGGTTTCCCTGGCCTTCGAACTCAGCGAGCAGTACGAGATCCCGGTGATGCTGCGCCCGGTGCTGCGGGTCTGCCACGCCCGCCAGGAGATCGACTTCCAGGCCCCCAAGGTCCCCGACCGGCCGGTGAGCTTCCCCCGCGATCCCTTCCGCTGGGCCGCCATCCCCAAGATGCGCCTGGCCCTGCACCACAAGCTCAACGCCAAGCTCGACGCCATGGCCGCCCAGATCGCCGACGACCCCCGCCTGGTGGTCTGGCGGCGGCGTCCGACCGGGCAGAAGGCCCGCCTGGGCATCCTGGCCAGCGGCGCGGCGGCGGCCATCGCCCGCGACGTGCTGGCCGAGCTGGGCCTGGCGGTGGCGGACGGCCCGCTGCCCTTCCTGCAACTGGCCGCGCCCTACCCCCTGCCGCAGGAGCCGGTGCGCCAGTTGATGGCCGCCTGTTCGCGGGTGCTGGTGCTGGAGGAGACCGAACCGGTGCTGGAGCTGCTGGCCCCCCAGCGCGAGCGCCTGCTGGGCCGCTACTCGGGCCACGTGCCCATGGCCGGCGAGCTGACCCCGGACGCGCTCTACGAGATCATCGAAACGGCCCTGAAACAGAGCCGGGTGCGAATCCCCCGGCCCCGGGGCCGGCTGATCGAGGCGCCGGACCAGGCCCCGCCCCGGCGGCCCAACCTCTGCCCGGGCTGCGCCCACCGCAGCGTGTTCTTCGCCCTGCGTCGCTATTTCCCGGAGGGCGTCTACCCCGGCGACATCGGCTGCTACACCCTGGGCATGAACCAGGGCGCGGTGGACACCTGCCACGACATGGGGGCCAGCGTCACTTTCGCCGCCGCGTTGTCGCGGGTGCACCAGCGGGCCGGCCAGCCCCGGCCGGTGATCGCCACCATCGGCGACAGCACCTTCTACCACTCCGGCGCGCCGGGCCTGGTCAACGCGGTCTACAACGGCCACCGTTTCGTGCTCCTGATCCTGGACAACGAGACCACCAGCATGACCGGCATGCAGCCCACCCCGGAGAACGGCCTGACCGCCGACGGCCACCCCGGCCGGGCGGTGGACCTGGTGGGCCTGGTGCGGGGCTGCGGGGTGGAGCAGGTGGAGGAGGTGGAGGCCTACGACCGCGCCGCCCTGGCCAAGACCCTGCGCCGGGCCTGGCGGTATTGCCAGAAGCCCGAGGGCGGGGTGGCGGTGGTTGTGGCCCGCCACGCCTGCGTGGCCCACAACAAGGCCCAGGCCATCGCCACCCCGGTGGCGGTGCGGATGAATCCCCCGGCCGAGCCCCGGCCGCCGGTCTTCTCGCCCCAGGCCCAGGCCTGCTCCGACTGCGGGCGCTGCGTGGCCATCTGTCCGGCCAAGGCCCTGACCCGGGTGGGCAAGGCCGAGATCCGGGTGGACGCCGCCAAATGCGTCTCCTGCCGGCTCTGCGCCGAGGTCTGCCCCACCGGGACCATGGTCCTGGAGCCGGCCGGGGGGTGCACCGGCTGCGGGGTCTGCCTGGAGTGGTTCGCCTGCCCGGCGCTCAAACGCGGGGCCGCTGGGCGGGTGGAGATCGACCGCGACTGGTGCGTGGATTGCGGCCAGTGCCTGGGGGTCTGCGCCCAGGGGGCCCTGGTGGCGGCGGAGGTGCAAGCATGAGCCAGCAGCAAGCGGCCGGATGGCAGGCGGTGGTGGCCGGGGTGGGCGGCCAGGGGGTGATCTTCGTCACCCGGATGCTGGCCAACCTGGCCCAGGACGCCGGCCAACGGGTGCTGATCAGCGAGGTCCACGGCATGGCCCAGCGCGGCGGCTCGGTGGTCAGCCACCTCAAGCTGGGTGAGTTCGCCGGCCCCCTGGTGGCCCTGGGCCGGGCCGACCTGGTGCTCTCCCTGGACCCGGGCGAGGCGGTGCGCAACCTGCAATACCTGGCCCCCGGCTCCTGCCTGGTGGTCAACGCCAGCGGCCCGGGGTTCCTCTCGGACCAGGCCCGCCGGGCGCTGAAGCGGCGCCAGGTGCGCCTGGTGACCGCCGACGCCGCCGGCGTGGCCCGCCAGGCGGGTTGGCCCAAGGGGGCCAACCTGGCCTTGCTGGCGGTGGCCGCGGCCCGAAGCTGCCTGCCTTTCGCGCCCGAGCGCCTGGAGCCGGTGGTGGCCCAGGCCTCGCCTCCGGCGCGGCGGGAGGCCAATTTGGCCCTGTGGCGGGCGGCCCAGGCGGTGGGATAGACCTTTCCGCCGGTATATTGTATACAATGTTTGACGGGACGGCGTTGCCTGATTATAATGGTGGCGCTTGAAGATAGGTGCCGGCTATCGCCGTCGCTACATTGTCATTATTTCTCCGGGAGGATGATCATGAAAAAGCTGTTGGTGCTGGCGGCGGTGGCGGCGGTGGCCCTGCTGGGCGCGGCGTCGCCGGCCTTGGCCAAGATGTCCATCAAATACGGTCATGTCGCACCCCCCTTCCATGGTCAGAGCAAGGGCGTGGACGCCTTCGCCCAGTATGTGGCCGAGAAGACCAACGGCGAGATCGAGATCAAGACCTTCCCCTTCGGCCAGTTGGGATCCGAGCGCTCCATGGCCGAACAGGTCCAGGCCGGCACCCTGGAGATGGCCACCATCACCACCGCCCTGCTGCAGAACTACGTGCCTCAGTTGGCGGTGATGGACCTGCCCTTCGTTTTCCCCGACCGCAAGACCGCCTACGCGGTGATCGACGATCCCGAATGGCAGAAGAAGATCTTCGGCTATCTGCCCAAGAAGGGCTTCATCGGCATCGGCTGGACCGAGAACGAGCTGCGCGACATCACCAACAGCAAGCGGCCCATCCACAAGCCCGAGGACGTGGCCGGCCTCAAGATCCGGGTGATGGAGAGCCCGGTCTACATCGACACCTTCAAGCAGCTGGGCGCCTCGCCGGTGGGCATCCCCTTCCCCGAGCTCTACAGCGCCCTGCAGCAGGGGGTCATCGACGCCCAGGAGAACCCGCTCTACACCTCGATCCTGATCAAGGCCACCGAGATCACCAAGTTCGCCACCAAAACCGGCCACATCTACACCGAGTGCGTGCAGATCGTCAGCCAGGACTTCTGGGAGCGCCTGAAGCCGGCCCAGCAGCAGATATTCCGCGAGGCCGCCGCCCTGGCCCTCAAGGTCAATCGCGAGGAAACGGCCAAGGATTTCAAAAACCTGCCCAAGATTGGGAAGTCCATCGAGGAGTACTGCCAGGAAAACGGCGTCCAGGTGGTGGAGCTGACCCCGGCCGAGCGCCAGGCCTTCGTGGAGGCGGTCAAGCCGGTCTGGGCCAAGTACCGCGAGATCGTGGGCCCCGAGCTCTACGACTACTTCATGACCACCATCGCCAAACACGCCGGCAAATAGTCCCGCCCGCCGGCGGGGGGCCACCCCCCCGCCGGCCCGTCCATCCTGGCCTTTAGCAAACGGATTCCCCGCCCATGAAACGCGTCATCCACATCCTCAACCGTCTGGAGGAGGGCGTCCTGGCCATGACCCTGCTGGGGCTGGCCCTGATGTCGTTCGTGGAGGTGGTCACCCGCTACCTCTTCAACCACTCCTTCACCTGGCTGGAGGAATTCAGCCGCTTTGTAAGCGTCTTCATCACCTTCATGGGGGCCAGCCTGGGGGTCAAATACGGCCTGCATTTCTCCATGGACTTCTTCGTGGAAAAGGCCGGTAACCGGGTGGGCAACCTGATGCGCATCGCCTCCGACCTGCTGAGCGCTACGCTTTTCGCCACCATCGCCTGGCTGTCCTGGCAGCACGCCAACAAGCTGTTGCTGCGCGAGGTCACCAGCGGGGCCATGCAGGTGCCCATGTTCTGGCCCTACCTGCCCATCCCCATCTTCAGCCTGGCCATTTCGCTGCGTTTCCTGCACCAGGCCTGGCGGCACCTGACGGGCATGATCAACAACCAGCGGGTGCCCAACCAATCGCCCCCGCGCATCGGCGAGGAGGGCTAGATCGTGCTGACCACCCTCCTGCTCTGCTTCGTGGGGCTGTTGTTCCTGGGCATGCCCATCAGCATCCTCCTGGCCCTGACCACCGCGGTGGCGCTGCTGTTGTTCACCAGCACCCCGCTGACCATCCTGGCCCAGCAGCTCTTCAACGCCCTGGACAACTTCGTGCTCCTGGCCATCCCCTTCTTCATCCTGGCCGGCGGCCTGATGACCGAAGGCGCCATCGCCCGACGCCTGATCGCGGTGATGAACCTGGCGGTGGGGCGCTTCCGGGGCGGCTCGGCCATGGCCACGGTGGTGGCCTGCGTCTTTTTCGCCGCGCTCTCCGGCTCGTCCCCGGCCACGGTGGTGGCCATCGGCTCCATCATGTACCCCGCCCTGATGAAGCAGGGCTACAGCCAGAAGTTCTCCACCGGTCTGGTCACCACCGCCGGCTCCCTGGGCATCGTCATCCCCCCCTCGATCCCCATGATCCTCTACTGCCTGGTGATGAACGTCTCGGTGGCCAAGCTGTTCATGGCCGGCGTGGTCCCCGGCCTCATGATCGGCGGGGCCCTGATGGTCTACACCGCGGTGCTCTCCCGGCGCCACGGCTGGCGCAGCGAGCGGGCCTACAACCGTCAGGAGGTCCTGGCCATCCTCAAGGACGGCGTCTGGGCCCTCCTGTTGCCGGTGATCGTGCTGGGCGGCATCTACAGCGGCATCTTCACCCCCACCGAGGCCGCGGCGGTGAGCGTGGTCTACGCCCTGGTGGTGGAATTCTTGATCTACAAGGAGCTGACCCTGGCCAAGCTGTTCAAGGTCTGCCGCGACTCGGCCATCCTCAGCTCCTGCCTGCTGTTCATCCTGGCCTGCGCCATGACCTTCGTCTGGTTGCTGACCGCCGAGCAGCTGCCCGGCCTGGTGGCCGACCACATCATGCAGGTGGTGGACTCCTGGTGGATGTTCCTGATCCTGGTCACCGCCTTCTTCCTCATCACCGGCGCGGTGATGGACGCGGTCTCGGCCATGATCGTGCTCTCGCCGCTGTTCATCGAGACCTTGGCCCGCTTCGACATCGACCTGATCCACTACGGCATCTTCATGGTGCTGATGATCGAGTTCGGGTTCCTCACCCCGCCCTTCGGGCTCAACCTCTTCGTCTCCATGGGCATGAGCGGCCAATCCCTGACCCGGGTGGCCGCGGCGGTGGCCCCCTTCCTGCTGGTGCTCTTCGCCTGCATCATGCTCATCACCTTCGTGCCACAGATCAGCCTATTCCTGCCCAACCTCCTGTTGGGCAACCTGAAATAGCCTCGACCTCCCCCGCCGACCCGGGCCGGCGGGGGAGGGCATGAATTGTGATTCATAGTTCAGCTTGACACCCAATCCCAGCGGTGAAATAGTAGAAGGCCATGGCTGACAAGGAGCACATCCTGGCCGTGGGCGATCTGCACGCCCGCTATGATCTGTTGCGGAAAGTGCTGGATGAACTGGCGCCAAGGTTGCGCGAGCCCTTGCGCCTGGTCTTCCTGGGCGACTACATCGACCGCGGCCCCCAGGCCCGGGAGGTCATGGAGCGTCTGCTGGACCTGGCCCGCCGACGGCCCGAGACCGTCTTCCTGCTGGGCAATCACGAGCGCATGCTCCTGGACGCGTTGGAGGGTCACCGGGTGTCCCTGTTCCTCAACAACGGTGGACGCGAGACCCTGGCCTCCTACGAGCTGCCCCCGGAGCGCGTGGCCGAGCTGCCCGCCGCCCACCTGGCCTTCATCAGGGCCATGCCGCTCTTTCACGAAACCGACGACTACATCTTCGTGCACGCCGGGCTGCGCCCCGGCCTGCCCCTGGCCCAACAGAACGAGGCGGACCTGCTCTGGATCCGCCACGAGTTCATCGACAGCCGGGCGGACTTCGGCAAGACCGTGATCTTTGGTCACACGCCCCAGGACCAGCCCCTGGTCCAGCCCGGCCGCATCGGCATCGACACCGGGGCGGTCTATGGCAACCACCTGACCTGTCTTGAACTTCCCCAGATGCGCTTTCACACCCTGAACTGAACCGGCCTCGCGCCGCACTTAACCCCGAGCTGAGAGGTCATCCATGCAAGGCTTCTTCCATCCCCGCTCCGTGGCCGTGATCGGAGTCTCGCCCCGGCCGGACAACATGGCGCGCAATATCGTGGACAACCTGAACCTTTTCGGTTTCAAGGGTCCGGTCCACTATGTCGCCCCGCGCGGGGGCGAGCTCTATGGCCAGAAGATCCACAGCGACGTGCGCGACCTGCCCGAGGTCCCGGACCTGGCCGTCATTCTGACCCCGGCCGCCACGGTGCCGGGTCTGTTGGAGGCCTGCGGCGAGAAGGGCGTCAAGCGGGTGGTGGTGGAGACCGGCGGCTTCTCGGAGCTGGACAGCGGGCGCGGCGACCTGGAAGCCGCCATGCTGGCCACGGCCAGGAAATACGACCTGCGCTTCATCGGCCCCAACTGCATCGGGGTCATCTGCGCCCACTCCGGCCTGGCGGTGCCTTTCCCGGTGATGGATTCCGGCGTGCCCAAGGGCGGACTGTCGCTGATCATGCAGTCCGGCGGCATCGGGCTCACCTATCTGCTGCGCTCGGCCGACGAAGGGATCGGCATCGCCAATTTCGCCAGTGTCGGCAACAAGTTGAACGTCAACGAGGAGGACCTCCTGGCCTACTTTCTGGAGGATCCCCACACCACCATGGTCCTGCTCTACCTGGAGTCCATCGTCGACGGCCGCAAGCTCTGCGACCTGATCCGCTCCAGCGACAAGCCGGTGGTGGTCCACAAGTCCAACATCGCGGCCCTGAGCCACCAGATCGCCCACAGCCACACCACCGCCCTGGTCAACGACGACCTGTTGGTGGAAGAGGCCCTGGCCCAGGCCGGCGCCATCCGCGCCCACACCATCAGCGACTGCCTGGCCATCCTCAAGATGCTGGGCCAGCCCCGGCCCAGGGGCCGCCGCCTGGCCATCGTCAGCCGCTCTGGTGGTCACGCCGTGGTGGCCGCCGACGCCGCCTCGCGCTACGACATGGAGCTGCCCGAACTGCCCCGCGGCTATCTGGACCCCATCTCCCAGGCCACCCGGGCCTCGGTGATCAAGCTCCAGAACCCGCTGGACCTGGGCGACCTGTTCCAGTTCGAGCTCTACATCGAGATCGTGCGCGGGGCCCTGGCCCTGGACAACGTGGACGCGGTGGTGCTGATCCATGGCTTCCGGGGCGCCGAGTGCGAGCCCAGCCGTCAGTTCCTGCGCCACGTGGGCGAGCTCTCGCGCCAATATGGCAAGCCGGTGGCCCCGGTGGTCCTGGCCTCGCCCCAGGAGGTTGCCACCGCCCAGGCCATGGCCGGGGTGCCCTTCTACACCGCCCCGGAGGAGGCGGTGATGGCCCTGGACGCCGCCGCCCGCGCCGGGGGCAAGCCCCAGCCCGAGACCCTGGCCTGCGCCGCAGCCTTTGACCTCAACCGCGCCCGCCAGATCATCAAGACCGCCCTGCCCGACGGCACCCTGGAACTGCCCGAGGCCCTGCACCTGATCGACGCCGCCGGGGTGCCGGTGGCCCCCTTCCTGGTGGTGGGCGACGCCGACGAGGCCGCCCAGGCCGCCGACCAGTTGGGCTATCCGGTGGTGCTCAAGGCGGTGGGCGCGGCCATCAGCCACAAGACCGAGGCCGGCGGCGTGGTCCTGGACCTCAAGGACGCCACGGAGGTCCGCCAGGCCGCCGGCGACCTGATCCAGCGCCTGGAGCTCAACCGCCTGGTGGTGATGCGCATGATCAGCGGCGGCAGCGAGGTCATCGTGGGCGGCAAGCAGGACCCCAGCTTCGGCGCGGTGGTCCTCTTCGGCCTGGGCGGCGTGGCCGCCGAGGCCCTCAAGGACGTGCGCCTGCGCCTGGCCCCGGTCAGCGACGCCGAGGCCGGACAGATGCTGGACGGCCTCAAGGGCGCGGCCCTGCTGAAGGGCTTCCGCGACCGGCCGGCGGTCAACCGTCCGGCCGTGCTCCAGGTCATCATGCGGGTGGCCAACCTGATGGCCGCCCTGCCCGAGCTCTTGGAGCTGGACCTGAACCCGGTCCTGGCCGGACCGCGCGGCGCCCTGGCCGTGGACGCCCGCGCCCGAGTCAAGCCCTCGGCCGGCCAGGGGCACTAAGAGAATGTGGGTGAACCCTTTTTCGCGCCGAAAAAGGGTTCCCCCACACCCCCTCCTAAAAAGGCGAGGGGGGAAGCCGGATGGGCGGGGATAACATCCTGCCCAGTAAGAAGAAAATGCCTTTGAACCTGATTTCGTCCCGCGCGCGGAAAGCCCGCCCGGGATCAGGAGGAGGCAGCGCGATGTGCGCCGACAATTCCCGCTTGAAACGTCCTCGCCACCCCATGCCGGCGTTGGTGGCCAAGGCCCTCGATGAACGGGGTCTGCTGGCCGCCTACCAGGCCCGCCCAGCCTATCAGCAAAACGACTACCTGGGTTGGATCGAACAGGCCAAGCGCCCGGAAACCAAGGAAAAACGCCTGCGCCAGATGCTGGACGAACTGGAGCGGGGCGGAGTGTACATGAACATGGAGCACCCGCCCTCGCGCAAGCAGTAGGTGGCCGCGGACGCAATGACGTAATAGCCATCGCCTGGAATGAAGCATGGCGGCAATCTCTTGCCTGCGGGGTCAGGCCCGGAAAAGGGAAGGCAGGAGATTGCTTCGCCACGTTCGCGGTGACAGGGGAGAAGCATCACAAGGGGCGGCGCCCCCCCGCCCCTCTTGTCTTCACGCGCAAAGAACCCGTCCGTCGGGAATGGGCCGCCACGGCGCGGGGGGAACTGCGGAACTCATCTATTTGCGGGCGGGCTCCGGATCCAACCGTTGCAGCACCTCGGGCTGCACCTTCTCCCCGGCGTCGACATCCAGCGAGGTCAGGGTCAGGCGCTTCTTGTCGCCCGAGACCCGGAACCGCATGGACATGGTGGTGTTGTCCTCCCGCACCAGGGTCAGGATGTTGTTGCCCTCGATGGTGTAGTACATCCGGGCCGCCTCGGCCTCGGGCTTGGCCTTGATCAGCAGGGTTCCGTCGCCACTGAACTCCATCACCGTGCCGTCCGGGTGCTTCCAGCGCCCGGCCACCGCGTCGGCCGCCAGGGCCGCGCCGGCCAGGGCCAGCGTCAGGACCAAACCCAGGACCGGGACCAGCCATTTATTACGCGTCGTCATCACCAGCCTCCAGGTGCGAAAAGCCATTCCCGCCATTATCATAGGGCCATGCCTTCACCGCAAGTCATAGCTTCGGGCTCCTCCCTGGTGGGCGTCACCACCACCGTGCCCCTGGAGATCGTCCTGGCCGCCGGCCTGACCCCGCTGGACCTCAACAACCGCTTCATCACCGACCCCGACCCCGCCGGCCTGGTCCACCGGGCCGAGGAAATGGGTCTGCCCGCCACCCTCTGCGCCTGGATCAAGGGCATCTACGCCTGGCTGCTGGCCCATCCCGAGGTGGCCACCGTCATCGGCGTCACCCAGGGCGACTGCTCCAACACCCACGCCCTGATGGAGCTGTTGCACCTGGCCGGCCGCCGGGTGGTCCCCTTCGCCTATCCCCACGACCGCGATCGCGCCGGGCTGCTCCGGGCCCTGGAGCGCCTGGCCGGGGAGCTGGGGGTGGACCTGGCCCGGGCCGAGGAGGTCCGCCGCGGGTTGATCCCCCTGCGCCAGGACCTGGAGCGCCTGGACCAGCTCACCTGGAGCGACGGCCGGGTCAGCGGGGCCGAGAACCACCTCTGGCTGGTAAGCAGTAGCGATTTCGACGGCGATCCCGTGGACTTCCACACCCGGCTGCGGACCTTCCTGGCCCAAGCCGAGGCCCGGCCCCCGGCCCCGGCCGGCCCCCGCCTGGGGGTCCTGGGGGTGCCCACCATCATCGACGGCCTGCACCAGACCTTGGCCGAGATGGGCGCGGCGGTGGTCTACAACGAGGTGCCCCACCAGTTCGCCATGCTGCCGCCCCTGACCGGCCCGGACCATGACCTGACCGCGCAGTACCGGCGCTACACCTATCCCTACGATGTCTTCCACCGCATCGAGGCCATCGCCGGCGAGGCGCGCCGCCGCCGCCTGGACGGCCTGATCCACTACACCCAGACCTTCTGCTATCGCCAGATGCAGGACCTCGCCCTCAAGCAACGCCTGGACCTGCCCATCCTGACCCTGGAGGGCAACCAGCCCGGCCCGGTGGACGGCCGCACCCGCCTGCGCCTGGAGGCCTTCCTGGAACTCCTGGCCTGATTTCCCCCACCCGGGGCAAATACCGAATAGGGGTGGCGCGGCCGGGATTTGGCCTTATTATTGTCCTGTCAATCAAGCAACCATCCGCGGCCGGCCCGGTGGCGACGTCACCAATGGTGGCCGCATCATTCCAGGAGCGACCATGAGCCCCAAAGCCAGCCAGCCCGTGATCCAGGACATCTTCCAGGCCGCCTTGAAATCCATCCCCTACCCCGGATTCGACGCCGACATCCTGACCATGAACCTGGTGCTGGAGGCCCGCCTGGAGGGCGGCAAGGCCATCATCCGCCTGCGCGCCCTGGCCGCCCCGCCCGAGGTCCGCGAGCAGCTGGAGAACGACATCGCCTCCGCCGTGGGGCAGATTCCCGGCGTCCAGGAACTGGAGCTGGACCTGCCCGAGCCGCCCCAGCCCAAGGCCCCCAGCGGTCCCAAGCCCATCGACGGGGTCAAGGCGGTGGTGCCGGTGGCCTCGGGCAAGGGCGGGGTGGGCAAATCCACCGTGGCCGTGAACCTGGCCCTGGGCCTGTCCCGCCTGGGCCTCAAGGTGGGCCTGTTGGACCTGGACCTCTACGGCCCCTCGGTGCCCCTGATGCTGGGCATCACCGGGGCCCAGCCCAGCGACAACGGCGACGGCCGCATCGCCCCGGTGGTGGCCCACGGCCTGAAGGTCATGTCCATCGGCTTCATGGTCGGCGCGGACAAGGCCCTGATCTGGCGCGGCCCCATCCTGATGAAGGCGGTCAAGCAGCTCCTGCACGAGGTGGCCTGGGAGCCCCTGGACATCCTGGTGCTGGATCTCCCGCCGGGCACCGGCGACGTGCAGATCACCATGGCCCAGGAGGTGCCGGTGGCCGGCGCGGTGGTGGTCACCACCCCCCAGGACGTGGCCCTGGTGGACGCCATCAAGGCGGTGGACATGTTCAACCACACCGGCGCGCCGGTGCTGGGCATCGTGGAGAACATGAGCTATTTCGTCTGTCCGGACTGCGGCGGGCGGCATGAGATCTTCGGCCACGGCTCGGTGGCCCCCCTCAGCGCCAAGCTGGGGGTGCCCTTCCTGGGCGAGGTGCCCCTGGACGCGCAGGTGCGCGCGGCCATGGACGCCGGCGCGCCGATCATCGAGACCGACCAGCCCGCGGCCCAGGCCTATCGCGACCTGGCGGCCAAGGTCCTGGCCCGGATCAGGGAAACCCGGTCCGAACTGGAGGTGTAGGCATGGCGGCCCCCACCCGCGAGGAAGTGGAGACCTCCCTGGCCCTGGCCCGGCCGGAGCTGCAAAAGCACGGCGGCGACGTGGAGCTCTTGGGGGTCAACGCCCAGGGCGTGGTCCTGGTGCGGCTCACCGGGGCCTGCCAGGGCTGCAAGGCCGCCGGCGCGACCCTGCACAACGTCATCGAGAAGACCCTCAAGGCCCGGCTCCCCGGCGTCACCAGCGTCCAGGCGGTGATGTAGGGGCCTCATGCTGAGCGTCACGGCCTCGGAACTGCGCCGACGCTTGCCCGAGTTGGCGGCCATGGTGGAGGGCGACGGTCACCGCATCCTGGTTACCCGCCAGGGCAAGCCCTGGTTCGCCTTGATCCCGGCCGACGAAGCGCAAATCATCGCGGAAAGGGAAGACCGGCTGGACAGCGAGGCCGCCCGGGAAGCCCTGGCCGAACCAGGGGAGAACATTCCCTGGGAACAGGTGAAGCGGGAGTTGGGGCTCTGATCAGAAACCGCGCAGGTTAATTGCCAGAATTATCATGAATATGGCTTGGTTATCATCGTAGGGGCGGGAATTTTCCCGCCCTTCTTTTATCTTTTACCCCGTCATTGCGAGCGCAGCGAAGCAATCTCTCGATTCCCTTTTTCCTGGCCTGACCCAGAAAGAAAGAGATTGCCGCGCCGCTTCGCTCCTCGCAATGACAAATTAACAAAACTGTTAAAATCCATGGCTTTCCACCTATGGAAAGCCATCCAACCTCATCCTCTGCCCTTGCTGCTCGTCTCTTGGTCCTTGCGCGAAGGCGGATGCTCCATGTTCATGTACATTGCGCCCCGCTCCAGTTCCTCCAGCATCTGACGCAGGCGCTTTTCCTTGGTTTCCGGCCGCTTGGCCTGCATGATTCAGCCGAGGTAGTCGTTTTGCTGGTAGGCCGACCGGGCCTGATAGGTCGTCAGAAGACCACGCTCATTGAGGGCCTGGGCCACGAAGGCCGGCATGGGGTGGCGGGGGCGTTTTAGGCGGGAAGCGTCAGCAGTCATCAACCTACCTCCAGCCAACTCTAGTTAGAGCAGGGGACCCCTTCCTCCAAGCTACTCAGTCGATCCGAAAATGGAAGAGCGGGGCCAAACCCCGCCCTTAGTATTCAACACTGCCCAATCCTAGCTAATGTCTCACCATCAAGGCCTTCACCGCGTCCTCAACTCCATCCAGGGTCAGGGGGAACATGGGGAAGGTCTGGCTGATGGTGCGGATGGTGGGGTGAATCCAGGCCCGCTGGGGCAGGGGATTGAGCCAGACGCAGTAGCGGAAGTGGTCGGCGATGCGCCGCAGCCACTCCAGGCCCGGGGTGTCGTTGTGGTAGAAGTAGTCTATCGCCCCGCCGGCGCTGAACAATTCCGAGGGGGCCATGTAGGCGTCGCCCACCAGGATCACCTTGTAGTCGCCGTCCAGGTTCTTCAACAGCCCGGCCGTGGGCTCGGCCTCGTTGACGTAGATGTCCTTGTAGATGTCCTGATAGATGCAGTTGTGGAAATAGTAGGCCTGGAAGTCGCGGAAGTGGCTCATCTGGTGGGCGGCCGAGAACAGGCGGTCCACCAGGCGGGCGTAGGGGGTCATGGACCCGCCGGAGTCCATCAAGAGCAGCACCTTGACCTTGTTCTTGCGCGCCCGGGTGAAGACCAGCTCGATCTCGCCCGCCTCGCGGCAGGTCTTGTCGATGGTCATGTCAATGTCCAGCTCGTCCTCCGGGCCTTCCTTGGCGAACTGGCGCAGCTTTTTCAGCGCGATCTTGATCTGGCGCACGTCCAGGGTCACGTCGGTGCGGTAGTTGCGGAACATCCGCTTGCTGGCGATCTGGATGGCGTGGCCCCCGCCGCCGGTGCCACCAATGCGGATGCCGGCGGGGTGGGCCCCGGAGTGGCCAAAGGGGCTGGTGCCCCCGGTGCCAACCCAGCGCCCGCCCCCGTCGTGGCGCTCGGTCTGCTCCTGCATGCGTTTCTCCAGCTCCTCACGCAGCTTGTCCAGGTCCCAGCTCTTGAGCTTCTCCAACTCCTCCGGCGGCAGCTTGAGCTGGTTCAGGGGGTCTTCCAGCCACTGCATGATCTCGTCGCTGATCGCGGCCGGCAGCTCGGCGTTGCGGAAGACATGGGCGAAGGCCTGGTCGTACTGGTCGTAGAAGGCTTCTGATTTCACCAGGATGGCCCGGGCCAGATAATAAAAGCTGGTCAGGCTGGACTGGGCGTGGCCCCGGCCCAGGGCGTCCATCAGGGTCATCCACTCGGTGACCGAAACCGGCACCTTGAGCTGGCGCAGGGTGTAGAAGAAATCCAGGAACACGTTGCCTCACCTGTCCGGGGCTGCCCCCGGTCTAGAAGTCCTTGAAATCGCTGTCATCCAGGGGGATGAGCTGCTGCGGGGTCTTGCCGCCGGCCGGCTTGGCCGGGGCCGCCGGCTTGTGGGCCAGCAGGGTCTGGGCGCTCTGCACCGGCCGGGGAGCGGACGGGGGCCGCTTCGGGCCGCCCGCCGCGGCCTTGGCGCTGGCAGAGGAGCTGGCCGCGCCCCGGCCTTGCCCCCGGCTGCCCATCAGGGTCACCAACTCGCCCACGAACTGGTGCAGGCGCTGGGCCTGGGCGTTCATCTGCTCGGAGGAGGCGGCCGACTCCTCGGCCGTGGCCGCGTTCTGCTGCACCACCTTGTCCATGTCGGCCACCGCCCGGTTCACCTGGTCGATGCCCTGGGACTGCTCCGAGCTGGCCGCCGCGATTTCGCCCACCAATTCCGCGACCTTGCGTGAGTTTTTGGCAAGATCGGTGAAGGCGGTGTTGGTGCGGCCCACCAGCTCGTCGCCAGCCTTGATCCGGCGCACGGTGTCCTCGATCAGGTCGGCGGTGTTCTTGGCCGCCTCGCCGGCCCGCATGGCCAGGTTGCGCACCTCCTCGGCCACCACCGCGAAGCCCGCTCCGGCCTCGCCCGCCCGGGCCGCCTCCACCGCCGCGTTCAAGGCCAGCAGGTTGGTCTGGAAGGCGATCTCGTCGATGGTCTTGATGATCTTGCTGATCTCCTCGCTGGAGCGGCTGATCTCGCCCATGGAGTCGGTCAGCTCGCTCATGCTGCCCTCGGCCTGCTCCATCACCCGGCCGGATTCCACCGCCAGGGTGTTGGCCTCGCCGGCGTTGTTGGCGTTCTGGCGGGTCATGGCCGAGAGCTCCTCCAGGGCCGAGGAGGTCTCCTCCAGGGACGAGGCCTGGTTGGAAGCACCCTCCGCCAGCCGGTGGCTGTTGCTGGAGACGTGGCGCGAGGCGTCGGAGACCTGATCGGCCGCCGCGCTCAGACCGTCGATCACCCGCTGGGCCGAGCCGGTCACCCGGCGGGCGATGAAGAAGCTGATCACGAAGACCACCAGGAGGACCGCCCCGAAGAGCGCGACCTTGTAGACCATCATGCCGCTGTCGGCCTCGTCCAGCCGTTTGAGCAGGTTGGCGCTCTCATCCTGCACGTTGTCGATGTAGACCCCGGTTCCCACCAGGAAATCGGTCCCCGGCACAGTCTTGATGTAGCTCAGCTTGGGTTGGACGCCCTTGCCGGGCTTGTCGAAGTAGTACTCCACGAAACCGCCGCCGGCCTTGGCCGCCTTGATGAACTCGGCCACGAAGGCGATGCCCTTCTTGTCCTTGGCCTCCATGAAGCTCTTGCCGTTGTCGGCCTTGTTGGTGGGCACGTTGATGCGGATGCCTGCCAGGTCATAGGCGAAGAAGTAGCCCGAGTTGTCGTCGAAAAAGCGGATGGGGTCGGTTTGCCTGACCACGGCGGCCAGCTTTTCCTCCCGGCTGGACAAGCTCTTGACCACCTCGCCCAGGGCGATGGCCTCGGCCTCGACCAGGGCCTTGAGGGCGACCTTGTGGTCCTCCAGGATCTGGCGCTCCATGCTGGGCAGGACGACGTTGGCGCGCAGCGAGGCGTCGAAAATGTAGCTGGCCAGGACGAACACCCCGTAACCCACCAGGAACAGGACCGGGAAGAACATGATCTGGGTTTTCAGACTCAAGGTTTTCCGACTGGTCTTCTGAGTGGCCATGACGTCCTCGCTTTTGGGAAGAAGCAAACGCGCGCCCGACGGCGTTAGTAGCGACTCCTCAGGCCCAGGGGGGAGCCCTTGCCGCCACGCTCCAGCGCGGCCTGCAACAACTCCACGTCCTGTTCTTTCTTGATCAGGGCCCCGGCGAAGGGCAGCTCCTTGGCCACCTTCTCCGGCTCGATGCCGCCGGCGATCAGGGCCGCGATCCAGTCCAGCAATTCGCTGGTGGAGGGTTTCTTGCGGAAGCCCTCCACCTCGCGCAGCCAGTAGAAGCGGGTCAGGACCTCCTTGAGCAGGCGCTTCTCCAGGTTGGGGAAGTGCACGTGCACGATGTCCTGCATCAGGGCTTGATCCGGGAAGTCGATGTAGTGAAACACGCAGCGGCGCAGGAAGGCGTCGGGCAGCTCTTTTTCCGAGTTGGAGGTGATGACCACGATCGGCCGCTGGCGGGCCTCGATGGTCTCGTCGGTCTCGGGGATGTAGAAGCTCATCTCGTCCAGCTCGTTGAGCAGGTCGTTGGGGAACTCCAGATCGGCCTTGTCCACCTCGTCGATCAGCAGCACCACCTGCTCCGGGGCGTTGAAGGAGCGGCCCAACTGTCCCAGGTGGATGTAGCGCTTGATGTCGCTGACGTCGCCGGTGCCGAAGCGGCTGTCGTTGAGGCGCTGGACGGTGTCATAGACATAGAGTCCGTCCTTGGCCTTGGTGGTGGACTTGACGTTCCAGATCAAGAGCTCCTTGTTCAGGCCGCGGGCGATGTTGTGGGCCAGCAGGGTCTTGCCGGTGCCGGGCTCGCCCTTCACCAATAGCGGCCGGCCCAGGCTGATGGATACGTTCACCACGTCGCGCAGGGCGGGGGAGACGATGTAACGATCGGTGCCTTTGAACTGGTCGAAATGCCGGGACATGAGGACTCCATAGCCTTGGGGGTTAGGTCAATCGCCTCCCCTGGGGAGGTCGAGTGGCTACAATGTAACCTTGAACGCCACTCAGTACAAGCTATTCCGCATGGTTGGCTAGTGTTTCCACTGGCCGGACCAGCCGCTTGGCGACCTGGACCAAGCCAATTAAAAATAATTAAACCGCATAATCACAAGGTGTTTCACCGCTTGACTCCTAATAGTTAGCTATGTTACTGGTCTTTTGGGAGTATGAGCGGCCGCGGGGAAACGGCGTTCTGCTGAACACCGACAACTCCGGCCGGCTCGCCCGCCCTCTCCCGCCAGCTTCGCTCCGCCCCTCTGGGGCGAAAAAAGAGTCTCGTCCTTTGGCGTTTCGGTCCCATCAGGTTCAGTGACTTGTTTTTCTTGGTGGAGACGTTCTAACTCACTGGATTCGTCTCCCGATAGCGGGCAGCCCAACCGGCAATGCGGGGTGGCTTATGCAATTGCTGAGACGTCTAGCCGGCGACCAACGGGGCCAGACCACCACCGAGTACATGCTCATCATCGGGGTCATCGTGGCGGCCATCCTGGCCGCGGCCTACGTGTTCATCGATCCCTTCAAGGAAGGGGTCCAAACCATGGCCAAAAACATCAAGGACACCCTCAGCCAGGGCTTCAAGTCCAAGTAAGCCGAGGGACCGCCATGTCCACGGCCGCGGAGATCGCCCTGGCGGCGCTTTTGTTCGTCAGCGCCGCCACCGACCTTTGGCGCGGGGTGATCTACAACTGGATCAGCCTGCCGGCGGCCCTGTTGGGCCTGGGCCTGGGCTGGTGGTCGGGCGGTCCCTGGGGCCTGCTCCTGGCCGGGGCGGGCCTGCTGATGGGCGGGACCATCTTCCTGCTGCCCTATCTCCTGGGGGCCATGGGCGGTGGCGACGTCAAATTGATGGCCGCCGTCGGGGCCCTGGCCGGTCCGGTCTTCGCCCTCAAGACGGCGGCCTATGGCTGCCTGCTGGGCGGGCTGTGGGCCCTGGTGCTGATGATCCTGGGCGGCCGCCTGGGCCCGGGCCTGGCCAACCTTTGGCGGCTGGTGCGCGGGCTGGTGGTGCCCGGGCTCAAGCCCGAGCCGCCGCGCGACCTGGGTCTGCCGGGGATTCCCTTGGCGGTCTGTCTGGCCGGCGGCGCGGTCTGGGCCCGGTTCTTCGATCTCTGGCCCGGTCTGGGGACGCGTTAGCCATGGCGACGGCGCGGACCAGCGCGGCGCGCGGGGCCTGGCTCCTGCTCCGCGATCGTCGCGGCCAGGCCACGGTCGAATTCATGCTGATGATGGTGGTCACCTTGTTGGTGGTGCTGGTGGTGCTGTCGGTGGCCTTCCTGGGCAGCGAGCTGCTGCTGGTGCGCTACGCCTCGTTCATCGGCGCGCGGGCCTATCTGTCCCACGCCGACCACGACCGCGCCGCGCGCGCGGCCGCGGCCTGGGTGCCGGGGCGCACCGGACAGGTCAAGGTGGAAACCGTGGACGACAGGGGGGTTCGGGTCAGCGTGGAGGTGCGGGAAAGCTTCCCCATCAAGGCGCTGTTCGCCGACGGCGACCGGGTCTGGCTGACCCGGGAGACCTTCCTGGGCCGCGAGCCGGAATTCAGCGGAGACAACCAGCCCCAATGAACCGCCAGGGCGGACATAGGCCCGGCTGGGCGCGGCGGCTGACCGGCGACCAACGCGGCCAGACCACCATCTTCGTGGCCCTGGCGGCCATGGTGCTGATCTGCTTCCTGGCCTTCATGGTCAACCTGGGCCAGCTGGTGCACGACAGGATCCTGGCCCAAAGCGTGGCCGACATGGCGGCCCTGTCGGCGGCCAACGTCCAGGCGGCCGGGCTCAACGAGATCGCCGACATCAACATGGAGTACAAGGCCCTGGAGCGCGATCTCAAGCGCTGGCTGGTGGCCGGCACCTGGGTCAACGCGGGAACCGCCCAGAACCTGGTGAGCTTCTTCACCAATTTCATGAGTATCTGCAACACCATGGCCCAGGGGGCCAGCACCATCTACGCCGGCATGGCCCATGTGGTGGCCTACCGGGTGCTGGAATGGCACAACCGCGAACACGGCGGCTCGCGTCCCTTCCGCATGGCGCCCCTGGTGGGGCCGGTCTATCCGGGGATGCGCCTCACCGCCCTGGAGCACCGCGGCCAGGAATTCCAGGCCTACACCCACATCGTGCCCATGATCTGCTGCCAGATGCCGGCCATAAGCTTCATTCCCTTCCGCCTGATGCCCATCACCCCGTCGTCGGCGGTGGGAATCCCGGCGGGCGGCGTGGCGGTCTGGGACAGCTACCTGACCCGGGATTCCGAGACCGTGACCTACTACCGGGTGCTGGTCTGGCGCGAGCCGGTGAAGGTCTTCGCCAACCTCCCGGACCTGGGCTTTGATGTAAAGCTGCCCACCATCATGGCCGCCAGCCTGGCCATGCCCACCGGCGGCAACATCGAAAACTGCAAGCCGGACTACATCGCCCGTTTCGCGCCGGTGGACAGCCGCTTCAAGTACGACATCCCCTTTTATCCCTACAAAGGCAAATACAGCCACTAAAAGGCGGGGCGAATGGTGCAGCGACACCGGACATGGCCACGGCGGACGGCGCGGAGGTTGGCGGACTTGGGCCGCGACCGGCGCGGCCAGGCGGTGGTGGAGACCATGTTCGCGGTGACGGTGCTGGTCCTGCTGCTGGTGACCATGGCCCAGCTGTTTTACATCTCCGATCTGGCGGCCTATGTCATGGCGGCGGTTCCCTACCAGGCCGCCACCGACATCCACAAACTGGACGAGAAGAAGCGCTTCGCCTACCGGGTGGTGACGGTGCAGAAGAGCCAGGAGGCCCTGCCCGGAGTGGAGATGGCCCTGGCGCATTTCCAGGAAGGCGGGACGCCGGGGCGCTACACCGTGCGCCGTCGTCTGGCGGTCTTCGGCGGCTCCTACACCGGCGAGGGGGAGAACGCGTTCTATTGGATGTTCCCGGCCTTCCCCGACAGCCTGGTCTATGGCCTGGGCAGCGGCCGGCGGACCATCGATCTGATGACCACCGCCCTGGGGCCGATCGAATGAGCCGGCGGCGGGGCGCGAGGAGGGGTAGATAGCGTGGCGCAATCATTTCTGGCCGGCAAGAAGGGCATCGTCATCCCCCTGGCCCTGGGCCTGGTGGCCTTGCTGCTCACCTTCCAATACATCAGTCAGCGCGAGAAGGCCTTGGGGCTGATGGCCGAGCCGGTGCCGGTGCTGGTGGCCAAGCAGGATCTGCCCCGCCTGACCCGGTTGGACGAGACCGTGGTGGAGGTGCGCCAGGTGCCGCGCCAGTACCTCCAGCCCGGGGTCCTGACCGCGGTCAAGGAAGCGCACAACCAGGTGACCAACACTCCGGTGCTCAAGGGCGAGCAGGTGCTGGGCACCAAGCTGGTGGCCTACGGCGTGGAGACCGGCCTGGCCATCAAGGTGCCCAAGGGCCTGCGGGCGGTGACCCTGTCGGTCAACGACGTCTCGGGCCTGGCCGGGCTGATCCAGCCCGGCAACTTCGTGGACGTGATGGGCACCTTCGAGTTCGGCGACATCAAGCAGAGCAATCAGAAGACCTTCACCATCTTCCAGAACGTCCTGGTGCTGGCGGTGGGGCAGACCCTGGGCCTGGAGAGCGAGGCCGCCAAGGCCCTGACCCAGGCCGAGCGCGAGCGGCGCGAGGGGCTCTCCAGCCTGCCCGCGGGCATTCCCGGTCTGGGCCGGGCCGAGGCGGTGCGCACCGTGACCCTGGCCCTGGACCCCGGCCAGGCCCAGGGCCTGGTGGTGGCCCAGGCCTCGGGCCAGCTCAGCCTGGCCCTGCGCTCGCTGTTCGAGGGACGCGAGGCCGCGCCCCTGGCTCCGGTCTCCCTGGAAACCCTCCTGGGGGTGCGGGAGCGGGTCATGTTCCAGCCCAATTGGCGCGAGATCCGGGGCAGCGAGCAGAACCGGTGAGGCGATGAGGATTACCCGCGCCCGACCCGCTCCGGCGGCAAGGGCGGCCGAGAATGGGACCAACCGCACATGGCTTGCGGCGAACCCTGGCCAGGCGGGCCAGGCGGGCCGCGCGAGAGGGAGGTTAGGCGATGAGGGCTAGGCGGGCGATTATCACCTGCGGGGCGGTGGTGCTGGCGGTGCTGGCCTGGGCCGGCCTGACCATGGGCGCGCAGCCGCTGAAGATCTTCCTGGGCGAATCCACCACCCTTTCCCTGCCCTACCAGTTCTCCAAGCTGGCGGTGGGCGACCCCACGGTGGCCGACTACCTGGTGCAGAAGAACGATCCCGCCGGGGCCGAGGTCCTGCTCAACGGCAAGCGCGGCGGCTCCACCAACCTGATCGTCTGGGACGCCGAGGGCAAGCAGCGCGACGTGATCGGGGTCACGGTCCTGATCAAGGACCTCCAGGCCTACGCCAAGGAGATCCAGGCCGTGATCGGCCGCGCTCCCAACCTGCGCTTCCGGGTGGCCGGGGACCGCCTGGTCATCGAGGGCGAGGTGGACACCCCCCGCCAGATGAACCTGCTCAACCAGGTGCTGGGCGACTCACCCCAGGTGATCAAGATGGTCACCCTCTCGCCCCTGGCCCTGAACGTCATCGCCGAGACAGTCCGGCAGCACGTGGCCGACCAGAACGTCAAGGTGAGGCCGGTGGGGCAGAAGATCGTGCTGGAGGGCGTGGTCTATGGCAAGGAGCAGGCTGAACGCCTGGACGCCCTGGCCAGGCTCTACTACCCCGAGGTGCAGAACCTGCTCCAGGTCCAGGCCTCCGACCTGCGGCCCGGCTTTGGCGAGATGATCCAGGTGACGGCCAATTTCATGGAGGTCAACAACGCCACCATCGACGGCTGGGGCATCTCCTGGCTGCCCATGGCCTCCGACAGCGGCAACCAGATCACCGGAACCCAGCCCATCGGCACCGGCGAGGGCTTCGTGGGCTCCATCGTGGGCACCATCAGCAACCTCTTCCCCAAGCTGACCCGAGCCAAGGAGATCGGCGGGGCCCGCATCCTGGAGACCAGCAGCATGAGCGTGCGCTCCGGCGACCTGGCCGCCTTCCAGAGCGGGGGCGAGATCGCCATCCCGGTCAGCCAGTCCTCGGGGGCCTCCACCATCAACTACAAGGAATACGGCGTGTTCCTGAACGTGCTGCCCATCAGCGACGGCGACAACGTCTCGCTCAAGATGGAGGTGATCGTCAGCGCGCCCACCGAGGCCCAGTCCGGCGGAGCCTTCAACTTCACCAAGAGCCGGGTGGCCACGGTGCAGTACTGCAAGTCCGGCGACAGCGTGGCGGTGGGCGGCCTGGTCACCAACCGCGCCACCAAGCTCTTCGACACCTTGCCCAGCGGGGCCTCGGGGGCCTTGTTCCAGCTCTACACCTCCGAGGAGTTCCAGAAGAAGGCCAGCCAGTTCGTGGTCTTCGTCACCCCGGCGGTGCTGCGCTCCGGCGCGCGCGAGGCCCACCGCGACCTGAAGAACCAGGTGGAGGACAAGTTCGAGGCCTACCAGGAGTACAAGCGCTAGTGGACGCATTCCCCGGGATGGCAACCCCGCGGCCGAGGCGGCGGGCATGAGGGCGGCGGTGCTGCCGGTGATCAGCGCCAAGGGCGGCGTGGGGCGGAGCTTTTTCGCCGCCAACTTCGCCATCGCCCTGCTGCGCGAGACCCGGGGCCGGGCCCTGCTCCTGGACCTGGACCTGGACTGGGCCGGCGACGCCCTGCTGCCCCTGGGAGGGCAGGCCCCCCGCCGCGCCCTGAGCGACCTGGCCCCCTTGCTGGCCGCCCTGCCCCCGGGCATGCTCAAGGGCTACCTGGACACCCACGACAGCGGCCTGCAATACCTGGCCGCCTGGCGCCAGCCCGACCAGGCCGGGCTTGTCACCCCGGAGGTGGCCGGCCAGGCCCTGGAGGTGCTGGCCCAGGCCTGCGATGTCCTGGTGGTGGACCTCGCGGCCGGCCTGGGGGTCTTCAACCAGGCGGTACTGGAGCGGGCCTCCCATCTGCTGATGCTGCTGACCCCGGATGTGTACGCGGCCAACCACACCGCCCGGGGTCTGGAGATGCTCCAGGCCTTGGCTTTCCCCCGCCAGATGATCTCCCTGGTCCTGAACCGTCACGACCCCAAGGGCGAGTTCAGCCCCGAGGCCCTGGCCGCCCGCCTGGGCCGGGATCTGGCCGGGGTGATCCCCGAGGACGCCGCGGCCGTGGCCCAGAGCCTGGCCGCCCGGCGGCCATTGATCCTGGACAAGCCCCGCCACCCCATCAGCCGGGCCCTGGACGAGCTGGCCGCCCGCCTCTGGGCCCAGGGCGTGGCCGCGCCGCCGCCCCGTCAGCGCCCGGCCGCATCCCCGGGGTCTGCTCCCGCCGCCGGCCCGGCGACCAGCTCCGCCGGTGCTCCCCTTGCCACCGCCTCGGCCGAACCCGACCTGGACCGGATCAAGCTGGCCATCCACCAGCGCCTCCTGGAGGAGATGGACCTCAAACGCCTGGACCTGGAGGCGGGCAAGGACCCGGCCAAGGCCCAGGAGTTGCGCCAGGAGACCAAGCGGGTGATCGACCGCCTCCTGGACGAGGAGGCGGCGGCGGTCAAGGACCGCGAACTCCGCCAGCGCCTGGCCGCGCAGGTGCTGGACGAGGCCCTGGGCCTGGGCCCCCTGGAATCCCTCCTGGCCGACGAGAGCGTCAACGAGATCATGTGCAACGGGGCCAGCGCCATCTTCGTGGAGCGCCGGGGCAAGCTGGAGCTGACCAGCGCCCGCTTTCTCTCCGACCGCCACCTGCGCACCACCATCGAGCGCATCGTGGCCCCCCTGGGCCGGCGCATCGACGAGCTCTCGCCCATGGTGGACGCCCGGCTCAAGGACGGCAGCCGGGTCAACGCCGTGATCCCCCCCCTGGCGGTGGACGGGGCCCTGCTCACCATCCGCAAGTTCGCGGCCACCCCCCTGGAGGTCAAGGACCTGGTGGCCTTCGGCACCTTCAACCAGTCCATGGCCCAGCTCCTGGAGACCTGCGTCAAGGCCCGGCTGAACATCGTGATCAGCGGCGGCACCGGCAGCGGCAAGACCACCCTGCTCAACGTGCTCTCCTCCTTCATCCCCGATGGCGAGCGCATCGTCACCATCGAGGACTCGGCCGAGCTCAAGCTCAAGCAGCGCCACGTCTGCCGCCTGGAGAGCCGCCCGCCCAGCCTGGAGAAAACCGGCGAGATCACCATCCGCGACCTGGTGCGCAACGCCCTGCGCATGCGCCCGGACCGCATCGTGGTGGGCGAATGCCGGGGGGCCGAGGCCCTGGACATGCTCCAGGCCATGAACACCGGCCACGACGGCAGCCTCACCACCCTGCACGCCAACAGCCCGCGCGACGCCCTGCGCCGCCTGGAGACCCTGGTCATGTTCGCCGGGTTCGAGCTGCCCAGCCGGGCCATCCGCGAGCAGGTGGCCAGCGCCATCCACCTCATCATCCAGGAGAACCGCCTTTCCGACGGCAGCCGCCGGGTGGTGAACATCACCGAGGTGGCCGGCATGGAGGGCGATGTCATCACCATGCAGGACATCTTCACCTTCCAGCAGACCGGGGTGGACGCCCAGGGCAAGGTGCAGGGGCGCTTCCTGGCTAGCGGCTTCATCCCGCGCTTCATGACCACCCTGGAGGAGAAGGGCCTGAGCGTGCCGCGCGAGATATTTTTGGAGACCTACTGATGACCGGCGCTTCCCTCACCACCCAGTTCATGGCCCTGGCCCTGGCCCTGTTGCCGGCCCTGGCGGTGTTTCTGCTGGGCCGGCGCTTCGGCGACCGCCTCTGGGCGGTGATCTGGCGGCGGGGTCAGGAGGACGCCGAGTGGGTTCACGCCAGCCTGGCGGCCATGTTTCGCGAGCTGCCCCTGGACCGCTGCCGGCTCATGGTGCGCGGGGCCTCGCTGCTGGCCCTGCTTTTGCTGGCCTTCCTGACCTGGGGCCTGTCCTGGCCGGTGACCGTGGGGTTCTCCGTCCTGGCCGCCTGGCTGGCCGGCAGGCTGCCCCGCCGGGTGGTGGAGCACCTGCGCCGGCGCTACGTGGCCCGCTTCGAGGACCAGCTAACCGATTCCCTGACCATGCTGGCCAGCGCCCTGCGTTCGGGTCTGTCCCTGCCACAGGGCCTGGACCTGGTGGCCCGGGAGATGCCCGCGCCCATGAGCCAGGAGATCGGCCTGGTGCTCAACCAGCAAAAGATGGGCATGAGTCTGGACCAGGCCCTGGAGGAACTGGGCCGGCGCATCGACAGCGACGACCTGGCCCTGGTGGTCAACGCGGTGCTGATCCTGCGCGAGACCGGCGGCAATCTCTCCGAGACCTTCGACACCATCGTCCACACCATCAGCGAGCGCGACAAGGTGCGAGGCAAGATCCGCACCCTAACCGCCCAGGGAGTGGCCCAGGGCATGATCCTCACCGCCATGCCCTTTGTCCTGGCCTGGGTGCTCCACCTGATAAACCCCGACTACCTGCGGCCCATGTTCACCAGCGTCCTGGGCTGGATCATGCTGGGCTTCATGGCCCTGCTGCTGGCCGTGGGCGGGATGATGATTCGCAAGATCGTGACTATCGACGTCTAGCTGGCCCGCTTGCGGGCAGGGAGGGGACGATCATGACCACCGGCATCCACCACGCGGGGCGTTCCTCGGCGTCCCGGGCCGTCCTGGCCGGCCTGGCCGGCCTGGCCCTGCTGACCTGGCTCTTCGCCGCCGGCTGCACCACCATCCCCGAGCCCACCCCGCCCCCGACCCCGCCCGGCGCGGCCGAGCTGGAGCAGGGCATAACCACCCAGGCGGTCTGGTACGGCATGACCTATCAGGGCCGCGCCACCACCAGCGGCGAGATCTTCGATCTGCGTCGGCTCACGGCCAGCCATCCCAGCCTGCCTTTCGGCACCCGGCTGGAGGTGCTCAATCCGGCCAACGGCAATACCGCGACGGTGGTGGTCAACGACCGCTCCAACCTGGAGATGGGCGACGGCCTGGCCTTGAGCGAGGCCGCGGCCAAGGCCCTGGGCATCGACGACCGCCGCCGCTCCACCGTGGTCTACCGTCTGGCCAGGTAGGGGCGAGGGCATGGATGGTTTGCGGCGGCTGGTCCGCGACCAGCGGGGACAGACCACCAGCGAGTACATGCTGGTGATCGCCCTGGTGGTCTGCCAGGTGGTGCTGGCCTACTACCTGCTGGCCCCGGCCCTGCGCGACGGCTTCAACGGCCTGGCCGGTCGGATCATCGCCAACCGGCCCTGAGGGGAGCCCCGACGTGAGCCAACTGATCCTGGCCGCCGTTTTGATCTGCGCCTTCGCCGCGGTTTTCCTGCTGGCGCGGACCTTCTGGCTGCGGGGCCGCCAGGACGACACCCTGGAGGCCCTGGGGGCCACGGTCAAGACCCGGGTGGCGCGGTCGCTCCTGCTGAAATGGAGCCGTCCCTTCCTGGCCCGCCTGGCTCCCCTGACCAACCGGGTGCCGGCCGAGACCTGGCGACGCCGGCGTCAACGCGACCTCCTGGCCGGCGGTCTGACCGGGGAGATCAGCCTGGACGAGCTCTGGGCCTACAAGTTCTTCCTGGCCCTGGTGGCGTTGGTGCTTTTGTTCATGTTCAAGCACGACGCCTCCTGGTGGGCCTGGCCGCTGGCCGCCTTGCTGGGTTTTTATTTCCCGGACCGTTGGGTGCGCGACCGGGTCAACCTGCGCCAGCGCCAGATCGTGCGGGCCCTGCCCCAGGTGGCGGACATGCTGGCCCTGTCGGTGGAAGCGGGCCTGGACTTCATGGGAGCCCTGGCCAAGGTGGTCAAGAAGTCGCGGCCCAACCCCCTGGTGGAGGAGTTGGGGGCCATGCTGCGCGAGATCCAGTTGGGGGCCTCGCGGGCCGACGGCCTGCGCGGCCTGGCCTGGCGCTGCAACGTCATGAGCCTAAGCTCCTTCGTGGCGGTGCTGATCCAGGCCGACCGGCTGGGGGTTTCCATTGGCCAGGTGCTGCGCGCCCAGAGCGACAAGCTGCGCACCGAGCGCTTCCAGCAGGCCGAGCGGCTGGGGGCCCAGGCCACCCAGAAAATATTGTTTCCCCTGGTGCTGTGCATCATGCCGGCGGTCTTCATCATCATCATCGGCCCGCTGATCCTGAAGTATGCGCTGGGATACTGAGGCGACACCGCCAACCAAGCCTTCCCCGGCCTTGCTCGCGCCTGGCTGGCATGAAAAGCGTACGGCGCCATACGGCGCTGGGCCAGGCCCGACCAGGGTTGGCCAACGGCCCGATTCGTCAGCCTCCTGGTATGAGTGCCTCGACACCACCCGGGGACGTTTGCTGGCGCGGCGGGTCGAACGGGCCGACAACCCCTGGTCGCGGACGCGGGGTTTGTTGGGACGTCCCGGCCTGGAGCCTGGGCACGGCCTGTGGCTGGCCCCTTGCCGCCAGGTCCACACCTTTTTCATGCGCTTCGCCATCGACGTGGTCTTCCTGGACCGGATCGGCACGGTGCTGCGCTTGTGCCGACGAATGGCTCCCTGGCGAGTCTCGCCCTGGGTGGGAGGGGCGGTCTCGGCCTTGGAGCTGGCCTCGGGCGAGGCCGGACCCTTGGTCTTGGGCGATCGCCTGGAGTTCGTGCGCAAGGAGGAGAGCCGGTGAGGCTCAAATATCACATCGCGGTGGTGGCGGGACCCTCCGCCGGACTCAGCCTGGACCTGACCCGCCGCGAGACGATTGCGGGGCGGGGAGAGGACGCCGATCTGCGCCTGGCCGATCAACAGGCCAGCCGGCAGCACTGCAAATTCGTGGTGCGGGGCCAGGAGGTCCAGGTGGTGGATCTGACCAGCACCAACGGCACCTGGCACAATGGGCGCCGGGTGGATCAGGCCGAGCTGGTGAGTGGGGACGTGGTCCGGATCGGTGACAGCGAAATATTGTTCAGCGCCAGCCAGGCTGACCAGGCCCTGGATCCCGGCCATGAATCATCCCCGCCCCCCACCCCGGGCGGACTGGGCGGCTGGCTGGCCCGTCTGGGCTGGAGGGGGCAGGTTCTGGGTCTGACCATGCTCGTCGGTCTGTTGGCCTTCGTGCTGGCGGCGCTGCCTCTGATCAGCCTGCAGCGTCAGGCTGTTTCCGAGCAGGCCCTGGAACGCGCGGCCTCCTTGCTGCAATCCCTGGCGGCCATGAACCGCGAGGCCTTGAGTCAACACGACGAAATGCTGGTGGACGTCAAGAGCGTGGAGCAGATGGAAGGCGTGGTGCAGGTCTATGTCTACGATCACGCGGGCCGCATCTGGTCTCCGGTCTCCCAACTGCACAAGGTGCCCAGCGACCCCCTCTCCCGCGAGGCGCTGACCAGCGAGCGGTTCGTCCTGAGGCAAACCGGGCCGGGCGAGTACGACTTGGCCCAGCCCATAAAGGTCTTTGACCCGGCCAAGGGCGCTTTCGTCAAGGTGGGTTCGGCGCGCCTGGTCTTTTCCCTCAATCGCCTGGAGGCCCTGGGAGCCGGAGCCTGGCGCGCGGCCTTGATCTGGCTTTTGGCCGCCCTGGCCCTGGCCGCAGGCGTCGGATATCTGGTTTTGACCCTGACCGCGAAGCTCTGGCGACGGCTGCGCGAAGACCTGGAGGCGGTCCTGAAGGGCGATCGCGCGACGGTGGACTTTCCCGGCGGCGTCGCCGAGGCCCGGGCCCTGGCCGAGAGCATAAACCGCGCACTGGCCAAACTGGCCCAAGCCTCCGCCCACCCCTTACCGGGCGCCGCTGAGCCTTCCGGCGCCCAGGCCCAGCCGCTGGCGCAAGCCGACCCCCGCCTGCCGGCCCTGGCCCTGGCCCTGGACCAGCCAGTGTTGCTGCTTGACGGACAAAACCAAGTCACGCTGGCCAACCCGGCCTTTGCGCGGGCGTTCGGCTTGTCGGTGGAACAGATCGAGCAACGGCACCTGTTGGAGGCGGTGCCCGACCAAACCCTTTTGGCGGCCATCCTGGAAATGACCCGGCAAGCGACCGTCGAGACAGTCCAGACCCGCCAGGTCGGCGACAGCCAGGGGCGACCGCTGACCATCCATCTGGCCGCGGCCGTGGACAGTCAGGGTTTGGCCCTGGCGCTGGTTTTCACGGGGTTGGACCAGACTGGGGAGAGTGAGACATGAGCCAGGACTATCAGGCCAGCACGGTGGTGGCCGGTCCGGAGGGCGGGGCCCGCCTGCGGGTGGAGCTTCCCGGCGGCGTGGCCTATGACGCGGCCCTGCCCATGGGCCAAACCGTGGTTGGCCGCGGCCAGGACGCGGACCTGATCCTTGAGGAAAGCAGCGTTTCCCGCCGGCACGCCCTGTTCACCCTGAGCGGAGGCCAGTTGGTCATGCGCGACCTGGGATCGGCCAACGGTTCGCTGGTCAACGGCCAGAGGGTCCAGGAGGCCCAGTTGCGGCCGGGCGACGTGATCAGCCTGGGCCAGGCTCGCCTGACCCTGGTGGAGGTCCTGGAGGCCTCCATCGCGCCGCCCCTGGCCCAAACCGGCCAGGCCACGGTGGTGCAGGCCGCGTCCCCGCCAAGGCCGGCCAAGAGCGGAGGCAAGAACCGGCGTCTGGTCCTGGTGGGCGGCCTGGCCGGCCTGGCGGTGGTGGCTCTGATAGTGGTGGTCTCATCCCTGGGCGGTGGCGACGGCAAGACCCCCGCACCCGGGGAAGCCCCCCCTGTCGTAACCCCACCCCAGGCATCACCCAGCGCCACTTCGCCATCGACCATCCCCAAACCCGTCGCGCCCGGTTTGAGCCCGGCGTCCCAGGAGCCTCCTCCCCCAATCCCTTCGGCCAACCCGGCCCTGGCCGCCAAGCATCTGCAAAGCGGCCAGACATATTATGAAGCCGGCCACTTGCACGACGCGGCCCAGGAATTCCGCCACGCCCTGGAACTGGACCCCGGTCTGCTGGCGGCGCGAACCAAGCTGGATCGGGTGGAGCAGGAGATCATGCAACAGGCGGAGGAGGCGTTCCGCCTGGGTCTGCAGAGCTTCAACTACCTCAATTACGAATCCGCCATCCAACAATGGATGCGAGTCCTCAACCTGGTGCCGGACCCCCAGCATCCCCTGCACCAGAAGACGGCCGATTACCTGGCCCAGGCTCGGGCCAAGCTGGGACGTTAATCCCAATCGGGGGCATTTGATAGACCCCGTTCAGGAGAGGTTTCGCCTTGGCCTCGATCAAGCTTACGGTGTGGCTCGACGGCGCCCCGGCGCAAAGCCGGGAGTTGGCCCCGGGCCAGTATGTGGTGGGCAGTTCGCTGGAATGCGATCTGGTCCTGGACCACCCCCAGGTCTCGCCCCGCGCCATCCTGCTGGAAGTCAGCCCCTTCGGCGTGGCCTGCCGCGACCTGGCCACCGGCCAGGCCCCTCCCCTGTCCGGTCCCCCCCTGGCGGTGGGCCCCTTCGCCTTGACCTGGGGCGATCCGCCCCCGGACCAGAAGCACCCTCCGGAAGCCATCCAGGAGCCTGCGCCCCCTCCAGAGTCATCGCCCGATGACGGCCGCACCAGGGTGGTCGCCCCCCCGGCCGCGGGGGAGCAGGAGGAGGTGGCGCGACTGGTGGTGCGTGGCGGCCCCCAGGACGGTCAGACCTTTTCCCTGGCCCCGGGACGCCATGGTCTGGGCCGCAGCCCGGAGAACCAGATCCATCTCACCCATCCCAGTGTCTCCCGCCAGCATGCCGAGATCGAGGTTGACGCACAGGGAATCGTGGTGCGCGATCTGGGCAGCACCGCCGGTCTGCTCCTGGACGGCCGCCGGGTGAATCAGGGTCGTTTGCGGCCGGGCGGCAGTCTTCGTCTGGGTGAGGTCGAACTCTGTCTGGAGGGGCCACGGCGCAAGCCGTCTCACGACGACCCCAGCCAAGGTCCGTCCCAGGCCGCCCCGGCATTGGCGACCTCGTCGATCAGGTCGGTCTCCAACCGCAGGCGTCTTTTCCTATATGGCGGCGCCGGCCTGGCCTTGCTGATCCTGGCTCTGGCCCTGGTCCTTGGCGGCTCGGATGACGGTCGCTCCGGCAAACTGGACCAAGCGGTGCAGGAGCGCCAACGCGGCGAGGAAGCCAGTCAGCGCCAACGCCTGGTGGTGATCAACCTGGCCAAGGCCCGGCAGGCCCTGGAGTCAGGTGCGCATGACCAGGCCATCGACCACCTGCGCCAGGCCCTGGCCGCCGACCCCGGGCAAGACGAGGCCAAGACCCTTCTGTCCCAGGCGCGGCAGGCCAAGGAACAAGCCGATGCCCTGGTCGCTCGCCAACGCCAGGAAGCCACCCGGCTTCAGGCCCGGATCGACCAACTGCTTTCCCAGGCCCAGACCGCCCTGGCCCAGGAGCAGACCGGACAGGCGGAGGCCCTGGCCAGGCAAGCCCTGGACCTGGATCCCAATCAGACCCTGGCCCGTCACCTGGTTTTCCAAGCCCGGTCGCAGGCCGAACAGAGGCTTAGCCAACAGCAGGCGGAGGCCGCCACCCGGCAATTGCGCGAGACCGAAGCGGCCAGGCTGGCGGCCAGCGCCGAGGCGGCGCTCAAGGCCGACCGCCTGGCCCCGGCTCGTGAAGGTCTGGCACAGGCCCTGGCCTTGGACCCATCCGGGGAACTGCCAACCACCCCCAAGGTCAGGGAGTTGCTGGCCGTGGTGGAAACGCGAGCCGCGAAGCAAGCGGAAAGCCTGGCCCAGCAGGGGGCGTCCCAGCTTAAAAGGGGCAATCTCCTGGAAGCCCAGGCCGCCTTCACGCGCGCACTGGCCCTCCAACCCGGCCTCGGTTCCGCGCAAGCCGGATTGGAAAAGGCCCGCCTTGGGCTGCAACGCCTGGCGCAGCGCCTGATTCAGGAGGGCGACGTGTTGGAGGGCCTGGGCAAGCGCGCCCAGGCGTGCGCCAAATGGAGTCAAGCCCTACCCTTGTTGGCCGACGATGATCCCTTGCGCCAGGAAATCAAGGAGAAACGCTCGGTATGCTCGCGCTGAACCATGCCGGTCACCGGTTGGCCCGCTGGCTGGGATGCCTGGTGGTCCTGCTTTGCCTGACCAGTTGCGCCCAACTGATCGCCCTGAACAAAACGGAAGGCTCTCCCAACTCCAGAGCAGGGCGGATCGAAACCCCGGCCAGCCTGCGCCTGGAGGTGGTGGGACTGGTGGCGCCCCTACCCGCCGGGAGCCAGCCCCACCCCCGCCAACCGGGCCAACCCCAACTCCTGCTGCACCTGTCCTTGACCTCCGGCATGGAAGCCCGGATCGAGGTTTGGCCAGCACTCCCCGCCGACGCCCTGGACGATCCGGCCTGGTCAGCGCGGCAGAAGGCCGGACTGCGCGAGTTGCTGCCCGGGGTGGAAGGTCTGGGGCAAACTCGCCTGAAGATCGCGGGGCATCCAGCCCTGGCACTGGACTATGCCTGGCAGGGCGTCCTGACCAGACGGATATATGTCCCCTCTCCGAATGGTTTGATTCTGATCAGCCTGACCGCTCCCACTCCCCAGGCCATGGATCAGGCCGAGGGCTGGCTGGCGGGCCTGCGTCTGGACCAGCCCCAGGCTGCCTCGACCTCGGGATCCGAGCCGGAGGCGACCACCCCGGTCAAGATCGAACCCGCCGCTTCGCACCTGCCGACCGCGCCACCCAAACCCAAGGTGGAGCCACCACCCCTGGATCGCCGTGGACAGCTTTACAGCCTGGATCCGCCCAGCTTGGCTCGCCTGGAGCGGGAGATCGTCGACCAGCCCCAGGCTGGCAATGATCCCCTCGGCCTGGCTCAACGCATTGAGGTGGCGGCTTGGCTGAGCCTGTCCCGTCGCCAGTTGGGCCTGCCCGATGCGCGAAGAGACTGGCCGCGCCTGCGGGCCCGGGCGGTGAGCGCCTGGCGCAGGATGCCCAAACACGCGGCCAGCCATCGCGCCTTGGGCATGGCCATGCTCCTGGAGGATCGGCTGGCCAAGGCCCGCCATTACCTGGAGCGGGCGCTGGAGTTGGAGCCGGAAGACGCCGCTAACTGGCTGGCGCTTTGCCAATTACCGGACCTGGAGCCGGCCTACCGCCTGGAGCTGGCGGAAAAAGCCCGCGCCTTGTCCCCGGGTCTGCCCGCCGGGCCGCTCTGCGCGGCCGGCGCTCTCATCCTCCTGCAGCGCTCCAGCGAAGCCGCCCAGGCCTACACCCGGACCCTGGAGTTGCAGCCCGACAACCTGGCCGGACTCATGGGCCTGGCCCGGCTGGAGATGGACCAGACCGCCGGTCTGGAGGCCGCTGGCCAGCGCCTGGCCAGGGCCGCGGACCTGGAGCCGGATTTGGAGGCGGCGCGATTCAACCTGGCCCTGGTGCGGCTGGGACAAAATCGCCCGGCCGAAGCCTTGGCGCTGGCCGAGACCATCTGCCAGGCCCAACCCCAGGACCCGGCCGCCCTGAATCTGCGAGGCACGGTTCTGTTGCGCCTGGAAAGGCCAGCCCAGGCCCGCCGTGACTTCCAGGCCGCCATCCAGGCCGGACCCGGCCATGCCCAGGCCCACTACAACCTGGGCGGAGTCTGCGCCACCCACTTCAAGGACGCGGTTTGCGCGCGCGAGGCTTTCCAGCGTTTCCTGGAATTGGAGCCCAGCGGCTCCAGGGCCGACAAGGCGCGGACCTGGTTGATTCGCCAGGGAGGAGGGAACTAGGCATGAACGAGCGGCCCCTGTTCTCCGAGACGGTGCTCCAGTTCTTCGCTCCGGTGCGCGATTTCCTCCTGGACGAAGATGTCAGCGAGGTCCTGATCAATGGGGCCGGGGAAATCTACGTGGAGCGCGGGGGCCGCCTGGAGCTCACCGACCGCGCCTTCCAGAGCCCGGAGAGCCTGCTGGCCGCGGTGCGCAACGTCAGCCAATTCGTGGGGCGCACCATCGATGTCATGAACCCCTACCTGGACGCCCGCCTGCCAGACGGTTCGCGCCTGCACGCCATGTTGCCGCCGATGGCCCGCCGTGGTCCCTATGTATCCATCCGCCGCTTCTCGGGCAAGCTTCTGGAAATGTCGGACCTGGTCAAGCGCGGGGCGCTGAGCGCCCCGGTGGCCGAACTGCTGCGGGCCTGTGTTCTGGCGCGCAAAAACATAGCGGTCTCCGGCGGCACCGGCAGCGGCAAGACCACCCTGCTCAACCTGCTGTCCTCCTTCATCCCGGCCCAGGAGCGCATCATCGTCATCGAGGACGCCAGTGAATTGCGCTTGAAACAAGCCCACGTGCTGCCCATGGAAGCTCGCCACCCCGACCACCAGGGTCGGGGCGCGGTCACCATCCGCGACCTACTGGCCTGCTCCCTGCGCCTGCGCCCGGACCGAATCGTGGTGGGCGAGTGCCGGGGAGGCGAGGCCCTGGACATGCTGCAAGCCATGAACACCGGCCATGCCGGCAGCCTCACCACCGTGCACGCCAATTCCTGCCGCGACGCGCTCAGCCGGCTGGAGACCCTGGCCCTGATGTCCGGGGTGGAGTTGCCGCTCACGGCGGTGCGGGGGCAAGTGGCCTCGGCCCTGGACCTGGTGGTGCAGGTGGCCCGCCTGGCCGACGGCTCCCGCCGCCTGACCGAAATCGGCGAGGTGTTGGACCTGGACGAAGAGGGGCGTTACCGGAGCAATCTGCTGTTGAGTTTCGCCATCACCGGCAAGGACCCTGAAAGCGGGAGGCTGCTGGGGGAGTTGCGCCCCGTTGGCCCGCCGCCGGCCTGCCTGCGGGACTTGACCCTCGTCGACCCCGAGTTCGATCCGCGCTGGTTTGGCTGGGAGTCCTCCGAGGCCTGAAGCCTCGCGCTCAGCGCGCGGGAGTGGGCGCCATTTCCGTGATCGCCGGATTGGATTGCGACCGATCCCCATCCAGCCACCATCCCAGGGCCAGAAAGCCCAGCAGCAAGGTCACGACCAGCCAGAACCAAACCCGCCACCGCGCCTTGGGTTGGACCTCGCGCCGCCGGGTGGCCTGGTCCGGAGGCGGGGCTTGGAGTCCGGCTTCATCCACCCGCACCAGCACCACGGATATGTTGTCCGGTCCACCGGCCTGGTTGGCCGCCTCCACCAGCCGGGCGGCGGTTTGATCCAGGGTCAGCCCCCCAGCCAGATGCCCTTTGATCTCGTCATCCGCCACCACCCCGTGCAGCCCATCAGAGCACAGCAAGAGCAGGTCGCCCTGCTCGAGATCCAGATGGATGCAATCCACCACGACCTGGTCGCGCGGCCCCAGGGCCCGGCTCAGGGCGTGGCGCATGGGGTGGGTGGCCGCTTGGTCCGGCTCCAGGAGACCCAGGGCCACCTGGTCCGCCACCCAGGAGTGATCGCGGCTGAGCTGCCGCATTACACTGTCGCGCCAAAGGTAGCAACGGCTGTCCCCCACCCAGGCCAGACCGGCTCCGCCGTCGCCCAGCCAGGCCGCCACCAGGGTGGTGCCCATTCCGACCAACTCCGGATTCGACCGAGCCCGTTCATGCACACCGACGTTGACGCGGGAGAGGGCCTGGGTCAGCCGAACGCAATCCGGAGCACCTCCGGCTTGGCTCAGCTCCCTGCCCGCGATTTCGATGGCCAGGCGGCTGGCCTCCCGTCCCCCGGCCGCGCCGCCCATGCCGTCGGCCAACAGGAACAGCCACGGCCCAGCGCCATCGACCGCCCCAGGAAGGGCGATGGCGTCCTGCTGCTGTTCACGCACCCGTCCCTGGTCGCAAAGCCCGGCCCAGGACAGACGCATGACGGGCTCCTACTGTCCGGCGGTGGAGCGCAACCCGGCGCAGGCCAGGTTGAAGGCCCGGCGGTTGACGAGCCAAAAGGGAAGATTGCTCAACTGCCCCGCCCCCGCCAGCCACAGGGTCAGGACCCTGCGTCCATCACTCCAGAACAAGGCCTGGCACTCCGCTTCGCGTCCCGCGCGACTGGCCCGGCCTTGATAAAGACAGGCCTTGCCGGGCAAATGGGGCAGGTTGATCGCCATGCCAGACCAGGACCAAGCCAGATCCAGCCCCTCGTCCGCCAGACGCTGTTGAAGACGGCCCAACCAGGTGGAGGGCGACGCGGCGGCCAAGGTGGGGTCTTCCACCAGCTCCACCACCATGCGGCCTCCCAGCACTCCCTGTCTGGCCAGAGCGAAGACCAACTCCTGGCCCTTCGATCCCCCGGGCGATTCTGAAAATTTTCGCGCGCCCGGAGCGCGCAGACAAATTCCGCCGGCCAGGCACTCCTCGTTCCACTCGCCCACCACAGTCTCGGGCTTGATCTCCTCGGGCCGCAGGAGCAGGGTGCTGGCGGCAAAGGCTGGGGCCAAGTCCGCGAACTCCGTCGGCGACGCCAGGCAACGCACCACCAACAGGTCGCGTCCCTGGCGCAGCACGGAAGCCCGCAGCAGACGCTGCGGTCCCTCCTGGACCCTGCCCGGGACCAAGCCCAGGACCTCGAACACCTGGCCCGCCGCACCGTTGGCCGGGCGGGCGCGCAGCACCGTCACTCCCCCCCGCACCAGCAGGGCCAACAGCCAGTCGGAGGCCTCCACCTCTTCCTCCAGGCGGTGGCGCAAAACCTCGACCTTGACCAGGGCGTCTTCGCCGGGGCGCACGAAGCCGGCCAGGCGTCTGGTGTCTGGCTCGAGCTCCGCCGAAGGCAAGCGCCACCAGGTTCCTGCCGGCAGGACCAAATCCACCGGCTGTGGATCCGTGGCGTCCCCGCCCACCTGGATCGTGGTCAGCCGGGCGGCGAGTTGTTTCCAGTCCAGGCTTTCGCCGTCCGGGAAAAACGGGCTCCAGTCCTCGGCCGCGACCAGCGGCGGTGACGCCAAGGTCAACGCCAAGGCCAGCCAAAGCAGCCTCACCACTCGCCCTTGCCGGCAGGCTCTCGTCCTCATTGCCCGCCTCCCTTCGCGGATGGCGTGGTCAATTGCTCCAGACCCGGGGTTCCGGGCTCCACCCGCTCCACCGCCCAGATCCAGGTCGGACCGGCTTCCAACGTGGAAAAACCCAATGGCCCGGGTCTGAGTGAAGGCGCATCTTCCGGGGTCATGCTTTTCAGCCCCGTGGGCCACGCCAAAGGCGGTTTCATGGCCCGAACCGGCCCCGAAGGCGGAGTTCCCCCGCAAGGAACCAGCATTGGGGTTGGGTCTGCTGGCGTCGGCGCATGAGCGAGACTGGTCATTTGCGCCGCCAACCTTCCCAGGCCGGCCTCTGGTCCCAGGCCCAGGTCCCCACCCACCAGCGGCGTCAGCTCCGGACTGGTGGTGGGAGGCGGCGTCAGCAGCTGGTTCAATGCCCACGGCTCGCCCCGATCCAGGGCCTGGAGCTGCTGCATCAGAGGGGCCAGCGCCGGAGCGAGCGGCGCCCTCCCCGCACCGGGGGTGGCATGTCCGGGCTTGGCAGCGAAACCTGGAGCCCCAGGCGCACCGGGTCGGCCGGCGGCGCTGGGAGAGCCCGGGGCGCCGGGTGTTCCAGGAGCCGCCACCTGCCCCGGGGTTCCGGGTTTGCCCGGCGCGCCTGGCTTGCCTGGTGCGGTGGTCTGTCCCGCGGAGCCGGGTTGACCGGGGGCTCCGGTCTGACCCGGCGCGCTGGTTTCGCCGGGAGCGCTGGTTTCACCGGGGGCCGAGGTTTGCCCCGGCGCGCTGGTTTCACCGGGGGCCGAGGTTTGCTCCGGCATGGTCAAGGCCGGCGGCATCACCGGCTTGGCATGCCCCGGAGCGCCAGCCGCCCAGGCCAGGCCCGGGGCCACCAGGCCGACCAGACAGGCCACCATCGAGGCCTCGAGCAACCGCCTTTTCATTTGGGTCCCGCCGGAGCCAGATCCAGGTTTTCCAACCCCTCGCCGCTGTCTTCGGCCGCCGCCGGTGGTGCGGCCGACGGAGATTTGCGACCCGGGCTGGGGGGTTGGCTGGCGGCCTGGCCCAAGCGCGGCATCCAGGCGGGCATGGGGTCCAACCGCCAGGCCAGGGAGCGGGGGACGCGCACCTCGTCTCCCGGGCTCAGGGCCGAACGCCCCAGGTGATTGTAGTCCTTCAATGCCTTCCAGTTGCTGGCCCGGCCGGTGTACCACAGGGCAACCAGATCCAGGCTTTCTCCACCGCGCTTGACCGTGTGCAGCAGGTCCGCCGGGGGCCAGACCCGCAATCCCTCGACCAATTCGACCGCTAGTGAACGGTTGTCCTTCTGCCGGGCCTCATCACCTTCGACCGCCACCACCAGGAGCCCGGAAGGCAGGTCCAGGACACGCGCCCGCAGCACTTTCCCCCCCGCTTGATACTCGCCATCCCAGCAGGCCCGGCCCTGCCAGGCGATTTCCCGCCCCTCGCGAAGCTCCCAACCGCGCGTCTGGGCCAGGTGCAGCCCCCACGCTGACGGGCCTTCTCCAGTCGAGCGGGGCATGAGCCAGAGATGGCCCATCATCCCCAGGCCGGTATGCTCCCAACCGACCAGGCTCGCCTGGTCAGCGGAGGCGGCCTGGCAACGCCAACCGGATGGGGCCAGCCAGGCCAGGCCCAGGTCCTGGTTGTGATAGGTGTTGCCGCTCACCTTCCCCGCGAGGGCCGACTCCCGGGCCACTTCCGTCCCCACCCCGGTGGTGGCGCAACCGGCCAGCGCCAGGACCAGCGCCAGGCAGAAGGTAATCCGAATCAGATTGCGATCGCCCATGTTCACCTCCGCTTCCCGGCGGGACTAGCGCCGATCACCTCCGGTCGGCCGACGTTCGAGCTTTTGCATGTAGGACAGGGCCAGCTTGTGGTTGGGGTTCAGGGTCAAGGCCGCGCGCAGGTGCTCCCTGGCCTTGTCCGGCTGGCCCAGGCGGGCGTGGGCCACCGCCAGGTTGACCTGGGCGTCGGCGGCGTGGGGAGAGCCCAGATCCACCACCCGCTCGAAATCGGTCACGGCCTGGGCGAGCCGTCCCTCCTCCAGATGAATGTAGCCACGATTGAAAAGGGCGCCATCCAGTCTTGGATCCAGTTCCAAGGCCCGTTGGTAGTCCGCCAGCGCCTTGGCGTTTTCCTTGAGATGGGTGTGCACCCGCCCGCTCTGGAAGGGTGGCTCGGACCAGTCAGGCGCCAGGCTGGCGGCCTCGGCCAGGTCTTGAAGCGCCATTTCCGGTGCTTGCGCGGTGCGATTCGCGGCCCGGCCCACCAGGGCCGCCGCCTGCTGACGGTGGATGGTGGCCAGCGCCCCGGGATGGTCCGGGGCCAAGCCCGCAAAGCTCTCCAGGGCGCTGTCGTACTGTTTCTCTCGCAAGGCCTGCAGGGCTTGAGTCCAGCGATGATCCGCGGCCAGGCGGTCCAGAGGCGTCGGCTGGGCGGCGGTTCGAGCCGGCTCCGCTTCCGCCGCGGGGACGGAGGGCCTGGCCTGGGGCTCGGGTTCCGAACTCACCCGATGGGAGAGCGGCGCGCGGGGCCATAGCCATAGAGCCACGGCCAGGCTCGCGATCACAAGCGCCATCCCGATCGCCAGCCAGACATGCCAATTGCTGGCCTTGACGGGGCTGGGCAAGACCCGCGTGGCCTCCATGGCGGGCTGGCGCGCGGCGACCCAGGCCTGACCGCCGTCGTCGCGGCCCTCGGCCGCGGCCCGGGCCGCTTCCAGCTCTTCCTCGATGGCCTGGGTCTCGCTGCCGATCTCCTCGCCGAACAATTCGTAAAGGTGATTGCGCAGGGAATAGGTGCTGGGGTAGCTGCCCAGGGAGTGCAGATATCCCTCCAGGTCCTCGGCCAGGTCCTGGGCGTCGGCGAAGCGGCGGTCCGGATCCGGCTCCAGGCAGCGAAGACAGATGACGTCCAGTTCCGGCGGCACTTCCGGCCGGTGGACCGATGGCGCGACGATCTGGGGGTTGAGAACCTGATTGAGCACCGCCGCGTCGTTGTCGCCAACAAAGAGACGCCGGTCGGCCAGGGCCTCCCAGAAGACGATGCCCAGGGAATAGATGTCGGCCCGGCGGTCCACCGACTCTCCCCGGGCCTGCTCCGGGGACATGTAGCCGAACTTGCCCTTCAGGGTGCCTGGCCGGGTGGTGGTGGAATGGCTCAGGGCCTTGGCGATGCCGAAATCCACCAGCTTGGTCTCCCCCTCGTAGGAGATCAGGAGATTCTGGGGACTGACATCGCGGTGGACCAGTTCCAGGGGTCGGTTGTGCTCGTCGCGGCGGGCGTGGGCATAGGCCAGGCCGGCGGCTCCAGCCAGGATGATGCGGGTGGTCAATTCCGACGGCAATGGCAATCCGCGTTCTTGACCCTTGCGCAGGATTTCGGCTAGGCTTTTACCGAACACATACTCCATGGCGATGAAGTAGGTGCCCCGATGGCCTTCCGGCAGACTCTCGTCATCCTCCATCCGTCCCAGGTCATAGACCTGGACGATGTTCTGGTGGTTGAGAAGACTGGCCAGCCGCGCCTCGTTGAGAAACATGGTGCGGAATTCGGCGTCCGCGGCCAGGTGGGGAAGCAAGCGCTTGATGGCCACCAGCTTTTCGAAACCGGCCGGACCGATCTTGCGGGCGCGGTAAAGCTCCGCCATGCCCCCCAAGGCCACCCGTCTGGTGAGGAAATATTCCCCGAACCTGCTGACGCGCACAACGCCCATGATCACCGCACGGAAAAGACGGTTGGGATGACGCGGGCCTCATCAAGGAGATGGCATACTAACTCCGCAGAGTATAAGGTGATTGGCGGAGCCAAGTCAAACAGCGCTTCTTCGCGGGCGCGGTTTTTCAGGGCCTTTTTCGCCTGCCACTCCGGGCAGACCACGGTCGAATACATGCTCCTGGTGGCGGTTTTGATCGTGGCCATGGCCGCCAGCCTGGAGGTGCTTTTCGGGGCTCTGAGCTCCCTGTTCCGCGACCTGGGCGGAGTCATCGGCCAACCCTATCCCTGATCCCCCGATCCTTTCAGGTCCATCCGGCAAATGCCCGCATGCGAATCCGTCCAAGGGGCTGGCAGGGTGAACCTCGTTCTTGCAACCCCACCTTGCGGCTCGCTTCACGCGGGGCTGACCGTCCGGGTCCATCCGGCTTTGATCCAATCACCCCGCTGGGCGAAAGAAAAATGCCTGGCCAGCCCTGTGATCAGGACCGCCCCCCAGTTGGGTCGCGAGTCCGCCGCCCCAGCCCACCCGGTGGGGGCATTTTCCTATCGTTCACGGCGCGTTCACCAAATCAGGGGCAGGCGCCAGGCCTCGCCAGTCAAGGCCATGGGCCTTGGCCCGCGTCCGCCAGGGTTCCAGTCTTGACCACCATGGCCAAGCCCACCAGCCAACTCCACATGGCCATTGGCCGCATGAGCCCGTTTTGCCTCCTAATTCCCAATCTGTCCCGGCCAGTGGAATCCCACCTCTTGACAAAAGCCCCCAGGAAGGGGTATTTAGTTATTATCTGAACTTGATGTTCACTTTTCGAACTAGGTTAGGCGCGTGGCCAGCAGCCTCAAGGGAAACAAGACCATCGCCAAGACCATCAAGGTCTTGGATTGCTTCAGCTTCGAGCGTCAGCGCCTGAGCCTGGGCGAACTGGTCCAGTGCACCGGCCTGCCCCGGGCCACCCTCTACCGCACCGTCAACCCGCTGCTGGAATCCGGTTACCTCCACCTGGACCCGGTGGACAACTGCTACAGCCTGGGTCTCAAGATCTTCCAACTGGGCCACGTGGCCCAGGCCGGCTTCGACCTCTCCGGCCTGCTGACCCGCCATCTGGACCACTTGGCCGCCCAGTTGCCCTACACCCTCATCGTGGGACTGTTGCGCGAGGACAAGCTGGTCTACATCGACAAGCGCGAGAACTCCGACGGCCTCAAGGTGGGGTCCCAGGTGGGCCTGGTGCGCCCGCCCTGGTACGGCCTCTTGGGCAAGCTGCTCTTGGCCTTTCTTCCCCGGGCCGAGGGCCGCCACCTGCTGAGCGCCTACCCGCCCGAGTTCTGGGAGGGCCGGGTGGGGGTCGCCCAGGAGGAGATGCTGGCCAGCCTGGAGCGGGTGCGGACCCAGGGCCATGCCATCGCGGTGGACGAGACCGCCCCCGGCATCTCCGGCGTGGCCTTCCCCATCTTCGACCAACGCCCCGACCGGGCCGCCGCCGGCCTGCTGGTGCTGGTGCCCACGGTGCAGTTCACCCCGGAGGTGAAGCAACGCTGCCTGGCCCTGGCCCGGGAGTGCAGCCAGGAGATTTCCCGCCGCCTGGGCGCCCGCGCCTCCCGGCCCGCCTCCCCCGGTGCGGCGGCCGTCAATCCCTAACCAACGTCAACGGCAAGGAGCATCCAGCGTGCATTTCATCGTCAAGCCATCCCATCTCAACGGAACCGCCCGGATTCCCGGCAACAAGTCCGCCAGCGCCCGGGCCATCGTGCTGGGCGGCCTGGCCGAGGGCGTCTCGCGCATCACCAACCCCCTGCCCGGGGTGGACAGCTTCTCGATCGTGGGCATGATGCGGGCCTTGGGGGCCAGGATCGACACCTCCAACCCCGAGCAGTGGGTCTTCGAAGGCGTGGGCAACCGGCCTCAGGCGCCGGCCTGCGTGCTGGACGCCGGCAACTCCGGCACCGGCTACTACCTGCTGGCGGCCATCGCCGCCCTGATCGACGGCTGTTCGGTGATCAGCGGCGACTACCAGATCTGCCGTCGCCCGGCCCAGCCCCTGATCGACGCCCTCAACGACCTGGGGGCCGCGGTCTTCTCCACCCGCGACGCCGGGATCGCGCCTTTGGTCATCAAGGGACCCATGAAGGGCGGACGCACCAAGCTGCCGGGGGTGAACTCCCAGTGGCTCAGCCCCCTGCTCATCGCCGGGGCCCTGACCCCGGAAGGGGTGACGGTGCTGGAGGACGACCTGATGGAGCGACCCTACGTCAACATGACCATGGGCTGGATGCAGCGCTTCGGGGCCACCTGCCGCCACCGCGACTACGAGGAGTTCACCATCCCCGGCGGCCAGAAGTACACCGCCTGCGAGGCGGTGGTGCCGGCGGATTGGGGCAGCTCGGGCTATCCCATGGTGGCGGCGGCCATCACCGACTCCAAGGTCACCTTCGTGGGCATGGACCCCGACGACTTCGCCGGCGAGAAGGCCTATCCCCACATAATCAAGGCCATGGGCGGCAACGTCACCTTCGCCGACGGCGGCCGCACCGTGACCGTGGAGGGCGGCAACCAGCTCCAGGGCATCGAGATCGACTGCTCCGGCACGCCGGACGCGGTTCCGGCCCTGGCCGCCCTGGGCTGCAAGGCCAAGGGCAAGACTGTGCTCAGGAACATCGCCGCCAGCCGGCTCAAGGAGACCGACCGCACCCGTTCGATCATGGAGGAGCTGACCAAGATGGGCGGGCGCTTCGAGGAGACCCCGGACAGCCTGACCATCCATCACGCCAACCTCAAGGGCGCGCGCATCGATGGCCGCCACGACCACCGCATCGTCATGGCCAGCGCGGTGGCGGCCCTGATAGCCGAGGGCGAGACCGTGATTGGCGACGCGGAGTACGTGGCGGTCTCCTTCCCCAACTTCCACCAGCTCTTCACGAGCTTGGGGGCGGACATCCAGCAGGTGGAGCAGGCGTAAAACCGGCGGCCCGCGCCCAGATCACCGTCCACCGGCGACCGGTCCGGGGGCGGTGAAAACCAACATCAGGCCAGGAGGAATGGTCATGCGTAAATCTCTCGCGATGGTGGCCGCGGTCCTGCTGACGGCCGCCCTGGGCGTCGGCGCGGCCGGCGCGGCCGACACCAAGCGCTTTTCGATCGGCACCGCCGGCACCGCCGGCGCGCTCTATCCCATGGGCGTGGCCATGGGCCAGGTGATCACTAAGTACGCGCCCGGCTTCGCCGCCACCGGCGAGGCCACCGCCGCCTCGGTGGAGAACCTGCGCAACCTGAGCACCGGCAAGATGTGGATGGGCATCTCCCAATCGGAGATCGCGGCCATGGCCTACAACGGCGAGGGCGACTTCGCCAAGCGCAAGATGGACAACATCCGGGCCATGTTCTCCACCATCTACTCCTACGTGCAGGTCTTCGTGGCCGCCGACAGCCCGGTCAAGTCCATCGCCGATTTCAGGGGCAAGACCGTGGGCGTGGGACCAGCCGGCAGCGGCGGCGAGATGGCGGCCCGCATGATCCTGGGCTTCCACGGACTGACCTACAAGGACCTCAAGCCCCAGTTCATCCCCGAGACCGAGGCGGTCCAGGCCCTGAAGGACGGACGCATCGACGGCTTCATCTGCACCCATCCCATCAAGTCGGCGGCCCTGCTGGACCTGACCAACTCCATGACCGTCAAGATGATCCCCCTGAACGACCCCGCCTTCTACCAGCGCTTCCCCTTCTACACCATGCACACCATCCCGGCCGGCACCTACAAGGGCGTGGAGGTCGAGGTCCAGGTGCCCATCAGCCGCATTATCATGTACACCACCACCAAGGCCGACTTCACCAGCGAGGATGTGTACAACATCATGAAGGCCATCTGGGACCACCAGGACGAGTGGAACGGCGTGCACGCGGCGGTCAAGAAGCAGGTCCAGCTGGAGACCGCCCTCAACGAGATCGGCACCCCGCTGCACCCCGGGGCCATCAGGTTCTTCGAGGAGAAAGGCATGAAGGTCGATCCCAAGCTGTATCCGCCCGAGTACAAGAAGTAGCCCCCCACCGTCCCGGTCCCTGAACCCGCCTCGGCGGGGGATGGGGCCGGGACGGTTCCCAGGCCCGCCTGTCACGGCCCAGAACCACCCGGCGGCACAGGAGCCCACAACCCATGTCAGACCGTCCCAGCACCGCGAGCCCCGCCAAGATCAATCGCGTCCTGACCGCCCTGATCTTGCTGGTCTCGGCCCCGCTCACCCTGTTCCATCTCTACCTGGGGGTGGGCACCGACCTCAATGTCCTCCAGCAGCGCATCGTGCACGTCTTCGCGATCATGCTGGTCTGGTATCTCTATAAATGCCGCGACCGCCTGACCCAGGGCGCATGGCTCGGCGGCGGAGCCTATGTCCTGATCCTGGCCCTGGTGGCGGTGGTGGGCGGCTACTACCTGATCACCTCCGATCCCCAATCCATTCTGGATAGGGGGATCATGGGCATCAGCGAGGTCGACGCTCTCGCCGGCCTGGCGCTCATCGCCCTGGTGCTGCTGACCAGCCAGCAGGCGGTGGGCCTGCCGCTCACCATCATCGCCGGGGCCTTCCTGGCCTACGCCCTGCTGGGCCCCTACATGCCCGAGGTGGTGGCCCACAAGGGCTATGACCTGGAGTACATCACCAGCTACTTGGCCTGGACCTTGGAGGGCCTGTTCGGCACCCCCATTGGGGCCTCGGTCTCCTTCGTCAGCCTCTACATCATCTTCGGCGAGCTGTTGGACCAGTTCGGGGCGGGCAAGTTCTTCATCGACATCGCCTACGCCCTGACCGGCCGCATGCGCGGTGGTCCGGCCGAGGCGGCGGTGCTCTCTTCGGCCATGATGGGCTCCATCAACGGCAGCGCGGTGGCCAACGTGGTCACCACCGGCACCTTCACCATCCCCCTGATGAAGCGGGTGGGCTACCAGCCCCACTACGCCGGGGCGGTGGAGGCGGTGGCCTCCACCGGCGGCCAGATTCTGCCCCCGGTGATGGGCGCGGCGGCCTTCGTCATGGCCGACATGACCGGCACCCCCTACGCCAACATCGTGCTGGCCGGGCTGTTGCCGGGCATCCTCTACTACCTCGGCCTGGGCCTGGCGGTTTATCTCCAGGCCGGCAGCCAGGGCCTCAAGGGCGAAAAACGCGCCGACCTGCCCCGCTTCAAGGAAGTCCTCAAGGCCGGCTACTATCACCTGGTGCCAATCGGGGTTTTAATCTATCTTCTGCTGATCGTGGAGCTGTCGGCCAACTACGCCGCCATCTTCGCCATCGCGGTGCTTTTAATGGTGGGCGTCGTCAAGACCCTGCTCATCGAGCGCCGCTTCCCCCTGCGCGAGATCAAGGACGCCTTCGTCAAGGCCGCGGCCACCACCGCGCCGGTGGCGGCGGCCTGCGCCTCGGCCGGCCTGGTCATCGGCATCGTCAGCATGACCGGCATCGGAGTCAAGTTCACCCAGATCGTCTTCGACCTCTCGGGCAACAACCTGTTCCTGATGCTCCTGATGGTCATGGCGGCCTGCATCGTGCTGGGCATGGGCCTGCCCTCCACCGCCGCCTATGTCATCGCGGCCACGGTGGGAGCCCCGGCCCTGGTCTCCGCGGGGGTGCAGCCCCTGGCGGCCAACATGTTCGTCTTCTACTTCGCCATCATCTCCTTCATCACCCCGCCGGTGGCCATCGCGGCCTACGCCGGGGCGGGCATCGCCAAGTCCAATCCCACCCGCACCGGATTCACCGCCTTCCGGCTGGGCTTCTCGGGCTTCGTGATCCCCTTCATCTACGTATACCACCCGGCCCTGCTCATCGTGGACACCCCGGCGCTGCCCACCCTGGCCATTTTGGGCCTGTCCCTGTTGGCGGTGACCCTGATGTCCACCGCGCTGGAGGGCTGGGCCGGACGCCGCCTGAACCCGGCGCTGCGTCTGGCCATGCTGGGCGCGGCCGCCCTGGCCATCATGCCCCAGACCATCCCGAGCCTGCTGGGGGCGGCGGGCGCCCTGGCCATCATGGCCTTGGTCCTCTGGCGGTGGCGCCAGGCCGACGCGGAATAACCCCCCCTCCCCTCATCCCTCCCGCCCGCAAAAGACGGGGCGGCCGGAGCCAGACTCCGGCCGCCCCGCCGCCCCTCTTCTTCCGCCGGACCGGGGCCACCGGCGCGGCCCCGGGTCCGGTCCTATCTTCCGCCTCGGGGCCGGGCGCGGCCCTTCCACCAGAACCAGGCCCCGCCCAGCCAGAACAGGAACGACAATCCCCAGATGGCCCGGACCCAGAGGGGCTGGCCCGTCAGGTCCGGCTGGTTGGCGGAGGTCGGCGTGGGCGGCGCGGCCTGGCCTTCGGCCCCCCACTCCAGGCTGGCCTCGACCCGATGGCCCTGGCCATCATCCAACACCACCCGGTAGGTCCCCACCGCTGACGGCAACCAGGCGAAGTGGCCTCGTTCGTCGGCGTTGCCCACCTGGAAGGTCTGGCCCTGGGGATCCAGCACCCTCACCTTGGCGTAGCTCATGGTCTCCCCGTCGCTGTACTCGGCCCGCACCCAGGCCGCTGGACCGCGCCCGGTCTGGGCCGAGACCCCATGGGCCGCAGCCGGGATGGACCAAGCCAGGAGCGCCGCCCCAGCCAAGGCCAGGGCCATCAGCCCCCAGGAGGGGCCCCGCCCCGGCCGGGGACCGGGGCGGGACGAGGGGAGGAGGAGTGACCTGATACTCATTTCAGGTCAAAGGTCAACGCGGCGGAGTGGTAGAACTTGTCGCACTCGGCCGGGTTGTTGAAGGGCGTCTCGTGCTTGGCCAGCACCAACCACTGTCCGGGGTGCCAGGCCTTGACCTTGGCCTGGCCCTGCTTGTCGGTCTTGGCCGCGAAGGCGAAGACATTGCTCTCCGGGCTGAAGCCGGCGAAGGTGGCGAAGATCTGGCAGCCACCCAGGGGCTTGCCTTCGAACAGCACCCGGATCGGCAGCTCGGCCCCGGCCTTCAAGCTGGCCGGATTGGCCAGGGGCACGATCTCCAGGTTCTGCCCCACCGGCTGGGAGACGTCTCCCACGGCCTTGCCCAGATTGACAATGGCCTTGGCGTACTTCACCGAGCGGATGCACTGGGTCGCCCCCGGCACCTGGTTCTTGGGCTTGTCCTGGCTGCCCTCCGGGCTCTTGGTGTACCACTGGGCCTGGCGGCCGCTGATCGCCAGGTAGCTGCCCTCGGCCAGGGGAGCAACGCTCACGAAGTCCAGCTTGTCGCCGGCCTTGCACTCCACCCGGCCCTGGGGACCCACCAGATAGGCCGGCATGAGCTTATCGGCCTCGGTGCCCTCGCTGTCGGGGAAGGCGTGGCCATAGCCCACCAGGATGTGGGCCGGCTGGTTGATTTGGGGTTTGTTCACCGTGATCCACATGTCGTGGGCCTGGGACGGGACCGCCAGCAGGGTGACGGCCAGGGTCGCGAAAACGGTGGCGATGATCTTGCGCATGAAATCTCCTCCTTGGGTTACCAGTCGATGGTCAGGGTGAGATAGGCCGACAGGGGGTCGCCGGGGGCGTAGGTCTTCTCGTCGTTGGCGTATCCCAGGTATTCCGAGTACTTGGTGTCGAACAGGTTGATGATGTCCAGGGCCAGTCGGTAGCGCTTGTCGAAACGATAGGAGATTTGGGCGTCCACGGTCTGGAAGCCGTCGGCCTTGATGGTGTTGGCCGCGTCCACGTTCCAGTCGCTGACCCAGCGGTAGCGCAGCCTGCCGCCCAGGCCCAGCCCGGGCTCGTAGGACAGCTCGGCGTTGAAGACGTTCTCCGGCACGTTGGTCAGGTGGTTGTCCTCGCGCTGGGCGGTGCCGTCGAAATAGTCGGTGTAGCGGGCGTCGATGTAGGCGTAGTCAAGGTGCAGGCGGACGTGTTTCCAGGGGTAGAAGTTAACCTCGGTCTCGATGCCCTGGCGGCGGGTGGTGCCGGCGTTCTCCAGGGTGGTGGGGTCGTCCGCCTTGGCCTGGAAGTCGTCGGTGGTGTCCAGCCGCCAGGCGGTCACCCCGAAGTCGGCCCACCTGACCGGCCGGCCCCGCAGACCGCCTTCGTACTGGGTGCGGATGGCCGGGTCCAGGTAGGAGCGCTTCCAGAGGTCGCGGTCCCGGGGCAGGGCGAAGCCCTTGCCATAGCCGGCGAACAGCTCGTAGTACTCGAGCAGGGTGTAGACCAGGGCCGCCTTGGGGCTGAAGATTTCCGGCCCGCTGCGGTCATAGTCGCCCGAGGGGATGCGCTCGTTGAGCTCGCCGGAGAACATGTCGTAGCGGCCGCCCACCACCAGCCGCAGGGGTTTGAGGATCTGGTAGTTGAGTTCGCCGTAGAGAGCGGTGGTGTAGAGGGTGATGTCGAAGTCCTGATACTTGCTGCCCCGGTTGCGGCCATTGCCCACCGTGAGGTTCCAGCGCTCGCGGTTCTCCTTCTCGTCCATGAAGTCCAGGCCCAGCACCAAGCGGGTGTCGCGCTCCCATAGCTTGCCGAGGTAGTTGTAGGACACGCCGGCGCCCACCACCTCGCGCTGGAAGAAGCGCTCGTCGCCGTAGTTGCTGCCCGCCCTCTGGCTGGGGCTGATCCAGTTCTGGTACCAGCGGGTGAAGTCCTGCTGGTGGGCCCAGGCGTAGACCATGAGCTTGGAGTTGTCGGTCAGTTTGTAGCGGGCGTCCACCCGCCCCTCGCCGCGCTTTTTCTCGCCGCCGTTGACGTCGCTGACCGAGCGGCTGGGGTTGGAATCGTAGACCGACTGGGGGATGTAGCCCGGGGAATCCCAGGTGGAGTTGAAGGCTCGCACGCTCAAGGTGGCGTCCAGGCGGTCGTTGAGGGCGTAGGTCCAGCGGCCGGCCACGTTCTGCTTGTTCCAGGTGGAATTGTCCTGGTAGCCGTCGGTGTGGTAGACCTCGCCGGCGTAGACGTGATCCAGCTTGCCGTCCTTGCGGGCGATGACCGCCACCGCGTCCTGGGTGTTGAAGCTGCCGTATTGCATCTTCAAGCGGGTGAAGTCGCCGGACTTGATGGTGTAAAAGGCCACCGAGCCGGCGCTGGCGTAGTTGCCGTAGAGCGCCGAGGCCGGCCCCTTGACCACCTCCACCCGCTCGATCTCCTCGGGAATGATGTAGTTGGTGTCGGCGTAGCCGTCGGTCTCGTTGAGCGGGATGCCGTCCAGGAAAATGGCGGCGTCCGGTCCGTGGGAGCAGCTGGTGAAGCCGCGCATCTGGAAGGCGGAGGCGGTGCCGCCCTGGCGGTACTGGTTGATGGTGATGCCCGGACTGAGCTTAAGCATGTCCAGGGGCGTCACGTAAATCCGGTCCACGATCTCGGCGTTGTCCAGCACCGTGGCGCTGGTGGCGGCCAGACCCTCGCGCAGGGTGTCGCCGCGCACCACCACATCATCGAGCTTCAGGGGCTTTTTGATCGTCTCTTCCGCGGCGGTGGTGGTGGTCTTGTCCCCCGGCGGCGCCTCCGCCGCCGATGCTCCCGAAACCATGGCGAACGCCAGCGCCATGGCCAAGAGATTAAATGTTTTCCAGCCTCTCATGCTTCTCCCTCCTCGTTTCGCGTTGTTGGACTCTCGGCTGCGTTGACGGCGGGTGGAGTGAGGTGCACAATGGAAGCGCACCCGGGGCCTCGGCCCTTGGCCACGGGGGAGAGTGGCCGTGCGCGCCGGCCAAAGCATGAACGGCCGCTCTCCCTTCTCCACTTTTCGCCGGGACTACTCCTGCTGCCCTCCCTTGCCGGCCCAGACCGGCGTTAAACCATCCTCAACTGAGTTCGAAGGCCACGGTCAGCTCCAGACGCAGGCCATGGCCGCCGGGCTTGATCATGCCAGTCGGCGGGGCGGGGAAGGGCGACGCCCGCTTGACCGCCTCCAGGGCGGCCTGGTCCAGCTCCGGGCTGCCCGAGCCGCGCGTGACCCGGCATTCGCTCAACTCACCCTTGGGGCCGATGGCGAAGCTCAGGGCCACCCGGCCCTCGATCTGGCGGCGGCGGGCCTGGCTGGGATAGCGTTTTTCGCGCTCGATGCGCCAGCGCACGGTTTCGTAGTAGGCCTCCTGATCGGCCCGGCCCACCGGGGGGCTGGGCGCGGCCAGACCCACCCCACCCAGACCGGCCACCGCCGCCGGGGCGGCCTCGGCCATGACGTCGCGGGCGTCGGCCGGCAGGGGCGTGACTTCCTGGGGCTGGGGCATCGGCAGGGGATTGCGCCGCACCTCCAGGGGATTGGCCGCCTGGGGCTCGTTGGTCTGGGGCGGGCGCAGGCGAGGACGGGGCAGAGAGCGGGCCGGCGGGGCCGGGTCCATCAGCCCCACCCGGATCACCGAGTAGGCCCGCACGTCCAGCAGGCCGCTGACGTGCAGGATCAGCCCCAGGTGCACCAGGAGCGAAACCCCCAGGAAAACCCGCAGGGGCCAGTTGGGACGCTTGGCGAGGGCCATCGCCATGGCTAGAAGTCCTTCTCCGTGGCCAGGTAGAGCGACCCCGCCCCGGCGGCCTTGGCCATGTCCATCACCTTCACCGCCTGGTTCAGCACCACCCGGCGGTCGGCCTTGATGAAGACCTGGGCGTCCTTGCGTCCGGCGATGCGCTGGCGGATGCGCTCCAGGAGCGCGTCCAGGGGCACCTCCTCCTGGCCCAGCAGCACCCGGCCGTCCTGGGCCACGTAGATGGTGATCTGCTGCTCCAACTGGGCAGCGGCCGAACGCGCCTGGGGCAGCTTGAGGTCGATGGCCTCGTCCACCATGAAGTTGGTGGTGAGCAGGAAATAGATCAGCAGCAGGAAAACGATGTCGATCAGCGAGGTCAGCGGCAGCGCCACCCCGGCCCGCTGTCTGGGCTTGGCGTGTCTGAGCATCGCTACCCCCTAGCGGCTGCCGTTGAGCGACTTGATGAAGGACACGCTGCGGGTCTCCAACTGATCGTGGAACTGGTCCACCCGGCCGGCCAGGTAGGAGTGCACCGCCATGGTGGGCAGGGCCACGATCAGGCCGAAGGCGGTGGTGAGCATGGCCTCCCAGATGCCGCCGGCCAGCACCGCCGCGTTGACCTTGCCCCCGGTCTCCTGGATGACCATGAAGGCCTTGATCATGCCGGTGACGGTGCCCAACAGGCCCAGGAGCGGGGCGATGTTGCCGATGGCCGCCAACAGGGGCAGGTAGCGCTCCATCTCGCGCACCTCGGTCTGCTGGGCGTCGATCAGCACCGTCTCCATGGTCTCCCGGTCGCTGGGCTTGATCTGGGACGCGGCCGCCAGCACCCGCCCCAGGGGGCCGGGGTCCTCCTCGGCCTGGGCCTGGGCCCCGCTCAGGTCGCCCTGGGCCAGGGAGCGCCCCACCCGCTCGGCCAACTCCTCGCCGGCCAGGCGCACCCGGGAGTAGCGCCAGATGCGCTCGGCCGCCAGGGCCAGCATCACCACCGAGCAGAAGAGGATCGGCCACATGACGAAGCCGCCCTTGGTGAAGAATCCCAACACGTCCATGTCGCTCACCTCCCCGCCGCAGCGGTTCGCTCGAAGTCGTTCAAATCCGGATGCCCGTCGTGGTCCAGGTCGCGACTGCGGCGCACCAGGGCCTCGGTCTGGTCATATTCTTCCCAGATGTCCGGGCGGCCGTCGCCGTCGCTGTCCTCCTCCACCCGGCGCACCAAGCCGTTCTCGTAGAAATACCAAACGTCCACCCCCCGGCCCTGGCGGTCCTCCTCGGCCCGCAGGGCCTGGCCACCCGGCCCATAGTGGAAGACGAAGTTGAGCCGGCCCTTGCCGTCGCGCTCCTCCTCGCTCTTGACCAGGTTGCCCTGGGGGTCGAAATGCTCGCGCAGGGTGACGCGCCCCTGGCGCTCGTCGTCGCTCTCCTGCACCACCAGGCGACCGTCGCGATAGAACGAGCGCCGCACCACCTGGCCGTCGCGCTCCACCACCTCCACCATCGAGGACCAGCCCGGTCGGTCGTAATGCTGGCGGGTCTCGAAGTGTCCGTCCTGGTCCTGGTCCTGCTCGCTGCGTAGGCGATGGCCGGCGCGGAAGAAGACCTTCTGGTCCACCTTGGCCGCCCCGGGCGAGCGCTTCTCCAGGCGGACCAACTGGCCGTCCTGGTAGAATTGCCAGGTGTCGATGACCCCGTCCTCCTGGCTGGCCGACTGCACCTCGGCCTTCTCGCCCTTGTCGTCAAAGATCACCACCAGGCTGGGCCGACCCACCCCCTTCTGGTCCACCTCCTGACGCCAGGGCCTGCCGTTGCGGTAAATGGTCGTCTGCTCGAAGCGGCCGTCGCCGTCGGCGTCCAGGCGGTCGCGCACCGGCTTGCCGTGCTCATAGGTGATCACCCGGTCGATGGCTCCCCGGTGCTTGGCATCCTGGCGCAACTCGGCCGGTCGACCCTGGGCGTCATAGCTGGTGAAACGATCCTGGCGGCCGTCGGCGTTGCTGTCCTCCTGGCGCTCGCGGGGCTTGCCGTCCTGGTAGTTGGTGACCATCAGCGTCAGCCGGCCGTCGGAGGAGTTCCTGGTCTCCTTGACCACCTGGCCGTCGCGGTAAGCGCGGGTGGTCTCCAGGACGCCGTCATGGTCCAGGTCGTGGCGGCTCTGGGCCGGCCGGCCCTGGGGGTCGTAGTCCACGATCTGGTCCACCCGGCCGTCGTGGCGGCTGGCGCTCTTGCGTTGCGCCGGCTTGCCCTCGCGGTAGGTGATCCAGACATCGGGCTGGCCGTCGTGGTTGAGGTCGCGGGTGGAAAGCTGGGGATGGCCTTCGCGGTATTGGGTGAGGTTGTCGAAGAAACCGTCGGACTGGCTGCTGCGCCGCACCTCCAGGACCCGATCCTGGGCGTCGAAGATGATCACGGTGTCCACCGGGCCTCCGGGGCGGGAGGCGCGCTCCTGGCGCACCCGCTTGCCGCCCTGGAAATGGTCCCAGGTGTCCAGCTTGCCGTCCTGGTTGGTGTCGCGCTCCAGGAGGGTGATCTGCCCGTCCTGGAAATGCTGCACCTGGTCCACCCGGCCGTCGTGGTCCTTGTCGATCTCGACCTTGACCACCTCGCGGCCCTGGTGGTGCAACCAGCGGTCGGGCTTGCCGTCCTGGTTGGTGTCCTGGGCCTCGACCTCGGCCCAGGCCAAGCCGGGCAGTGCCAGCAGCAGCGACAGCATCAGGATTCTGATTCCCAAGGCAGGCACTAGACCTCTCCCGCAAACAAAAAAAAGCGGAGGCTCGAACGCCTTTGGCGTCCACGAGCCTCCGCGACCCTGACTTCCGTTGGATCCCCGTCACCCTTTGCGGGCTCCGGACGCCGTCCCGGTGTTCATTCCCCGTGGCCTCCTTCGGAAGGCCAGACCGAGCCGGCTGGGATCATCGGGTTCTGGTGTAACACCTCGCGGCGCGCCTGTCAAGCAGGGCGATCACCGCAACCCGCTCCCTGGGGCTGAGCGGCGGCGACGCCCTTGCATTATTCTTTTAACAGAATATCGCTCTGACCACCAGCGACGACCCGCCCCCCTCCGCGGGGGATGGTGGTCGGTGGGGTCGGTTGGCAGGTGGGTGGGGCGTGGTTCTCCGCCCCTGTGATGGAGGTCCTACCCCTGGTCGTCGTCCGGGGTGGGATCGCGGCCGGCCACGGATCCGGCGCGAGCCCCCAGGCGGGGCCGGACCGGGATGCGCACGTGGAAATGGGTGCCGTAACCTGGCTCGGAATCCACGGTGATGCTGCCGCCGTGCTGCTGCACGGTGTCGTGGGCGATGAACAGGCCCAGGCCGGTGCCGGCCGAGCCCTTGGAGGTGAAGAACAGGGTGAACATGTTCTCCTGGGTGTGTTCGTCCATGCCCACGCCGTTGTCCTGCACGTCGAAGACCACCACGTCGTCCTCGCGCGAGACGGTGAAGATCACCCGGTGGGTCTCGCGCCGGGTCTCCTCCACGCAGGCGTCCACCGCGTTCTCCACCAGGTTGATCAGGGCCGGGTTCAGGGCGTTGGGGTCCACCTGGAAACGTCCCAGGTCCTGGCCCAGGCGCAGCTCGAACAGCACCCCGCTCTTGCGCGCCCGGCCCAAGCCGGTGAAGGCCACCTGGCGGGCGAACTCGGCCACGTCCACCTCCTCCAGGCTCAGGTCGCGGTCCTTGGCGTAGTAGAGCATGTCCAGGATGGTGCGCTTGATGCGACCCACCATCAGCTCCACCACCTCCCAGCCCTGGGAGACGCGTTCCTGGTCCCCGCGCTGGAACCCGGTGCGCAGGCTGTACATGCCGGCGTCCAGACCGGTAAGCAGGCCCTTGACCCCGTGGCTGATGGAGCCGATCAACAGGCCCAGGGAGGACAGGTGGTCCTGGAGCTTGCGAATCTGGGTAATGTCGGTGGACATCTCCATCACCTGGCCGATCTCTCCCGACCCGTCGCGGATGGCGGCGGTGGTGGTCAGCACGTAGCGCTGCTCACCGTGGCGGTCGCTGATGACCTCCTCGTAGGTGCGGGACTGGCCGTCGCGGAAGGTGTGGGCCACCGGGCACTCGGTGGCGTAGAGCTGGTCGTGGTGGGTGTGGATCTCCCAGCAGTGGCGGCCAATGTGCTCGCCGAAGTCCTCGCGGTAGCGCCGGTTGGCGGCGGTGAGGCGGAACTGGCGGTCCACCACCAGGAGGTAGCAGGGGACCTCGTTGAACAGCTGCTCGAAGCGCTGGCGGGTCTCGTAGAGCCGGGTGGCGCAGACCGCGCCCAGGCAGGCGGCCGCGCTGTCGCTGGCGGCGCTGGGGATGTCCGTCGGCAGGCGGCCGGCGAGCACCGCCAGCTCCCGACGCAGGGCCAGGCGCTCCTGGGCGCGCTTCAGGGCGATGCCCAGACGGGCCGGACTGACCGGCTTGACCAAAAAATCGCTGGCCCCGAACTCCAGGCCCTGGGCCCCGCGCTCCAGCTTGTCCGGCCGCACCAGGTAGATGATCTCGCACCAGGGCTCCTGGCTCCGGATGGCGCGCAGCAGCTCCAGGGCGTCGACCTGCTGCAAGGCGTTGTCCAATAGCACCAGTGGCGGCCGGTGGCGGGCCAATTCGTCCAGGCACCCGGTGGGATCCGCCAGTTCCAGAGGGGTGTGGCCCCAAAGGCTCAACTGGCGGACCAGTTCCTGGCGCAGCGCGCGGTCTTCCACCAGCAGCAGAATCTTGTCAGCCATGCCCCGTCCGCCCCAACGCCAGTCCCGCGGCCTCTCAGGTTGCGAAATGCGGCGTCCCGCTTAGGGTTGGCCGATGGCTCCCTGCACCAGGCGGACCAAGTCCTCGGGCTCGAAGGGCTTGGCGACGATGGCCACCACCTTCTCGGGCTTCAGGGAGCGGTGGGGCGAGTCCTGGCCAGTGACCACGATGATGGGAATGTGCTTGTAATCTTCATCCTTGCGGAATTTTTGATAGAACTTGGTGCCGCCCTCCTTGGGCATCTGCAGGTCCAGGGTGATGAGGTCCGGCTTCTCCCGCTGCATGACCTCATAGCCCTCCTCGCCGTTGGACGCGGTGGCGGTCTGATAGCCGTTGTCCTCCAGGACGTGGCGCAGGTAGGTGAGGATGTGGATCTCGTCGTCGATGATCAGGATTTTCTTGGGCATGGCCGTGCTTTCCTCCTCTGCCGGTGCGGTGCCGCCCCCTGTCCGTCAGTGGTCCCCTTCCAGGAGGTCCGGCGCCCTCCCCCGGACGCGGGTGTCCGGGGCGAGGTGCTTTATATTCTCATGATTGCAGACAATTTTCAAGACCCAGGGGGGTGCTGGGAAATTTGGACAGAGCGGTCTAAAGCGGGCGCAGGATCAGGCCCTTGAGGTACTGGCTCTCGGGGAAGCCCAGCAGGACCGGGTGGTCCGGCGGCTGGCCCAGGGCCTTGACCACCTGGAGCCCCAGGCGGGCGTCCTCCGCCGCCCAGGAGAGCACCTCCCAAAAGCGTTCGCGGTCCATGCCGGCCGAGCAGGAGAAGGTGGCCAGGATGCCACCCGGCGCCAGCACCCGCAGGGCCATCAGGTTCAGGTCCTTGTAGGCCCGGGCGGCCTTTTCCACCGCCGCCCGGGTGGGGGCCAGCTTGGGCGGGTCCAGCACGATCAGGTCGAAGCGTCGCCCCTGGTCGCGGTAGTCGCGCAACAGCTCGAAAACATTGGCCCGCACCAGCTCGGCCCGGCCTTCCAGCCGGTTCAGGGCCAGGTTGTCCCGGGCCAGGTCCAGGGCCCCGGCCGAGGAGTCCACCAGGGTGGCCTCCCGCGCCCCGGCCAAGAGCGCCCGCAGGGCGAAGCCGCCGCTGTAGGTGAAGCAATCCAGCACCCGCCGTCCGGCCGCCAGATCCCCTACCAGACGGCGGTTTTCACGCTGGTCCAGGTAGAAGCCGGTCTTCTGCCCGCCGGCCGGCTCCACCCAGAAGCGGCAGTCGCCCTCGCTGATCACCACCCGTCCCGGCTCCGGGCCGTGCAAAGGCCCCTGCCAGGGCTCCAGGCCCTCCAGCTTGCGCACCGGCTGGTCCGAGCGCTCCCAGACCCACTCCGGCCCGAAGCGGCCGACCAGCCAGTCGGCCACCTGGCGCTTGACCGTCTCGGCCCCGGCCGACAAGGCCTGGAGCACCAGGCCCGGCCCCAGGCGGTCCACGATCAGGCCCGGCAGGCCATCGCTCTCGGCGTTGACCAGGCGGTAGGCGTCCAGCCCGCCGGCGGCCAGTCCCTCGCGCTTGGCCGCCGCCCGCTCCAGGCGGGCCTCCAGCCAGGCCCAGTCCACCTCCACCGTGGGGTCGCGCTCCAGCACCCGGGCCCGGATGTGGCTCTCCGGGCTGTACCAGGCCCAGGCCAGGAAGCGGCCGGTCTCGTCCTCCAGGCGCACCACCTGGCCAGCGCGGCCCTTGCCCACCACCCGCCGGATGGTCTGGGCGTAGATCCAGGGATGGCCCCGCCAAAGGGAGCGCGCGCCCTGGGACTTTATGATCACGGTGGCGGACATGGACCAGAAAATACCACTTGGGGGGCCGCTTCTCCAGACCCACCCAGGCTGGGGTCAAAGATTGTTCGCGGCTGGCGAGAAAATCCGGGAGGCCCCATGTGGGGCCTCCCGGTGATGAGATGAGCTCGCGTGCGATGACGAGAAGGTCAGTCCTTGCCCACGGTCTCGGCCTCGGCCGCGGCCGCCTTCTCCAGCTGGTCGGCCCAGAGCGGGCCGGCGTTGGTGTCGCCCTTGAAGAAGTCGAACATGTAGATGATCAGCACCGCGATGATGCCCACCGCGAAGGACCAGGCCGCGCCCTGGCTGATCAGCACCCCCGCCACCAGGCCGGCGATGCCCAGGTCCTTGAGACTGCGGGCCTCGCGCGCGCCCACGTAGACCGAAACAAAGCCCTGGATCAGCATGGTCAGCGAAAGAGCCGCGGCCAGGATGGGCTTGGTCACGGTGACGATGGGCAAGAGCCAGTAGCCGGTGAAGGTGCCGAAGCGGAAGGCCCCCACGCCGCCGTAGATGGAGTCCATGGAGGCGCGGCCCTTCTTCCAGCGCTCGTAGGTGACCACGGTCATGGCCGCCCAGATGGGGCCGCACATGGAGATGTCCGGCCCCATTATGCTCATGATGCTGTTGCGCAGGCCCACGATCAGGTGGCCGCGGTCGGGGTTGTACTCCACCGGCTCGTCGGGCCGGGTGGGATCGGCGTCGCGGATGATGGCCTGGCACTGCACCGCGTCGCCGAAGATCACGATGTAGGCGGCCAGCACCAGAGGGATGGACTTGAGGTACATGTCAAAGGAGGGCCAGCCCAGGGTCCCCCAGGGCACCCAGTCGGTCCACAGGGCGCGGAAGTCCGGGCTACTGAAGCCCCACTGGATCTCGAAGGGGGCCTCGCCCACCAGGGGGGCGATGAAGATGGCCGCCACGATGGCCGGCAGGATGCCCAGGTTGGATAGCACCTTGGCGAACTTGTTCTTCTCGGCCGCCTTGCGGAACAATGGGTTGTACATCATGAACAGGGCCACCAGGGCGCAGACGCTGATGGTGATGGGCATGGCGAAGAACTTGCCGCCCACCTTGAAGACCAGCTGGATGGCGGCCACGCCCGCGCCCAGGATGACGCCGGCCTTGATGGCCCGGGGAATCAGGTTGATGACCTTCTGGGCCAGGCCGGTGGTGCCCAGGAACAGGCACCAGACGCCCAGGGTCAGCTCGAAGGCGATCAGGGCGTGCATGCGCTCCGGCCCGGCGGGATAGGTGCCCACGTAGGCGATGAGCAGGGGGATGGCCGGGGTCACCCAGCCGGGCACCACCGGATCTCCCAGCCAGGCGTGCCAGAGGTAGAGGAAGCCGTTCAGGATCACGATGGCCAGGGCCACCTCGAAGGGCATGCCCAGGGTCTCCGACAGCACCGGGATGATCGACAGGCAGACCGCGCACATGATCAGGCCCTGCACGTAGTCGGCCCACTCCCAGCGATAATGAATGCCCGGCAGGCGCATCTTGAAGCGCCAGATCGGAATGTACGGAGGCTCCTGGCCGTAGGGCCGCTTGTCGTTCCAGTTCGCCATGCTGCTATCCCTCTCCCTGGTTCGCGTTGTCTATCCGCCGTAAAGCTCCCGGTATTCCTCGCGCAGGCCCTCCCGGAACGCCGGCGCGCAGATGCCAATCAGGGCCTCGGCCCGTTCCCGCAGGGTGCGGCCCTTCAGGTGGGCCACCCCGAACTCGGTGACGATGTAGTCCACGTCATTGCGCGAGGTGGTCACCGCCTGGCCGCGCTCCAGTCCGGCCACGATGCGCGAGACCTTGCCCTTGGCCGCGGTGGCCGGCATGGCGATGATGCTGCGGCCGCCCTTGGAGCGGGCCGCGCCGCGCACGAAGTCCACCTGGCCTCCCACGCCGGAGAACTGCTTGGCGCCCATGGCGTCGGCCGCCACCTGGCCCATCAAATCCACCGAGATGGCGGAGTTGACGCTGACCATGTTGTCGTTCTGGGCGATGACAAAGGGGTCGTTGGTGAAGGTGGCCGGGTACATCTCGATCATGGAGTTATCCGACAGCCACTGGTAGAACCTGGCGCTGCCCATGGCGAAGGTCAGCACGATCTTGTGGGGATGGAAGTTCTTGCGGCGGCAGGTAACCACCCCGGCCTCCACCAGACCCATCACCCCGTCGCTGATCATCTCGGAGTGGATGCCCAGGTCGTTCTTCTCGCCCAGGAAGGTCAGCACCGCGTCGGGGATCGCCCCGATGCCCAGTTGCAGACAGTCGCCGTCCTGGATCAGGCTGGCCACGTGGCTGCCGATGGCCTTCTCCACCTCGCCGATGGCCGGTGGCTGGATCTCCAGCATGGGGCGGTCGCTGGGCACGAAATAGTCGATCTCGCCCACCGGCAGAAAGGAGTCGCCGCCGGTGCGGGGCATGTTGGGGTTGACCTCGGCGATGGTCAGCTTGGCCACCCGGGCCGCGTCCTTGGTGTAGTCCACGCTGATGCCCAGGCTGACGTAGCCCTGCTGGTCCGGGGGCGAGACCGTGATCAGGGCCACGTCCGGGTTGAGGGGGCCCTCGGTGAACAGGCTGGGAATCTCCACGAAAAAGCGGGGGGTGTAGTCGGCCCGGCCCTCGGCCACCGCCTGGCGGCTGGTGGCGCCCACGAAGATGGCGTTGTGGCGGAAGGACTGGGCGTATTGGGGCTGGCAATACTCGGCCTTGCCCATGGCCACCATGTGGGAAATCTCGACGTTGGCCAGCTCGGCGGCCCGGGCCACCATGGCGTCCAGCAGAATCTCCGGCGAGCCGCAGGCGTGGCCCACCGCCACCTTGTCGCCGGACTTGATCATGCGGGCCGCTTCCTCGGCGCCGATGATCCGGGACTGGTAATGCTCCTTCCAGTGCACGGCTAGTTTCCTTCCCTTGGGCGGAGACCGGCCGCGATGCGCGCGGCCAGGTCCCCGAAGGCAACGCTGTGGTAGTCAAAAAGCGCGGGGCCGATCACGTGCCAGTGATCGGCCCCCACCAACAGGTCGGCGCGGTCGGCGCAACAGGCCGGACAACCGCACAGGACCAGACCCAGCTCCGCGGCCTGGTCCGGGGCGGCCAACCCCACCGGACACCCCAACAGCCTGGCCAAATCCGCCAGCAGGGTCCGGGCCAGCTCCGGCCGGTCATACTCGGCCTTGCAGCCGCCGCAATACTTGATCCGCACCAGCATCCGTTCATCCCTTCCGGCCCCCGGCGGCGAGGCGGGCTCCCCGCCCGCCCGGCCTGGGGCCGGGTCGGGCTGGGGCCGGCGAGAGGAGGGTCGAGTCATGGAGGCGGGAGGCGAGTCTGGGCGGCGGGCAAGCGATGAAAACGGCATGATGATTCACCTGGTTGATCGATCGTGGGGTTCCGCCCAGTCCCGCCTCCCGGGGGAGGGTGTTTTCCTTCCTAGAACAAGCCGTCGGGGTCGATGCCGCACAGGCGGCGGGCCAGGCCCTTCTTGGCCTCCAGGTTGGCCAGGCGCGAGATCATGATGCGCTGGGCCTGGGGCGAGCCGGCCCCGTGCATGGACTCGGTCAGGTAGCCCACGCTGACCGCGCCCATGGTCATGGCCTCGATCAGGCGCAGCATGCGCTGGCGCTGCTCGGTGCTGTACTTGGCGTCGCCGGCCATGAGCTTGTGGCACCACTGGCCCACCTCGGGGGAGTTGAAGTCGGCGTCCGAGGGCATGGTCACCAGCAGGCCGCCGGCGATATCCTGGGCCAGGCGGGCGATCTCGTAGGGGAAGCGGGTCACGTTCTGCTTGCAGATGTTGGCCAGCATCATGTCGATGACGTAGTTGCCGCTGGCGGTCTTGCGGCCCTCGGCCGAGCAGGCGATGCCGCAGGCGTAGAGGGTCTCGTTGAGATGGATCATCTCGATGATCTTGTCCTTGACGTGGCTGGCCTTGGCCGCGCCGTTGTACTCGGCGATCGATTGGGTGGCGCCGATGAGCACGTCGCCGTTGCCCACCTTGCAGCCGCCGTAGGACTGGCGGTGATAGCCGGCGAAGCGCTCCACCAGCATGCCCGAGAAGTCGATCTCGCCGCACATGAACACCCGCTCCCAGGGAACGAAGGTGTTGTCGAAGATGATGATGGCCTCCTGGCCGCCGTAGGTTACATTGCCCACGTCGACCTTGGTCTTTTCCAGCTTGCGGGTGTCGCAGGACTGGCGGCCGTAGATGTAGATCAGGCTGGGGTCGTCGGCCTTGACCGCGAAGGCCACCGCGTAGTCGTCGTCGGCCTCGCGCATGGTCTGGGTGGGCATCACCAGGATCTCGTGGCTGTTGATGACCCCGGTCTGGTGCATCTTGGCCCCGCGCACCACGATGCCGTCCTGGTTGCGCTCCACCACCCGCACGAAGAGGTCGGGGTCTACCTGGGCCGAGGGGGCCAGACCGCGGTCACCCTTGGGATCGGTCATGCAGCCGTCGACGGTCCAGTCCTCCTCCTGCCACTGCCGCACGTATTCCTTGAAGCGCTGGTGGTAGGTGGAGCCGTGCTTCTGGTCCATCTCGTAGGTGGTGGACCACATGGCGTTGAGCGCGTCCATGCCCACGCAGCGCTGGAAGCAGACGCCGGTCATGTTGCCGCACAGACGCTGCATCTTCACCTTGGCCACCAGGTCCTGGGGGGACTGGAAGACGTGGGTGAAGCGGTTGACGCGCTTGCCGGTCAGGTGGCTGGTGGCGGTCATCAGGTCTTCGTGCTCGGGCATTTCGGCCAGCTTGTAGGTCATGGCGCAGGCGTTGATGGAAGGCCGGATCATGGGGTGCTCGGTGAAGTCGCTCACCTTCTGGCCCATCAGGTAGATGCGTCGGTCGCCCAGGTCGCGCAGATTCTGGATGTATTGCTCGGCGGTCAGCATCGACATTCACCTCCGTTGCTTTGGAGCGGATGGACCCCGGCCTTGGGCCTGGCGCGGACGGGCCGAGGACTCGTGATCGACCATGGAGACGCCTCCTCGGGGCGTTGGCGGGGCCAGTGGTTTGGTTGGCCCCTGGCGATGCAAGGCTCAGGCCAGGCCACGGGCCCAACCCCGCCCGGCGGCTGGCAAGGCTCTCCATGTGATTTGATCTGTGGTTGCGCCAAGTTGGCCGAGGGAGAGTCCGACAGGTGAAGACAGGATTCCAGCGATCGCGATGCACCAATGCATCGCGATGCGACCATTTCGGGTGAACTTAATGTATTAATTATTGATTTTTGTTAATAATCATCGCTGCGATGCATAACAGCATCGGTGATGCAAATTGGCATCGCGTCAGGCGTCCAGGGACAGGCCATATTTCCGGGCCTTGCGCACCACGGTGGACTGGTTCACCCCCAAGGCCAGGGCCACCTGGCGGCTGCTGCCCAAGCGGGCGATGGCCGCCTCCAGGGCCGCGCGCTCGGCCGCCTCCACCGTCTCCCGCAGCCCGCGGGGGGCCGCCGGCGCGGGGCCGGGACGGAAGCCGCCGGGGCAGGCCAGGTCCTGGGGCAGGTGCTCGGGACCGATGTCCGGCCCCGGGGTGGTCACCACCAGGCGTTCGATCAGGTTCTCCAGTTCGCGCACGTTGCCGGGCCAGTCGTGGCGCGCGAAGCACTCCATCACCCGGGGGCCGAGGCGCTTGTCCAGCCCGTGCTGCTGGTTGAACCGCTCCAGGTAGTGGCGGGCCAGGTGGGGGATGGCCTCCCGCCGCTCGCGCAGGGGCGGAATGGTCAGGGGCACCACGTTGAGGCGATAGAACAGGTCGCCGCGAAAGCTCCTGACCTGGACCATGGCCGCCAAGTCGCGGTTGGTGGCGGCCACGATGCGCACGTCGACCCGGTGGGGCGCGCCCCCTCCCAGGCGCACGATCTCCCGATCCTGCAACACCCGCAGCATCTTGGCTTGGAGGGACAGCGGCATCTCCCCGATCTCGTCCAGGAAGATGGTCCCGCCCTCGGCCACCTCGAACAGGCCGGCCTTGCCGCTCTTGAGCGCCCCGGTGAAAGCCCCGGGGGCGTAGCCGAACAGCTCCGACTCCAGCAGGGTCTCGGGGATGGCGGCGCAGGAGATCTTGACCAGGGGCTTGGCCCCGCGCCTTGAGTGGGAATGAATCAGTTCGGCGAACAGCTCCTTGCCCACCCCGGACTCGCCTTGGATCAGCACCGTGGAATCCACCCGGGCCAGGCGCAGGGCCAGCTCCAGCACTTCGCGCATGTGCTGGCTCTTGACCAGGAGCTTGGGGCCGATGTGGCCCGAAGCCCGGGTGCGCGACAGCTCCAGCTCGTACTGGCTGCGCAGCTCCTCGGCCCGCTCCAGCTCCAGCTCCAGGCGCTTGAGCTCGGTGATGTCGCGCACGTTGGTGACGATGGTGTGGATCTGGCCGGTCTCGTCCCGCACGGGGTTGCCGGTGACCATGATGGTCTTGCCGGTGCGCTTGATGGTCTGGACGATGGTCTCCGGGACCCCGGTCTGCATGACCTTGAGGCTGACCGACTCGTCGTAGAACCCGGCGTCCACCAGCTCGCGCATGGAGCGGCCCAGGACCTCCTCCCGCGAGATGCCGGTTATGCGCTCGTAGGCCTGGTTGACCTTGGTGGTGCGGCCCTGGCCGTCGGTGACGAAGATGCCATCAAAGGAGGACTCGATGATGGCGTCCAGCTCGCCGGAGACCTGGCGGGCGCGGTCCAGCTCCTGGGTCACCGCCTCCAGCTCCGAGACGTCCTGCAACAGGGCCACCGCGCCCACGGTCCGGCCCCCGGCGGTCAAGGGGCCGCGGTTGGAGACGTAGGGCACCCCATCCACCCAGATCCAGGCCAGCTTCTCGGCCTGGCCGGTGGCGATGATGCGGCTGAGCTGGGAGTCGGCCAGGATGGTCTTCAGGGGCCGTCCCAGGACTTCGGCCCGTTGCAGTCTGGCCAGGCGCAGGAAGGCCTGGTTGCCGTAGGTCACCAGGCCCTGGGCGTCGATGACCACCACCGGGTTGTCCAGGGCGTCCAGGATGGCCTGGGGCCGCTCCACCGCCAGGGAGAGACAGGAGGGCGGCAGGGTCAGCACCCCCAGCGGCCGGCCCTGGGACTCCACCACCCAGGTCCCGGCCCCGGGCTCGGCCTCCGGGCAGGCGTCTTCCGGTCCCAGCACCCCGGTCGCGGCCTGCAACAGGGGCTCCACCGGATCGGCCCCGCCCCGGCCGGCGGCCAGGGCGGCCAGGAGGGTCTCGCGGGTCAGCAGCCGGGGAGGCAGGTCCGGACCCGCGCCGGGGGCCACCCCGGCCTGGGCCTGGCCGGACAGGAGCGCCCGCGCCGCCCGGGCCAAATCGCAGTCCGGGGGCAGCTCCACCGCCGCTTGCATCAACTCGCCGACCCGCATCCGCCCCCTCCGCCCCTCGGCGCCGGCCCCTTCCGCCTAGGGCAGGAGGCGGGCCTGGATCTGCTCCCGCAGATAGAGCTGCAAATAGTATTCCCCGCCGGAGTTCTTGCCGCTGGCCCCGGAGGCGCCCCAGCCGCCAAAGGGCTGGTAGCCGGGCCAGGCCCCGGTGGTGGCCCCGGTGGGCCGGTTGGCGTAGGCCACCCCGCAGCGGATGTGCTGGAAGAACCAGTCCACCTCCTCCGGCGCGCCATAGAACCCGGCGGTCAAGCCGTAGATGGTGTCGTTGGCCCGAGCCATGGCCTGGTCCAGGCTTTCGGCCTTGGCCACCATGACGATGGGCGCGAACATCTCCTCGCTCCAGAGGCGGTGCCCGGTTGGGGCGTCGGCCACCACGGTGGGGGCGCAGAAATGGCCTTGGGCCAATTCGCCATCATCCAGGACCTTGCCGCCGGTGAGAATCCGGGCGTCCCGGGCCAGCTCGGCGCAGCAGGCGGCGAAGGTGGCCTTGGCCTTGGCGTTGACCACCGGCCCCAGGTAGACCTCGCGCCGGGTGGGATCGCCGATCACGATCTTCTGGGTCAGGCCGGCCAGGCGCTCCAGAAAGTCATCATACACCCCGGCCTGGACAAAGACCCGGGAGCAGGCCGAGCACTTCTGGCCCTGGAGACCGAAGGCCGAGCGCATCACCCCCAGGGCGGCCAAGTCCAGGTCGGCCTGGGCCGAGACGATGGCGGGGTTCTTGCCGCCCAGCTCCAGGATCACCGGCCGCACGTAGGGACCCTGGGCGAAGGCGCGGTGGATGGCCATGCCCACCCCCAGGGAGCCGGTGAAGGTGACGCCGGCCACCCGGGGGTCGTCGATCAGGGCCTGGCCCAGGCTGCTGCCCGGTCCGGTGACGAAGTTGAAGGCCCCGGCCGGCAGGTTGGCGTCGGCGAAGCACTCGGCGATCAGGCGCGCCGGCCAGGGGGTGTCCGAGGAACACTTGAGCACCACGCTGTTGCCCGCCACCAGGGCCGCGCCGGCCGGTCCGGCGCAGAGCGCGGCCGGGAAGTTGAAGGGGGCCACCACCAGCCAGACCCCGTGGGGCTTGAGCACCGATTGGTTGCGCGCGGTGCAGCCCGGCAGGGGATCGCGGCCCATCTCCACCACGAAGCCTTGGGCCGCCTCCATGCGATCGCAGGCGTAGTCGATCAGATCCGCGCTTTCGGCCACGTCGCCCAGGGACTCCATGCGGTTCTTGCCCACCGACAGGCACATGGCCACCGATATCTCGAAGATGCGCTCGCGGATCAGGGCCGCCACCCGGCGCAGGCGGGCCACCCGCTCCGGCCAGGGAGTGGCGCTCCAGACCGGGAAGGCCCGGGCCGCCGCGGTGATGGCCTGGTCGGCGTGGGCCGCCCCGCCCTGCTGGAACAGGGCCAGCACCTGGCCGGTGTCGGCCGGGTTGCGGTCCTCCAGCTTGGCCTCGGTGAACACCTCCTGGCCGTCGATGATCAGGCCGTACTCATGGCCCAGGCTGGCCCGGGTCCGCTCCAGGGCCTGGTCGAAGCGCTGGTGCAGCTCCTCCGGAGGCGAGAACATGGTGGCGTAGGTCAGCTTGAAGTTGGCGTCCCCGCCACTGGCCTGGCATTGCTCCTGACTCATGACTTCCTCCGCAAACAATGACTGGGGCCGCCCTTGCCGGCCGGATCACATGCCCAGATAGGCTTCCTTCAGCGCCGGGTCGGCCATGAGCTCGGCCGAGGCCCCCTGGCGCACCACCTGGCCGGTCTCCAGGATGTAGGCCTGTTCGCTGTTCTTGAGCGCCTGCTCCACGCTCTGCTCCACCAGGAGCAGGGTCACCGACTCGCGCACCTGCCGCAAGGCCCGGTAGATGTCCTGCACCACCAGCGGGGCCAGGCCCAGGGACAGCTCGTCCACCAACAGCAGCTTGGGCTTGGCCATCAGGGCGCGGCCCATGGCCAGCATCTGCTGCTCGCCGCCACTGAGGGTGCCGGCCCGCTGGTGCAGGCGGGTGCCCAGGATGGGGAACATGGCCGTGATCTCCTCCAGGGTGCGGTTCATGACCTGGCGGCCCTGGGGCAGGAAGGCCCCCATCTTGAGGTTGTCCAGCACGCTCATGTCCTTGAACACCCGGCGCCCCTCGGGCACGCAGCCCAGGCCCAGGCGGGCGATCTGGTGGGGCGGCAGGTTCTGGATCTCGCGGCCCTCCAGGAGCACCCGGCCGGAGCTGACCTTCTGCAACCCCTGGATCACCCGGATGATGCTGCTTTTCCCCGCGCCGTTGGCCCCCAGCACCGCCACGCTGCCGCCGGCCGGCACCGCGAGACTAACCCCGCGCAGCACCTGATTCTCGCCGATAAAGGCCTCGACATTCTCCAGCTTAAGCATCCTGCTCTCCCAAATAGGCCTCGATGACCCGGCGGTCCTGGGCCACCTGCTCCGGAGTGCCGGTGAAGATCAACTCGCCCTGGTCCAGCACCAGCACCCGCTGGCTGAGCCGCATGATGGCACCCATCACGTGCTCGATCCAGATCACTGTGGTGCCCATCTCGCGATTGATCAGGCTGATAAGATCCATGGCCTGGCCCATCTCCAGGGAGTTGAGCCCGCCCAGGACCTCGTCCAGCAGGATCAGGCGGGGGTTGGTGGCCAGGGCGCGGGCCATCTCCAGGCGCTTCTTGTCGATCAGGTTGAGCTGCCCGGCGGCCAGGCGCTCCTTGCCCTTCAGGCCCACCAGGCCCAGGAGCTCGGCGCAGCGCTCGGCCCGGTCCTCGCGGGCCACCGGCGCCTCCGCGCCCACCAGGGCCACCTCCACGTTCTCCAGGCAGGTGAGCTTGGCAAAGGGCCGAGTGACCTGGAAGGTGCGGGCGATGCCCAGGCGGCAGGTCTGGTGGGCCTTCAAGCGGGTGATGTCGTGGCCGGCGAAGGTTATCCGCCCGGCGTCGGGCAGCAGGGTGCCGGCGATGAGGTGAAAGAGGGTGGTCTTGCCCGCGCCGTTGGGCCCGATCAGGCCCAGCAACTCGTGCTCGGCCAGGCTGAAGCTGATTTCGCCCAGGGCCTGCACCCCGCCGAAGCTCTTGCTGACGCCCTCGACCCGCAGCAACTCGCTCATGCCGCACCTCCCTTGCCGGACCGAGCCGGACGCCGCGTCAGCCAGGCCGTGGCCAGGCCCACGATGCCGCCGGGCAGGAAGCGGGCGAAGCCCAGGGCCACCAGCGAGAAGATCAGGACGTGGAACTCGCCCCAGACCCGGATGTACTCGGCCAGGACCTCCAGGAACAGCGCCCCCACCACCGGCCCGGCGAAGGTGCCCATGCCGCCGATGACCGCCATGGCCAGGACCAGGAACATCAGGTCCAGGCTGGGGATGTGGGGGGTGATCAGGGTCAGGTAGTGGCCGTAGAGCCCGCCGGCCAGGCCGGCCATGGCCCCGCTGATGACAAAGGCCGTGACCCGGATGCGGGTCACCGGCACCCCCAGGCTGTCGGCCGCCACCTCGTCGTTCTGCACCGCCCGGAACATCAGGCCCAGGTCGCTCTTGAGCAGCCAGCGGATGACCAACAGCACCGCCGCCGCCGCCGCCAGCATGAGATAAAAAGCCGTGGCCTTGCTGTAGTCGCCCAGGATGAAGGGCACCTTCAGACCCATGGTGCCCCGGGTGATTTCATACTCGTTGTTGATCACCAGGCGCAGGATCTCGCTGAAGGCCAGGGTGGTCAGGCTCAGGTAGATGCCGCCCATGCGGATGCACAGCGCACCCAGGCCCAGGCTCAAGAGGGCGGCCGCGGCCACCCCGACGGGCACCCCCAGCAGGGGATGCAGCCCCAGCTTCACCGCCAGGATGCCGGAGGTGTAGGCCCCCACCCCGGCGAAGGCGGCGTGGGCGAAGGAAACCTGGCCGGTGAACCCGGCCAGCAGGTTCCAGCTGGCGGCCATCATCACATAGAACAGGCCCACGATGGCGCTGCCCAGCCAGTATTCGCCCAACCAGGCGGGCAAGGTCAGGAACAGGGCCAGCACCGCCAGCCAGGGCAGGAGCTCCTGGCGCGCGGAGGGGACTTTGGCGTGTCGCGTGCTCATGGTCGGCGCCTCACAGCTGCTTCTGGCCGAAAAGCCCGGCCGGACGGAAGAAGAGCACCAGGATCAGGATCACGAAGCCGAACATGTGCTTGTAGCCGCTGTCCAGGTAAGCCGAGCCCAGGTTCTCCACCAGGCCCAGGATCAGCCCGCCCACCACGCAGCCGGAGAAGGAGCCCATGCCGCCCAGGACCACCACCACGAAGGCGGTGAGGCTGACGCCCACGCCCACGGTGGGGGTGACCGGGAAGATGGGGGTCAGGATCACCCCGGCCGCGCCGGCCAGGGCGCAGCCCAGACCGAAGGCCAGCAGGTTGACCCTGACCGGATTCACCCCCAGCATGGAGGCCACCTCGCGGTCCATGCTCACCGCCCGCACCACCCGGCCGAACCAGGTCTTGTGCAGGAGCAGGAAGAAGCCCGCGATGACCCCCACCGCGACTCCCAGGCAGGCCAGGCGCTGGTTGCCGTAAAAGAACAGGCCGAAGAGGTTGCTGGCCCCGCTGGTCCAATTGGGGGGCTTCTGGGGATAGGGCCCGAAGATGAACAGATAGGCGTTCTGCAGGATTATCGAAAGGATGAAGGTGATGATCAGCGAATACATGTCATCGCCGTAGGTGGGGCGGATGAGCGTCCACTCCATCAGGAGCCCCAGCACGAAGATGGCCGCCACCGCCACCACCATGGCCGGGATGGGCCCCAGGCCCAGGGCGCTGGCGAAGATGGCGCTGAAATACCCTGCCAGGATATACAGCTCGCCGTGGGCGAAGTTGACCACGTTCATGATGCCCACGATGAGCGAGACGCCCAGGGCCGACAGGGCGTAGATGATGCCGATCACCACGCCGTTGGTCAGATACATCAGCAGGTCGTTCATGGATCGCGCCTCCGGGGGAAGGCCCGGTCCCGGCCCCTGGGGTCCGGGAGGGACGGCCCGGCCGGGGCGAGGGCCGCCCCGGCCGGAAATGGTGCTACTTTTTCTGCAACTGGCCGGTGGCGGCCTCCTTGGGATAGACCACCACCTGCTTCTTGTCCTGCCACTGGATGATCAGCATCGGGGGCTGCCACTGATGGTAGCGGTAGGACCCCTTCTCGGTGCCGAACTTCACCTGGCCGCTGCACACCGTCAGGTCGGTCTTTTCCAGGGCCTCCACCAGCTTGTCGGGGTCGGTGGAGCCGCCCCGGTTGATGGCGTCGGCGGCGATGAGCAGGGTGTTGAACATGGAGCGGCTCTTGTAGTCGGTGGGCTCCTTGCCGAACTTCTTGACGTAGGCGTCCTGGAACTCCTTGGCCACCGGGGTCAGCATCACGTCCTTGTGCATGCTGCTGACAAAGAGCTCCAGGTTGCCGGCGTCACCCACGTTCTTCCAGAAATCGGGCCACAGGCTGGGCGGACCGGCGCCCTCCAAGAGCAGGGCGGTCTGGGGCACCAGGCCCACCTCGTTGCTCTGGGCGATCAGGTAGTGCACGCCGAAACCGTAAACAAAGGCCAGCACCAGGTCGGGCTTGAAGTTCTTGATCTTGTTCAGCTCGGTGTAGTGGTCCTGACTCTGGCGCTCGGTGATGAAGACCTCGGTGGCCACGCCGGCCGCCTTGAGGCCCGCCTCGGCCAGGTCCTTGATGCCCAGGCCCCAGTCGGTGTTCTCGGCCACGATGGCCACCCGCTTGAAGCCGTTGGCCTTGATGAAGCCCAGGATGGCGTCGTCCACCACGCCGCTGTTGCTGGGGCCGGCCCGGAAGACATACTTGATGTTCTTCTTGGTGATGTCGTCGTGCCAGGCCTCGGCGATGATCAAGGGCAGCTTGTAGCGGTCGGCCACGTCGATCTCGGCCAGGGCGGCCGAGGAGTGGCTTTCGCCCATGGCCATCACCACCTTGTCCTTGGTGATGAGCTTCTCCAGGCCGCTGGCCGCCTTCTGGGGATCGCCGGCGGTGTCTTCGAAGACCACCTCCAGTTTCTTGCCCAAAACGCCGCCCTTGGCGTTGATGCGCTCCAGGGCCAGGGCGATGCCCTCGTCGAAGGCGGTGCCGGTGGCCGCCGCCGAGCCGGTGCGCGGCCCCACCACGCCCACCTTGATGGTGTCCTCGGCCAGGGCCAGACCGGCCATGCCCAACAGCATCGCCGCCCCCGCCGCCAGGACCGTCGCCTTGCGCCAAGTCGTTTTTTTCATAGCCAAACCTCCCACGCTGGTTGTGTCCGAACTTGGTGCGCGCCCGCCGCGCGAACCGCCGCACCCGCTCCCGATGACTGACCCCGGCCGCCTTGTCGCCAGCGGCCTCAATCGCCCAACATCTCCTCCACCGCCCCGCCCAGGCGGTCCACGATGAACTCCAGTTCGTCGGGCCCGGCCACGTAGGGCGGGGCCACCACCAGGGCGTCGCCGTCCGCGCCGGCCAGGCCGGTGGACTTGTAGGTGATCAGCCCGCCCTCGAACAGCTTGGCCCACAGGCGCTCGGTGACCTGCTCGGCCCGGGGATAGGGCCTCAGGCTGGCCTTGTCGGCCACCAATTCCACCCCCCAGAGGTAGCCCACCCCCCGCACCTGGGCCACGTGGGGGTGGTCCCCCAGGCGGGCGGCCAATAGCCGGCCCAGGTGGGGACCCAGGTCCGCCACCCGCTCCACCAGCTTCTCGCGCTCCAGGATGCGCATGGCCGCCAGGCCGGCGGCCGCGGCCACCGGATGGTGGCTGTAAGTGCCGCCGTGAACAAAGGCTCCATGCCGGCAAACGGCCTGGAAGTGCTCCTCGCGGCAGCCCACCGCCGACAGGGCCACGGTGCCGCCGCTGATGCCCTTGCCAAAGGTCACCAGGTCGGGGAGCACGTCATAGTGCTGGCTGGCGAACCATTTGCCGGTGCGTCCCAGCCCGCACATCACCTCGTCCTGGATCAGGATCACCCCGTGGCGGTCGCAGATCCGGCGGATCAGGGGCCAGTAGCCCGGCGGGGGCGGCACCGCGGCGATGGTGGCCCCGCTGACCGTCTCGCCCAGGAAGGCGCTGACCGTGTCCGGCCCCAGCTCCAGGATGGCCTCCTCCAGGGCCAGGGCGCAGCGCAGGCCGCAGCTCTCCGGCTGGAGGCCAAAGGCGCAACGCAGGCAGTAGGGCGCCGGGATATGGAAGACCTCGGGCAACATGGGGGCGTAGGGGGCGCGGAAGGTGGTGCGGCCGGTGGCGGCCAGGGCCCCCAGGGTCAGGCCGTGATAGGACTTCCAGCGGGCGATGAGCCGGATGCGCTGGGGCCGGCCCTGGGCCAGGTGGATCTGGCGGGCCAGCTTGATGGCCGTCTCCACCGCCTCGGCCCCGCCGGAGAGGAAATAGAACCGGGTCAGGCCTTGGGGAGCGTGGCCGGCCAGGACCGTGGCCAGCTCCTCCACCGGACCGGTGGTGAACATGGTGGGGTGGGCGTAGTGCAGGGTCATGATCTGGTCGTGGACCGCCTGGGCGATCTCCTGGCGTCCGTGGCCCAGATTGACCACCACCGCGCCGCCGCTGGCGTCCAGGTAGCGCTTGCCTGCTTGGTCGGTGATCCAGACGCCCTCGGCCTTGACCGCCACCGGCAAGGGGCCGGTGAGCTTGCGGGGGAAATTGTGCCCGGGAACCTGGTGCATGGCTTGATCGCTCCGCAAAAGGTTGGGGGTGGTTTCAGCAGCCCAGGCTCGCGGCGCGGGCCTGGGGCGGAGCGGCTTCCGCTCCGGAGGATGTGAGGTCCATGGCCGCCAGGGCCTGGCTGATCTCGCGGGCGGTGGCCACGGCCTGGGGGGCCAGTTGGTCCTCAACCTGCTGGCGGGTGTAGCGCTTGGTGGGCACCGCGATGTTCAGGGCCGCGATGGCCCAGCCCTGGCCGTCCAGGACCGGGGCCGAGACCGAGCGCAGCCCCACCGACAGCTCCTCGTCGTTGACCGCGTAGCCCTGGCGGCGCACCCGGTCCAGCTCGGCCAGGTAGTCGTCGGGATTGGTGATGGTGCGGTGGGTCAGGGGCTCGAATCGCATCTGCTCCAGCAGATCGCGCAACCGCTCCGGCGGGGTGTGGGCCAACAGGGCCTTGCCCATGGAGGTGCAGTGCAGGGGCAGGCGCGAGCCGATCTGGAGGTCGTAGCTAAGGATGCGGTCGGTGTTGATCCGCCCCACGTAGAGCAGCTCCGCCCCCTCCAGCATCGAGAGGTTCACGGTCTCGCGGATCCGGCGCGCCAACCGCTCCATGTAGTGTTGGGCCACCTGGCGCCAGCCCAGGCGGCGCACCGCGGCATAGCCCAGGGTCAGCACCGCCGGGGCCAGGTGGAAGCGCAGGTTGGCGTCGCGGGTGATGTAGCCCAAACGGGCCAGAGTGTGGCAGCAGCGGGTGGCGGTGGCGTTGTTGACGCCCGCGGCCCGGGCCAGCTGGGACAGGCTCAGGGGTTGGTCGGAGGCGGCCAGACATTGCAGCACCCCCAGGCCCTTGGCCAGGGATTGCATGAAGTAGCGGTGGTTTTCCTGGCTGGCGAAATCCATGGCCACCCTTACGCATGGCGAAAATGTATTACTCATACAGACTATCCAAGTCGTGCTCAGGTGTCAATCCTCACCTGCGGGACGCGCGCTAAATCCAATCAGGCCCAGCCAGGCCCTTGTCAGGCCGGAAACAGGTTGGGCATGATTTAAGTAGACCGATGAGCAAGGGAAGATCGCGCCACCATCCGCCACCCGGGAGGGATCCCATGAGCGAGCACCAGAAGCTGCCCAAGCACTACCGCCGTCTGCGCGAGGATTTTCCGGCCTACATGGAGGCCCTGGATCGGCTGGGGGAGTCGGTGGGCCAGCAGGGTCCGCTGGACGGCAAGACCCTACAACTGCTGCAACTGGCCGGGGCGGTGGCCACCCGGTCCGAGGGCGCGGCCCACAGCCACGCCCGCCGCGCCCTGGAGGCCGGAGCCACCCCGGGCGAGGTCCGCCACGCGGTCATCGCCCTGACCAGCACCGTGGGCTTTCCCACCGTCGCCGCCGGCCTGAGCTGGGTGGAGGACCTCCTCAAGGACTGAGACCAAACTCCCACCCCTGGCAAGCGCGCGGGCGGGGTCGCTCCCCGCCCGGGCCCAGGGTTGCGCCCTGGTCTCAGCCCAGGTGGGAGCGGGCCCAGTCCACGATCTGGTTGGCCGCCATCGCCCCGGAAACCCGGGCCTTTTCCCGGCCGCCCCCGAACAGGACCATGGTGGGGATGGACTGGATGCCGTACCGGGCGGCCAGGGCTTGGTGCTCCTCGGTGTTGACCTTGGCCAGGCGCGCCCGGGGGTGCAGGGCGGCGGCGGCCTGTTCGAAGGCCGGGGCCATCATCCGGCAGGGGCCGCACCAGGGGGCCCAGAAATCCACCAGCAAGGGCAAGTCGCTCTTTTCCACCTGGCGCAGGAAACCGGCCTGGTCCAGGGCCAGGGGGTGGGGCTCCAGCAAGGCGGCATGGCATTTGCCGCAGTTGGCACCCTGACCCAGGCGGGATGCGGGCAGGCGGTTGACGGCCTGGCAGTGGGGACAGACCAGATGCAGGCTGGAATCCATGGCTTCATCTCCCCTGGCGGCGGTCATCGCCGCGTCTGCCAGATAATTTAAGACCGTCTCCGCCACCGGCAAGCCTGGGCCGCGCCCTGGCCCGGGCCGTGCTATGCTTGACCCATCGGCGGGTCCACCATCGAACCGGGCCGGCCGACATTGGAGGCCGATGATGCGCGCCTGGATGCTGTGGTTGGCCCTGGCCGGGCTGGCCGCCGCCTGGTGGTGGCGGCTCCTGCCCCTGCCGGCCTGAATCGCCAGCCTGTGCGGGCTGCCCGGCGGGCAGCCCTGACCCTGGGACCACCCCAACCCCCTGGAGCCCCCATGGAATCACCCGCGACCCTGCAAATCTTCTCCGATTACGTCTGACCCTGGTGCTACTTCGTCACCCGGCGGGTGGAGCGGTTGCGTCAGGAATACCAGATCGCGGTGCGCTGGCTCTGTTTCCCTCTGCACCCGGAGACGCCGCCCGAAGGCCAATCCCTGGAGCGGCTCTTCGCCGGCCGGGGCATGGACATCCCCGGCATGCTGGCCCGGTTGGAGGGGGTGGCCCAGGCCGAAAACCTGCCCTTCGGGGCGCGCAGCATGACCTACAACTCCCGCCGCGCCCAGGAGCTGGGCAAGTGGGCCGAGAGCCAGGGCCAGGGCGAGGCCTTCCACCACGCCGCCTTCCGGGCCTACTTCGGCCAGGGGCGCAATCTATACGACCTGGCGGTGTTGCGCGACCTGGCCCGGGAGGTGGGCCTGGACCCGGACCAGGCCGAAAAGGTGGTGTTGGACCAGAGCTTCGCCCCGGTGGTGGACCAGGACTTGCAACTGGCCCGCACCCTGGGCATCAGCGCGGTGCCCACCTTCGTGCTCAACGCCCAAGGCCTGGTGGGGGCCCAGCCCTACGCCGAATTGGAGCGCCTGGTGGTCCAGGCCGGCGTCCCCCGCCGGGGCCAGCCCATCCAGCCCTGAGCGCGGCAAGCGGCGGCGCGCCATCCGGGTCTAGTCCGCCCGAAGGGCAACGCGCATCTCCCGGCGCGCCCGACGACCCCAACCCCCGCCCTTGGAAGGAGCGAAATGAGTGACCAGCAAGTGGCCCTGGTGACCGGGGCCAGTTCGGGCATCGGCCGCGAAACCGCCCTGGGCCTGGCCCGCCAAGGCTGGCGGGTCATCGCCGCCGCCCGGCGCCTGGACCGCCTGGAGGCGTTGGCCGCCCAGGAGCCCCACATCATCCCCCGTCAGGTGGACCTGGCCGACCCGGAACAGGTCGAGGATTTCGCGGCCTGGCTGGCGGCCCAACCGGTCCCGGTGACGCTTTTGGTCAACAACGCCGGCTACGCCTTGCGCGGGGCGGTGGAGGACGTGCCCCTGGCCGACGTCCGCCGGCTGTACCAGGTCAACCTATTCTCCCTGATCCGGGTCACCCAGGCCTGCCTGCCCGGCATGCGCCGGCTGCGCACCGGCCGGGTGGTCAACATCAGCTCCATGGCCGGCCGCCTGGCCTTTCCCGGCAACGCCACCTACGCCTCCAGCAAGTTCGCACTGGAGGCCTATTGCGACGCCATGCGCCTGGAGGTGGAGGGCTTCGGGATCAAGGTCATCGCGGTGCGTCCCGGGCCGGTGGCCACCGAATTCGTGGCGGTGGCCGCGGCCATGACCGGCGACCGCTACCAGGACGCCAGCCCGGACTACCAGCCGGTCTATCAGCGCATCCAGGCCATGTTCCACGATTTCTTCTTCGGCAAGCCCATCCCCGGCCCGGCCGAGGTGGCGGCGGTGGTGCTGCGCGCCGCCCAGGAGCCCGACCCCGCGCCCTCCTACAGCGCCGGGGCCATCGCCGAGGAGTTCCTGGCCCTGCGCGCCCGCCTGGATGACGCCCAACTCCTGGAGCATTTCCGCAAGCTCATGGGGTTCAGCCACTAAGCTGCCGCGGCCCTTGTCCGCTCACCGGCCGGGATGCCCCCGGCCGGTGTTTTTTGTTCCCCCCCCGACCAAGACCTTGACAACGAAGCGGCAATTATATTATTGGAATAGTTATTCCGTAACTGAACTTTAATTCTGCCGAGGGTGAAATGCCGGCCGCCCAGGCCCTGACCCGGCGCGAACGTGAACAGACCCGCCACCGGCGCGAGGTGCTGGAGGCGGCCCTGACCCTGTTCGCCCAGCAGGGCTATGACGCCACCTCCATGCAGGAAATCGCCCAGGCGGCCGAGTTCGGGGTGGGCACCCTCTATCGCCTGTTCCCCGGGGGCAAGGAAGAGCTCTACCTGGCCCTGAAGCAGCGGGTGGTGGCGGCCTTCGAGCAGGAGTTGGCCTTCGCCCTGCGCGGCCTGGACGACCCCTGCCAGCAACTCAAGGCCTACCTGCGGGCCAGCGCCCAGGTCTACGCCAGCCATCCCCGCGAAATGGCCCTCTACCTGCGCGAGACCATCGGCCTGAGCTTCGACCTGGCCCGGGGCCTGCCCCCTGACCTGGCCACCCGCTACCGAGCCTGCACCGACAAGGCCCGCCAGGCCCTGGCGGCCGGCATGGCCCAGGGCCACTTCCGTCCCCAGGCCCCGGACGACGCCGTGCTGTTCGTGCGGGTGGTGATCAACGTCTACCTGGCCCAATGGCTCTTCAACCAGGGACAGACCTCCCTGGATCAATACCTGGCCACCATCGAACAGGCCCTGTTCCAGGGCCTGGGTCAACCGCCGCCGGCCGCCTGAAGCGCGGAGGCTGGCGGGGGAGGTTTTTGGCGCATCCAGGTTTGTGAACAATGGCACCAAGCGGGCGCCCGCACTCCCGCCGAGAATACAGCAAGGAGATCGCGCAGATGGCCTACGAGGCAGAATACAAGAGCAAGCTGAGGACCCCGGCCGAGGCGGTGCGGGTGGTCAAGTCGGGCGACTTGGTGGACTATGGCTTCTTCAACGGCAAGCCGGTGGCCTGCGACCAGGCCCTGGCCGCGCGGGCCGGGGAGCTAGCGGACATCAAGGTCTACGCCGCGGTGAGCCTGCCGCCGGTGCCGGCGGTGGTGATGGCCCCCCAGACCTTCACCTACCACGACTTCCAGTACAGCGCCCTCACCCGCATGATCGCCAAGCAGAGCCCCATGGTCTATTACGTCCCCATCCTCTACCACCTGGCCCCCGGCCTGCTGCGCGACGGCGTCGGACCTCAGCGCGACGTGGGCATCTACCAGGTCTGCCCCATGGACAACAACGGCTGGTTCAACCTGGGCCCCCAGAACTCTGAGGCCCGGGCCAAGATCGCCAGCGACAAGGTGGTCATCTTCGAGACCTGCCCCAACATGCCGGTCTGCCTGGGCGGGGCCGAGGAGAGCGTGCACATCAGCGAGGTGGACATGATCGTGGAGGGCGCGCCCGACCAGCGGCCCTTCGCCATGCCCAGCCCCGAGGCCAGCCCCGAGGAGATCCAGATCGCCCAGCGGGTGATGGGTTTCATCCGGGACGGGTCCTGCGTCCAGTTGGGCATCGGCGGCCTGCCCAACCAGGTGGGCAAGTTCATCGCCGAAAGCGACCTCAAGGACCTGGGCGGCCACACCGAGATGTTCTGTGACGCCTATGTGGACATGATCGAGTCCGGCCGCATGAACGGCTCGCGCAAGACCTTCGACCGCGGCCGGGTGGCCTACACCTTCGCCATCGGCAGTCAGCGGGTGTATGACTTCCTGCACCAGAACCCGGCCTGCGCCTCCTTCCCGGTGCACTACACCAACCATCCCCGGGTCATCGCCAGCCACGACAACATGGTCAGCGTATGCAACGCGGTGCAGGTGGACCTCTACTCCCAGGTCAACGCCGAGTCCAACGGCTTTTCCCAGATCTCGGGCAACGGCGGCATGTGGGACTTCGTGCTGGGGTCGCAGTGGTCCAGGGGCGGCAAGAGCCTGATCTGTCTGACCAGCACCTTCACCGACGGCAAGGGCCAGCGCGTGAGCCGCATCGTGCCCCATTTCGCCCCGGGAAGCGTCACCACCATCCCCCGCCAGATGGTGGACTACATCGTCACCGAGCACGGCGCGGCCCAGATGCACGGCCAGCCCACCTGGCACCGGGCCGAGGCCATCATCAACCTGGCCCACCCCGACTTCCGCGACGAGCTCATCGCCGCCGCCGGCAAGCAGGGCATCTGGCGCCGCAGCAACAAGCGGGATTAGCCCCGACTCTCCCTGGCTTCCCGTCTTGCCCCCTTGCCCGTCCCGGCCCGCCGGGGCGGGCAAGGTCATTTGGGGGAGAACAAGGTCAAAAAAGGCGGGAAGTCCTCGCGGACCTCCCGCCTCCCCTCCCCTCCTCCGTCCCTCCCGGAGTCGGGCTCCTCGCTAATTGGTTGGGTAGGCGTCCTTGAGCGGCAGCACCTGCCGGCTCCAGACCGACTCGAACCCCGCCGGGTCATCCACCGGCTTCAGGAGCATGGCCCGGTAGATTTCCTCCTGCTGGGGCGAGTTCTGGTAGTTGAGCACCATGCGCAGGGCGCCGTTGCTGAAATCGCGGATCATGAAATTGAAGATCTCGTTGACCAGGGCGTCGTCCTCGCCCAGCAGGCGGGCGTTCTCCAGGATCAACTGGGCGTAGGCCACCAGGGTGAACAGCTCGCCGGCGGCCAGCATGTAATCCACGTTGGCGGCCTGCTCGGCGCTGGGCGGGGCCTCCATCAAAAGCCGGCGCAGCAGCTCGGCCTGGGAGCGGAAGACCTTGACGTTGCCCAGGTCCACGCCCTCATAGGCCAGACGATAGTCCGGGAAGCGGATCTGGCCCAGACCGCCGGTGTATTGGTGGAAAAGATAGGAGTCGTCGGCCGGGTCATCGCGCCGGGCCGCCGGGGGGTATTCCACCGGCCCAAAGAAATAGTTCTTCACGAACTTGATGATCAAGGCCATGTTGACATGCTCGGTGCCCTCCAGCTTGGGCAGCATGCCGATGTCGCGAATGGCCATCTCGAAATAGGTGTCCTGCTCGTAGCCCTTGGCCGCGATCACTTCGTGAAGGAGCGCTATCACCTTCTCGCCCTGGCCGGTGACCTTCATCTTGACGATGGGGTTGTAGAGCAGGTAGCGCCGGTCGTCGTCCGAGGCCGAGCGCAGGTAGTCGGCCGCGCGCAGGCCAAAAAGCCGCATCGCGGCCAGGCGGCAATAGGCCTCGGTGAACAGCTTGCGCACGTGGGGGAAGTCGGTGACCTTGCGACCGTAGAGCTCCCGGTTGGCGGCGTGGGCGATGGCCTCGTAAAAGGCGTGGGTGCAGATGCCCATGGAGGCGAAGCCCAACTCGAACTTGCCCACGTTGATGGTGGACAGCGAGGAGTTCCAGGCCAGCTTGCCGCGGGAGATGATCTCGGCCTCGGTGATGGGATAGTCGTGCAGCGCGTAGTGGGCCACGTAGGCCTGGCGCACGCCCGAGGTGTCGATCTTCTTGACGCACTCGTACTTCTCGTGGTCGGTCTTGACCACGAAGAAGACGTACTCGCCGGTGCCGGCGATCTTGCCGAAGGTGCTGACCAGGGCCGCGCAGTTGCCGTTGCCGATGTAGTATTTCTCGCCCCGGGCCAGGTAGCTGCCGTCGGCCTGGGGGTGCAGGGTCATCTCGGTGGAGTAGATGTCCGCGCCATGGGCCCGCTCGCTGAGGCCAAAGGCGAAGACCCCGCCCTTTTGCAGCAGCTCGGCGGCCTGGCGCTTCACCCCCTCGTTGTCGCCCATCCAGATCGGGCCCAAGCCCAGGATGGTCACCTGCCAGGCGTACCAGTAGCAAAGGCCGTAGAAGGCCAGGATCTCGTTGTACTCCGCCAGGCGGGACATGTCCCAGCGCGAGTCCGGCGCGCCATAACCGGCCGGGGTCAGCAGCTTGGCGAAGGGCTGCTCTTTGCGCAGAAAGGCCAGGAAGTCCTCGTACCAGACCATGGCCTGATCGTCGGCCTTGATCTTGGCCAGGCCCTTGTCCTCGAAGAACTGGATGGTGCGGCGCATCACCTCGGTGGTGGCCGCGTCGGCGTGCTGGCGCTGATAATCCAGGGGATTGAAGAGGCGCATGCGTCAGTCCTATGGTTGGGGCAGGCGTGGCGGGCGCCCTGCAAGGTCCTCGGCTAGCGGAACCGCCCCATAATATACACAGCGTTGCGCCCAGTAAAGCGATGAATTTTGTTCAGCAAATTAATTGAAGGGCCAAGGCCGCCCAGCCACGGTTGTGCTATGTTGTAAGCTCGTCAGCCAAGGAGACACCCATGCACCTGTACTGGATCGCCCCCCTGGCCGCCCTGTTGCTGGCGGCGCTGTTGGGGGCCGAGCGCGGCCGGCGCCCGGCCCTGGTCCTGCCAATCAAGTCCGCGCTCTCGGCCCTGTTCGTGACCCTGGCCGTTTTGCAGCCCCATCCCCTGCCGGTCTATTATCAGCCGGTGCTCTACGGCCTGATCCTGGGCCTGGTGGGCGATGTCTGCCTGGCCCTGCCCTCCCCGGCCGCCTTCCGGGCCGGCCTGGTCGCTTTTCTGTTGGGCCATCTGGCCTATGTCTGGGCCTTCGCCCAGCTGGTGCGTCCGGCCCACTGGCTCAATCCCGGACTGGTGCTGCTGCTGGCGGCGGGGGTGGGGATTTTCTGGTGGCTGCGACCCCACCTGGGCCGGATGAAGGGGCCGGTGGCGGCCTACATCGCGGTCATCAGCCTGATGCTGGTCGCGGCCTGGGCGGTCTGGCTGCGCAGCGCCCTGCGCCCCGGCCTGGCCTTGGTCATCCTGCTGGGGGCGCTGGCCTTCTACCTCAGCGACATCTGCGTGGCCCGCGACCGTTTTGTGCGCAGGGAATTCCTGAACCGGCTCCTGGGCCTGCCCCTCTATTATCTGGGACAGTTCCTCCTGGCCTGGTCGGTGGGACTGGGGCGCTAGCCGGCCGGCTCCACCAGCACCAAGCGCCAGATGGCGCCATGCAGACCCAGGCTGACCCAGTTCACCTGGGCCCCGGATTGGGGCAGCAACCCCGCGCTCTGCTCCGCCTTGAGCTCTCCCTCGGCCTCGGCCATCAGGCGGCGGCCCAGGGCGCCCATGCCGGGCCGGGCCAGATAGGCGGGGTCGGTCAGTAGGTTGCGGCCTATGTCCCCCGCCTGGTCGTGGTGCAGCAGCACCCCGTCGCCTTGCACCAGCCAGACCCGCCGTCCCCCGGACGGCGGGGCCTGGGCCAGCATGGTTCGCATCATGTCATCCGGGTCCAGAAGCAGGCTCAACCAGCCCAGAAACTGGTCCTGCTGGTCCTGGATGGGATGGGTCAGGGCCACCGCCCAACCGCCTTCGGCGGTGGGAAAGCGCCGGGTCAGGGCGGGCTCGGTGGTGGCCTGCTTCTGGGGCCGATTCGTGGCCACCCGCAGGTTGTAATCCTCCAGGCGGCTGAATTCGGCCGGCTCCACCGCGACCATGAATCCGCCCGCGCTGATCACCGAACAGGAAATCGTGAAGGACTGGCCCACCAGCACCAGGCGCAACACATCGTTGACCTTGGGATTGCGGATGCCCAGGCCGCCGATCTCCCGGGCGGCTTGGCTCAGGAGGCCATCCAGGTTATCAAGCCCGTGCTGGATTCCCTGGCGCAGGGAGAGCAGATAGGGCGGGATTTCCGAAGCCTCGGCCTGGGCCCGAGCAGCGGGCAAGGGACCAAGGCAACACCAGACGGTCAGGACCAAAGCTGCAAACCTAGCGACAGGCTTCATGACAAAGGCTTTCCGGGGCAGGACAGGGGCCGCTGGCAAGCTCTAGGATCGGGTTGGCCACGTAACACGCCATCCTGCCGGTTTCACTGCGCGGGCTGGGCCAGGCCCAACCGCCAGGTCACGCCGTGCAGGCCCAGGCTGACCCAGCGGCTCACCCGCCGCGCCGCCACTCCCGAGACGTCCTGGTATTGATAGGGGCCGGTCTGGCCATGCTCCTGGCCCAGGATCAAATCCACCGCGGCCTTGACCTCCGGGTTCTGGGCGTAGAGCGGGTCGCTGCCCAGGTTGCGCCCGATCTCGGCCGATTGGCTGCTGTAGAGCATCCGGCCATCGGTCTGAGCCAGGAAAAGCTTGCTTCCGGCTGGCAGCCGGAGGTCGGCGGCCAGCCGCTCCACCAGCCGGGCCGGGTCGAAGATGATGCTGACCGAGCCCAGGTAGCCGCCCTTGTCCTCCAGCACCGGGTGCTCCATGTCCACCGCCCCCACCCCTTCCACGGTGTAGAAGTACTGGCTCAGCACCGGCTTGCGCTCGCGCCGCACCTGGATCACCTGGGGCTGGTTGGCGATGCTGGTTCCCTCGAAGGGCTTGAAATGGGCCGGCTCCAGCACCACCATCACCCCCTGGGGGTCAATGGCCGCGCAGTCGATGGCCTGGTGTCTTTCGGCGCACAGCCAGGCCAGGGTCTTGCTGGCTTGCGGGCCCTTGATCCCGTCTCGGGCCAGACGTTGGGCGGCCTGGGCCAGGGCCCGGTCCATGTCCTCCAGGGCGGCCTGCAAGCGGCCCTGGAGCATCAGCAGGGGGTCGTCCGGGGCCGCCGGACAGGGCGCGGCCAAGAACCAGATTCCCAATCCCAGGGACAGAACCGACAGCAACCGAGACATGGACGACCTCCCGGAGCATGTTGATCGGAGGGTTGCGTTGCGCCCATTATAGCTTTTTTACACTGCTTGTTGGGCCGGATGCAGCGCCCCGACGGTTGGGGAAGCTGGGGGCCTGGCGGCCGGGGCTTCGGCCTGGCCTGGATTTTGGGCACAGGCCAGGCAGGGACGAGTTGCCCGCCAGCCGCGGGAAAACTCGGATTATTGAGGCAGCATCACCAATTGGTGACTGCTTGCGACAGATATTTTCCCCAGGGCGACGCTGGTATACAATGCCTTCCGATAGCCGTGGCCAGCCGGCCCCGCCGTGGGTTGAACCCCCGGGAAAAGAGCACTCCACCATCCAGGAATGCCCATGAGCCATCACCCACCACCCAAGCCAGCCGCGAGGCCCGACCCCATGCCCAAGCCGCCTTCCCAGGAGGAGTTGCGCAAGCTCTGCCTGCGGCAGGGCGCCAACGTCGACCTGGTGCTGGAGCGCAACGACCAGCGGGAGACCCTGGAGACCCGGCCCAGCCTGGTCTACGACCTCAGGGGCAAGCTCCTGGTGCTGGCGCAGGTGAACCCGGCCCTGGGCAAGGCCAACATCGGCGAGATAATGGAAATAACCTTCCTGACCCGCCGGTTCGTGAGCGGGGAAGAGCCGGAATCCATCCGGGCCGGCTATGTCACCCCGCTCCAGGAGGTGGTGCAGGGTTTTCCCCTGGGCGAGGGCCTGCTCCAGCCGGCCCTGATCTTCCTGGCGCCCAAACACCTGAAGCTCATGAACCTGCGCATGCACCACCGCCTGGCCCCGCCGGTGGCGTTCGCCCTGCGGTCCACGGTGACGGTGCGCGGCGCCGCCCGGGTCCCCCGCAAGATTCCGGCCGCGATCGCCGATATCTCCCTGGGTGGGGCCTTGCTGTTGCACTCGCCCCACTGGGAGCCGGAGCCGGGGGTCGATTTCCACCTGGAGCTGTTTTGGGATGGCGGCGACCTGGAGCTCGCGGCCCAGGTCATCCGCCGCAGCCTCAAAACCATGGTCAAGGGCGAGCTGAAGAGCGCCACCGCCATCCGGTTCAACTTCGAGGCCGCCTGCCAACGCACCGCCATGTTCCAGTTGATCGGGCGGATGGAGCGCTGGGTGATCGCGCAGCGGGAAGCCTGGGAACAGGACTGAGCCCGAGCCGGCCTCGGCGACCGAAGCCAGGCCCTTCAATCGCCCGGCCTGGCTGGACGGGTCCCGATCCCCCAATAGGCCCTTGCGCCGGCCGCCCCCGGGAGCTACAACTTGAGCCCTGGGCGCAACCTCTTGCAAGGACCATGATTTTGAGCCCCACTCAGGACCAACCATCCTATCCCCCGGCCTGGCTCTCCTGGGGCGTCTGGGGATTGGGCGCGGTCTTCTACCTCATCGGCTTCTATCAGCGTGTGGCCCCGGCGGTGATGACCGCCGAGTTGATGCGCGACTTTGACATCAGCGCGGCGGCCCTGGGCAACCTCTCGGCCTGCTATCTCTACGCCTACGTGGCCATGCAGATTCCCACCGGCATCCTGGCCGACGCCCTGGGGCCGCGCCGGCTCCTGGCCGGCGGCTGCCTGGTGGCCGGCCTGGGCACCCTGCTCTTCGGCCTGGGGCCGGGTCTGCTGTGGGCCGGTCTGGGCCGGCTGTTGATCGGCGGATCGGTGGCGGTGGCCTTCGTGGCCTTGTTGAAGCTAGCCAGCCACTGGTTCTCGCCCCGGCGCTTCGCCCTGGCCTCGGGCCTGGCCCTTTTCTGGGGGGTGATGGGCGCGGTAAGCGCCGGGGTGCCCCTGCGCCTGCTGGTGGACGCCTTTGGCTGGCGGGGGGTGATGCTGGCGGCCGGCCTGGTCACCCTGGCCCTGGGAGGCGTGATCTGGCTCTGGGTGCGCGACGACCCCAGCCAGAAGGGCTACCGCAGCCTGGCGGCCCAGTTCACCAGGGATGCGACTCCGCGCCCCAGCCCCCTGGCCGGCCTCAGGCGCATCTTCGCCTATCGCAACACCTGGCTCTTGTTCTGCGCCCCCAGCGGCCAGGCCGGACCCATCCTGGCCTTCGCCGGCCTGTGGGGCGTGCCCTATCTCCAGGCCCGCTACGGACTGAGCCAGGCCGAGGGCGCGGCCGTCTGCTCGGCCATGATGATCGCCTGGGCCCTGGGCGGGCCGATCATGGGGGCCTTGAGCGACCGCCTGGGCCGGCGCAAACCCCTGTACCTGGCCGGCGGCATCGGCTCCTGCCTGGGCTGGGCGGCGCTGCTCTACCTGCCGGGCCTGGGGCCGCTGGCCTTCCTGATCCTGGGGGTGGGGGTGGGCTTCGCCACCGGCAGCATGATCCTGGGCTTCGCCTTTGCCAAGGAATCGGTGCCAGCGCCCCTGGCCGGCACCTCGGCCGGGGTGATCAACATGGGGGTGATGCTGGGTCCGACCATCCTGCAGCCGGCCATCGGCGCGCTCCTGGACCTGCTCTGGGAGGGCGGCCTGGCCGGCGGGGTCAGGGTCTACTCACCCCGCTCCTATGACCTGGCCTTCGGCCTGATGCTGGCCTGGTCCCTAGTCTCCTGCCTGCTGCTGGTCTTCACCCGCGAGACCCACTGCCGCCAGTTGGGCGAGGGCCAGCCTCCGCCCCCCGCCCCCCGGCGCGCCTAACCCGCCGCGGGCGCGGGTTGGGCCTCGTCTTGGTCCCCGACCTTGCGCTTGCGTCCGAAGCGGTGCGACCACTCGTCGAAATAGGTGTAGATCACCGGGGTGATCAACAGGGTGATGAGCTGGCTCACCACCAGGCCGCCGCAGACCCCCAGCCCCAGGGGCTGGCGGGAGTCGCCGCCAGCGCCGAGGCCCAGGGCGATGGGCAGGATGCCGGCGAAGGCGGCCACGGTGGTCATCATGATGGGCCGGAAGCGGGCCACGCCGCCCTGGTAGATGGCGTCGCGCGGGCTCAGTCCCTGGTTGCGCTCGGCCTCCAGGGCGAAGTCGATCATCATGATGGCGTTCTTCTTCACGATGCCGATCAGCATGATCACGCCCACGAAGCCGTAGAGGTTCAGCTCCTGGCCGAAGATGATCAGGGTCAGCAAGGCTCCGAAAGCGGCCGAGGGCAGACCGGCCAGGATGGTGACCGGGTGGATGAAGCTCTCGTAGAGGATGCCCAGGATCAGGTAGATCACCCCCAGGGCCATCAGGATCAGGAGCATCAGGCTGGTGATGGACTTCTGGAACTCCTGGGCCGTGCCCTGGAAGCGCCCGGAGACGGTGGGCGGCAGGGTCTGCTCGGCCAGCTTGGTCACCAGGTCGGTGGCCTCGCCCAGGCTGACCCCGGGGGCGGTGTTGAAGCTCACCGTCACCGAGGGCAGCTGGCCGTAGTGGTTGACCTGGCTGGGGCCCAGTTGGAGCTTGGTCTGGGCCAACACCGGCAGGGGCACCATGTCGCCGCTGTTGGAGCGAACGTAGAGCCACTCCAGGTCCTCGGGCCGGTTCTGGAAGCTGGGCAGCAGCTCCATGATCACCCGGTACTGGTCGGCCGAGGCGTTGATGGTGCTGACCTGGCGGGCGCTGAAGGCTGAATACAGGGCCGTCTCGATGGCCTGGGCGCTGACCCCCAGGGTGGAGGCCTTGTCGCGGTCGATCAAGAGCTTGACCTGGGGGGTGCTGATCATCATGTCCGAACTGACGTCGCGCACCTGGGCCAGTCCCCGCAGGGCGGCGATGAACTTGCCCGCCGCCGGGTAGAGGTCCTCGGCCTGGGTGCCCACCAGGGTGTATTGATAGGACGCCTTGCCGCCGGTGGTGTCCACCTGGATGGCGGGCGGGTTCTGCATGAAGGTCATGATGCCTGGCACCACCGCCACCTGGGGCCAGAGCCGGGCGATGACCTGTTCGGGGCTGTCCTTGCGCTCATGGCTGGGCTTGAGCAGGGCGAAGATGATGCCGGTGTTCATGGTGCTCGAGCCCACGATCGGCATGGCCCCCTCCACCGCCGGGTCGGCGGCGATGATCTTGGTCACCGCCATCATGTGCTGGGTCATGTTGTCAAAGGAGATGCCCTCGTCGGCCATGGTGTAGGCGATGAACATGCCCTGGTCCTCGCTGGGGATGAACCCCTTGGGCGTGATCAGGTACAGGTGCGCGGTGCCGGCAAGCAGGGCCAGGGCGACCAGGATGGTGGTCAGGCGGTGGTCGAGCACCCAGCCCAGCAGGAACTCGTAGCCCTTGACCAGGGGCCGGAAGATGAAGCCGCCCTCGCTCTCGGCCCGGGCGACGCCCTGGCCGTGGGCGGCGTCCTGGCCCTGGCGCAGGAAGCGCGCGGCCAGCATCGGGGTCAGGCTCAGGGAGACGAAGCCGCTGACCAGGATGGCCATGGTGATGGTGATGGCGAATTCCTTGAGCAGGCGACCGATCATGCCGCTCATGAAGACCACCGGCAGGAAGACCACCGCCAGGGACAGGGTCATGGAGATGATGGTGAAACCGATCTCCTGGGATCCGTCCAGGGCCGCCCGGAATGGCTTCTTGCCCATCTCCATGTGGCGCACGATGTTCTCCAGCACCACGATGGCGTCGTCCACCACGAAGCCCACCGACAGGGTCAGGGCCATCAGCGAGAGGTTGTCCAGGCTGAAATCAAAGGCCCACATCACCGAGAAGGTGGTGACCAGGCTCATGGGCACCGCCAGGCTGGTGATGATGGTGGCCGAGGCGTTCTTCAGGAACATGAAGACCACCAGGATGACCAGGGCGATGGCCAGGAGCAGGGTGAACTTGACGTCGGTCACCGACTCGCGGATGGAGGTGGACTGGTCGTAGAGCACCGTGAGGTTGATGGAGCCCGGCAACTGGTTCTGGATGTCGGGCAGCATCTGGCGGATCTGGTCCACCACATCGATGGTGTTGGCCCCGGGCTGGCGCTTGATCGCCAGCACGATGGCGCGTTGGCCCTTCCACCAGGCCCCGGACTTGTTCAGCTGCACGCTGTCGATGACCTGGCCCAGGTCTTCCAGGCGCACCGGCTTGCCGTTCTGGTAGCTGACGATCACCGGGCGATACTCCCGGGCGGTCATCAGCTGACCAGTGGCCTGGAGGGTCAGGCTCTTGTGGGGGCCGTCCAGGTTGCCCAGGGGCAGGTCCACGTTCTCCTGGGTGATGGCGTCGGCCACCTGGTCCATGCCCACGCCCAGGCTGGCCAGGGTCTGGGGGTTGAGCTGCACCCGGGGCGAATATTTCTGCTCGCCGTAGAGCAGCACCTGGCCCACGCCGTTGAGCATGGAGATGCGCCGCGCCACCAGGGTCTGGGCATAGTCGTTGACCGTGTAGAGCGGCACCGTCTCCGAGCCGATGGCCAGGTAGAAGACCGGCTGGGTCGAGGCGTTGGTCTTGCTGTAGGTGGGGGGACTGGGCATGTTGCTGGGCAGCACCGCCTTGGACATGGCCGCCTGCACGTCCTGGGCCGCGGCGTCGATGTTGCGGCTCAGGTCGAATTGCAGGGTGACCGAGGTGCTGCCCATGGTGCTGGTGGAGCTCATGCTGGCCAGGCCGGAGATGTCGGTGAACTCGCGCTCCAGGGGCATGGCCACGGCGGTGGCCATGGTCTCGGGGCTGGCCCCGGGCAGCCCGGCGCTGACGGTGATGGTGGGATAGTCGACGCTGGGCAGGTCGCTGGTGGGCAGCTGGAGATAACCCAGCACGCCGAAGAGCAGCATGCCCAGGGAAATCAGGGTGGTGGCCACCGGGCGGCGGATGAAGAGCTCGGTGGGGCTCATGTCTACTGGCCCTCCTTGCCGGTCCCGGGCTGGGCGGCCGGGGTCGCCCCGGCGCTCTCGAAGACCTTGGCTCCGGGATACAGGGCCAACTGGCCGTCCAACACCACCTTTTCTCCCGCGGTCAGGCCCTTGGCTACGGTTATGTCATCCTCGTGCAAGGGCCCGGTCTGCACCGCCCGGGCCTCCACCGTCATATCGGGCTTGACCACGAAGACCAGCTGGCCTTGGGGCCCGTTCTGGATGGCCCGGGCCGGCACCACCACCGCGTTTTCGAGGGTGTATAGATCAAGGGAAACATTGACGAACTGGCCTGGCCACAGGCTCAGGTCCGGGTTGGCGAAAGTGCCCTTGAGGGTCACGGTGCCGGTCTTGACGTCCACCTGGTTGTCCACGAAGGTCAGGGAGCCCTGCTCCTGGAGCGTGGCCGGGGGTGGCAGGGTGGCGGTGACCTTGAGGGTGGCCTGGGCCATGCGCCGCCGGATCTGGCCCAGCTCGCGCTCCGGCACCGCGAAGCTGACATAGGTGGGCTGGATCTGCTTGATCACCACCAGGGTGTCGCTGTTGGCCTGGATCAGGTTGCCCTGGTTGATCAGCAGGCTGCCGGTCTGGCCGGTGAGGGGGGCGATGATCGAGCAGTAGGACAGGTCCAGGCGGGCCTTTTCGATGGCGGCCTGGTCGGCCTTGACCGTGGCGGCCTGGCTCTCGGCCTGGGCCACGCTCTTGTCATAGTCCTGGCGGCTGATGAAATTGCGCTCCACCATCTTCTGGTTGCGCGCCACCTCCTGGCGGTTTTCCTTCAGGGTGGCCTGGTCGCGCTCCAGGTTGGCGATGGCCTGGTCCAGGGCGGCCTGGTAGGGCCGGGGGTCGATGTTGGCCAGGAGTTGACCGGCCTTGACCAGTTGCCCCTCGGCGAAGTGGACCTTCTGGAGTTGGCCGCCCACCTGGCTGCGCACCGAAACCGTGGCCAGGGCCTCCACCCGGCCGATGGCCAGCACCGACACCGGCACCGTGGCGGCGCGGGCCTGGCCGGTCACCACCGGGGCGGGGGGGCGCTCGGCGGCGGTTTTTTTCTCTTCGGATCCCGAACAGGCGGCCAGGTTCAGGCACAGGAAAAGCGCCAGGCAGGCCCCGGCCGCGCTCCGGCCCCAGCGGCCACCGCGTTCAACCACCACTCGCTCGCCCATGCCCGGTCACCTTTCGCCAATGCGTAAATTTCGATTGTAGAGCCGTTATATCACCGGCCATCATAAGTAAAGTTGCAAATTGGCCCCCTTTCAATTTAATTTATTGGAGGCTTGAGTAACAACTTATTTACCGGATTCGCCTCCGACAATTTCGCGGGTGGCGCTCCGGCGCGACGGCCAGGAATCTTGCGGAGAGGCTGATGAAATTGCGTGTCGTCTTCCTGTTCTTGGCCCTGGCCATGCTTCTGGGCCGCCCGGTTTCCACTCCGGCGGCCCAGGCCCAGACCAGCCTGAACCTGGATCAGATCCTGGCCATCGCCGTGGAGCGCAATCCCGGTCTGGCCCAGGCCGACCAACAGGTGCGGGCGGCGGAGGCCAGGGTCACCCAGGCCGTGGCGGGCTATCTGCCCCAGCTCTCCAACAAGGCCATCTACAACCGCAACTGGTACGAGAGCGAGGCCTACGCCGCGGCCTCCGGCGGCAGCGGCAACGAGTTCAACACCTATCAGAACACGCTGTCGGTTTCCCAATACCTCTATGACTTCGGGGCCACCAGCGGCCAGGTGGACCAGAGCCGCTTCAACCTCTCCTCCACCCGCCAGCAGCGCTTCACCACCCTGGCCCAGTTGGTGCAAACGGTGAGCAAGGCCTATTATGACGTGCTGCGCAAGGAGGAGCTGGTGGGCGTCAACCAGGACTCCCTGCGGGTGCAGGAAGCCCACCTGGAGCAGGCCCGGGCCCTGTTCGAGTCCGGCCTCAAGCCCAAGATCGACGTGACCAAGGGCGAGGCCGACCGGGCCAAGAGCCGCCTGAACCTGATCAAGGCCCAGTATAACCTGCGCACCGCCCGGGTGACCCTGGAGCAGCAATTGGGGGGACCGCCGGTGGAGGGGCAGTACAGCCTGGCCCCCCTGGCCCGCTATCCCCGCCGCCCGTCCGACCAGGACCAGCTGTTGGGCGAGGCCCTGAAGACCCGGCCGGAGCTGGCCGACGCCGAGGCCCAGATCCAGGCCGCCGAGGCCTCCATCGTCGCCGCCCAGGGCAACTATTTTCCCAGCCTCAGCCTGGGGGCCAGCTACAACTGGCAGAACGTCGAGTTCCCCCTGCTGGAGTCCTGGCAGGCCGGGGCCACCCTCAACTGGGCCCTGTTCTCCGGTTTCAAGACCCAGGGCCAGGTCAACGAGGCCCGGGCCAACCGCCTGCGCACCAAGTCGCTCCTGCGCGAGCGCGAGCTGCAGGTCTCCAAGGACGTCTCCTCGGCCTACCTGTCGGTCAACCAGGCCCTGGAGAGCATCGACTCCGCCCGCGAGGGCCTGCGCCAGGCCCAGGAGAACATGGAGCTGGCCGAGGGCCGCTACCGCACCGGGGCCGGCAACGCCATCGAGTACAGCGACGCCGAACTGTCCCTGACCCAGGCCCGCAGCGACCTTATCCAGTCGGTCTACGACTACTGGCAGGCCTTGGTGGACCTGGACTTCGCCACCGGACGCGGCCATCAGACCCTGGCCAAGCCCTAGGTTTGATCCCGGAAACGGCGGTGGACGCGGGCGGACGCCCGGCCAGGGTCCCGCCCGGGCCGGCGCGGCCCCCCGCCCCGCCCGATGCACCCGCGCGGAAACCCGGCTTGGTCCGAACTAGCGTTGCAGGATTTCCGGGCCGTTGGCCAGGAAGCGCCGGCCGTCCTCCCAGCCCAGCTCCTTGGTGCGCAAGAGGGCGTCGGGGTTGGTGTAGTCCCATTTGGCCGAGTCCACCGGTCGCGAGGGCTGGAGGTAGGTCAGGCCCTGGTGCCCGCGCAACAGGGCCGGGTCGTAGCGCCGGCTGAGCAGAATCAGGGCCGGCCGCTCCCCGGGCTCCAGGGCGGCCAGGGGCACGTTGTCCACCAGACCGCCGTCCAGCACCGGCTCCCCGGCGCGGTGCATCACCGGCAGGATGGGCGGGGTGCAGGAGGTGGCGATGATCAGCTCCTTGAGCTCGCCGGCGTGGCGGCAGTCCTGGGCTCGCACCACCTCGGGCCGGAAACCGGCCTGGCTGGGCCACTGGGGGTGCAGCGGCCCCCTGAGATGCTTCTCCAGGGCGTAGGTGATAAAACCCACCAACAGCGCGAAGTGGGGACCGCACCAGGCCGGCGGCCGGGCCAGGAGCACCCGCAGCTCCGGGCCGGCGCGCAGGGCCTCCAGGGCGGCCTGGTCCAGGTTGTCGTTCAGGGCGCGGCCGTAGATCTCGAAATGCGGGAAGGGACGCTGGCCGCGCAGCAGGCGCCCGGGATAGAAGTTGCGTCGGTTGGCGCCCATCTCGCGCCGGGCCCAGTCCATGGCTTGCTGGCTGCGCCCGGCCAGGAGTAGGGCCGCGATGTAGGCCCCGGCGCTGACACCGGCCACCACCCGTGGTTTCAGGGGCAGGGCCGGAGCCACCACCTCCCAGAAACCCGCCTGCCAGACGCAGCGATTGCCGCCGCCGGCAAAGACCACCGCCTTGTAATCCAGCTCGCTCATTACCGACCGTCCCGGAACAAGTTGACTCGCCCCTCCAGTTTGTATCTGAACCGGATTCAACGCAACCACCCCCCGTTTTTCCGCCCGTTCCCACCCGTTGGGACTAATCAATGGCCTAGGCCAGGTCAGGCCGATAGCGATTTTGGCGTCGGTTGGAGAAGAAGTTTCACTTTCCGAGGGGAGCGCTGAATAATTTTCTTGCAAAAGCCTGGGGGATTGCTATTCTTTGCACGACTCAGGTCGGAAAAGGACTCGGTTTCATGAATATCTACGTCGGCAATCTGCCCTTTGGCACCACTGACAACGAACTTCGCGACCTCTTCAGCCAGGTGGGCGGGGTGATCTCCGCCCGGATCATCACCGACCGCGAGACCGGCCGCTCCCGCGGCTTCGGGTTCGTGGAGATGGGGTCCAACTCCGAGGCCGAGGAGGCCATCCGCCGCTTCCACGGTTTTTCCATGGGCGGTCGCAACCTCACAGTCAACGAGGCCCGGCCCCGGCGCTAGGCCTGGCGGCCGCTCGCGCGGCCCCGATGCGAACCTAGCCGGTAATTAAGTCTACCGCGTAAGCTTTCGCTATTAGCGTACCTGAGTCGCAGGGGGCCGGAAAAACCGGCCCCCTGACTTTTGGACCCTTGGCGCGCGGGTGCTCGCCCCTAAGCCTCCCGCACCGCGCGCAGATGCAGCCGGCAGGTGTGGTCCCACCAGCCGGCGCAGCCCAGCTCCAGATCCAGGCCCCAGTTGGCCAGGATCGAACGCGAGTCGGCGCTCCAGAGGCGCTTCTGACGGGGATCGAAAGGCCCCCAGCCACACCAGCGTCGCATCTCCGCCCCTGGCTCCACCAGGGTCAACAGCTCGGCCACGGTGGGGACCCGCCAGCCTTCCTCCCCGGTCTCGACCCTGAGCCGGGCCAACCAGGCCTGGGTCTCGGGCCAGGTCAGGCCATGGCGCGACCCGCCAACCTGCCAGACCAGGCCATGGGCCGGGTCCAGGAGGCAACCCGGCGCGCTCGGCCGAAAATCCCCGACCCCGGGGCGCAGGGGCCGTCCCAGCTGGTCCAGGCCGAAGATCGCCGCCGCCTGGCGGGGGGTCACCCGCAGGGGCCGCGCCCGCAACCTCGAGGCCGGGCTCGGCGCTGGTTGGTGGCGGGCCTCCGGGACCAGCCGACAAGCGGCATCGGCCTTGGCGCGCCAGTCCTCTTCCAGCTCCGCCAGCCCGGCCAGCATCGTCGCGGCATCCGTAAACCGCCGCCCGGGATCGGTCCACAAGGCCTTGGCCAGGTATGCGGCCCAGACCGGCCCCAGGCCGGGATTGAACTCCGCCACCCGTCCGGCCTGGGTGGGGTCCAGGCCGCCGCCCAGCATCCGCAACAACAGCATGCCCACCCCGTAGAGGTCGGACCGGGGGTCGGCCCGGCCGGGGTCGGCCTCCTGCTCCGGCGCGGCGTAGAACGGCGTGCCGGTGCGCAGGTTGGCCGGGGCGCGCCCGGCCCGACCGCCGCTGGCCGCGGCCAGGCCGAAGTCGCCCAGCCGGACCTGGTCGGCGGCGTCCAGGAGCAGGTTGTAGGGTTGCAGGTCGCGGTGGACCAGCCCGGCGTCGTGCAGGCGCTCCAGGCCTCGCAAGGTCTGGCGCAGGTAGACCAAAACGCGCTCCACCGGCGGACGACGGCAGGGGCGCTCGGGATCCAGGCTCTCGGCCAAGGCCTGCCCAAGGTTGCGGCAGTGGTAATCCATGGTGTAGAAGGGCTGGCCCTGGTGCTCGCCCAGGTCGTGCACCGCCACCAGGTGGGGATGCTCCAGGCCGGCCATGGTCCGGGCCTCGGCCAGGAAGCGCTGCCGCAGCCCGGCCTGATCGATGAGCGCCCGCAACTGGGTGCGAGGGGCCAGGAGCTTCAGGGCCACGATCTTGTCCAGGCCGGGCAGGCGGGCCTTGTAGACCTTGGCCCACCCGCCCCGACCCAACAGGCCCAACACCTGGTAGCGCCCGATGAACTTCACCCCGGCCTCACCACAGGCGCGACGCGTTGAACTCGGGCAGGCCGCGCTCCAGGATGCCCCTCACCGTCTTGGCGATGTCATAGGCCACCGCCCGCACCTCGAGGCTGCCCTCCTGGTCGTCGTGGATCAGGTATTTGGCCCGGTTGTCGCCGTCCCGGGGCTGACCCACGCTGCCGGCGTTGATCAGGACTCGCCGACCTGGTGGCAACAGGGTGCGGCCGATGGGCAGCTCCCGTTGGCGGACCTGGCCGTCCGGCTCCAGGATCACCAGGCCCAGCTCGTGGGTGTGGCCCACGAAACAGATCGTCTCCGGCAATTGCGCCATGATCCCGGCCAATTCACGCTCGCGGGCCTCGAAGAGATAGCGGGTGGGGCTGTCCGGCGGCAGGCCATGCACGAAACGCAGCCCATGGGCCGCGAGGCTGAAGGGCAAGGCGCGGCAATAGTCCAGGGTGGCCGGGCTGACCAGTTGGCGGGTGATCTCCAACGAACGCCGCGAGGAGGAATTGAACCAGGCCAGGCCGTCGGGGTCCACCAGGCCCAGTTCGTGGTTGCCCATGACCGAGGGGATGTCCTGGGCGCGCAACAGCCCCACCACCGCCTCAGGCTCCGGGCCATAGCCCAGGTTGTCGCCCAGGCAATAGACCAGGTCCGGGGCCTGCTCCCGCAGGTCGGCCAACACCGCCCGCAAGGCCTCCAGGTTGGCATGGATGTCGCTGATCACCGCCAGGCGCATCGCGCTCCCCCCGTGGTGAAATCCGCCCCGCACGCGCCGGGCGCTTCCTTTCATGATATGCCGCCCTGCCCCGCCGGCCAAGCCTGGTTTGCCACCCGGCGGCGGGAGGGCCTGGCGGACGGGCGTCAGCGGGCTTGAGTCGTTTTCCGGGGGATGCTGGCCACCAGGCCGGCGGCGATCAGGTCCAGCAGCAGGAAGACCAGGTAGGCCATGTCGTAGGATCCGGTGCGGGCGAAGCTCTGGCCCATAACCAGATAGCCCAGGCCTTGCAGGGCCAGGAACAGCACCAGCATGCGATAGACCCGGGTGAATTGGCCCCGGCCGAAGATAACGGCGGTGAGGATGGGATAGGTGGACATCACCCCGCCCATGGCGAAGCCGAAGACCAGCACGAAGGCGGCGGTGGCGATGGCCGAGGCGCCGGCCAGCCCCAGCCCCAGGCCCAGGGCCTTGACCAGGAACAGGCACCAGACCACCCTGAGCGGCGGCCACCAATCGCAGAACTGGCCCCAGAGATATTTGCCGGCGGCTCCCAACAAGGCCATGACCGCGGTCAGGGCCATAGCCCAGCGGCTGTCCAACCCCAAATCCTGAAAACGGGGCGCGATCTGGAACATCACCCCCATGGCTCCGCTCAGGCCCAGGGCGTAGGCCAGGCCCAGCTTCCAGAACGAGCCCCGCCGCCAGACCTGGCCGGCCTCCAAACCCCGGTCGCCGGCCCGGCCGCCATCGCCGCCCGGACCGTCCGCCGGCGGTGGATTGGCGGCCCCGTCCGGCCAATAGCCGCACTCCTCGGGCGTGGTGCGGATGAAGACCCAGGCCAGGGGCGCCACGCCCAGCACCCCCAGGCCGATGACCAGGGCCGCCTCGGCCAGGCCCCGGGCCTCGATCAGGCGCAGGGCCAGATAGGGCAGCACCGCCCCGGAGAGCGAGATGCCGGTGGTGGCCAGACCGATGGCCCGGCCCCGCTTTACGGCGAACCAGTTGGACAGCACGGTGTGGGAGACGATGCCGCTCATGGCCGCGTTGCCCAATTGCAGCAGCACGTAGCAGACGACGAAGAGCCACAGGCTCTCCACCCGGCCCAGCATCACGAAGGCGAAGCTGGCCAGAAAAGGCCCCAGGGTCATCAGCCAGCGCGCCCCCAAACGGGGGATCAGGCCGCCATAGGTGAACTGGGCCAGCAGGCCGCAGGCGTAGCCCAATCCGGGGGCCAGGTTGAGATCGGCCCGGGACCAGTCCCGGGCCGCGCACAGGGGCAGCAGAAAGGCGTTGAAGACATAGAAGCTGGTGCCGGTGGACATGAAGTTGGCCAGGCAGGCCACCCCCACCATCCACCAGCCGGGATAGATCCCCGGGGACGGACCGACCGGCCCCGGGGGTGTTGGCCTGAACAACCTCAGATGGGCCAGTTCAGGTTGAGGGTGGAGACCCGGATCTGGTTGACCACCGGCAGGTCGCCGGCCAGCTTGCGGGCCAGGGCCTCGGCCTGGCGGCTTTCCTCCGGGGTGTGGAGGTAGCCCGAGAGCACGATGGCCCCCTGGGACGACAGGTCGGCCTTGAGCAGGTTGGAGCGCAACAGCTCCCGCCGCAGCCGGGCCTCCACGAACTTGGCCGTGGCCAGGGGCTTCAGGGTCTTTTCCAGGGCCTGATCCGGATGCAGGCGGCGCACCTCGGCCACCGACTGGCGCAGGATGGCCACCGCCCCGGCCCGGTCCAGGGTCTCGGTGTTGAGCACCAGATGGTACAAGCCCCAGTCGCGCAGGTCGTTGTCGAAGATCTGGCGCACCAGGGCGCGGCGCTCCTGATCGTGGCGCTCCACCCGCTCTCGGGCCTCGTCGGGCTCCAGGCCCAGGGCCTGGCCCACTCGGGCCACCCGCAGCGCGGTGGGGGCCACCACCCGCACTCGCAGCACCGGGGGCACCTCGCGCAACACCACCTGGGCCCCCCGCCCCAGGATCACCACGTTGCCCCGGGAGGCCACCTCCAGGATCACCGCCGCGTAGAGCGAGGTGTAGACCGGCTGGGCGAAGAACATCCGCTCCAGCACGCTCAGACCGCGCTCCATCTGCAGGTCCTGGACCTCCTCGGCGAAGCAGGGGGCCAGGCCGCAGGCCACGTCCTTCAGCCCCGCCGCGCCCACCAGCTCGTAACCCAGCTCCCGGGCCAGATCCTCGGCCACCTCGTCGCCCAGGCTGCCCACCTGGCGCGATATGGTCACAACCGCCATGTCTGCTCCCTGTCCTCCGCCCCGCCAGCTAGCGGCAGCGGTAAACCGGCTTGCGCTTTTCCATGAACGCTCGCGCGCCCTCCTTCATGTCCTCGCTGGCGGTGAGCCCGGCCCAGAGGTCGGACTCCAGCTCCAGCCGATCCATGAGGCCAAGGTCGCGGGAGCGATTGATGGCCTTCTTGGCCGCCATGACCCCCAGGGGACCGCGCTTGGCGATGGTCCGCCCCAGCTCCAGGCAGGCCTCCAGCACCTGGCCGTCGGGCACCACCTTCTCCACCAGGCCATAGCCCAGGGCCTCGCCGGCGTTGAGGCTGGCCCCGGTGTAGACCAGCTCCTTGAGTCGGCCCGGAGGCAGGAACTGGCCGGCGCGGGCAATGCCGCCGTTGCCGGGGAAGACCGAGAGATTCACCTCCGGGAAGCCCAGCTTGGCGTTGTCGCTGGCGTAGCGGATGTCGCAGGCCAGGGCCAGCTCCAGGCCGCCGCCCAGGCAATAGCCGTGCACCGCGGCGATCACCGGCCAGACGAAATTCTCGATCTGGGCGTAGATGGCGTGGGTCAGCATCAAGCGACGTTTGGCCGTCTCCGGGGTCAGCTCCAGAAAGGTCTTGATGTCGGCTCCGCCGGCAAAGGCCTTCTCGCCGGCCCCGGTCAGCACCACCGCCCGCATCTCCTCGCGGCGCTGGTCCAGCTCGGCGAAAGTGTCGCGCAAGGCCAGCTTGGTGGGCACGTCCAGGGCGTTCATGGGCGGGTGGTCGATGGTCACCACCGCCACCTGTCCTCGCAGTTCATAACGCACCAGGTTGTCGGACATGATGGTTCTTCTCCCGCCGGTCCGGACCGGCTATTGGGCCACGAACGAGGGCAGCCAGGTGGTCAGCTCCGGCCAGATCATGCAGATCAGCAGCCCCACCGCCTGCATGGCCACAAAGGGCCAGACCGATTTATAGATGTCGTTCATGGTGATTTCCTGCGGCACCACTCCCTTGAGGATGAACAGGTTGAACCCGAACGGCGGGGTGATGTACGCCATCTCCATGTTCACCACGAACAGGATGCCGAACCAGAGGGGATCGAAGCCCAACTGGGTGATGATGGGCACGAAGATTGGCGTGGTCAAGAGCAGAATGCCGGCCGGATCCAGGAACATGCCCAGGAAGAAGTACAGCAGCTGGATGGTGATCAGCACCACCCAGGGGCTGACATCCAGGGACAGGATGGCCTTCTGCATGCTGTCCTGGATGCCGGCGTAGGCCAGGAAATGGGTGAAGGCGTTGGCCCCGATGATGATCCAAAAGATCATGGTGCTCAGGTGCATGGTTTCCAGGATGGCCTGCCGCACCCGCGCCCAGGTCAGCCGCCGGTGCACCGCCGCCGCCAGGAAGGCCCCGCCCGCGCCGATGCCCGCGGCCTCGGTGGGGGTGCAGATGCCCAGGTACATCACTCCCAGCACCAAGGCCACCAGCAAAAGCGGCAGCACCACGCCCTTCAGGACCGTCATTTTCTGGGCCAGGGTGTAGTGCTCACGCCCGGCGGGGGCCAGCTCCTTCTGGAAAAAGCAGCGCACTCCGATGTAGGCGATGAACAGCACCGTCAGCATGACGCCGGGAATGACGCCGCCCATGAACATCTGCCCCACCGAGACGTCGGTCATGTTGCTGTAGAGGATCATGATGATCGAGGGTGGGATCAGGATGCCCAAGGCTCCGCCCGCGTTGATGGAGCCCAGGGCCACGTTCTTGTCATAGCCCCGGGAAAGCATCGAGGGCAGGGCGATGAGGCCCATGGAGATGGTGGCGGCCGAGCTGATGCCGGCCATGGCCGCGAAGACGGCGCAGATGGCCACCGTGCCCATGGCCAGGCCGCCACGCAGACGACCCATCCAGCGGTAGACGATCTCATAGAGTTCGTCGGCCAGGCCGGAGAACTTGAGCACGTTGGCCATCAGCACGAACAGCGGCACCGCCAGGAGGATGAAGTTGGTGCCCTCGCCATAGGCGGTGTTGAACAACACCAATAGCCCCTTGAGCCCCCAGGTGTAGAGGGTGCCCAGGGTGGCCAGGAACAGCAGCACGAAGGCGATGGGCGCGCCGCTGATCAGCAGCGCGATCAGCAGCGAGAAGGTGATCAATGAGAGCAGCCAGTTATCCATGGTTGGCCTCCATCGCCCGGTCCGAGGCTAGGAACAGGCCGGCCTTGAGGGCGTTGGCCAGGGCCTGGAACACCAGCAGGGCCACGCCCACCGGCACCGTGGCCATGGAGGGCCAGAGCAAGAGCTCCGCCGCCGAGACCGAGCGCTGGCCGGTGACCAGCGCCTCCCAGGTCAGCTCCCCGCCAAACCAGAGCATGGGCGCCGCAGGGACTATCACCAGGAATGCGGTGAGGATGTCCACCCAGGCCCGGCGGCGCGCGTCGTAGAACCGGTACAGGATGTCCACCCGCACGTGACCGCCGTGCATCAGGGTGTAGCCGCCAGCCAGCATCACCAGACCGCATTGCAGGTAGTTGTTGACCTCATACCCCCAGGAGGTCGGTGCGTTGAAGAAATAGCGCAGGATCACCTCCAGGAAGACGATCGCGGTGATGACCATGGTCATCCAGGCCACCACCCGGCCAGTGATTTCGTTGATTCGGTCGATACACTTGATCAGCGCGCCCATGCCTCCTCCTGAGCGGCGGGGCGCTGGGCCCCGCCGCCGTTGGGGGTGAGATTGTCGCTAGTCGATGCCCTTGGACTTCAGGTGGTCGCGCAGGATCTGCACCAGCTTGGCCGAGTAGGGGGACTTCTTGGCCTCGGCGTCCCACAGGGGCTTGACCGCCTCGCGGAAGCGCTTCATCTCCTCGGGGGCGATGGTCAGCACCTTCACCCCGCGCTTCTCGGCGTCGACCAGTGCCTTGGCGTCCAGCTCCTCGCTCTTGGCCAGGCTGGCCTCCATGGCGTTCAACGCCGCCTGCTTGACGGCCTGTTGCTGATCGGCGGGCAGGGCCTCCAGGCTCTTGGTGTTGATGATGATCTCCACCATGCCGGGGGTGTGCAGGGCGGGACGGATGATGTACTTCAGGACCTCGTAGAACTTGTACTGCTCGATGGTGTACCAGGGAAAGTCGGTGCCATCGACGGTGCCGCGCTGCAAGGCCATGTATTGCTCCGCGCCGGCGATGGCCACCGCCGAGGCCCCCAGGGCCTTCATGATGGCCGCCTCCATGCCCACCGCGCGGATCTTCTTGCCGTCCAGATCCTCCAGCTTCTGCACCGGGAACTGGGTCAGCAGGCCCATGTTGGCCACCGACAGGCTGCCCAGCAGGGTGACGCCGTGGCGGGACACCGCCTCGGCGAAGGTGCTCAGGAAGCCCTTGTTGAGCAGCACGTCCTTGGCCTCGGCGGCGTTGTCCCAGTTGAAGGGCAGCCACTGGGTGTTGACCTCCGGCACCTTGCCCGCGAAATAGAGCAGCGAGCCGGAGTAGCCCTCGATCATGCCCTGGCGCACCGCGTCGAAGACCTCGTTGGTCTTGGCCAACTGGCCGGGCCAGAACACCTTCACCTGGACCTGGTTGTTGGTCAGCCGGGCCACCTCGCTGGCGAAGAACAGGGTGGTCTGACCCACGTTGGCGTTTTCGGGATAGGCGCACTGGATGCGCAGGGTGGTTTCCGCCCCGGCCAACGAGGCTCCGGCCAGCAGGATGGCCAGAGCGCACAACATCGCCGTCAGCTTGGATTTACCGAACATTGACTCCCTCCCTCCCGACCGGACCTCCGGTCCGGCCGACGCGTTGATGCCTGTGACCGCGCCCGCGGTCGGTTCAGTCCAGAACGATCGCCCGTTTCAGGATCTTGCCGGTGTTGGTCTTGGGCAGCTCCGCGGCCACCCGCACCACCCGGGGATATTTGTAGGGCGCCACCCGCGCCTTCACGAATTCGCGCAGCTCGTCGGGGCTGGCGCTGGCTCCGGGCTTGAGCACCACCACGGCCGCCACCTCCTCGCCCAGGTCGGGGTGGGCAATCCCCAACACCGCCGCCTCGCTTACCGCCGGGTGGGCGTAGAGGACCTCCTCGATCTCCCGGGGATAGACGTTGTAGCCGCCCCGAATCACCAGGTCCTTCTTGCGGTCCACGATGTAGACGTAGCCGTCCTCGTCCCGGCGGGCCAAATCGCCGGTGTGCAGCCAACCGCCGCGCAGGGCCTGGCCGGTGGCCTCGGGCTGGTGCAGATAGCCCTTCATCACCCCCGGGCCCTGTACGATCAATTCACCGACCTGGCCCTGCTCCACCTCGCGGTCCATCTCGTCCACCACCTTGGCCGCGAAGCCAGGGATGGGCAGACCGATGGAGCCGGGTTTGGTTCGCTGGCCAAAGGGGTTCTCCACGCAGACCGGCGAGCATTCGGTGAGCCCGTAGCCTTCGTAGATCACCGCGCCATAGGATTGCTCGAAGCGCTTGAGCACCTCCACCGGCAGGCTGGCTCCGCCGGAGACGCAAAAACGCAGGCCAGAGCGGGCCGGCGGCTTCTCGGCCGCCATCTCGGCCAGCCGGTTGAAGATGGTGGGCACCGCGATGAGGATGCAGGAAGGCTCCTCCTGGATGGCGGCGAAGACCTCCTCGGCCTCGAAGTGCTCCCAGAGCCGCAGGGTGAGGCCGAGATAGACCGAGGAGTTGAAGATGCTGGTCTGGCCGTAGATGTGGAAGAAGGGCAACACCCCCAGGACCACGTCCTGGGGTTCGGTGCGGCGCATGTCGGCCACGGTCTGGGCGTTGCTGGCCAGGTTGCGGTGGGTGAGCATGGCGCCCTTGGGCAGACCGGTGGTGCCACTGGTGTAGATGATGGCCAGGGTGTCGTCGTCGGCGGTGGGGCAGAGCGGGAAATCATCTTGCTCCGCGATGAGGTCGGCCAGGGGCCGGAAGCCAGCCGCCGCCCCGCCGGATGCCAGGCGGATGTCGATGGTCGGCATGCCATCCAGCACCGGGCCGGCGAATTCCAGATGGTCGTAGTGGCCGATGAAGGCCCGCGCGCCGGAATCGCGGAAGATGTGCTCCAGCTCGGCGGTGCGATAAAGAAAGTTGACCGGCAGCACGACAGCGCCCAGCTTGGCCAGGGCGTAGTAGCAGACCGCCCAGTCCACCGAGTTGGGCATCATCAACACGCAGACTTCGCCGGGATGCAATCCCGCCCTGGCCAGGTTGGCGGCCAGTCCGTTGACCATGCGGTCGAACCGGCCATAGGTGACTCGTTGATCGCGGTAGCGGATGGCCAGGTGGCCGGGGATGCGGCGGGCGCTGTCCACCAAAAACTGAGCCAGATTCACGGGGACCTCCCTATAAAAGGAGCGGTTCGTGATGATCCGGGGAGCCGGGGGCCGGGAGCGATTCCCGGCCCGCCGACTAGCCCTAGACCTGGTTGCGCACGATCAGGGCCACGCCCATGCCGCCGCCCAGGCACATGGTGGCCAGGCCCAGCTCCTTGCCGGAGCGCCTGAGCTCATGAATCAGCTTGGTCAGGATGACGCTGCCGGTGGCGCTGATGGGGTGACCCAGGGCGATGGCCCCGCCGTTGGGATTGACCTTGGCCTCGTCCAGACCCAGCTCGCGGATGCAGGCCAGGGACTGGGAGGCAAAGGCCTCGTTGAGCTCGATCACGTCGATGTCGCCCAAGACCAGGCCGGTCCTTTTGAGCACCAGGCGGGTGGCGTCCACCGGGCCGATGCCCATGTAGGCCGGCTCCACGCCGATGCTGGCGTAACCCACCACCGAGACCAGGGGCTTGAGGCCCAGCTCGGCGGCGCGCTCCGGGCTGGCCATGACCAATGCCCCGGCGCCGTCGTTCATGCCGCTGGAGTTGCCGGCGGTCACCGAGCCACCCTTGCGGAAGACCGGCGCGAGCTTGGCCAGGCCCTCGGGGGTGGTGTCGGGGCGGGGATGCTCGTCGGTGTCGAAATATTTGACCTCGCCCTTTTTGCCCTTCAGGGGAACGGGCACGATCTGCTCCTTGAAGCGTCCCTCGGCCAGGGCCGCGCCGGCCTTCTTCTGGCTGCTCAATGCGAAGACGTCCTGATCCTCGCGGCTGATCTGGTAACGCTCGGCCACGTTCTCGGCGGTCTCGCCCATGGTGTTGCCGCTGATGGGATCAAAGAGCACCAACTGGTCCATCAACTGGGCGTGACCCAGCTTGAAGCCCCAGCGGGCCTTGGGCAGCAGGTAGGCCGCGCCGGACATGGACTCCACGCCACCGGCCACGATCAGGCTGTGATCGCCGGCCTTGATGGCCTGGGCGGCCAGGAAGACGGTCTTCAGGGAGCCGCCGCAGGCCTTGGCCACGGTGAAGGCCGGCACCGGGATGGGCAGACCGGCGTCGATGCCCACCGGCCGGGCCATGTTGGGGGGCAACTCGCCGGTGCGGTACTGCTGGGCGAAGATCAGCTCTTCCACCTGGTCAGGCTGAACTCCAGCCCTAACCATGGCCTCCTTGATCACCAGACCGGCCAGGGCGCGGTCGGTGACCGAACTGAGGGAGCCGCCCAAACGACCCACCGGGGTGCGCACCGCGCTGACAATCACTGGCTCTTTCATCGCTTTTCTCCTAAACGTTTTCCGCTTTTGCGGCGCTAGTTGTTCATGCCGAGCTTGTTGCCCTGTTCGTCATAGAGGTACCAGCCCTTGCCGACCTTCTTGCCCACGTGGCCGGCGGCGATCTTGCGGCGCAGGATGGCGGGCGGGAACCAGCGCGGGTCCTTGGTCTCCTCGTAGATGGCCAACAGCGCGCCGTGGGTGACCTCCAGGCCCACCATGTCGCCGGTCTCGAAGATGCCCATCTTGCGGCCCGAGGCCAGGCGCAGGCCCTTGTCCACGTCCTCCACCGTGGCCACCCCCATCTCCACCAGGCGCATGGCTTCGAGCGTGGCCGGGAAGTTGATGCGGTTGATCAGGAAGCCG
>Ga0228536_1000274_pt1 | contig 117459 bp, 110 predicted proteins | sample SJ1Smetagenome_FD_168611 | JGI IMG/M metagenome (GOLD analysis project Ga0228536, IMG submission 168611) | Enriched culture of PCE-dechlorinating microbial communities from Ithaca, New York, USA - SJ1.S | ecosystem: Engineered > Modeled > Simulated communities (microbial... > Unclassified...
GCTGTGACATAATTCTGCACCTGCCTGTTTACGCTTAAATCGGGTTCGAACGGCTTTTTTACCGTTTCTGGTTGTTTCCCTTTGTTTCCTTAAGGGAACCCCTTTCTGAAAATGGGGCGTTGTTGTACTTGCCTCGTTCAGACAGCCGATTCGGCTGCACACCCAGGGAAGGGCGCCCTATCTATCAGACAGGGTGACCGTTTGGTGTGAGGCCCACGGACCAGCAAGAGGACGGTCAAATCTCGCTGCCGTGCGCTCAATAGATCGACTGGACTCTGTTGAGCGGCTCCCGCTGCGCACTTCGCTTTGGGAAGGTGATGGGTGCAAGGTTAACTTTTGGGGATTCTCACGCGAACAGCAACATATGCCGGCGATCCATTCCCCCTGGTTGTGCCGGTTCGGTTTTTGCGTATTAAAACAAAAATACCGAACATTGCACCCGGGCGGAAATAAACAGGCCAACGTTCAGTATTACAGTGTAAAAAACAAGCTATCGTTAACTTTTTTGGACGCCTTTGCGTCTCATTCAATTGTAAATTGATTATAGCACGCGTTTTCTGCCTTGCCAAATCGCGACAGGGACAATTCTATATTTTTCAAGGTTGAAAAGTGTTTGTAAGGCCTAATAATTTTTTCTACACACGTTATGTCAATTACAAATTTCTAGAATATCCTCAAATTTTTGGCTAATTTACACTTCATAGCCGATGGCCTTATACCCCTTTTTCCTCTTCCCAAACATCCCCGCCAACACTGGCACCTGGTCATCGACATAATCGTAGATAATCACTTCACTTTTCCGGTCATAATTGCGGTGAAGTCGACCTGCATACTGTGCTACCGTTCCGCGCCAGGCAACCGGCAATGCCAAAAATAAAGTGTCAAGGCGAGCATCATCAAACCCTTCCCCCAGATAGCGGCCTGTAGCAATAATCAAACGTTCTTCATCCTCTGGAATACGCTTCAACTCGTCCATCAATAAAATTCGTTGTTTGCGGCCCATCCCGCCGGATAAAACGATGATATTTTTCACTTTACCTGCCAGGGTATCAGCAAAATATGTGAGGTGCTCTCGGCGTTCTGTCAACAATACGGGCGACCGGCCAGTATGAATGGCTTCAACAACATCGTCAACAATCATTTGATTCCGGTACAAGTCCGCTGCGAGCATAGCGTACACTTCTTGAATGCCTGGTTCTGGAGCATTGTCCGCTCGACTTGGCAAAACAAAATTGGTTCTACGAACAATTACCTTGTGGGCAAATGAGCGTGCGGCGGCTTGTTGGCGATCATCTACCCGGTATCGGACCGGTCCACATTGCATAAAAATGATCGGGTGGTGACCGTCCTGCCGGGTGACGGTTGCAGACAAACCTGTAATGAACCTGGCTTTTGCTTGCCGAATCACCTGCTCAAAACTGGCTGCGGATATATGGTGGCATTCATCCACAATGATATGACCATAATTTTCCACCAGATCATTGACTGTGCCCTTGTTAATCAGGCTCTGAATCATCGCAACATCTACCGTTCCGGTAATTTTATGTTTCCCACCCCCGATCTGTCCGATATCCTTTTTCCCCAGTCCTAAAAACGATTGGAGGCTTTCTACCCATTGATCCATCAGCTGTCTTCGATGAACAATCACCAGGGTGTTTACTTTCCTTTGAGCAATTAACCATGCACCAATGACCGTTTTGCCGAAAGCAGTAGAAGCAGAAAGAACGCCAATATCATTCTTAATAAGCTGATCTGCGGCATGCTGCTGCTCAGGACGAAGCGTTCCCTGGAAGTTTAATAATAGAGGATCACCAGTCGCACGTTCGTCAATCATCTTTGTTTCGATTTTTAGCTCACCCAATACCTGTAACAGTTCTTCCTGGCACCCTCTGGGTAAGCCAAGGTGTTTCGGATAATCCTCACAGCAGCTGATAATCCTGGGTTTCCCAAATGTTGAGAGGCGCATGGCCTGGGCCTTGTAGAATTCCGGGTTTTGAAAGGCGGCCAACCGGATGAGGCGATTTCGCAAGGGCGCGGGCAGACCTTCTTTCTTAATGTAAATCTGGTTGCTGATGACCAGGTTGAGTTGATCTGGCAAAAGACCAATTATTGGTTGTTCCTTATATTTTCGTGATGGGGTCAGTTTCCATGGTTCGTTCTCGGTTTCATCCAAAACCACCGCCCGGACGCCGGTGATTTCACCTTCGTCTTGAACATTCTTCACAATTCTTTCGAGGTCTTGATGAGCCATCTTCTGAATCGATGACAAAAAAGCCCATTGATCGGAATAGGGATTGAGATCATTATCCAAAAAGACGCTGTTATTTTGTTCTCGTGGTCTTTTCTGCAGCGGTAGTGCAATCAGATTACCAAATCCGCCTCTGGACAAGGTATCCTGACTGGGGAAAAGCCGGTCGTAGGAATCCATTCCGATTTCCGGTCGCCGGTTCATCGTACTGGTTAGCAGTAATGCCCCGAGTTTTCGCGCTAATACCGCAGGAACTGGTGTTTCAAAAAATATCCATACGTGCCCACCATTTCCGGATCGTGATCGTTCCAAGACGGCAGGAACTTGATAACTGGCGCAGGTCTCTAAAAAGGCTTTGGCATCTTCAGTCCAGGTGGATTTATCAAAATCAGCTGCCAGAAACCAGCATGATTCGTCTGCCAACAAAGGATAAACCCCCATCGTAAAGTCTCTGCCTGAACGTTCATTGGGGTCAATTCCCATAAGATGATTCCGGATAATCTCATCGTTTACTTGAGTAAACGCACGGAAATTGCATTCCTGGCAGGCGACCTTCGGCTTCTGACAAATTCCTGCTTGCCATTCATTACGACAGACAGGAGCGTAGCCTGACTTTCCGGATTTGGAATTTTCGAACCTGCGTGGGAACACGTCCTCCCGCCCTTTGAATAAAGAACGGAATAACTGGATCTTTTCCTCTTGAGAGGAATGGTTATTGACTGTAATTCCCTGAATGTTCAGCGTTAATTGTGCTGGGGAATCTTTTTGAATGTGCAGCCGGCGTAATTGTGTCAGCTCATCCAGTAACTGGTCACGGTGATAATCCAGTTTCGCTAATTCTGCTTCGATTTCAGATATTTTTCGTTCAAAATCAAAGGGTTCAGCCATAGTTTTATTGTACATTCCTGTGGATTGGCAATCAGAGTTTTTGCGTAATTTTAGGAACATGTTTATTGTACTGATTATCGACTTCTACTCCATTTTCGTTGACATTTTTTGTGACCTCATCTATGATTATAAATATCCCCTCGCGAGGTGGCTCATACCCGGAAAAATTGTCAATCACTTTCGCATTTTACTGGCACAAAAAGCAACCAAACAGCAGCAAAATATTGCTCTGATGGACATCCAGCGCGAGACGAGCATTGCCTGGTCCACGCTAAATTCTTGGGCAAATAACCAGGTAACCCGCTATGATGCACCGGTAATTCAAGCAATGTGCGAATATTTTGATTGCCAGGTGGGGGATTTATTAGTTTACGAAAAAGAAACCATTCCTGCTCCGTAAAAAAATCACAATGATTCAAACCAACGGAAACGATGACATACAATGAATCTGACACTCGCGCATACTTAATTGATCCCAAACTTGAATCCGCCGGTTGGGGAAGTGAACTTGTTCGAAGAGAGCATTTTTATCGCCGTGATGTGCAATACACAGCCGGAAGAATTGTTTTACACGGCGGCCGAGCCCATCACCGGGAAGGCCGGAAAATTGATTATTTGTTGCGGTATACCGACTCTTTTCCATTAGCTGTCGTTGAAGCAAAGGAAGAGGGATTATCGGCTGAAACTGGTCTTGAGCAGGCAAAAGCTTATGCAAAAGATTTGTCAGTCCCATTTGCATTTTCGACAAATGGCCACAAAATTATTGAATATGACTTCTTTACTTTAGACAGCCGGAATATCGATCATTTTCCCACTCCCGATGAGCTCTGGCATCGCTGGTTGATCAATACTGGCTTGAGGTCACCAGTAATCGCGCAGAATCGTGCTAGATATAGCTTAGATGGTGCAACTGATCGACGACAATATCCGCTTCTTTATCCTTATTGTCCTGAAACAATCACAGGAAAGAGTATCAGATATTTTCAAGAAGCAGCGATCAATCAGGTGATTCGCCGAATTGTAAAAGGTCAGAAACGAATCTTGCTTGCCATGGCTACTGGTACAGGAAAAACCTTCACGGCCATGCAATTGGTATGGAAACTGATCAAGTCAAACTGGTTGCAACGACAGCACCCGGATCGACCAGGAAGGATTCTTTTCCTTGCTGACCGTGTGGTGCTGCGTGATCAGTCCTATAATGCGTTTTCCCCATTTGCCCGAGATGGCAATGATCCACGTTGGCTGATTGAAGGTCATCCTGCAGTGCTTACCAGAGATCTCTATTTTGGAATTTACCAGTCCTTATGGATCGAAAATGACCAGGGGAAACGGTTGTTCGAACAATTCCCAAAAGACTTCTTTGATTTGGTCATCATCGACGAGGCCCATCGTTCAGGTTTTGGAACCTGGCAGGAGATTCTCAAACATTTTGGTGACGCCATTCATCTCGGCATGACGGCAACCCCAAAAACCACTGATAATGTAGATACTTATGACTATTTCTGTAGAGATGAGCCCGAAATACTCATAGATTCAGAAGACCCCTCGAAAGGTTCCCGCCGCCAGGCAGCTTATGAATACAGTCTGGGACGGGGCATAGAAGATGGTTTTCTTGCTACTTACAAAGTACACCGGGTGCGGACTACAGTTGATCAGAACGGCTTGAAGCTTCAGGAGGCTGTCGAGCAGGGTGCGGAAGTATTTGTTCCTGAAGATGCTGAGACACGGGAACTATATACCACACCGCAGTTCGAGCGCGAGATCACCGTTCCGGATCGCACCAGGGTGATGGTGGATCACCTGGCGGGTTTGCTAAGGAAATTTGGGCCAACAGAAAAAACCATGGTTTTCTGTGTAGATATTCCTCATGCGCAACTGGTGGCCAGATTATTAAATGACGCTTTAGGTCATCTGGGCTTGCAACCTTATGCAGTTCCCATTGTTGCGGAGGAAGGGCAAGCGCCAGTTTGGCTGCAGCAGTTCCAGGATAGTGACCATGCCACTCCGGTTGTTGCCACAACCGCAGAACTACTGAGCACAGGTGTGGATGTTCCGGCTTGCCGCAATATTGTTTTTATGAAGACGCTTTCTTCCCCTGTTCTGTTCAAGCAGATCATCGGGCGCGGCAGCCGTGTTGATCCGGCTACGGATAAGTTATGGTTCAGAATTATCGATTATACAGAGGCCACTCGCCTGTTTGACGAGTGGGATCGTCCCCCAGGCCCCACCCCTGAGGCTGCTCAGGGGCCACAGACCGCACTGATCGAGGGACGTATCACCAAGTTTGAAACCGGCGAAACGATCGTCGGGGCTGTGGTGACACTGATTACCGGTCCAAACGCACAGCAAGGGCCTATTCGATCCGATGAAAACGGCTGCTTCTGCTTTACTGAGCTGCCAGAAGGCAGTTTAACTCTCATTGTCAGCGGAACTGGTTTTCGGCGCCGACAGCTACAAGTTCAGACCCTTGCCGATGAAACCACAACCGTAGATGTTGAATTAAGCCCTGAAGGTGAACCGGTCGGTCGTATTCGCGTCGAAGGTCTTGAAGTGCGAATCGCTGACGAAGCTGTCTTTGTCATCGAAGGCTCAGGCCAGCAGCTAACCCAGCAGCAATATCTGGATTACACCCGAGATAAAGTACGGCAGGTTAGCCAGGCTCAGAAGATAGACGATCTACGTACTACCTGGATAAATGCGACAACGCGTAGAAAGCTGTTGACTGACTTACAAAATGCTTCGGTTTATGTGGATGTATTAGCCGACGTGCTTGGACAAGGCGAAGCAGACCAGTTTGACTTGCTGGGACATTTAACCTTTGGCACGCCTTTACGCACCCGCTCCGAAAGAGCAGCGGCTTTTATAAACCGCGAATCGCGATTTTTAGAAGCACACTCCAGGCCGGCCCAGGAAGTGCTGCTGGCACTGTTGGAAAAGTACCGCGCAACCGGCGTGGATGAAATCAGCGATCCGCGGATTTTCCGCTTACCGCCATTTTTTGAAATGGGGCAGGCGCCTGGCGTGGCACGCCGCTTTGGTTCTTTGCAAAAGCTGCAAGCAAATTTAGTCGAACTACAACACCGTATCTATGAGTAAACATACTACTTTGCTGCGATAATTAGTCCAAAACTAATTATCGCAGTATAATAGTTCAATGATTGAAAGCGAGCCCCGTTATTCTCAATCACAAGGCCTAAAGTTGCTTGAGGCCGCAGTCAAGGAATTTGGTCCATTGTTTACATTGGACCAGATCAAGCCGCTTGCCAACACCCAGAAGCTTTCGACCTCCCACCTTCGTTATCTATTAAGTACTTTGGCTGATGCCGGTTGGATTGAAATCCTAAAACGGGGCACCTATTTAGTCAAGAGCCCATTGTATTCTGAAGAAGTCCCGGTTTATGCTATTGCCGCAGCATTAATTCAGCCTATGGCGATCAGTCACTGGTCAGCTTGCTCTCACCATGGTTTTACGACACAGAATCCGGTCATGGTGCAGGCAACAACCCCAACAAAGGTGATTACACCTGAAATGCGACTTGGAAAGGCACACAGTCCGAGAGGCCGAGCTGTGTGGACAGTCTCAGGACATGATTTTGAATTCATCCATGTTTCCCCCAACCTCTTTTGGGGATTTCAAAAATTGTGGGTAAGCTCATGGCAACAGGTAAATATTACAGATCGTGAACGCACCGCCTTGGATTTAATCGCTCGCCCAGATATTTTTGGCGGTTTCGCCGCCGCGATTGAAATTCTGGAAAACGCCATTAGCCAAATCAATGTGGATCAATTGGTAGATTATGCCTTAAAGTACGAAGTGGGCTCTGTGATCAAGCGGTTGGGTTGGGCACTTGAAAACCTTGGCTATGCAGGCAACAGCCTCGAAAGTTTACGAATCTATCCAGTAAAACGGTACTATCGATTGGATCCCAGCCTTGAAGAAACAAATGCTAATAAAAATTCTAGTTGGCATATATCTGAAAATCTAAAAGGTCCTAAATGCCAAGCGTACCTCAATTAATCCGATCAGTCTCCCAAAAGACACAAGTTCAACAATACATCGTTGAAAAGGACTACGCACTGAGTTATCTGCTGGCTGCCATTGTTTCTACATATGGTTTGGGCGAGAACCTGATATTGAAAGGCGGTACGGCGTTAAAGAAGCTCTATTTCGCGGATTACCGCTTTTCTGAAGATCTGGATTATTCTACGCGGGTAATGGGATCAATTAAGCAAATTGATTCACTAATGGAGACTGTTGTTCACTCCATGGGCGAGCTGTTGAACGAACGCGGGCCATTTCAGGTAGCACTGGAACCGTTGTTGTTAAAACAACCACATCCAGGCGACCAAAAAGCTTACCTGGTGCGAGTACAGTTCCCGGAGCAGCGACAACCGTTATGCCGGCTCAAGGTGGAGATCACTGTGGACGAGCCCATTCTTACACCAGTGGAAATTCGTCCGGTTTTGCACGGGTTTGCTGAGGAGATTGATGTAAGCATCCCGGTGTATTCTCTGACAGAAATCACCGCGGAGAAATTACGAGCACTTTTGCAGAGCAAAGCACGGTTGCAGGAACGCGGCTGGGGCGCAAGCCGGGTCTGCCGGGACTATTACGATCTGTGGAACTTGCTCCAGGTGCCAGGTCTCAAATCGCCTGATTTGCTTCCTCTGCTGGCTGAAAAATGCATTGTCAGGGATGTGTCTTATGAGTCTCCGAATGACTTTATTTCAGAGGACTTGTTAGACATAGCCAACGCGGAATGGGCGCAGCAGCTCTTACCCTTTGTGCCGGATGCGCCCCCGGCAGCAGAGCTTTTACCGCAGGTTCAATCTTTCATCTTATCCATTTGGGAGTAACATTGTGGCTTTAACCAACGGACAAACGCGCGAGACGCTCGCGAATGATATGTGGCAGGCCTGCAAGATCCTGCGCCGCGATAACAACTGTGGCGGGGTGATGGAATATATTGAGCATCTGGCCTGGCTGCTTTTTCTGCGCTTTTTGGATGCCCAGGAAGAGATCTGGCAAACCGAAGCCGCATTGGAAGGCAAACCGTACCAACGTATCCTCGAAGGCGACCTGGCCTGGGCGAACTGGGCGCGGAAAGATTGGCCGGCGGATGACCTGATCCAGTTCGTGCACACGCGCCTGATCCCCAGCCTGCAGAGCCTGCACGGCGACCCGTTCCGCGAGACGATCTCCTCCATCTTCTCCGAACGCAATGTGGTGGTATGCGCTTCCGGTTACAACCTCAAGGACGTTCTTAAACTGGTGGATGAGATCGACTTCCTCAACCAGGATGATGTATACACCGTCTCGCACGTTTACGAGACCTTGCTCAAACGTCTGGGAAATGAAAACAAGGTAGCCGGCGAGTTTTACACCCCACGCCCGATCATTCGCTTCATGGTCGAGGTAATCGACCCACAGTTAGGCGAGACGATCTACGACCCGGCCTGTGGTTCAGGTGGTTTTTTGGCGGCGGCTTTTGACTATATCCGCAGCCATAACCCAGAAAGAACGATCGAGCAGGATGCCTTCTTACAGACGCAGACTTTCTATGGTAATGAAAAGAAAGCTGTACCTGCACTGTTGGGGATGATGAACCTTGCATTGCATGGGGTTACATCCCCTAAAATTCGCCGGCGCAACACGCTGGAAGAGCCGATGAAGATCACACCAACGGAACGCTTTGATGTGGTACTCACCAATCCGCCCTTTGGCGGCACCGAAAACGAAGCCGTGCAGGATAACTTCCCGGTGCGCTCGAATGCCACCGAGTTGCTCTTCATTGAGCACATTATGAAGAAACTTAAATCCGGAGCGGGTAAGCGCTGCGCTATGGTGGTGCCCGAAGGGACGCTGTTTGGCGGCGGAGCCTTCGCTACGGTGAAGAAAGACCTGCTGGAACAGTTCAACTTATTTATGGTCGTCAGTCTGCCGCAGGGCTCCTTTGCACCCTATGCGGATGTGAAGACCGCATTGCTGTTCTTTGAGCGCCCAGGGCCGACCCGGGAGGTGTTATATTACGAACTGCCCATTCCCATAGGGTTGAAGAAATTCAGCAAGGGCAGCCCGATTGGTGACGAACACTTTGAGGAACTGCGCCAGGTCTGGCAGACCTGGAACCGGTACCGCCAGCAGAGCGGAGAGCGGCCGTTTGGGTTGGCGACGGAACTGCGCGAGCAATGGCGCGTGCACCGCCTGTGGGAAGCCTATCGCAATGAGAAAACAGGAAAAGCAGTGAGGCCAGAAGCGAATGCTGATGATTCAGATGTGGCTATCAAAGCGCACTTGGCAGAAGGTCCAAAGCCGACTGATCAGATTACAGTTTGGATAGAAACATACGATGAGATGAAAAGCAAAGGATTTGACCTCTCTGTGACAAATCCACACCTCACGTCAGACAAAGAAATTCCAAAACCTTGGGAAATCACAGCAAGTTTGACTGAATATATTCGGGAATTAAATATTATTATTGAAACCTTGCATAAAGAACTGAGCAATGGCGAGGACTTATAAACATGGAAAAATGGTTATTGCCTGACGGTTGGGAATGGAAGAAATTAGGGGAAGAATCCTTGCTTGAAATTATTATGGGACAATCGCCACCGGGAGAAAGTTACAATGATGAAGGTAAAGGTCTTCCCTTTTTCCAGGGAAAAACTGATTTTGGAGAGTATTACCCAACGCCAAGGAAATGGTGTACTGCGCCCACAAAGATATCATTACCTGGTGATGTATTAATTTGTGTTCGAGCCCCTGTCGGACCAACTAACTTAACTGCAGAAAAATGTGCAATAGGTCGAGGTTTAACGATCTTACGTCCGAAAACAACTCTTCAAACCAAATTTTTACTGTATGCCCTGCGCTCCCTTGAAAGACAAATATCAGAAATGGGTAAGGGCAGTACATTTGTGGCAATAACTAAATCGGATTTGGAACAAATTGAAATTCCTTTTGCGCATCTAGATATTCAAACACAAGTTGTTACAAGAATCGAAAAATTCCTTGCCGAGCTTACCGAAGCCCGTCGGCAACACGATAAGATTGTCGCCGGCACCAACCGACTGATGGAATCGGTGCTGGCGGAGATGTACCCGACATCTGAAGAAAGACTTCCAGAAGGCTGGAGGTTCCTTTCAATTCCTGATATTTGTATTGTCAATCCAGCACGACCACGCAATCTTCCCCAAAGCGATGAAACAATGACGTCTTTTGTGCCAATGGCAGCAGTAGATGACCGAGAAGGTCGGATTACCGATCTACAAGCTCGACCATTTGGCGAAGTAAAAAGGGGTTACACCTACTTTGAAGAAAATGATGTATTGTTTGCCAAAATAACTCCTTGTATGGAAAACGGTAAAGCGGCCGTCGCTCGAGGTCTAATCAGCCGATTCGGCTTTGGTTCGACTGAGTTTCACGTGCTTCGACCAACAAACCGAATTCTTCCCGAGTGGATTTATTATTTTGTTCGCCGGGAGGCGTTTCGCCAGGAAGCCAAAACCAAATTCCGCGGCGCGGTTGGGCAGCAGAGAGTTCCGGCGGATTTCCTGGAAACCCATTTAATTCCTGTTCCTTTTCCTCAGAATCCTGAAAAATCATTGGATATCCAGCAGCAAATCATCACCCGTGTTCAGATGACAGCCAGTGAAGTAGCAGAAGCCCAGCTTGGAAACACTAAGACCGGCGCTCTACTCAATCAGATGGAGCAGTCGATCCTGGCGCAGGCCTTTCGAGGGGAGTTGTAAGCGATGATTTCCCAGTCTGAAATTCACAGCCGTTTAAATCAAATCTGGCAGATTTTCACCGCCGCCGGTGTGACCGATCCTTTGACAATCATTGAAAATCTGGCTTACTTTTTCCTGAGGGAAGAATTTCAGATCGGGGATCTCTACGAGGTCACATCCAGCCGCCGGCAGTTGCTCGAATCGCAGCAAAGCACCCGCGGTGGTTTCATGCCTATCGACCTGTTGCCTGACCTGATCAATAGACTCCCGGATCTGCAAGGATTACCGGATATCAAACAACTGGTGCCACAGTTTACCGGTTCCTTGGGCATCAATGGCTACCTGCAAATTGGCGATGCCGTGCACACCTTGCTTCAAGCTGTGTCATCCGTAGCTTATGTTTTCAACGAGGAACTTCCGGAATTTCTAGACAGAATGGAGCCCGGAGGACGCTATTTTACCCCGCGTCATCTCACTCGATGGGCTGCCTCTCTACTGGAAATCTTTCCCGGAGCTCGCCTGGCCGATTTCGCTTGTGGTAGTGGTGGTTTTTTAGTGGCTGCCGCCGAAAAATTGCCCCAGGTGACCGGCGTGGAAATCTCACCCAACTGGGCGCGGCTGGCATTCACGAACTGTCTCTTACACAGCATCAAAGAACCAGATATTCGCATCGGGAACTCCCTGGCCATCTTTGGGAAACGAGAAAAGGAAACGAAGTTTGATTGTATTCTGATGAATCCGCCCTTTGGTGCCAAGGTGGATGACTCGCTGGTACAGATGGCGTTAGATTTTAAGATGAGCGGGCGTTCTGAAACCGTGCTGACGGCACTTGCCTGTGAACATCTGAGTGAAAACGGTCAGATGGTGGTTTTCGTACCCTCAGGTTCCCTGTTCGCCAACAGCGGCGGCGAACAAATTCTACGCGAGGGATGGATCGAAAACGGCGAGCTGGCCGCGGTGGTGACTTTGCCCAAAGACGCCTTCCAACCCTACAGCCAGGTAGCCACGCATGCGCTGTTCATTGAAAAAACGCGGCAGCCAAATTACATAAATTGGTTCTTCCAACCCCGTTTTGACGGTTTCACCTCCGGGCGTAACCGCCAGCCGGACCCGCAGCATGACGATTTACCGCTGGTAGCCGTCGCCATCCGCAGTCGGAAGGAGACTATAGCGGTCATTCCATTGGACATAACCGATCAGGGGCCGGCCGGTTATAGAGTCCTTTTCACCGATGAAAATTCGCGCTTTCGGGTCAATCGGCTATCCCGCTTGAATGCCCGCGAGACCTGTTATTTGGTGGATGTTGGCTCTGGTTCCGAAAACAGCTTCTACTGGATCAATCAGGCCAATATTCTGGCGATCAACGGACAAACACAGCCGATCGAAATTTCCTTGCCAGAAAAATATACGCGAGAGATTAACGCGACATTTTTACAAGGCGCATATTCGATCCAACTTACTGGTGAAGGGGGAGAAATTAGAGGTGAGCGGAAGAACACTTACCCCCTACAGATTTCGTCCCATTGGGATGATACGGCCTGGATGGGCATTGTCCTCAATGCGGAAGGGTACCCGGCTGGCCCGGCATTCATTCTTCATGATATTCCCAATCGTTTTAAAGAAGCCGATGATACCGTTTTCCCCTGGGATATTGAGATTCCATTCAACTCCAACGGGGTTGAGACTGCCTCCCCGGATGAGAACAGCGGAATATTGGTACTTTTCCCGCCCGGCAAGCTGGAGGGGAGGAAACTTGCGGAGCAAGGATACCTTTTGAAAAGCGGAAAACACACTTGGCTGCGTATTCATATGGAGAAGAACAACTCAGCACAGTTTGAAATCTTCTTTCACGAGAACGGCAGCTCAGTTTTCGAATCGGATGGGCGGCAGTGCGGAGTTGTGTTTACTGGAAAAGGTGAAGTGCTGGGCGTGGCTGTACCGAGTCATATCATTCAAAAAACTAGCAACCTTGATCTACAGTCCACTACTTACTTTCCGCGCCAACGCGAAACCAGCGAGGCAGGGTTGGAAAGCCCGGCCGAAGTTTTGAAAAATATTCATATGGCACAATTGGAATTATCCGGGCAGATCAGGAAATTGCTGACCATGGCGGAAATGAAACCCGTAGTAAATGAAGCGATTCCACCTCGCCAGGTGACAATCAGCCCAATGGGCGAACTGCATGGCATTCAAAAAGATGTTTGGGACATCCTTCAAACCATGGTGGAAGCACATGGAAACGCGTTCATCCCAGGGCATTTTCGGGTCACGGATATCGACACCCAAATTCGAAATAATCGTCGGGATGATTATATGAAAAAGGTGGATCCTGATCTGGTCGATGGGGAAGCGGATCTTGAACTTTACGCTGAGCAAGACATGCAGAATTTTATTGACGATAACAGTTACACCGAACCAGATTTACTTCGGGTTTTCGATCTGTTTGAGCGAATGGGCGTATTGGTCCGCGTTCTGATCAATGGATCCGAGTATTACCGGTTGACCAGCGAGCGCGAACTCCTCGGAGGAAATCTGCAATGAAGTTGATTAACCTGTACATAAAAGATCACTTGCTGCTGCATGAACTTAACCTGCGTTTTGACCGTGACGGCCGGCTGGACGAAAAAGAAAGCTACCGACTGGATTTTTTGGTAGGGGTAAATGGGTCTGGAAAAAGCACATTGCTGCGCACTTTGGTGGAGATTTTCTCCTCATTACAAACAGGGGAAGGAGCAGATTTTCAATACAACCTTGAATACGAGCTGGATAATCAAGGACTTCCATTCCGAATTTCTGTTGAGAAATCCTTGGAACCATCTCTGGGTTTCTATCGAGTCATTACAACTGTTCACAAGCCCGACAATCGTATCGACACGATAGAAAATCCTGTACTTGACAGCCAGTATTGGCCTGAAAATATCATCGTTTATACAACAGGCGCTGAAGATGAATGGCTATACATTCTCAATCAGTATTTCCAATCTACGAACACGAGTGCTGCTGATGATGAGCTTCTAGCTGACGCTACAAAACGTTTTATTCAAGAAACTCCAGGACAATTTCAAAAAGAAGAGCAAAGCACATTGGTTACAGAGACGTCGCCATTTCATCTGCTGCGCCGCTCGCGGTTAACTGCCATCACCTTGTGTGGACTGTTGCGTTACAAGTCTGACCCTGAAAATCACCCATCTCTTGCTGGTGTGTTGGATGCGGTAGGGATCGAAAATTTTGTCGGTTTTTCTTTGCGTTTTCGCATTTACGACCAACTTTCGGATAAATCACTCTATGAGAAACTCCGCCAACTGAATCCCAGCCCCACGATTCTTCAACAGGCATCCGACCGGTTGGTGGTATTTGATTTGATCAAAGACCCTGGCGCAGCTCAACGGCTACTCGATTTATTTGGTGGCACCTTTGGATTATTCAAAATTCTGGATACCCAGCTTGACAATGATCCCACCCACACCGGCAGCCCGACTTTACAGGAGATCAATCTCTTTTTGCAAAGGAAGTCAATAGAGCCAGATAAAGGTGAATTCTTAAATGCTCATATCCCGAGCGTGTTACTCTTTGATTGGTTGAGTGATGGCGAACGGGCTTTTTTGGGGCGAATGGCTTTACTCGCCATGTTGGATATGCAGGACAGCCTGATTATTCTGGATGAGCCGGAAGCCCACTTTAACGATTACTGGAAACGAGAAATTATTAATATCGCGGACAAAATGCTTGCTGGCAGATATAACCATGTTCTTGTGACCACACATTCCAGCATCATGTTATCAGATGTAACCGAATCCCAGGTTACTCTCCTATCCAAAAACTCACAGGGGTGGTCTGAAGAAGTGGTGATACGAACACCAATTCTTGCAGTAGATCCAAGCGACATTATGGTGGATTGGTTCGAAACAAAAAAATCGGTCGGCGCATATGCTACTCGCTATCTCACCGAAGCACTTGAAAGAGGAAACCAGGAGGAATTGCGAAAATTGTTAAATCAAATTGGCCCTGGTTATTGGCGATACAGAATTCAAGACAGGCTGGAGGAATTAGATGCTTCATCCCGTTAATCGCCCAGACTGTATTGATGCATTATGGCTAGCAGTATATATTCAAGAAGAGCTATTGAAATTAAGCTTGACTAAGGACCCTTTAGATATTCGTAATCTTAATTCAGTATTTGGAAGAGACACAGTTTCTTGGCTTTGGAAATATAAGCAAAAATTAATAGACCCTTTAACGAATTTTTATAATCATACGAATTCAACACAGAAAAATGACATACTTCTTGCATTCCGTCACGATATAAACTATTACAAACAATATAGTGATAGAACCTTTACTTTCTACCTTCAGCCTAAGGCAAATTTGCCATCGCCTTTAGCAGCTCAGGTTGGTGGCTGGTTTGAAAATTTTTACGATGTCATAACGCAAAAAGGATTTCCTGCCAGTGTGTCAGGATATAGATGCGATATAAATGCGCAAGTTATAAATGCCGAAACACTTTCAAAAAACGATGGCTTATACGTTTGTCCAGTGTGTGATGGGACATGGATGGAGAGAACAAGTACCGGGATTCTTGGATCAATAGACCATTTTCTTCCTCGGTCAATTTATCCTGCTTTAAGCGTTCATCCTTATAACCTTCTTCCCATTTGCACTACGTGTAATGAAAAAATTAAAAAAGATAATGATCCTTTGACATATCTGCACCAGCGTAAATTGTCCGAAACATTTCATTCATATATTCAACCTGCAAGGGATTCGGTTCAGGTACAGATTGGGTCTTCATGGAATATTGTTGATAAAGGTGTATACCCCAAAAATCAATTACTAATTTTTCCTGATATCTTTGATTTGCCTGGCAGATGGCAGCAAGATGCTGATGAATTTGATCGCTCGGTTCGTCGGAGAATACGTGATTCGGTTGATGCGAAAAAAGATGAAATTCAGAAAATCGACCAAAGTGCATTTGACAGGATTCTACTGAGACTTGATCAAAGACTCTGTGATGAGTGGGGAGGAGTTGGGAATAGTTACCCGGCAACCTGGTATTTTCGATGGTTATGTCAAAACAAAAAGGCTGAATTATTGCTTGATTATGTTGGTTAAGTAAATGTATTCTTAATCATCTCAAAGATAGGCGAAGGGCAACAGAAATTTGAGATAACATGGAAAATAGTTATCAACCAAGTTTGAACAAACAGAGTAGGTCCTAGTGGAAAATGTAATAACCCTTTTTGAGAGACAAATAATTCCTTACCAGGCTCTTCGTTTGACAGCCAATGATCCATTGATGGAAACCCTGGACCGATTAAACCAAAATTCAGGAAAGGAATTGATCCGTCTTGAACGCAAGGGGCTACGCGCCACTCAATTTGTGGGGGTGATCCAGGCAGGGGGACTCACGATTCAAATCTTACCCAAAATTGATTGTGATCCAGAAGCCAATACTGAAGCCGTCATAGGCTCAGCTTCTTATGAAAGGGCGGCTATATCTGCATCGCAAAATTTTTTGCACTTATTAACCCACGCACGCCGCCTGAAATTACATAACCAATCCTTGGCATCATTAAGTACCAATCGTGGTACCTGGCTTGAAATGCTTACTCGTCTGTTCGCTGTCGAGCTGCTAACCCAATTACAACAAGGTTTTCACCAGGATTATATTCGTAGAGAAGATTTACTACCCTATGTGCGCGGGCGATGGAACATAGCAAGGCAATTTTCCCGTCAACCGAACTTAACTCAAGGATTGGATGTTGCTTACGATGATTATTTACCAGATACTTTACTTAACCGGGTTTTCCGTCTTGCAGTAGATCGGTTACAACGGATAACACGTGATACACAGAATCGTCAAATGTTGGCGGATCTTGAAATCTGGTTGCAGCCAGTTCACCTCCCTGCACAGTTAAATTCCGTAGATTTGGATCATCTTGAATTCAATCGTTTAAACGAACGTTTTTATCCCGCTTTTCAATTAGCTCGGTTATTGTTGGAAGGTTTAACGGTGCAGTTGTTGGCTGGTGGGCAGCGCGCTTTTGCCTTTGTTTTTGATATGGATCGCCTATTTGAACAGTTTATCGCTAGTTTCTTGCAGACTTACAGCCGGCTTATTCTACCTGAGGAATGGCGGGATCAACCTATCGAATTACAAGGCAGTATATCAAAGAGACACCTAGTCTTTCCGATACCCCTATCTGAGAAGCCAATGTTTCCTTTGAAACCTGACATTATGATAGGTTTACCAGGTCAACCAAATCTGATTATTGACACAAAAAATAAGGCGCTTCCTTACAAACAGTCATATCGAGCAGTTGCCGAAGGCGATGCTTATCAAATGCTAGCCTATGCCACCCAATTTCACTGCAATAGTATTTTACTTCTTTATCCGCACACGCTTGGAGCAGAAGAGTTCCCCCCAAAAAAAGCTGATGGTCGATCAAACTTCAATCCGTATATTCGTTGCGACTATTAATTTGCATCAACCATTGAATCAAATTTTTCCATTAATTCAGGAATTTCGCAATGTTTTGTATTCGACTTTCTCGCAAGTAGGTTAACCCTCGGAGGTAATATGGCCCGTATGACAGAATTTCAACCCCTCTACGATGCGTTCCACCTTTTTCAGGAACGTTGCTTACAGCAGGACCGTTCACTCATTTGGCCAGACCAACAGATATGGACAATCGCCAACTTGCTACGTTGGAAAACGCAGGTTATTGATAGCCCCAACCTGGAAGGGGAATTAAATTTTAACGAGAAATTAGAACAACAACTTGTTGGCGCACCACCAATCTTATGGGGGTTGGCAGCTGATATGCACTATGTTTACTATTTACCATCTGCGAACATCACGCTTGCCACACGTGTACGCAATATTAGTTGGGCTGCTCAGAAAAGCGGTTTGACTCTACCACCAGAAAATGACCCCATTTGGGCAGCTCAAAAAAATGGATTTACCAGAACCACTCAGAAATATCATTTTCGATATGCCCAACTGCATTTATTAGCTGCATTTGCTTTACGATTAAAAGAGCAAGGTAATGCTGCACAAATATTAACAGATTCAACGCAAGTCCAATCAATGCTCGATGAAATCATGGAAGGTATCCCAGCAAAAGGCGATCGAGCTTATGATCTCCGACATGCCATCTTGTATTTGATGTTCCCGGATCAATACGAGAGGATTATTAGCACAGCGCACAAAGAAAGAATTGTCGGTCGCTATATTAAATATGTTACTGATCCGCACACCGATCTCGATACACGTTTACACCAAATCCGGGAAGGTTTGGCCGGCACACAACCAAGTGGTCAGAACTTTGATTTTTATAGGGACCTTAAACAAGAATGGAATCCCGATGAAGTGGAGACACCGCCGCAACCTGAAACAGGCAAAAAACCGGAAGAACCTCAAAAGGACGCCAGGATTGTAGTCGATGCATTGCGCTTGTTGAACCGTTTTAAGAATTTGATTCTTTTCGGTCCTCCTGGAACAGGGAAAACTTTCTGGGCGAAGATTATTGCAAACCGCCTGGTTGCCCCTCAACTCAAACAGGCGCAGTCTCGAACGACCTTTCTTCAAACGGTCATAGAGGATTTACCTTTCTACGATATTTTAGCTTTGGATATGTACAGATCAGGACATGACAAAAAATATATAGTTCCTCAGCTTGAAGAAATGGAATTGGTTCAGGCTCGTTTCAAACAGAACCCGGTAAAACACCAAAAAAACCAAATATGGGGGTATCTACAGTCGCATACAGCTATCGAAAGTCAGACCGTCAATCTGACTTCACGTGCTGAGCCTTTCCTTTTCGACAAAACTGCAAATAGCCAATGGTTTTTGACACCTGCCGGTAAAGAATATGTCCAAGGCACTTTAACGGATCGCCTTAATTTGATCAAACAAGGTCCTCCCGCAACAAACCAACCAGAAGATTTTATTCGCTGGGTGACATTTCACCAGTCCTATGCGTACGAAGATTTTGTGGAAGGGTTACGGCCCAAAACTGACCAGGGCGATGCAATGGTTTTGGCTTTTGAATTGAAGCCGGGAATCTTCCGCAGCCTATGTGCGCGTGCCAAGGATGACCCAAATAACCAATATGTTCTGGTTATTGATGAAATCAACCGTGGAAATATCGCAAAAATATTTGGTGAGCTGATGACGCTGATTGAAGCAGACAAGCGAGGCAAGCAGCCAGTTGAGCTTCCATACAGTAAAGAGGATTTCCTGGTTCCGGTAAACCTTGCCATTATTGGCACAATGAACACCGCTGATCGAAGCATTGCCTTACTGGACGTTGCTTTACGCCGGCGTTTTGCTTTTCTGGAATTATTGCCTGAGGCAGAACTACTTGACGGTATCAACGTTTCGCTAGCAGAAGAAGATGCTCTAAATATCGGAACCTGCTTGAAAAATTTGAATCAGCGCATTGTTGAGCTGCGTGGTGCAGATTATCAAATCGGACACAGTTATTTTCTACCACTTCAGGGGATCGCGGACGAGGTAGAAAAGCTGAATTGCTTGGACGATATCTGGAATTACCAGGTTGTCCCGTTGCTCAAAGAATATTTCTATGGCCAGGTTGACCTTTTGCGCCAGGTTCTGCCTAGTTTCTTTAATCAGGATGATGGAGGTCAACCTCAATCTGCAAGTGGTTTTGTAGCCTTGCATGGTGAAGATCTTGTGGCCGCGTTGAATAAAATCTAAGTGGCGATGAGTAGGCATTTTATCTGGCAATATATAGCGAGTAGTGTGATGGCAATAATGAAATCTTTATGTGGTAATCTCCAGTTAGTTTTCATAAAAAAATTTTTCCAACTTTTATGGGAAAATAGTGCTAACCGTGTTCTTTTAGTTATGGATATTTTGGGATTAATTATCGCATTATTCCCAACAATTAATATCAAACCTTGGATTATTTTAAGTGCAAATATCTTGGTTCTAGTAACGACATCAGTATTCATATTAATAAAAAAGAATTATAGATTATTGACTAGACCTAAAGCAATCCTACTGGAACATTCTTATCACATTAATGCTCTTTCAATTAGCCCGAATGAAAATTTTCTGGCGTCTTGCGGCGGTGATAATTTTGCTATCCTGTGGGATATAAAAACAAATACACCTCTAATGCGCATTCAGCATGAATCATGGGTCGGTAATATAGCTTTTTCTTCAGATAATAAATTTCTTTACACCCTAACTGGGAAGAATGGAACAATAAATCAGTGGGATATTGTTGAAAAGAAATTGATTTTTTCCAAATCTTGGCATAAAGACCAAACTCGTGGTTTAGCAATATCAAAATCTGGTAAACGAGCTGCGATAAGCTGTAAAGATGGGACTTTTAGTTATTTTGATCCAACCGACAAAGATTTCTATACTATGCCCTTCAAAATTACAGATGTTGAGTTAAGGAAAATCTGTATATCAAGATCGGACCTTATTGCAACAGCAAATACCAAAGGACAGATATTCTTAATCGATTTCAACAATCCCGAGAGTGGCTCTTGTAAGTTGATATATCAAGATGATAATAATGAAATGATACGCGGTCTTGATTTCAACTCAAAGGGCACCACATTAGCATTTACAGATAGTGGGGGTAATTTAAAAATTATGAATCTTGAATCTAATAAGATTTTTTCTGTCAAAGCGCATAATGGTCACGCGATTGCTGTCACTTTTAGTCCGAATGATCACTTTGTAGCAACTGGTGGGCAAGACAATGTCATTTGTATCTGGGAACTAAAAAATAATAGCATCGTCAAATCATTTGAAATCCATGGGCACTCAGATGATGTTACAAGTTTAGTGTTTGATAATAATCTACGTTTGTATTCAGCAAGCCGTGACAGCACTATTAAAATCTGGGATTTGGCTGGATTGTATTAATCTTTTGAATTGGAAAATTAATTCGTTAATCAATACCTTCGCCAATTTTTCATCGGACCTTATTCACCGCCATATATAGTGTTTTTAAGAAAGGTTTGAGCGTATATTTGGCGACCTGGACATCGTGTTAGGATTTTGGCGAAGGTATTGCTAATAACAGGTTTTTTTAATCGATCACCCTATTCATACATCAAATGACAACCTTTACCTCCCCTGCGCGGACCGAGTCGCATGTACGGCTACAAGTTCAGGCCGGTGATGGGTGCGTAAATAATATGATCGTGTATACCCGCAAAGGGTACAGGCGGGTATAAGTTCAGTCCGGTGATGCAGGGGTAAGCAGATATTATGTAATTATGAAGCGCCTTCCAGAAATGGAAGGCGCTTTTGGTTGGTGAATTCGAGAGGCGCTTTTTGGTTGAAATTGTATTTATGATGAGTATAATTAATTGAGCGGGATAATTAGAAAGGTAATATAAAACAAGACCTAGGCTACCCACACTCAGGTACCGCAAAGCGATGGCTCATTGTTTCCGTAGTGCGGAATTACAATAAATGCAACCAAAAGTATTTATCTCTTACAGCTGGAGTTCAAGCGCCCACCAACAATTGGTTCAAAGTTGGGCAGAACAATTATTCGAAGATGGTGTTGATGTTGTTTTGGATATTTACGACCTAAAAGAAGGACACGACAAATTTGCTTTTATGGAAAGAATGGTGACAGATGAAACAGTCACTCATGTATTGATAGTTTGCGACAAAACATATTCAGAGAAAGCTGATGCTAGAAAAGCGGGTGTTGGCACAGAATCTCAGATTATTTCTAAGGAAGTATACGACAAAGTTGAACAATCAAAATTCATTCCGATTGTGTGTGAGTTTGATGAAGATGGGAATCCTTACTTACCTACATACCTCAAATCACGGATATGGATTGATTTCTCTGCCCCAGACACCGTTAACAAAAATTGGGAACGTTTGATCAGGTTTATTTTTGGGAAACCATTACACGAAAAGCCACAATTAGGTAAACCACCAGCGTATATAACTAGTGATGTAGCGACTCCAACTAGTCATGCTCTTGTTAAATTTAATGCTTTAAAACAAGCAATACTAAAAGAAAACAAAACTTTACCAATATATAAAAGAGACTTTTTAAATACCTGCATAGAATATGCGAACGAACTTAGGGTTCGTGAACGCCCAGACGTTTCAACTTTGGGAGAAAAAGTTTTAGAAGACGCGAAGAAATTAACTCAAGTACGTAATCACATTATTGACTGGGTTTTTTTAGAAAGTGGCATGACTTCGAGCGCCGAATTTTCCGAAAGCCTGCTAAGCTTTCTTGAACAGCTAAGGGAATTAAAATCCCGTCCTCCAGAATTGAATACTTGGAGTGATGCATGGTTTGAAGCTCATGCAATTTTTGTTTATGAGACTTTCTTATACATAATTGCAGTATTAATTAAAAATCAGTCATTCCAAACACTACATGAAATCCTAACATCACATTACCTTGTTCCGCCTAGCGAAAGGTATGGCGATAATGCTTTTGTCACTTTTGATACATTTTATGCAGATTCAGATATGCTGCAACCTGTGCTTGCACCAAAAGGGCAAACATTATACAGTCCTGCGGCTGAATTTATAAAAAGGAATGCTGATCGAGAAGATTTGCCATTTAAAAGCATCATAGAAGCCGACTTACTTTTGTTATTAATGTCACTTATTTCTCTAGATACTAAATGGTTTCCTCAGACTTTATATTATGCATCTTATGCTGCTGGTGATTTCCCTTTATTCTTAAGAGCAACTCAGCATAAATCATTTATGAAACTATCTATTATTACAGAAGTGGAGGATGCTGATAAATTGCGAGAGATGGTAAAAGAAGGATATGATAGGCTTGGTGTTCATAATTGGTATAACTTCCACTTTGTTAGTTTCTGGAAGCTAATGAACATGGACAAACTTGATACTATAAAATGACCTAACAGGCATGAACTTCAAAGGCAATATGAACATTTAAGCAAGTTGCTTTGGGAAAAATTATGGGAAAAATTAACCATGTCTAGGCTTCCGACTTTTTAACTTCCTTCTTAGCTTTGGGTAAATATTGATTTTAATAAAACTCAAATTCCACCTCAGTGAGGGTAACGCAAACGGTTGACACTAACGTTACAAAACATGGAGCAAAAAGCTAGAACAAAGGAGAAACATAAGATGAAGGGTAAAAGAAACTTTGTGTCTTTTCTGGCACTGGCAGTAATATTGCTGGCGTCTCTGGCTTGTGGAACAAGCTCAACTGTAGCACCACAACCCACTAAAGAAAGTGATCAGGATATAGTTGGGGCATCGAAACCTCCCGTGGTTACTAATACTCCTGAGACTACTAAAACTATCGAATCACCACCAACACATACACCAACGATAATTGGTCTATCGAGAAACAATCCATTTTCCTGTACAGATTTAGTATCCGCCCCTAACTGGGATGTACAAGTCATTGACATTAAAAGAGGTGAGGAGGCATGGCAAGATATTCAAGCTGCAAATATGTTTAACGAATCAGCCCCTGAAGGTATGGAATACTTATTGGTAAAAATCCACGCAAAAAGCACATACGCCGATAGTGATGATCATAGTATAAGCGGATGCGATTTTGATGTTACTGGCGATAAGCTAATTAATTACACTTGTAGTATGGCTAGTGTAGTTGAGCCTGACCCACACCTTGATGCAAGATTGTATTCTGGTGGAGAGACAGAAGGTTGGGCAGCCTATCTAGTCGCCCAGAATGAAGGTAATTTGATGCTGGTAGTTGATGAAAGCTATAATTTTGATTCCGATGCTGTACGATACATTGCCCTTAACGATGGAGCAACAATAGATATTCCTCCTGACCTGGAAAGTATTAAAACTACAGATTCGGGCAAAAACCGTAATGCGCCTGCATCAAGAACTGAGAAAGTGATTACTGAAGATTGGGAACTTCTAATTACCGATGTAATTCGTGGTGATACAGTTTGGGAGATGGTTCAAGAAGCCAATCAGTTCAACGATCCTCCAAAAGATGGTTTTGAGTATATAGCAGTTAGAATTCATGTTCGTTATATTGGGTCAGAAGAAAAACCTACCAGTATTGATGGGTCTTACTTCAAATCCACTGGCAGTGCAGGAATACTTCACGATGCTCCTAGCATTGTTGACCCATCACCTCAGCTAGATATTTCTCTTTATCCTGGTGGTGAGTATGAAGGATGGATTGTTGTGCAAGCATCAGTTGGAGAAACTAACATGATGCTCGTATTTGAACCAATATTTGATTTTAGTGATAAAAACAAGCGGTTTATCTCGCTTGAACCATAGACCAAATTCTGATTTTAATTTGAAGAGTGGCAACAAAGCCTGCAGTAAATGGTGCAATTTTGCTTCGTTTTTTGAGTATTTCGCAAAGGATGGCTACATGTTTTCCTGCTCTTAAACAGAATCCCCACCCACCTCTAACACAAATCGTTTTTTGCAGGCATTATTATTTCGATAAATAGTGGTTTGATGTAAAGAACGAAAATGATCATTGACATTCAGTTTAATTATTACTCCGATTCAAATGGTGGCAACCCTGATAGCAAAAGCCCAACACTCCGCAGGTATCATAAGATATTGTGGAGAAAGTTTAGAGTTCGTCGTAGGGTGCGTTGTCAACGCACCCTGCTGTAATGCTGGGGTGGATGAGAATTTCGTAAAGCGCGTTGGTAATGCACTAATCTGGAAGCTGGTTGTATTTCCTGTTCATTTGAAAATCACTGAGAATTCGAAAATGCTATAATTGTTTAGACATGGAAACCCAATCGGATACGCATCCAGAGATCGCTGCGCTGCAGTACCACTTGCTGCGGCAGGTTTCAGCGGCGCGTAAACTGGCGATGCTGGGCGAGATGAACCAGACCGTGAAAATGCTGGCTCTGGCAGGGCTGCGCTCGCAGTACCCGGCGGAGCTCCCCGAGAAACTGCGCCGCCGCCTGGCTGACTTGCTCCTGGGGCCGGAACTAGCCCGCCGAGTATTCGGTCCAATGGTCGAGTGACCTATGCAAGCGCTTCCCGAACCTATTCAGGTTACCCTCAAAGTTGTGGCAGTTTTTAACCGCCTTGGAATATCCTATTTCATCGGTGGGTCGCTGGCCTCAGCAGTATATGGCATGGCACGAGCCACAATGGACGCCGATCTGGTGGCGGATATCCACCCATCGCAGGTACCCGCCTTGGTCTCTGCATTGGAAGGTGAGTTCTTTACCGATGCAGAAATGATCCAGGATGCCGTTGAGCATGTCAGCAGCTTTAACCTGATCCACCTTGAAACGATGTTTAAGGTGGATGTGTTTATTCTCAAGCAGCATCCTTTCGACCAAAACCAGATGGAACGCCGTATATCTCAAGTAATCGGTGAAAGGCCGGGAGAAGAGGCCTTTTTTTCCACGGCAGAAGATATCATTTTGGCCAAGCTGGTATGGTATCGGGCTGGTGGTGAGGCATCTGAACGGCAATGGCGGGATGTTATGGGAGTCCTGAACTTGCAGGGCGACCGGCTGGATTTTGAATATCTGCAAAACTGGGCTGGCATGTTGGGAGTACAGGATATCCTGCGCAAGGCACTCACGGCGCAGGGCGATTCTTGAGCGAATTTATCACTAAAGAAAACAAGAGTCTGCAACATCAACACCACTTTCCAGAAATGGAAGCCGGTGTTGCGATGCGTGTAGTTGTTTGTATAATTGTAAATCGGAGCAAGAATTCCGAATAAGTGCTGCTTGCGGGCAGAAACGAAACCGGTAAATATTCCATCAGGAGGGTTATTCACTATACAGAAAAGAGCCGCCTGAAGGATTACCTCTTGTTTGTTCCCGCCCTGATCTTATACTTCCTTCTGCTTTTTGTTATTGTTGCTCCTTTGATCCAGCCGTATATCATCCAAACCTTTTTCAGCTGGTGGCCCGAAAAGTATAATTTTCAACTTCTCCTGCAAAATCCTTCAACATTGGCCGGTTACAAGGGAATAAGCATTCTTATTCTTGTGTATATCGTGCTCAGCTGTATCTCAGGACCGTTCGTGGAGGAATTGTATTTCCGCGGCTATCTGTTTCCAAGAATGGAAGGATATGCCGGAAAGTGGGCGCCGTTCCTGAACACGGTCCTGTTCTCCATCTACCACTTTTTCTCTCCTTGGGAAAACCTGATCAGAATCGCGGCATCTTATCCGCTCATCTATCTTGTATGGAAGAAAAGGGATATTCGTTTTAGTATGCTGGTTCACATACTCGTGAATACCTTTGGGGGAATCACTGCATTATTCATAATTTTAACCAGGTAACGGGATTAAGAAATTTCGAATGTGTTGAGATTGCAGGCTGCGTTGCCAGCGCGCATGTTTTTATTTTGGAAGTTAATTTCTAAAGAAAAATTACAACTCGAGATTGTTTGATAAACAGCCCATCCGAACATTCTACTCGTCTTGGTCACATTCCTCTCCGCTCCAGCGTCTATATATATGTAGCTACAATTAACTTTAGAAACCTGCAAAGGAGTAATAATGGATGAAACCAAAACCTTCACGAGAAATGCTTACACCGATATGGTGACCAAAGCCGAAAAGGCAGGCCAGGCAGAGGCGATCAATTTTGCCGAGCTTTACCGTAAAAATGCTATGAGTGTCTTCTATTACCTCTATAGCCGCGTACGAAATGTGGCTGATGCCGAAGATCTGACCTCACAGACTTTTGTGACCGCACTTGAAACTCTTTCCAGGCTGCGCGACCCGCTCAAATTCACTCCCTGGGTATTCACCATTGCCCGTAATAAAGCCACTGACTTTTTCCGCAAGTCACAGCGCCGCCCTACCTCGGACTTTGACGAAGAACTGGATCAGGCGAAAGCTACGGAAGGGGGTCTTTCCGTAAAAGACCGGGACCGCCTGCTTGACCTGGAACATCTCATTTCCCGTCTCAGTCCGCTCGAGCAGGAGTACCTACGCCTGCGAATTGTGGCGGATCTACCCTTCGCAGAGATCTCTTCGATCCTTAGCGAGCCCGAGACCCGCATCAAAAAGAAATATTATCGGCTCCTGGAGCACCTGCAAGCCCAGGTGGAGGAATAAAATGAACGACTTCAATCCTTTCGAGAAAGAAATCAAGAAGACCTACCATCTTCCCGATGCGAACCCCGTCTTCTTCAACCACCTCGAAGCCAAACTAAAGGCTCATCAGGCTCATTCTGATGCAACAGCCAAACCCACATTCCAATTAGCCCGTGGCTGGTCGGCTCATAAATGGGCATACGCTTTGACTACTATTCTATTGGTTGGCGTCATGGTCCTCGCCATCGGACCATCAAAAGTGTTGGCGCAAATCCAGGCACTCTTCGGATTCGTACCCAATGTCGGCCTTGTGGATACCAGTTCTCCCTTCCGGCAACTGGCTGAACCGGTAAACGATACGAGAGATGGAATTACTCTGACCGTTCAATCTGCGTTCCTGAGTGCAGACCAGACAATCATCACTTACGCAATGTCCGATCTGCCCGCTGATCTGAAACGCGCCCAATTTGGCGACCCGGTTTGCGGCACACCCGCTTACCTGGCCCTACCGGATGGAAGCAAGATTGAAACCTCAGAAAGCAGCGGCGGTCTCGCGCCGGATGGTTCAATCGTCCACAGAATGCGTTTAGATAGACCTATTCCTCTGGATTTCAACCAGGCTACTTTGATTTTCCCCTGCCTGGAGGGTACAGCTCAGGGCAAGGGTCCGGAAAACTGGAATTTCGCGCTGGCATTCAAACCCGCGCCTGAGGATGTCGCTGTTTACCCGGCCACCCTCATGCCGCCCCAGGCTAAGCTCGAAACCCCCGTTCCAGCCGCTGCTGATCTTTCAACGCAACCTGAGGATGAAACCAATGTGCAGGCCATGCCCGCTATGATCGTCGACGGAAATCGTCAGGAAGACATGATTTTGCTTAGCGTTGTCGAGCAACCAGAGGTTTACTGGGTAACTTGGGCTTTCCCCGATAGATTCGGTGATGGTATTCAGCTCAATGGCAGACTCTATGAAGTCCCTTTCAATCCAGTCCTTTACGATGCCAATGGCGTGGAACTGCCAGCGCCATCCCATGAAACCCAACTTGAACTCTGGACATATGAAGAAAGCCTGCGCAGCCAGCTTTCCAATCAAGATGCAATGAAATACATCGGCTCGCTGTACACATTTGTCGTACCCAAGTCGGGAGTCGCCTTCCCTGTTTACGCCAAACAAAATGTTTTCGAACGTTCTTTCCCTGAAAAAGAGGCCTACGCCGAGGTCGAGTTTGATGGCAGCAAGGTACAAACCTCCGACCAACCGGTTGAAATACACCAGGAAATCCAGATCGGCGCGGTCAAATTCAAATTGGAAGCCATCGAGAAGAACCAGTTTGGCGGTTACTCCTTCCATTTCGATGGCACCGATAGCAGGGTTGTCCAATGCCTTGTTGATGTAGTGGGTTACCCAACCAACATGGCTGGCGGCAGTGCTTTCTACATATTAGAAGATCCCTTCCACTTTTATCGGGCACTGATGTATTCACAAATCCCCACGGGCAAGCTGACCGTGCGGATTTCTCAGCCAGCAATCCTGGGCGACCTGATCAGTTTCATTGGCTCCTGGTCGCCTGAAAAGTAAGCGATAAACAGTAACCACAGTAATGCCCGAAGAAGCGTTGGAAAATATCCAGCGCTTCTTCGAAGCGCGTTGGGAACGCACTCAACCTTAATGGAAGGCATTCTTAGTGTTGCGTGCGTTAATTTGTATAATGGAAATGCGGAGCAATGGATCCGTATTTGTCCCCGCCCATACAAAGATAACACAAACGGTCGTTCTACCCGTTTGGCAGGAGGTTTGAGCAGGGTGCGTTGCCAACGCACCCTGCTTAACTTCAACTGCTAGTTGGATTCATATGAGATACGTGGCATAATATTTGTAAACAAATTATCCAGATAGAATTGTATTGAATTCCTGTTTGGATAATCCGGCATTGAGAGCAACCAGCTTGAAAGGAGGAGTTCAAGTATGCGTTCTCGACGTACAACGGTTTTCGCTGTACTCTCCCTCCTTATGATCTCAATAAGCTGCCAGTTCACTGAAAAAGCTGCGCCTTTAATCACTGCATCCGCTCCTCCGAATCCGACAATTCCCCCCGCTATTCCTTCAACTCAGGCAGTGATCGCAACACCGACAAACCCTTCAACAGCGGTACCATCATTGACTACCGGAATCAATTCAGGTCCGTTCAGGCTGGTTGCTTATGTTGATGAAGTGCTCTCCGGCAATTTTAAAGAACTGGTTTCGACAAGCGATGGTACTTTGTGGTTGATTTCCGATCAAGCTGTTGCGAAAATTGAAGGTACTGTCATTAAGGTTTACCTTGCAGATTATGAAGGCACAATTGCGGGAATTGACGCTGCTGGCCGTGTTTGGGTAGTCAATGAGGATACTTCCCAAATCGCCGCCTGGAATGGTCAGGCATGGTCCACTTATGGTAATGATGATGGCTGGACACCGCTAAATGCAAATTATTACCAGTATGTGCACGGCGGAGAGATCGACCTGCAAGGATGGGTATGGTTCGCCACCCCGCAAGATGTACGCGCTTTCGATGGCAACAAGTGGAAAGTATACACTCCGGGGGAAATGGGCTTCGAGCTTCCAGTTCAAGAAGATATTGAGACAAGATTTGAAGTCTCTATTCTAAAGAGCGGAACGGTGTGGGTAGCCGAGTGTGATTGGGTAGGTCCCGGTCCCTCAGGTGGAAGCGGCGTAAGATGGTTTGAAAAAGGAATATGGCAAGGGGCATTGTCAGCGGTTGCTTCTGGCTGTGCAATAGAGATTGCCGAAGATAGTAGTGGGTATGTCTGGGCAGGGATCGACAGCAATCTGTGGCGTTACGATCCTGCTCTTGCCACCTGGATTCAATTCACCTCGCCCAAGCCTCCGATTAAAGACATGCGATTTGGGTTTATCGAATCCCTGGCGGTCGATCCATCTGGTGCAGTTTGGTCAGTGCTGGATCTCTGTGGCGGAGCCAGTTGTTATGTTTACAGCGTCCGCTATCTTTTTCGCGATGGACAATGGACTCAGGTGGGAACGACCGCGCAATATGACTATTACTGGGGACCGATCACTGCATCTTCTGGGACAGGCTGGTTTTCCTGGGAGGGAGGGATTTACCAGTTCGATGGAGCTTCAACCGACCTGGTGACGCCATTAAATAGCAAATTTGGGGTTATGGATAAAGACGAGCGGGTGTGGTTTGTTGTTTCGGAAAAGGGTCGCGACATGTTATGGGTGCTCGCCAGACCATTTGATGCTTCGCGTAATAAGTAGCTCTGTCATTAGTGGAGTAAAATTTGTGGGATCCTATCCCGTCTGAAGAAAGATCAATCATGTGTATTTCATTTCGAGAAATAACCCAGGATAACTTCTTTGCTTGTATGCGCCTTTCAGTAAGAGAAGATCAACCATTTGTAGCGTCAAATGCCTATTCTGTAGCTGAATCCAAATTATTCCCTCATTGGATAACAAATGCAATCTACCACCAGGACGAGATGGTAGGATTTTTGATGTATACAATGGATTACGAAGAGAATGAATTATATCTGTGCAGATTAATGATCGATAAAAAACATCAGGGAAAAGGATACGGCAAAGCTGCATTGGATAAATTGAAAGAAATCGCCATGGGTGACGAAAAAATTCATAAGATCACGTTGAGTACCAGCCCCAAAAATGTCAATGGCATAAGGATATACGAAAAGTTTGGTTTTGTTGATATGAAATATATGGATGAGGGTGAAGAAGTATTTACACTGGATTTGAAGAAATAGCATACTTTATTTGCATTTGCCCGCCTGCGGGAAGAGAAAACCGATAGAAATGAATTTAATTAAATAAGTTTCAGCACCTTACAGGTTGTGTAAGGCACTTTATTTGTGCTGTGCGCGTTAATTTGTATAATCGAAATGGGAGTGAGTCGTCCAAATTGGCGCTGCCAATACAAGAGAAGCATAAACTGCTCTTCTCCCCTGCAGACAGGAGGTTGAAAATGGACATATGGAAGTTTTTTGACATCACTCACCGGGAACATGTTTTCTGCAACCCGTTGAGTGTTGAGAAATTTGAGGAGCTCATTTCCCTGCTGCGCCTGGAACCCGGGGCAAAGGTGCTTGAGATCGCCACGGGTAAAGGTGAGTTTATCCTTCGGCTGGCTGAACGGTACAAGATTGAAGGCACAGGGCTCGATATCTCGCAATTTCCCATTGCAGACGCACAGAAAAAATGCAAAGAACGCCTGCCTGATGCCAGGTTGACCTTCCTGGTGATGGATGGGGCGGATTACAAGCCGGATAAGCCGGAGAGCTTTGACCTGGTTGCCTGCATTGGGGCAAGCTGGATTTACGGCGGTCATAAAGAAACGCTTAAAGCGCTGAACGAGATGGCAGCCCCCGGCAGCTGGGTGGTGGTGGGGGAACCATACTGGAGACATGAACCAGCAGCAGAGTATTTGAAAGCCACCGGAGATGAACGGGACTCGTTTGGGCTGCACTACGAGAATGCGCAGGCAGGACAGGATCTTGGGCTCGAGCTGGTTTACACAATTGTAAGCAGCCCGGACGATTGGGACAGGTATGAGGGGCTGCAGTGGTATGCGGCTAATCAGTGGGCAGCCGAAAATCCGGATGATCCTGACGCAGGAGAGGTGCTGAAGCGCGTCAGGGAGAATCGGGCAAACTATTTGCGGTGGGGGCGCGAGACAGTTGGTTGGTCGGTTTATGTGTTCAAAAAGGATGGTGTTGCAGCAAATAACGGGCATCCCTACCAGGGATAAAACTGATACCACTGATGCAGCGGTAGATGCTGCGTGGATGTAAATGCGAACCACCTTCCATGGATGGAGGGCGGTTTTTATTTTGGACGTATCATTCACCCTGTTTGTGCGGTGGGTTCAAAATCGAACCTACCCTGCCTGCTGTCAGGGCTGCAAAAGATCAAATTCAGCCCGCATGAGTTCCCAGAAAGACGGGTAGCGCACGGCGCCGGTTTCTCCCTCGAAACACCAGGCCTCCCACTCCCCATCCACGGATTTCAAACCCGGCATCAATAAATAGACCCCCATATCCTCATCGCTGATCTCAAGGCTGCTTTCTAATGTGCGAATGTCAAAGCCCAGCCCTTCCTCGATCGCCGATAGATCACCGTTTTCAGAACCAAGCCTCATACCCAGTTTCCAATATTCCAGCCAGGCCCTTTTTCTGGTTGAAACCCATTCGATTTCTTCGACAGGCAAAATCCTCGTTACGTAAGGGCCGCCGGTCGACCAGCCGTTGGTGATCTTCAGAAATTTGCGATAGGATTCTGGCAGCCGTGTTTTCAGGCGGTGTTCTGCCTGCGCAATCTGCTCCTCGCCGGCGCCCGGGTAACCGATCCAAAGGGCTTGCTCGTCGAACCCTTCCGCAGAAAGATTATCCCGATCATCACCGGCCGCCAGGTTATGCCGGCTCCAGGAATTCAACAACGTATGCCAGTCAGGATCGCTCACAGATTGGTTTCCCTTTCAGGAACGTTTGGTTCTAGACTACATCACTGGTTACGGCAGTGGCTTCCACAGCAAGCCCTTTAAATCGTACTCCTCGACCGCAGCTTTAAAAGCATCTGAAACGTATACCCATGGGAAATTTACTGGCACTCTAAAGATATTCACTCCCTTAAGTTTTTCTTCATAAAACACATAGCGGTTTATCGTAAATACCATCTTGTTTTCAATGGACCACTGGATATCTGAGTGCTCCAGGTCCAAGCCGTCCACATGTTTCGTCAGGTGCATCAGAAACAACCGCTCTCCTTCGCATTGTAACGGAATCACCTGAGCGTCGTTCTGGATTAACGGCCAGAGAGCATTGAGAGCCTTTTCACTGAATACGATTTGCCCTCCATACAAACCTGGAAAATCCCCCTTGGGCAGGATTCCTTTCCGTAACAAAGCACGCTGCGACGGAGAAAGATCCTTTGATTGAGTTTCATACTGAACGGTAATCGTTGGAATTGGTTCAGGGATCGGTCCAGGTTGGAAATCTCGATACACGAGCCATTTATCACGCTCAAAATCAGCCAGGATAAGCGTGAAGAAATGGTCACTGTCTTTTTTGTATTCCCATATTTTCATGGTTCACCTATTAGTGACATCAATCTATGGGATAGCTCGTTTTTCGGGTATTTCCATACCTATCTTATGGTTACCATTCCGTTTCTATATAAACTCATGTGTCAAATAGGTCATATAAATCCGACGGCTGGCATCGCTTTTCCACTAATTTTAGCGCATAAACTTCGATGTGGTTTTCGGGGTCATATTCAACTCGTTTCTTAAAGCCAGCCAGGACCGGCTTATTGGAATAAACATATCTTTTCTTTGTCCACAACTGCCATTCCACGTACGGGAAACGTTTCCGGATGGTTTCCCCAAGGTACATTCCCAAATCACAGATCAAAGAATAGGTCAAATCCACAAATGCGAATTCCGGCATGGAAAACATCGCACGATATTTCTCCGGAATCTTCTCCAGGCTTTCCAGGCGCTTTCTCTTGAACTCTTCAGAAGGTGGAGTCGTATAAAGATTCTCTGAAAACCACTGTCCCAACACCGACAAGGACTCGGGCGTCAAATCTGCTTCCCAGCTTCGAAATTGAGGTTCACCTGCCGTGGAACGGATAGCACGCTGTAATCCGGTGATCCGCTCCGGAATCTGGTCGATATACCAGCGAAAATAGATGCCGGCTTCTTTTCGCGTCATCACGTACGCTGGTTTCAGAGAAGGAGGTTGAATCGAGTTGTATTGCATATACCTCATTTCTTGAAGAGGTTATTCAAATCGTTGACCATGATTTCATGGCTATGGAACCTTGGGATAACCCTAGAAATCCCAACTGAACGCAAAGCAAGGTACACCCCGTAACTCGGTTTGGTATTGACAAAGATCAAGGTTGGGAGGATCAGAGCACTTTATGTTCCTTGAGGAACCACTGGATAATGCCCATGGTCTGGCGAGCGCCTTCCCCGGTTGCACTCAGGCGCGTTTTTTCTAGCAAATTGGTTTCAGGTTCTTGCTTCATATCCAGAAATTTTTGATGCCATCGATTTTCAAACTCATCCATCAGACTTACCAGCGCGTGTCGTACCTCTTCTGGATCACGAGTCTGCTTCTGAATCTGGCTTAACTGCTGCCAGCCACATTGAAGCTCATCCCGAATACCCACCTCATATTGGGCCAGCACCCAGGATTCGCTGCTTGCAATTTTGGTTTGGGACTCGATCTCTTTTTCAAATTCTGCAAGAAGCGACGATAAATCATTCCAAACGCTGTCCGGGGATTTCTGCGACCTGACATTTGCTTTATCTTCATCCACCAGGTCCTTGACTTTCCGATACTCTGCCTGCATCAACTCATCAAAAGAGCGGTAGCGTATGGCGCCAGGTAGCCAGGCGGCGAAGAACCAAGCTTCCCATTCACCATTCCGCTCGACGACCCGTGGGTTGAGCAAGTAGAGCGATTCATCAGCGCCTATGCCAATCGCCAGGCTAGCCTGCAAGTCTTCTGTGCGTACTAAACTAGGGTCCTGGGATTCGCCGTAGACCAGATACTCCGAATCGGATATCGACGGAGGTTCTTCCATATGGTACCCTGTGAGCCATGCCTGCAAGATATCTGAGAAGCGGAGGGTGAACCAATCGGTCTCCTGGATGGAGAAGAGCCGGCTTGTGGCATCCGTTCCTGTAAACCACCCATCGCTTGCTAGCAAGAAGGCGCGATATGATGGGGGCAGCCGGATACCCAGACGCGCTTCCGCCTGAGAAATCTGCACTTCCGATGCACCAGGACGACCCAGGTTGCCGGCGCCAGCTACCTCCTCCGGCAGCGCCTGGCTGAGACTGAAGGAGGACAAGACGAGGCGGTTCCATTTGTTCAAGAAGAGTTGCCAGTTGATTTTTACCATGCTGCCTCCACAGTTATTATAGCAACCAACACCATGAAACAGAGCGGGCATGCGGCTGGGTAAGTTGGATGAATGCAGCAGAGGCAGTTCATGCAAACAGCTACTCACGCATGATAACGCGTCAGACAATCCTGACCAAAAAATGTTATTAGCATACCATCTCAATGGCTATCCGTATCCTTGATCGCGCTCCCATGTCTCCCTGGTTCCCCGCTGGCACATCGGTGGAACCTGCTTGATTGTGGAAACCGATCGGGGATTGGTGTTGGTCGATACCGGCCTTGGTTTGCACGACTTCTCCAACTCAACGCGTATGGTTCGCTTATTTCAACTGGATTTTGGCATCCACAAGGATCCCGGGAACAGCGCACTTCATCAAATCACCCGGCTTGGCTATTCCCCCGATGATGTCAAGCACATTATCATGACACACCTGCACTTTGACCATGCCGGAGGCTTACCAGATTTCCCTCCTGCGCAGGTGCATGTACACAGGCGGGAGTATGAAGCCATGCAAAAACCTCGCGGTTTGATCGAACTAGCTATGACAGGGCAAACTTTGTGCATAACCCTCCTGGGTATTGTACGAACTACCTGATGCAGAGTGGTTCGGTATTGAAGCCATTCGCCTGCCATTTGTGCCTGAGATGTATCTTGTACCTCTTTTTAGACATACCCGGGGGCACTGTGGAGTTGCTATTCAAGACAGGGATAGCTGGTTATTCAATTGTGGTGATGCAGTACCAATCGGCGCACAATTTGACCTTACTCCCCCTTGGGTAAATCGTTTGATCCTTGGCGCGCATGTTTCATGCATCCAGGAATGGGCAGCTGCCCACCCTGAGGTGCGTTTACTTGCCGGCCACATGTGGAGATCATTCTTTGAAAACGAGCAATTCGCAGCCTGACAAAGCACTCTGAAGCCCCGGAGTTTGTGGCAGGCATCAGTTCGCGGGTGTGTTGGAAATTCACCCGATTAACTTCTTAACGATTCGGCGTTAAGCGGATTTTTTGATTATGAATGCGGATTCAATGCCTGGATTGCTAAATTTTTCCATATTGAAAATGGATTGTGAGTCACTATAATAAGAATCGTGAGGTGAATTTAAGGATGAAAAAGAAGGTAATGGTGCAAAACCATCTCACTTTTTTGATATTGCTTCCAAAGCGGGACCTACAGAAAATTCAGGAGGGGATGAACCACAAGATTTGATTCTTGCCAGACAAAATAGGCTTATTTTTAGCGCAGATATACCCATTCTTAAAAGATGTTGAACTGTTTAGGTTCTGCATATCAATTTTTTTCGTCAATAGTTGTGTATGCGCTCTCAAAGAAAGGGAAAAATGAGCAAGATCACCGGAAGTATTAAAAACAATTGTAAGGATCATGTGATGCTGCTGATTGCGGCTGGAAATTATATCGGGGGTATGGACTCAGTAAAATTCATGCAGTTAATGAGAATGACTGGTGAAACTTTCTACAAACCATTGGAACCTGGAGAAATTTATCCCATAGAATTATCTCCATATGAAAGTACCCCTTTTTTCTGTGCAAGTGTCTATCGAGAAGGACACTGGCCGAAGTATGTAACCTTTAAATATAAGCTGAAGGGTGAGGGCATCACATGGGAAGTGCAAGAAAATGGGGATGATGCGATCTTAAAAAAAGTCGGTGGTGAAAAAAGTTGGTTGAAAAGAATCTTCGGCAACCGGGACAGTGGACCAGGTGGCTGAATTAATACAGCGATGGATGGATGCCGGCGCAGACTTGGTTGTACTCCTGCCGCTGAACGGAGATACGGCTTACCTGGAGGAGTACATCCGCTACTTGATGCCGCTGCTGAGATAATATATGTGGGAAATGCTTGTTACACGCCTGTGGTATGTAAGCTTAATTAAACTCAATGGCATAATCATCATCCGATAATAGTATCTCGAACCAGTAACATGCACCTTAAATTAGGAAGCCTAATCCCTAATAATTACCACGCTGCCAGCATGTAACTCCAGCCATTTATCGGTAGAAGCCATAAGTTAATCTGTGCACCTAAATTCAAAAGGATGGTCTAAAATGCAATCTAAACACCCGCAAGCTCCCCCATTTGACAATGAACTGGAAATTACGGATTTCCTGGCTAAACCTCAGCTGGCCAGATTCTGCAGCCACAACCCGGATGGTACGATCCATGCCGCGCCGATCTATTACCTGTATAAGAATGGAGAGTTCCTCTTCGGCACGCAGGTGCTTTCTCGCAAGGTAAAGAATATCCAGCATGATCCGCAGGTGACCGTGCTCATTGATGCTTATGAACCAGTTCTGCAGGCTGTCCTGGCTTACGGCGAGGCTGTGCTGGATTTTGACGATGTAGTTGAAAAACGGGTCCGCATCCTGGAGCGCGGGTACGACCTTACCCTCATCAAGGATGCCCACACCACTGAAGATATTGAATTGGGCGGCGGCGCCAGGGTGACGGCAGCCTATATTATCGCCGATCTGAACGTCGTAATGAAATTTATAAGTTACCCAGGCCGAAAAAGTACCATCGCCTCTGCCGGGGATATCGTGTTCGCGGTCTGATATAGGCCGGGGTAATGAGGCGTTCATCAACCGGTAAATCAGGCAAAACGCTGGGAAGTTCTGGTTACCTTGGTTCATCACTTATCAGATAGGAGAATAAGGTGATGTCAACATATCGTAATGAAAAATACGGTTTTGAGATCGACCTTCCGGATGGATGGGGGATCACCTCTGGTTTTTCTCGTGCCCCGGTAGTTCTCTCTAACGCAATTCAGAATGCCAACATTCTCGAAGAATTTTCTAACGGCGATCATGAGTATCTAAATATTGTTGTAGAGGTTATGCAACCCGAAATTCCCCCGGACATTAATGAGCTGATATTCACACTAAACGCCCTGGAGATGCATTACACTGACGTACAATTCAGCAGAATAACAGTTGGCGGGCAAGTGCATGCATGCGTTTCTTATGTCATGAATCAAAAAGGCTGGCTTAAAAAATACCTCATTGTGCTGAATGGCTATGGTTATGCACTGACCGCAAGCTGTCCCATGGTGAATAGAAATCCAAACGTAGAAGAAACCTGGGACACCATTGCCAGGTCGCTTCGCTTGCTCAATCCAATAGATGCTTCAGTTACGGCTATCAATAATTCAATACAAGCCCGCCGTGCAATTGAAGTATTGAGAGAGCAATTACAGCAGCAAGTAAAAGCAAGAATGCGCCTGTAAGAGGATTTTGGTCAGCCAGCTATTTACATAGCATGCGCCATGACGGCGGGAGGGATTCTTTGTGCAGTAGGCTTATTATGTTGGTTAAATTTAGTTCTTTAGAATTGCGTTAGCACGTCCTATTCTCCTATACATTATCCACACTTACCTCACTATTCAGCAAAGATAACATAATAGCAGCTTTGAAGGCAGGACAGTATTTCAACGCAACTGCAAAAAATAATGGATAAACCATGAATATTAAATGGCGTTTCCGCAACCTTGTGATGGTCCTGGCAGGGGTTTTTAGCCTGCTTCTCAAGGGTTGGCTGCGCCTGTACCTCAGCAGCTTTGTCTACTCTTATCTCGGAAATGTGACCGTCTCATTTGCGGTTTACTTCCTGGTTGGCCTGGCGGCAGCGCCCCGGCTTAAGCATGCCTGGATAGCCGTGATTGCGTTACTCATCGTGGAAGCCTTCGAGCTGACAGACGGTTTCGGTATGATGACCAACGTGTACGATCCGTACGACTACCTGGCGAACGCCGCGGGCGTTACCCTGGGATAGGGGTGGATAGCGTAGTGGAAAGGGAGATGCGCTGTTAATGTAGAATCCTTGGGCTAAATGTTACCGGCTGCCTTGCAGACATTATTGCATCCCCGCGTTGATCCAGAATTAAGGGGGCATCTGCATTATTGCCAGATTGAAAACAGACCGGTCAACCTGCAAGCCGGTTTGGTGCTGCTAATAATCGGTGGAACTTTTCGGGTTATCCTGGCGTCTATTCCTTTGAAGACAACTCATCGTTTGCAGAGGATTTCATGAAGATACTAAAAATCGTAGTAGTTTTGGCAGCAATTATGGTTGCCATGCTGACGGCTTGCTCGCCCAGACTTGCAGAAGAAGGTACAACTTCAGAGGTACCAGTCATTTCACCTGAGGTTTTACCCACCACGGAATTAACACAACAACCGGGATATGAACCAGTGCCAGAGGAAAGCCTTAAGAATGGCACCTACGTCATTGATGGTCAGCCCGTCCATCTGGTGGATGGCACGGCAGAAACCGAAGCAGCGCCCGGGTCCGCGTCCATGCAGGTCACAAGGTATTTCGGGTATACCGTGAACATTGATCTCAACGCAGATGGTCTGATGGATGCAGCTTTTCTCTTGCAACAGGAAACAGGCGGAAGTGGAGAATTCTATTATGTGGCAGCAGCCCTGCAGAATGAAGGCGGCATCCTGGGAACGAATGCAATTTTTCTCGGGGATAGGATTTCACCTCAAAGCATAACTGCCGACCTGCATGATCCTGCTCACTTTATCGTAAATTATGCCGATCGGAAACCTGCTGAACCAATGTCGGCTCAACCCAGCGTGGATGTCTCCAGAGTCTTCAAATTTGAAAATGGTTCACTGGTGGAGGTTCTTCCAGTTCCTTGAAAAAGCGCTTCCGGTATTGTTTAGAGAGGTGGGTGAAAGAAGAACTGGAACCCGCTCAACTGCCTTTCAAGGAAAACAGGGCATTGGCGCAAAAGATGTGTATTTAGGTTCCAGCTTTCTTCTTCCATCCCGGCTTGGAGAATACCAACCATTGCGCCAGCGCAACCTGGATATGGCATGAAGCCGTGCAGACAATGTTTGGCACAAGGCTTCTGGAAAAGCTGACGGGAGTGGCCCTGTATGGGTCAGATGTTGTCCTTTGCCATGCGTAAACTCCTGCACTGAGACAAACCTGTGTCGTAGATGCAGGTGGTTTTTGCCACTTTCGCAGCAACGGTTGCACCGGTACCCCCCGTAGACTCAAAGGAATTCTGAACCTGGGAGCATGACCATGTCTATCCTGGATGAACTTTCTTCTCAACGCGGAGACCGCACCGAAGATTCCAACCGCAAGGTCGTCCTTCAGGTTCTGGGAGAACCGCACTTACTGGTTGAGATCGCCGGAGGGCTCACTGGTGAGAGTGCTGCCCTGGCAGGAGATTGCGCTGAAGGATTTACTAAAGTGCCAGAGGAGCGCCCCACCTGGATAGCACCTTACACCGGAGCGCTGGCAGCTGTTCACCAGTACACACTTCAGTACCTGGAATCCTTAACCGTGGATGACGCCGAAAAGGTAATTACCGTACCCTGGGGCGAAACCATTCCGTTACCCTGGATTATCCGGCATGTGGTGGAACATGAGATCCACTATCGTGGAGAGTTATCTTTAATTCTCGGTACGTTAGGCCGGGAAGGGCTTGATGTTTGAGCTTTGTTGAAAGGCCAAACACGGGTGTAAAATTCATCCAGTTGCTGGTATCATCATGGACATTGGTCCGGTGTTACTGCTGAAAACCGGCCGGGTTTTTGAGACTGTAACCCGGTTCACCAAAAGACAATCGTTATGCAAAAAAGCCATCTTCCATCCATTCTGCGTGCCCTGGTTGCTGCCCTGCTGTTCGGGGTGAGCGCTCCGCTGGCAAAACTGCTTTTGGGGGAGGTGGAGCCGATTCCCCTGGCGGCGTTCTTATACCTGGGCAGCGGTCTTGGGCTGCTGGTTGTCAAATTGTTCCAGCGCAGGCAGCTGGCAGGAGTACAGGCCGAAGCGCAGCTGGTGCGCGCTGACCTCGGCTGGCTGGCGGGGGCGCTCCTGGCAGGTGGCGTGGCAGCCCCAATCGTGCTGCTCTTCAGCCTGAAGAGCACACCTGCTGCAACGGCATCGCTGCTCCTGAACTTCGAGGGCGTTGCCACCACCCTGATCGCCTTCTTCATTTTCAAAGAGTCGATCAGCCGGCGTGCCTGGTGGGCGATCGCGCTGATCACAACCGCAAGCATCCTGCTCTCCCTCAACTTCAACGCCGAGTGGGGTATTTCGCTAGGCACTGTCGGGATCATTGCCGCCTGTGTCCTGTGGGGACTGGATAACAACTTCACCCGCAACATCTCTGCCAAAGACCCCCTGGTGATCGTCACGCTGAAAGGACTGGGGGCTGGCAGTTTTTCCCTGGTCCTGGCGCTCATCCTGGGGGCAAGCTTCCCATCCTGGAAGGTGGTTCTGGGGGCGCTGGCGCTGGGCAGCTTGAGCTACGGTGCGAGCATCGTTCTGTTCATCCATGCCCTGCGCGGGCTGGGTGCGGCACGTACCAGCGCGCTCTTCAGCACAGCCCCGATCGCCGGCATCCTGCTGTCCATCTTGATCTTCCGCGAATTACCGGGATGGCTGTTTCTGGCGGCACTGCCGTTGATGGTGCTGGGGACATTGTTCCTGGTGAATGACGAACATCAGCATGAGCATGTACATCACGAGGTAGTCCATGAACATGCCCACACGCATGATGACGGTCACCACCTGCACGAGCACGCGGACGGTACCCCCGGGAAACATTCGCATGTGCACAGGCATGAAGAAATGGCGCATACGCATCACCACATGCCCGACCTGCACCACCGCCATGTGCACACATCTGCGCCGGATTAGCGGTACAACACCTCTTTATCAAGTTAAACGGTGACAATTTCCGCAAACAGGGCGGCCTTTTTCCCGCAAACCTTCCAAAGGATTGAGGGTTTTTTATTCTATAATTGGGTAAAGATACACTCCGGGAGTGTTGCCGGCTGTTGATTGCAAACAGTCCTCAGCTGGTGAACTCGACTTGATATGTACTCGTTATGTACTCGTCTTGCACTCGGCTATCCAGGAGAAATTCATGAACGATCTCATCCCACTTCATTGCCCTTCTTGCGGGGGAAATATTCAGGTCGAAAATCAGCTTGAAAAAATATACTGCACCCATTGCGGAACACAGCTTTTGCTGCGGATGGGGTCTGACGGCTTGCTTGCCCCATTAATAGCGCGCGAAATGGCGGCTTCAGCCGGATTGATGGAGGCCCAAAAAGCCCAAATGAGTGCTGATTTACTGCAGAAGCAGATCCAACAACTAGAAGCACAGGCGCAAAGAATTCGGCATGACTTGCTGCAGTACTGCCGCGATAACCAGGTAGATGGATGGGGGCGGGAGACGAAGGGGTTAAAGCTTGTCAACCAGTACACCCGGCAGGTAACCGGCAGCCCGCAATTGACCAGGGATATCTTGCGGCAGGCGGTGAGCAAGAATCCGGTGACGGGCGAATGGAATTACCACCTCCAGGCTGTAGAAGCCCTGAACCTGCCTGCTTTAACCACGGCGGAGGATATGTACCGGTTGTTCCAGTTTGTTCTGAAGAACAATGACCAGGGGAAGGAAGCGCGCCAGGTGCTCGCCATATTGCAGCCGATAGCATCCATTTGGCCTGAACTGGCGAAAAAGCAGCAGGAGTACGGAAATGCCGTCGAAAAAATGGCCGGCAGGGAGTGACCCGGGAAATATCTATTGACTTAACCCGGCAAAATCATTATTATTCAGATATGAACACTCCAAATAAAAACTTTAACGCATTAACGCCCGATCAGGCTGAAGCGTTGATCGGTGTACTGCATAACAGGTTTGAAAAGCACATGAGCCTCCATAAAGGCCTGCTATGGCAGCAGGTACAGGCGCGGCTGGATGCGCACCGCGATGCATTATGGGCACTCTCTGAAATGGAACGCACCGGCGGCGAACCGGATGTGGTTGGGATGGATGAAAAAACCGGCGAGGTCATCTTCTTCGACTGTTCGCCCGAATCCCCGGCCGGGCGCAGGAGCACCTGTTACGACCAGGAAGCCCTGGATGGCCGTAAGGCGAACAAGCCGGAATCCAGCGCAATGCAAATGGCGGTTGAAATGGGCATAACCCTGCTGGACGAGGAAGAGTACCAGCACCTGCAAAGCCTGGGCGAATTCGACCTGAAAACCTCAAGCTGGCTGAAGACCCCCGCCAATGTGCGCAAACTGGGCGGCGCCATCTTTGGCGACAGGCGTTACGACCGGGTATTCATCTATCATAACGGGGCTGACTCGTACTACAGCGCCCGCGGCTTCCGCGGCTCGGTAAGGGGTTAAACCCCTCACATACAACCTCTACAATTGAATCCTGGTATAGTCCGTGTCCTGCAGTTTAGGCACGGATTGATTTGCTATTATCAGATTTCCAACATCAGCCATACTCAAGGAAAGCGACAGTGGCAAGATGAAAATCAGAGATTTCACACCCCAGGATTATGCCGGGATTGTTAATGTACATGCCAGCTTAAATATTGATTGGCCCGAGCGGCCCCGTACACCGGAAGGCTGGACAGAAGCAGACCGGAACCGGCACCCAAAATGCAAATACCGGCGCTGGGTGGTTGAAGCCGCAGATGGATTCTCCGGGGGTAGTGTACTTTCCGCAGGTGTACATGCAGCAAAACCATGGAGGGCAAAACAAAGTCGCGGTCCTGCATGATCCCCGTTTCTGTGTTTTTCCAGGCTGGAGCGTAGGACTGGTCGAACCGTATGCCGGGCTGCCCCAGCCAGCGCCGTGGTCATGACCCTCAAGTCGGTCCACTTCCCAGCGGTGGTGTTCCGGGCAGACCACCCGTTCCTCTTTCTTATCCGTGAAAAGACAACAGGAGCATCCTGTTTCTGGGCAGGTTCACTGATCCTGCCTGAAACGCCGGGACATGGAATAAGCGCAAAGAGCAAACACCTGTTTTGGAGGTGTTTGCTCTTTCTTTAAATGGCTGGCAAGAAATAAGTTACGACCAGCCCTGGTCTTTTGCGAATTTGGTAATGACGGGAAGGTCAGTATAAACGCCCTTGTAGGCCTTGATACCGTAAATGATGTTGATGATCCACAGCAGCAGACCAAGGCACCCTACAATCGGAATGAATGCCAGGACACCGGCAACCACAATCTCAACGATGCCCAAAATAAGGGTGGGGATTGTGTGGTACTTGATGAACGGGCGATTCTTCTTGGTGTCCATCAGCAGGGTGATGATGGGGAAAAGCGGTGTAATCAGGAAGTTCAAAAGAGTCCACAACCGGTCATCACTGCTTACTTCCGCATCCTGTACTGGGGGTGGTACATATTGCTCTGACATGCTAAACCTCCTATGGTGGAATTACAACTTGTCAATACAGTATACAATATTCAAGGCATTATTGCGACGGTAATTGTCTCAAATGCAATACTGTATGGTTTTGTGCTGCCGCAAAAAATCTCCTGGTTGATCGCAACCCTGTAATACATATTCCTGGTGAAGTTCGCTTGATCGGCTGGAAAGTGCTATAACATCTATGGAGTGAGGACTGGTACGCAGTTTCCATCCATTGGCAGCCCGGCTGCAGGGGCTACCTCATCAGGCGGTTTGCGGGAACCGGTGCAAAAAACTTGATAATGGCAGGAGGATGCGCCATGAGCAAATTGCAGACTGAATTTGTTTCCCTGGATGATATCCAGGTTGCATACTGCCAGCATGGCAGCGGCAAGGCGTTGATCTTGCTGCACGGCAACTCGGGCGAACTGGTGTTTGATGATGCCATCTTTGGCAAGCGCGGCGTGGCGTTTTTGTGGCAATGATTTAAGTAAAAATTTCGGTTGACTGTTCAGGTAACCGTTATGGCATCTCGCAAATTAAAAAGACAATTAAACCTGGCACAGATCGTTATGCTTGGTACAGCCGGGGCAATTGGAGCTGAGATTTTTGTCCTTACCGGGCATGCCGCGGGGATGGCAGGCCCTGCCATGGTGCTGGCTATAATCATTGGGGGCGTATTAAGTTACTCGATTGCATTGAATTATAGCGAACTGGCCACTGCTTACCCGGTTACCGGAGGGGCTCTTACATACGTTCGCGAGGCTTGGGGAAACAACCTGCTTTCTTACCTGGTAGGTTCACTAGACTGCCTTTCCAGTACCTTTTATGCAGGCTTATCAGCGGTTGGTTTTGCTTACTCGGTTAAGGTGTTCTTCCCGTTCCTGCCTGTTATCCCTACTGCGATCGGCATAGTGGTTCTGTTTATAGTCCTGAACATTCTCGGCGTCGGGAATATCGGAAACACCCAGATAGTCCTGGGAAGTGTGCTGCTCGTTATCCTTGTGGCCTACATTATTCTGGGATTTACTCTGCCGGCTGGCTTTGACTGGAATACTTTTCTGCCTGATGGAAAATTCTTTATTTATGATGGATTTGCACAGAATATCAAAGCTCTGTTTACTACCACTTCATTGATTTACGTTGCCTTCATTGGGTTTGAGGTAATCGCTGATGATGCTGAAGAGATCAAGAATCCGAGTAAAAACATACCGAATGGAATCATGATCAGCCTGACTCTGTGCTTGATTCTTTACCCGTTGATCTCCATGGTGACTCTGGGAACCATCCCCTGGATCGAACTGGCAGGCTCTGATACCGCCCTGTCTGATGCGAGCAGCCGGTTCCTGCCGGGTATAGGCCCTATGGCATTGGCTGCAGCAGGGATACTGGCGACTATTACAACGTTGAACTCTGCTATGCTCAGCGCGACGCGTGAAGCCTTCACCATGAGCCGTAACGGAATGTGGCCGCGCATTCTTTCCCGTCTGGGTCGGTTCCGCACACCTTCGATCGCTACACTGGTGGTCGGAGGAATCATTTGTGCCATTGCCGCAATTGGTGTTGTTGATTTCTTGAGTTATATTTCCGCTTCGGGCTACCTGTTTGTCCTCTTTTTCTCCAACCTGGCATTGGTCCGTCTCCGCAAACGATACCCCAATTTACAGCGTCCGTATAAAATACCCCTGTACCCGGCGCCTGTTTTCATTGCCATGGGTACATGCTTTCTCATCGTGGCGTCCACCGATTGGCGCGCTTTGACTTTCGGGGCTGGGTTGCTTGCAGTACTGAGTGTGGTCTATTACCTTTCGCGGATGGGGAAGCATTATTATGGACGGTACATTAAAACGGGTGATAAGCTCAAGAATCGCATCCTGGTCCCGGTAGCCAACCCGAAAACAGGAGCTGCCCTGGTTCACATGGCAGCCATCCTGGCTCAAGCAATTGAAGATACGAGCGTTTGTGTTTTCCATGTAAAGTTGGCTGGAGCAGGGGTCAATTCCATCCCACATGGGAATGGTGTTCAAACCGTTCAAGAAAATGACCGTTTTTCTCTACCGGAGCAGATCATGCGTGAAGCCAGGGAGCGGAATGTTCCTTTGTATACAAAAGTACGGGCAGGTTCGGGAATATCAGAAGTGATCCTGGATGAACTGGAAACACAAAAGAACATCAAACTGATCCTGGCGGGCTGGCCTGGTCCGGTGGATCCGGAAACGGCAGCTGAAAATCCGATCCGGAACCTGATTGAAAAAGCGCAAACCAACATTGCGGTCTTCTACCCGCATCACAAGGGGCGCATTCAGCATATCCTTATCCCGTTGGGCGGGGGTCCGCACTCCCGCCTGGCGTTGCGCCTGGCTTATGAGGTGGCTGAAGAGGAAAATGCACGGGTGATCGTTTTCCGCGAAGCCCCTGAAAATACTGATGATGAGGAGTTGGAAGATGCCGCCCTCTTTCTGCAGGAGATCGTAAACCAGGAGCTTGGGTTGATGCCGGCCAGGATCACAATCCACACAGCGCGGTCCGGTTCGGTCACCGATGCCGTTTTAGAGGAGACTGGGCGTCAGAAATATGACCTTCTGGTGATGGGGGCTTCAGAGGAATATGGGCTGGGAACCCGCCTGTTTGGTTCTGTGGATGACTGGATCATTGAGCATGTGCGGGATTGCTCGGTGCTGCTGGTGCGCCAGCATGAATCGGTGATGATCCACTGGATCCGCCGCTACCTGAAAAAGCTATGGAAAGAATACCAGTTGATCCCGAACGGGAACAATCCTTCCAACCATCTTTCTTGAAATTCTCCTGAACCGTTAATGCTTGCCGGTGCCTGAAGAGGATTTCTGGAAGGTTACACGCTGAAATTGTTTAGAATGCCCTGCGATATTGCGGCGGAACCGGAGCAGGCTGGTTTAGCGCCTGGGCAGCATGCAGCGGCCAGTGCGGGTTGCGCAGCATTTCCCTCCCCAGCAGGACAATATCAGCCCGGTCGTTGCGGATGATCTCATCGGCCAGTTCGGGGGTGGTGATCAACCCCACAGCAGCCGTCAGGATACCGGCGCCCTTGCGTACTGCTTTCGAGATCGGCACCTGGTAGCCGGCGCCTTCCGGGATTTTCGCGCCAGCCACCCCGCCGCCGGAAGAACAATCGACCAGGTCAACCCCCTCCTGCTTCAGGCGGTGCGACAGCTCGACCGAGTCCTCGACTGTCCAGCCGCCCTCTGTCCAATCTGTACCGGTTATGCGTACCGTCAGGGGCAGGTCTTGCGGCCAGACGCTCCTGACTTCACGCACGGTTTCCAGTAAAAAGCGGATGCGGTTGTCAAAACTGCCGCCATAGGCATCGGTACGCTGGTTGGAAAGGGGCGAGTAAAAGCTGTGCAGCAGGTAGCCGTGGGCGGCGTGGATTTCGACCCACTCGAAGCCGGCCGCCAGGGCGCGCTGAGCAGCTGCCTTGAAGTTGTGCTGGATGGCATGGATTTCCGCCACGCTTAACTCGTGCGGTTGTATATGGGCGTCGCTGAAGGCGAGCGGGCTGGGGCCAACCGGCTGCCAGGCCAGGGGCGACTCAGGGGGGAATGGTTTTCCACCCAGCCAGGGACGGTCGGTGCAGGCTTTCCGCCCGGCATGGGCGATCTGCACTCCGGGAACCGACCCGTTCTCGCGGATGACCCGTGTTACCCGCTGCAAGGGTTCGATTTGTTCATCCGACCACAGGCCGACATCAAACGGCGTGATACGACCGCGCGGTTCCACGGCGGTGGCTTCGCTGATGATTAACCCGGCGCCGCCGGCGGCACGTGCACCCAGGTGGATGACCTGCCAGTCGTTTGACATGCCGTTTTCATAGCTGTACATGCACATGGGCGAAACGCCGATGCGGTTGCGCAGGGTGATCCTGCCGATGGTAAGGGGGTCAAATAAGTGCGCCATTGTATTCTCCTGATGCACCTATTATAACTTTAGAGGGCTGCCGGGGCAGCACAAGGGATAAGAGTTGAGGGCTATAATACTTTTATGAAAGCAAAAGAAGCATTTATGGTCACGTATACGGATAACCTGGAAGGGATTAACCCTGAGTTACTGCAGGGAGGGTTCTTTGACGGCTGGCCGGATGCGCCTTCCCCCCAGGCCCACTTCCGCATCCTGCAAGGGTCGGACGCGCTGGTACTGGCGCTTGGGGAAGACGGCCGGGTGGTGGGGTATATCACCGCCATCAGCGACGGTGTCTCCTGCGCTTGCATCCCCCACCTGGAGGTACTCCCCGCTTACCGGGACAAAGGGATCGGCAAGGAACTTGTCAGGCGCATGTTGGCAAAACTGGATCACCTGTACATGGTTGACCTGCTGTGTGATCCAGATGTCCAGCCTTTTTATGAAAGCCTGGGGATGCAACGGGCGACTGGTATGGCATTGCGCAATTATGGCTGCCAGAATTGTGCCGGAGTTGGATAGCAGGTAAGAACATCTGCCCCGGTTCGGTTTTTGAAAATGGCTGGTTTAACAGGCATCAAAACTATTCATCAGGCTGAAATCTCTTCCCTGGCTCTGCTTTAAAAGGAGGAAGAATGAATGTTTTAAACAATGGGCAGACCGGAAATATCCATTGGCAGCCCGCATCCTGGTGCTGGTGTTTGCCGGATTGATCTTTGCCATCCTGATCCCGTCCCTGCTCCTGGTCACCCTGCCGGGATTGGGTACGAAGCTGGGCATTCCGCTGCTGCAATTTGGGATAACCAATTTCCTGATCGGTGCTTTATTTATCCTGGTGGGTTTCATCTATGCAGCCTGGTCAATCCTGTCGCAGGTTGTCCTTGCCAGCGGCACTCGCGTTCCGGTAATGCCCACCCAGAAACTGCTGATGGTTGGGCCATTCAAGCAATGCCGCAACCCGATGGTGTTCGGGACGGTTATGGCATACCTGGGCTGCAGCATCCTGGCAGGCTCTCTTCTATCGGCAGCTGCTGTAATCCTGTTTACCGTACTGCTGGTGATTTACATCAAACGCATCGAGGAAAAAGAGCTGGAAGCACGCTTTGGGCAGGAGTATCTCGATTACAAACGGCGCACCCCATTTATCATTCCTAGAGTTCCCGGACGGATGCACACGCATACTCGTTGAGAAAGTTGATCCCCGTGGAATAACTGCTTATTGAAAATTGGCTGAGAGTGTCTATAATGGTGTATGCAGCAGCATCAGGTTCACCCCTGTTACAACTCCCCGATTTTACATTGAGACTCCGTTTGCAGCATATTAGTGTTACATAAACAAGGCTTTAACCAGCCTTGTTTTAAACAAAAAGAAAAATGGAGTAACTAACTGGCCAATTTCCTGTAACGGGTGGACGTTCTGCCGGCGATATACAAGCTGTTCAGGTCCTTGACATTTCATCATTTAATTGGATTGTAAAGTTACGGTAAGTGTAACTTCTACAAATCCCTGGCGGAAAGGGGGCAACCCTGCCTGAGGAGGTAGCTATGACAAAAGCTGTAGCAATCAATGGAAGCCCCCGCATGGATAAGGGAAATACTGCCCTGATCCTCAACCCGTTCATCCAGGGCATGCAGTATGGCGGTTGTTCGGTCGAATTGTTTTTTGCCAGCAAGCTGAAGGTCCTGCCTTGCGAATGCGGTGCCCTGCGCTGCTGGCGGGTTACTCCGGGTGAGTGCATCTACCAGGATAATATGAGACTGCTCATCCCGGAATTAAAGATCTCGGAGATCCTGGTCATTGCCACCCCGGTTTATGCACCCCTGCCCGGGGATATGCAGAATATCCTCAACCGCATGGTTCCTATGTTGAAACCAGAACTGGTTTGGCGGGATGGGCGCACGCGCGCCAGGTTCAGGGATGGCATTGCCATCCGCAAGATTGTCCTGCTTGCGGTGGGGGGATGGTGGGAAACAGAAAATATGGACAGGCTGGTGAACATTATCCGGGAATTCGCAGAAACTGCCAGTGTTGAATTTGCTGGTGCTGTCCTGCGTCCGCATGCGGGATATATGAAGAAGGAGGGGGTATTAACAGGGGTGGGAAAATCTGTGGTTCAGTCGGTCAAACAGGCTGGTTTTGAACTGGTGCACAATGGAAAAATGGAAGAAGAAACGCTGATGAAGATCAGCCGGCCTCTGATGAATAAGCCCCGCTACGTGAGCGACTGAGTAGTTTCCACATAGATATACCTGGCGGCGGTATTCCCCAGGGTTACCTGCTGCCCGTCCACTTCCACGCAAATGGTTTCATTAAAAGGCAAAACCTCGCAAACTGTGACCTGCTTGCCCGGAACGAGGTTTTTCGATTCCAGGTAAGTGAGTAATTCAGTGTTTTCCTCTGCCAGCTCGTGAATGCGGCGGATAACCGCAGTTTTGCCTGCCTCCAACTGGGTTAGAGGCACCCAGCTGGCAACCTGCTGTTCGTACCCCGGCAGGGGGTTGCCGTGCGGGCAGTTTTGGGGGTTGTTTAACTGCTCCATCAGCGCCTTTTCTGCGCCAGCTGAAATGGCATGCTCAAGGTGGTGCGCCTCTGCATGCAGCTGCGACCACGGCAAGGTCTTTTCCATCATCCATTCCATCAGCATGTGCCGGCGCATGATCACTTTGGCAGCATTCAAACCTTCTGCGGTCAGGTGTGTTCCGCGTCCGTCCATGGTCAGCCAGCCGTCGCGTACCATGCGCTTGAGCGTGTTGGTGACCGTGGGCGGTGTAACCCCCAGAAGGTCTGCCAGGTGAGATCCGATTACCGGCTCCTGGTCGCGTTCGAGAATGTAGATCAACAGCATGTAATCCTGTACGGTTACACTGATGGATTCAATCCGGGGCTCAACTGGCTGGGTGACATCTGTCATAAAGTTACCAAAAATTAGTTAATGCTAATTTATAATATTAGTATATTATAATATAATCACTTTACATAATCATTATAGCATTACTGTGCAAGGAGCACATATGCAGAGTGAAAAACGGCTTCTGCTTTCAGAAATCAAACAGGGTGAAACCGCCACAATCCACTGGATACAGGGCGGAAAAGCCTTAAACAGCCGCCTGGCCTCATTCGGGTTCACCCCGGGTGCCTCCATCAACATGACCCAGAATGTCGGCAGCGGTCCGCTGATCGTGACCGTGCGCGGAATGCGGGTTGCACTGGGCAGGGGAGAAGCAGCCAGGATCGTGGTTGAGCGCAGATGACGACCAGCCATTGTGCCCCTGCCTCACCCGTCTCACTTGGCAGCTTGACCGAAGCCCATGAACCGCTGATTGCCCTGGCAGGGCAGCCAAACATGGGCAAATCCACCCTGTTCAATCTTCTGACCGGGTTGAACCAGCATGTAGGCAACTGGCCGGGCAAGACTGTAGAACGCCGTGAGGGGCGTTTTCACCTGAGCCACAGCGTCGCCCGCCTGGTGGATCTGCCCGGAACCTACAGTCTGACAGCCAACTCGCCTGAAGAAGTGATCAGCCGAGAGTTCATCCTGCGCGAAAAACCAGATGTGGTCATCGCCGTGGTCAGCGCCGCCAACCTGGAGCGGAGCCTGTACCTGGTATCAGAACTGGCTGCCATCCAGGCGCCGGTGGTGGTTGCCCTGAACATGATGGATGTGGCCGAGCAGGAGGGTATCCGGGTGGATGCCCATGTGCTGGCGGCTGCGCTGGGTGTACCGGTGGTACCGATGACGGCTTCGCGCGCCAAAGGGGTCCAGGACCTGTTGGGCCAGGTTGAGCATGTCCTTGATGGTACCTGTGTCCCACAGCCCAATGCGCCGGAAGTGCGCGCAGACCACCAGCAGGTGCTGCAGCAGATCGAAAGCCTGGCTGCACCGTTCATCCCTGAGCCTTACCCGTGTTCCTGGATCGCCCTGAAGCTGCTTGAGGGGGATGCACAGGTGACCGAAATGATGCAGGCTGCCATGCCGGGTCAAAGTTGGGCTGCACTGCAGGATATCCTGCGCTCCCATGATGATGCATTCATGGCGGTTGCCTCCGGCAGGTATGAATGGATAGGACGCATGATCCGGGCTGCGATGACCCGCCCAAAACTCGGGCAGGTGGGGATTACCGAACGGATCGACCGCTGGTCAGCCCACCCGATCTGGGGGCTGTTTATCCTGGCGGGCATACTGGGCGCGGTATTCGCGGTTACCTTTTCCATAGGCAGCCCAATCCAGGCCTGGCTGGATGAAAAATTTGTCACCGGCCTGGGAGCTCTGGTTTCAGAAGCCCTGGCAGAAGCGCCGTTCTGGCTGCGCGGGATACTGGTGGATGGTGTGATCGGCGGGGTGGGGTCTGTGCTAACCTTCCTGCCCATCCTGGTGATCTTTTTCGGCGCTTTCGCTGTGCTGGAGGATGTTGGCTACATGGCGAGGGCGGCGTATGTAATGGATAACTTCATGCATATCATGGGGTTACACGGAAAATCATTCCTGCCGCTATTCCTCGGGTTTGGCTGCAACGTCCCTGCCATCATGGGCACACGCGTGATTGACTCCTGGCCTGCCAGGTTGTTGACCATCCTGATCGCCCCGCTGGTGCCATGCACTGCCCGCATGGCTGTGGTGGCGTTCATTGCCCCGGCTTTTTTCGGCAGGAGCGCCGGGCTGGTTACATGGGGGCTGATCATGCTCTCGCTCCTGCTGTTGGTGGTCATGGGAACGCTCCTGAACTGGATTGTGTTCAAAGGCCAGCGTTCGGCCTTCATCATGGAAATGCCGCTCTATCACGCGCCCAACCTCCGTACCGTCGGTTTGCTGGTCTGGCAGCGCTCGCTTTCCTTTATCAAGAAAGCCGGCACGATTATCCTGCTGATCTCACTGGTTGTCTGGGTGCTGTCATTCCTGCCTGGCGGGCAGATCGAGACCAGTTACCTGGCACGGATCGGGCAGTTCCTTGAGCCGGTGGGCAAATGGATGGGCTTGGACTGGCGTCTGACCGTATCGCTGCTGACCAGCTTCCCGGCCAAGGAAAACGCTATTGCCACCCTGGGCGTGCTCTTCGGCAGCACAGCCGAGACCGGCCTGGCAGCAACCCTGGCAGCCACCTACTCCACGGCCACCGCCCTGGCTTTCCTGGTGGTGTCGATCCTGTTCATTCCCTGCATCGCCACGGTGGCGGTCACCCGCCAGGAAACCGGCTCCTGGGGCTGGACGTTGCTGAGCCTGGGTATGCTGCTGGGCTTATCTATCGGCGCGGGGGTGCTGGTGTACCACGCGGCTGTTTGGATCGGGGTGTGACCATGCTTGAAAAATTGCTCGAAGAGATCAGATCTGGGGGCACATTCGATACTGCTGCCCTGGCACAACGCCTGGAAACCACGCCTGAACTGGTCAAACTGATGCTTGAACAGCTGCAGCAGATGGGGCATATCAAGGCTTATGAAGCCTGCACCTCATCCTGCGAGCAATGCGGGTTGAAGACCTCCTGCAGCGCTCCGGCTGGAAGCAAAGGGATCACCCTCTGGCAGACCTGATATACTGATGCCAGGAATATACAATCCCTGGTTTCAGGAATCACAAATGGATGCATTGAATACAGTTCAGGTTTTTGACTGGTTATGGACATCCGGACAGCTTTCAGAAGCGGATGTCCAGCAGCTGCCCGGGCTGGGCATTGACCTCGTGATCAACCTGGCGCTGCCAACCTCACCTAACGTCCTGGAGAATGAAGGTAGCCTGGTAACCGGGCTGGGCATGGCTTACGTCCACATACCGGTCGTCTGGGAGCAGCCGAGGGTGGAACAGTTCGGGCAGTTTGTGGGAGTGATGAGGGCTTTCAAAGGGAAGCGCATTTGGGTGCATTGTGCCAAGAACATGCGGGTTTCTGCATTCATCACCCTTTACCGCAGGCTGGTATTAGGCGAAGGTGAAGAAGAGGCATCCTACCCAATGAACACCATCTGGAAACCGGATGATACCTGGAAGCAGTTTATGGATGATGTATACCGGAAATATGCTGCCTGATGGGGATCATGCTAAATTGATAAAACAGGGTGCGTTATGAGCGCACCCTGTTTACTTGGTAAATGGTTTTCAACTACCTGGCAGGATAAACGTAATCCGGCGCGCCGATCTTGCCGCCGTTGCCGTACTCCAGGATCATCTTCAGGTACGGTTCGGTGCTCATGTAATAATGGCTGTCGTCATCGATCCAGCCGGTCTGCATCACCTTGACGCCGTACTGCTCCAGCCGTTTGGATTCGCGTGCGATTTCCTCATCCGGGCAGACGTCCTTGATGTGATGGAAACCAGGTCCAACCTTGTCCAGAAAATCCCAGTAGATGTTCTTGCCCTTGACGGGCTGGATCAACTCAAGCTCCATATCGTTCACCCAGGTCACGGCGCAAATGAACTCAAAGTCCTCGGTGATGTGCTCGCCGTTGACGTAGAAATTGCGTACCTTACCGGGGGTGAAGTGGCGGACGTCCCAGCTGGTGATATCCAGGTATTTGGCGTAATTATCCATCACCTGTTTGACATCATCCACCACGATCGCCAGCTGGCGGATGTTAGGTTTATGGGCGACGGGGGAGACGGCTCCTGCATGCGGGTAGACACTGTCTGGTGTGCCGATCTTGCCGCCGTTGCCCAGCTCCAGGATGACGCCCAGCTCCTTGCGGGAATCGAAGTAGTAATGCACATCATTATCGATCCAGCCGGTTTGGGTAACCCTTAAGCCGCGTTTTTCCAGCTCTTCCACGTAAGACTTAAGCTCATCATCATTATAGATGACCACCTTGAAGTGGTGCAGGCTGGGGCCGTCTTTTTCCAGCTGGTCCCAGTAAATCACCGGCCCGGATATGGGCTGGATCAACTCGAATTCGACATCTCCCATCCAGGTGACGGCGCAGATAAAATCGAAGCCTTCGGTCACATGCTTGCCGCCGATGTACAGGTCACGAACGGTGTCGGGGGTGAAATGGCGCACATCCCACGGACCGATCCCAAATTTGTCCCAGTAATCCCGCATGGCAGATTCCACATCACTTACAACCACACAAACCTGTTTTATATCGCCTTTCATTGCTGTCCTTCCTTGTAGTCTTGAATACCTGTATTATTGCACCTTTACCCAGCGGCCGGTACGGGCGCTTTCGACGATCGCGTCGCACAACACCACCTCGCGGTAGCCGGCGTAAAAGGTGGGGAATTTTGGTTCGGCTTGCATATCGCCCGCCAGGATGTACTCATACACATCCCTGAACAGGTGTTTGGAGGTATCGGCGAAGCCTTCGTTATGCCCGCCGGGGTAAGCGGTAATCGCTCTGGCTTCAGGGTAGATCAACGAGGGGTCTTTCAGGATCACCTCATTGCCCCTGTCGCGGTTGCCGACGGTCATCTCATTCGGTACTTCCGAGTTCCAGATGAGGGAGCATTTTGAGCCGTTGATTTCGTAATACACCCGGTTCTTGTGCCCGGCTGCCATCTGATTCACCGTGAATACGCCCTTGGTACCGTTCTTAAAGCGCAGCATAACGGTGGCGTAGTCTTCCGTGTCGATCGGTACTTCCTGGTAATCTTCTGATTTCAAGATCTTGCCCGACCAGGTCTCGACCGGTTTGAGCGGTTTCTTGCGAGTTTTGTGGAAGGTTTCGAAATCAGCCATTACCTCATCTACTTCCAGCCCGGTTACATATTCGACCAGGTCCAGCCAGTGCGAACCAATATCCCCGATCGCCCGGGTGGGGCCGCTTACGGCTGATTCGAGCCTCCAGCTGTAGTCGGTATCCAGGAACAGCCAGTCCTGCAGGTAGGAACCGGAAACGGCGTAGATGCTGCCAATGTCATTTTTGGCAACCATCGTATGCATATGGCGCACCAGGGGATAATAGCGGATGTTGAAGTGTACGGCGTTCACCAGCTTCTTATCGGCTGCAAGCGCCAGCAGGTCTTCGCCTTCGGCGCGGGTCAGGGTAAGCGGTTTCTCGCAAACCACGTGCTTGCCTGCCAGCAGCGCATCTTTTGCCATCTGGTAGTGCAGGAAGTTTGGGCTGCATACGTGCACCACATCTATGTCTTTGTTTTCGAGCAGTTTCCTGTAATCGTCGTAATACAACGGCACATCATACAATGAAGCCTTGGTTTTGGCCAATTCCAGGCTGTTCTCAGCCAGGGCGGTCACCTCTGCCTTAAAACTCCGGCGTGCGTTCTCAATGTGGATCGGACCGATAAAGCCTGTGCCGATCACACCCACCTTTAATTTTTTGTCCATCAATTATCCTCTCCAGGTAAATTATAGTCATCCGGTTGGATGAGCGATTCAACATCAGCCCATCTTATTTATCATAAAATCCGCTTAACTGCAAATGCAATTTCAGCCCAACTGCTGACGGGGCAATTGATAAGTTGGCGGCGCGGCGTGATTACTACGGCAGGGAGAATGCCTGATTTTGGCGCTATCAGGCCGGGGTTTCATGGTTGAATTTGGCAGAAAAACAGGGTATTGTTAATACTGGTTTTCCTGAGCGACATCTTATTTACCAGAGAAGGAGAGACCTTGGAAACCTTTCAAAAACTAAACTTAAAAGGCCAGAAAGAGATCCTGGTTCTACAACCTCCCGAAAGCTTTGAATCGCAACTCGCGGCTTTGCAGGGATCGCCATCAAGCGTGAGGCGTCCGCGATGGAAATGATCGGTTTTTGCCTGGTGTTTGCCACCCGGCAGGTAGAGAGGTGGATGCCTTCGCCCGGGCAATCGCCCTCAGGGCAAGCGGAGATGCGGTGGTCTGGTTTGCCTACCCCAAGGGCAGTTCAAAGAAATACAAGTGCGATTTCAACCGCGATCATGGCTGGGATGAACTGGGCCGGCTTGGCTTTGAGCCGGTGCGCCAGGTGTCGATAGACGAAGACTGGTCGGCGCTGTGCTTCAGGCGGGTGGAGTATTTTAAAACCATGATCCGCCATCCCGACGGGGCTTTGACCGAACAGGGAAAGAAAAGGACACAAAAGCACCCGGATTAGCGCTGCCTCATTACTGCTTCACTGCTGCCATAAGTTAGCTTGAAACAGGAGGTCGAACATGAAAAAGGAATGGGACCGCAGAACCGTCCATTGCGATTACACCCAAATCCGGCCTGAATTGCGGGCAGTGATTGAAAAAGAGCTGAAGGAACTGGATGAAGAACTTGATATCCAGTTCTGCATTGCCACTGAATCCAACCGGTTAAAGAAAGGGTTGTTCGGAGGTAAGCAGCAGGTGCAGCACTCTGCCTGTATTGTTACTCCAAAATGGCTGGTGCAGGCTATTGACCTGGGCGACGGAAAGACCGGGCCGGTGGCAGTGTTCCACTACCTGAGCAGGATGCAGGTGAGCAGCGATACTATGGAACTGGCTCAAAAGCTGGGCATTGAAGATTATGGTATCGATGTGTTTGGGCAAACCCGCTGGAACCTGAAGGGCAGCCGCTATTTCATTGGACTGCAGCAGAACGGGGTTGCTGAGCAATTTATCAACATGCTAAAGGAAGCGGTAAGGAAAGCATCATGAACTCCATAAATTTACGAGATGTTGAACCTGCCAGGGATTTCAAGCAGCTGGTGGCATGGTTCACCAGGTTGAAAGATTGGCCGAACACAGAAGAAAGCTTGCATACCTTTTATAAAGAAGAACAGGCACGCATCATCCCCAAAATGGTTGTTAATGACCAGGATGAACTAGGGCTTTTCCTGGCTGGAAAAGAACACGATGGATCCTGAGCGGGCATACTTTTACCTGTTTGTGGCACCCGAACACCGCCGCAAAGGCGCTGGTAGCCTGCTTTACCAGGACATGCTGCAATCCATTGCGAGCCTGCGGTTGAAGAAGCTGCGGGTCAGTGTTTGGGATAACTGCCCTGGAGGCAGGTCGTTCGCTGATAAGCGTGGATTTGCGGAAAGGCTGCACCAGATCGCCATGCAACTCGACCTGAGGACCTTTGATGACACTCCTTACCAGACTGTTATCGACCGGCTGCAGGGTGAGGGTTTCCGCTTTACTTCGACGGGCGAGCTGGGGAATACCGAAGGTGCCCAGCATAAAGAATCCATCCTGAACGAATCCACTTCAGAAGATGTTTCGGGCACAGGCGGTGAAAAAGACTGGAGTTTTTTTTGAGGATTTTCAGAAGCGGGTTTGCCAGGCAGACTGGTACATTGCAGACGGGCAAAAAGTTGTTATCGATTCCGCCAGCGGGCAACTCGTTGCCATGAGCGCCATCACCCGTTACAGGGACGCAGATTATGCCTACAACCTGCACACCGGGGTGGACAGGAACTACCGCGGACGCGGGTTGGCACAGGCAGTCAAGATCACTGCCCTGCGCTATGCCCGGGATGTCCTTAAAGTGGATACCGTGAGCACCCACCATAACACTTTCAACCTTCCCATGATCGCCATTGACCGCAAGCTGGGGTATATGCAGCAACCCGGGACCTTTGCGATGCAAAAGATGCTGGATTGATACAGGAGGTTTCAGTGACAGTTGATGAGTTTATCCAGGGCAAAGTCCTTCCCGAGTTCCAGCCGGTGGTTGAGATGATCCGTAAGTTGATGAAGGAATGCGCACCGGAGGCCCAGGAATTGATCAGCTACGGCATCCCTGCCTACCGCAGGAAGCGTATTATCGCAGTCATCAGCCCGACCAAAAAAGACATCACCCTCTCGTTTTCGCGGGGCACCCAGTTTGAAGATATGTATCACCTTCTAAAGGGAGCGGGGAAAGTCTCCAGGCATGTCAAGCTGAAAAGCATGGAAACTGCCAACCAGGACGCCCTGCGCGATTACATCCGCCAGGCAGTCGAATGGGATGACAGGTAAATAATTCAGCCCCCCCGCTGCAGGGAGGCTGATAAAAATCACTGCAAGTTTCCGGGAATTACCGTTGGCCTGGAAAGCGGTCGATCACGGTAATCCCTGTTCCTTTGAAGTCGTGCAACTCCGCCAGGGCAGCCGGTGCTTCTTCCAGCCGGATGCGGCGGTTGACCAGTTTTTCCGGGTGCAGTTTGCCTGCCGCGATCATTGCGAACATATCTTCATACCGGTATGCAGGCATACCGTGGCTTCCCAGGATTTCCAGCTCCCAGGCAATCACCCGATCCATGGGTATCTGGGGACGGCTGTGCTCAGCCAGCATCAACCCTACCTGGATGTGTTTGCCGCGTTTCCGCAGGCTTGCGATCGAGTTAAAACAGGTCTGAGGGCTGCCGAGGGCATCCAGCGAGACATGCACACCCCCGCGGCTGATTTCGCGTACAGCTTCAACGGTATCGGCAACCTTTGCCCCGTTCACAGTTGCAGCTGCACCGAGGGTACGCGCCAGGTCCAGTTTCCTGTCATCGATATCAATCCCGATCACATTGGCGCCCAGGGCGCTGGCGATCATGACCGCAGAAAGGCCTACCCCACCGCAGCCGTGCACCGCCACCCACTGGCCGGCTGAGACCTTACCCTGGGCAGCAACCGCCCGGAATGACGTGGCAAAGCGGCAGCCCAGGCTGGCAGTGGTGACATAATCGAGGTTTTCCGGCATCCGCACGAGGTTGATGTCAGCCCGGTCGATGGCAACAAATTCCGCAAAGGAGCCCCAGTGGGTGAAACCTGGCTGGAACTGGTGGTCGCAAACCTGGTGGTTACCGGAAATGCATTGCGGGCAGGTGCCGCAGCCGCACACGAAGGGCAGCGTGACCGCATCGCCTGCTTTCCAGCGGGTCACCTCTTTTCCGGCTGTTGTAATTACTCCTGCCAGCTCGTGCCCGGGCACGTGCGGCAGGCGGATATCGGGGTCATGCCCCATCCAGCCATGCCAGTCGCTCAGGCACAGGCCGGTCGCCATTACCTGGATCACCACGCCATGTGGAGAGGGTGATGGATCGGGAACGTCCTGTACAGATATTGGGCCTTCAAACTGCTCGTAATAGACTGCTTTCATGGTGGTTCTCCTTGCTGTACCAGGAAAATGATAGTGGGCGGAAAGTTGGAATTGATGTTACTGTGAAAAGTGCAATCGGGCAAGGTCCTTTGGCGGCATTGCGGCATTGGGCAGCCGTTTAGGTCATAAGGAGGCAAAGGCGCTTTGTTTTTCACAGGTTGTGGCATAATACACAGGTTTCAATATCCGTTTTTCCGGAAAGGTCCGATGCCAGAGTCAACTTCCGATAGATTCAATTTAACCGCGCTGCCGGGATTGTACCGGCTGGGCGGGACCGCTGCTCTCGTTATGCTGGGCATCATGATTGTCCAGATCATCGTGTTTATCATCTGGCCGCCGCCAACCACAGTTGAGGGATTTTTTGCCTTGTTCGAATCCAGCAAGTTGCTGGGATTATTGAGCATGGATCTGTTGTACATTGTCAACAACGCTATCCTGGCTTTGATCTATCTGGCACTGTTTGCAGCGTTGCAACCAGCTGGAAAAACTGCCATGACCATTTCCCTGGTTTCCGGGCTGGTTGGGATCTGCGCCTATTTTGCTTCGAACACTGCCTTTGAGATGCTTTCTTTGAGCGGGCAATATGCAGCGGCATCCACTGAAAGCCAGAAAATGCTCTACTTGGCTGCGGCTGAGGGCATGTTAGCTATATACCGCGGGACTGCTTTCCTGGTGTATTATGTCTTGAATGCCATCGCGCTGTTGATCCTGGCAATGGTGATGCTCAAGAGCAATTTCTTCAGCAAAGGTACAGCCATCATCGGTCTCGTTGCAGGGATTTTAATGGCGGTGCCGTCCACAGCCGGAACAATTGGCATGGTCTTTGCCCTGGCTTCACTTGTCCCCTGGGGGATATTCCTGGTGCTGATTGCCCGTGCCTTCTTTGCTGCCGGGAGAAGAGAGATGATTGGAAACGAATGAAATCCGATATGATCCGCCCTATTGCAATCTGCCTGTTCCGAAACGGTGACCGCATCCTGGTGCTGATTGGCCATGACGATGTGAAAGGGGATGATTTCTGCCGGCCGCTGGGGGGCGGGATCAACTTTGGTGAAACCAGCCGGGATGCATTAGTGCGGGAGATGCGTGAGGAGCTGGGGTCTGAAGTGGAAGGGCTGCACCTGGTCGATGTCATTGAGAGTATCTTTACTCACAACGGTCAGATGGGACATGAAATTACCTTTGTTTATGACGCCAGGTTCTGCGACCGGGGAATGTATGAGAAAGACATTATCGAGTGCCGCGAAGACAACGGTGCCAGGTTTACTGCCAAGTGGTTGAGCCTGGATGAGATCCATACCCGCCAGATCCAACTGGTGCCGGATGGTGTGGAAAAGCTGCTGCTGGCACTCAACGGCTGCGCCGGTTTATAATGTGAATGGCGGGTATTCAGAATTCAAATTGCACAACCCATAACAAGAAAAGCTGATAATCCATGTTTCACCCTGATGGCCTGGGGTTTCGCCTATTTGTTCCAGGTCTGCCAGATCTGGGTGCCGGGCAGTTTCCTTGCGGGGACCGCAGTCCGCCCGCTTACATTTGTTGAATCGCTATTCCTGAGCGTCACCAACCTGTCAACAGCCGGCCTGAGCGATATTTTCCCGGGATCCGCATGGGCGCGGGTGTTGATCATCCTGGAGCAGTTTGCCGGGGTATTGTACGTCGCCATGGTAGTCGCGCGCCTGATCAGTATGCTGCGCAGCCGTATGCTCAAAAGGCACGGGTAAGCTGCACGACAGGCTATACATTTATCCCCAGCCACAAACGGATAAAGTAGCTGATGATGAAGCTGAGCGCAGCCACGCCCAGGCTTAAGCCTGCCATCTCCAGGAAGCGTTTACGGAAGTTTTCCCCTTTAGCAACCGCTATATAGTAATTAAATACCGCAATAATGATAATAGCGGTGACCAGGACGATTGCCAGGCAGAGAAATACATTTTTCAGCAGGAGATAAGGCAGAATAAGCAATGCAACCGTGATGATGTATGCCACGCCGGTATACAAGGCAGCTTTACCAGGCTTTTTCTCCGACTTTTCTGCCCGGGTGGAGAGGTACTCGGAGGATGCCATGGATAAAGCAGCTGCCACACCGGTGATCAGGCCTGACAGGGCGATCAGCTGGACATTTTGCAACGCGAGGGTGAAGCCCGCCAGTGCACCGGTCAACTCCACCAGGGCATCGCTCAATCCCAGCACCATCGAGCTGGCATATTGCAGGCGTTCTTCATCCAACATGCCCACCAGCTTTTTCTCATGCTCTTCTTCATCCGCCAGGATCTGCTTGACCTCAGGGATCCCGTCGAGCAGAGAGGCATAGATCACCTGTACTTTTTCCTCGCTGTTTTCCATCAGTTTGACCGCGAAGGTGAAGCCGAATATCCGGCTGAGGAATGAGTAGAACCACACCATGAAACGGTTCGGGGAAACATCGCGCCCGGTGTACTTCTTCCAAATCAGGTAATGGTTCATTTCATCCCGGCTGATCTTCTCCAGCACTTCCCGGTTTTCTGATTGAGGCTGAGCTGCCGCGATCTTTTGATAGGTATAATGTCCAATGATTTCCGCTTGTTGCAGGCCTTCAAGTTGTTTATGCATATCCATTGAAATTTCCATAGCTTCCTCCCGGTTGATACAGTATTGCATAATTCTACTTCGCTTGTTGGGGATTTTTCATTAGGTTTTGAGTTAATTCGCCAGGAATCTGGTTGAATAATAGCTTCACGCCCGCTGTACAATATGCCAGTAAAAAGGTTTGCCTTTTTGAGAATACCCTGGTTTCACACAGTCGAGGGAATCATGGGCACAGTTTTATGGATTATACAGGCTGTACTGGCAATCAAGCTGCTGCATACTGCCCTCACGCATGGGTTGCTGGCTAACAGGCCTGAAATGCAATCTGCCCAGCAGCGGATAGGTACCTCGGCACGATGGGTGCTACGCTAACAGGCTTGTTGGGCCTGGCAGCCACTGTTGCCCTCACTGTCCCCCAACTGCTGTGGGGAGACAAAACCGCCACAGGCTTTGCTGCTGCGGCAGCAGCTTTGCTCTGGCCGGCAAGGCTCCTGCTGCACAGGTGCACACGCGATAAACCGAACACCATTGTCAGCCTGGTGCTGTTCGTGCTGGCTGCATTTGTCGCTTACGGATACCTGGCTTGACGGGCTTCCCTGACCTTAACCCGATATCTTCACGGTAAACTTATCCCCTTGCCTTACGCCCAGCTTTTGGGTGGCGCTGCCATTCACCACGCTCACCCCAATCACGCCGGAGCTGTCGATCATTGCTACCAGGTCGCCCGGGCGGGCTTCGCCAAAGGTTTTAACCAGCCCGCGGATGACAACCCCGCCAACCTGAACTTCAACAGCCTCTCTCCCTTGCAGCACTGCACCGTCGATATTGCTCTCCAGGTTGCCGAAATGGTCGATGCGGGTGATCATCCCCTGCCAGCCGCCTTCGATCTGCTGCGGTTCCGGTAGGTCCAGCAGCACTGGATCCAGTACCGGCTCTCCGAGCTCTTCAAGGGATATGCCGCGGGCAAGATAGGCTGCCACCGGGGCAAAGATATCCCTGCCGTGGAAGATATTGCTGACTTCATGGTTCCAGTAGCGCGGGTTGCTGGTATGGACAACCTGCACAGGATGCCCCTTTCTGGCAGCATTTTGGTACATCAGGGTGAACAGCCCGTTATCCGGCCCGACAAAAAATTGCTCCCCCAGCAAGGCTGCAATCGGCCGGCGGTGCGTCCCCACCCCCGGGTCTACCACAGCCACATGGATGGAACCGGGAGGGAAGAAAGGCGTGTGCCTTGCCATGATAACAGCCCCATCCAGGATATTGTGGGGAGGGACCTCAATGGTCAACTCAGCAATGCGGATGCGCTCGCCGGCAATGCTGTACATTACGCCTATCATTTCACTGACACCGAAATCGCCCCGGCCGAAATCGGTGGTGATACTGATGACACGTGGATGAGCTGCGGTGTTCATGCGAAGGATACTTCAACCGGTGTATCGACCCCGGCGGAGAGGAGCGCGGCAGCGTTGCCGTTGACCTGGGCTACTGTCAGCGTGCCATAGGTGCCATGCACCGCCACCAGCTGGCCGGGCACACCAAACCCGAAGGATGGCAGCAGACCCTGGATCAACTGCCCTGCAACCTTGATTTTCAGGCTGGTTGGGTCGTACTGAGAAAGAGCGGCGAGGGGAATGTTGGTATACATGTTGCCGTAATTATCCAGCAGCATCACCTGTCCCTGGATGCCTTCGGGCGAAATGACTGCCTCGGGCAGACTGAAGCGAACCGGGTCAAATATAGGGGTGCCGACTTTGTCTATCGGCACACCGCAGGCGAGGTGGGCTGCCACCGGGGAGAAGATGTCGCGTCCGTGGAACACATGACTGATATCTTTCAGCCAGTATTCAGGCTGGTCGAGCTGCACTACAATAACAGATTTGCCTGACCGTTCGGCATCATCCAGCACGGGCGAGAACAGGCCGTTATCCGGGCCGACAAAGAAGTGCGCGCCGACGCGCATGGCAACCGGGCGGCGGGCAGTGCCCACCCCGGGATCCACCACGGCCACATGCACGCTGCCGGGCGGGTAGTACGGGCAGGTTAACGCCAGCGCCAGCGCCCCCTGGCGGATGTTCTGGGGTGCAATGGTGTGGGTGATGTCCGCAATGTGTGCATCGGGGCAGATGCCCCAGATTACGCCTTTCATAACGCCGACATACCCATCTTGCAGGCCGAAATCGGTAAGCAGGGTGATGATCTTCATAAATTTTTACCTTATCAAGGGATCAGGAAAGGCGGCACCCAGAAACCACCGATGTGAAAAACCCTGGGGAGAATGATCGATATGATCAGCACAACCACGCTGTAGGCGATCAGGGCAATGTCTCGTTTACGGTATTTCAAGGTATACAACCAGGTGCGTTTGCCTGATGTACTGAAGCCGCGCAGGTCCATGGCGTTTACCATGTCCTCGCCGCTTAACAGGGAGTTCATGGTTACCGGGATCATGATGGGCGCCATACGGGCGATCTTCTTGAAGATGTTGCCTTTCAGGTTATCCAGCTCGTACCCGCGCGCTTTTTGCGCATCCATGGTGGTGCCGAAATCACGCGCCAGGGTGGGTACAAACCGGAAGGCCAGGTCCATCGTGAATGCCAGTTTGTCACCCAGCCCCATCCCTTTGAAGGTGATGCCATACTGGCGCGGATCCATTGTAAAAGGAACGACGATGAACAACATGGTGATGGATAAAACCCTGACCATCTGGGTCAACGCGAACCATAGCCTCTCTATTGTCATCGTGAAGCGAATCGGTTTCTCGATGGCAAATAGAACATGCGGGTTGGCACTTACATCACTGATGGTGCCCGCACTGGTGACAATGGTATTGACGAAGATCATGATGAACATCAGGAAGAAGATGAACCGCCAGGCACGTTTGGTTTCCTTCCAGGTCAACCTGGTAAAAGAATACTGAACAACGGATACCAGCAAAAAATACAGCAGGAATCGGATGTCCCAGAAGTTGACAATCGTGAACAGCGACAGGATCGAAAAGATCCAGCGGGCGCGCGGATCAAATGTCTCCACGAGGCTATTGCGCTGTTTATATCCGAATGTGACAACCATGCTTCAACACCTGTTCAACGGATGTTCACTATCACGCTCAATCCGCAATTAATCCAGCAAAGAAAGCCTGTTGTTTTCCAACTTGTCCGGGGCGGGATGCCCCGCCCCGGATGAGAATGCCATGTTTACCTGCCGGAGCGGCTGCGTACGGCAGCATAAGCCAGCATCAGCAGCGGCGTCAGGATCAAGCCATTGATGATGTTGGTGATGAAGGCTGGGAAGAAGGTGGTTGCCATGGCTGTTGCAAAATCGAGCCCGGACACCCACATTTCTGAAACCGAGGCAACAAACATACCTGCGGCACAGGCTAACACAACAAAGATTTCCGCGATGAGAATGTCTTTCCCACGTTTGTAATCGACCATCATGCCGGCGCACAGGCCGGCAACCAGGCCGATCAGCCCGTTACCCAGGTCCCACCAGATCCAGAAGCCGTAGCCCGAGAGCAGGTCCCCGATGATGTTGCCCAGGAAGCCGGTGATAAAACCGACGATGGGACCAAAGGTGATACCGAAGAAAAGCGGGATCACCACGGCAGGCCGGAAGGCAACATTACCGGATGCCGGCAGCTGCAGGAAGTTGAACACCCACGACAGCACACCGTACAATGCCGCACCGATAGCAGCGTACACCACCGCGCGGGTACCGAAAGACCACAATGAACCTTTTTTCATACCAATCCTCCTTTAAACTCACTGTATTTTGCGAGCTGCAGACCGGATGCAAGCATCAGGCAAACTGCGCCAGGGCTTCAGCCCGCATAAACCGTCCGGTTAAGGGCAGCTTTTCCAAATTTAATTTTAGCAAAGAGGTGGGCAGAATGCGCGCCTGATTCAGCCGTTCCACATCCGCCAGCACTTCTTGTGGTTTGCCGTCAGCGATGATTTTGCCTTTATCAACCAGCAGGATGCGGTTGGCATACACCACAGCCAGGTCAACATCGTGGGTGATAAACAGGATGGAATCAAAACCCGGCATCTGCAGGATCGAATCCATGAATGCCATGTAGTTCCAGTAATCCTGCCCGGCAGTAGGCTCGTCCATCATCAGGATGCGCGAGCGCATGGCCAGGATGGCAGCAATGCTCACCCGCTTTTGCTGCCCGAAGGAAAGCGCCAGGGGCGGCATGTCCATTTCTTCTTCCAGGTGAACGGTCTTGATAGCCCATTCGGTATCCTGCGCCACTTGCTCCTTGGGGTGTCCCAGGTTCTCGGGGCCGAAAGCCAGCTCGGAGCGCACAGTTTGGGCAAACAGCATCTGGGTTGGACTCTGGAAGACGTAACCAATGGTATGGGCGTTCTGGGCAATGGATGACTTGCGTGTATCTGTCCCCTGAAGCCGCACAGTACCGCTGGTGGGCTTGAGCAGACCGAGCGCATGTTTCACCAGGGTGGTCTTGCCGGCGCCGTTATGTCCCAGGATGGCGATAATATCTCCCTTGTGGATGGTGCAATTCACGCCGGTCAGCACTTCCGGCAGGTCTTCTTTGTAACGGAAATGGACATCTTCGAATTCGACCAGTGCTTCCCCGTCTTTACCCTGCAGGCTGGAGGTGAATGGTTCCATTGGTGTACCGCGCGAGCGTTCCATCACGATGGTAGCCGGCAGCTTGATCTGGGAATAATCCACGCACTCCAGCAAGCCGGACGTGTCCCCGTAATACACCTGTTTACCGTCCTCGAGGTAAAGCACCTGCTCAGGGTGGATCGCCAGCACGTCTTCAACGCGGTGCTCCACCAGGATGATCGAAATACCGTCGTCTGCCAGCTTACGGAAGATGGAAAGCGCTTCACGGGCGGAGGCCGGGTCGAGGCTGGCGAGCGGCTCATCCAGCAGCAGGATGCGCGGGCGCATGGCAAGCACCCCCGCCAGGGCGACTTTTTGTTTTTCACCCCCCGAGAGCTGGAAGGTTTCGCGGTCTTTGAGGAACCCGATATTGAGGTAATCCATCACATCGTTTACCCGCTGGAAGATCTCTTCGCGCGGCAGCCCCAGGTTTTCCAATCCAAAGGCAATCTCATTTAAAACAAAACTGCCCACGATCTGTCGGTCGGGGTCCTGCAGCACAGTGCCGATCTCGTTCGAGATCTCAGCCAGGCTCATTTCCTGGATGGACTTACCGAAGATCTCAATCACGCCCTGCAGGGTGCCGCTATATGCGTGCGGGATCAGTCCATTGATGCAGCGTATCAGGGTGGTCTTGCCGCAGCCGGAAGAACCTGCCAGGAGCAGGATCTCGCCCGGGTTGAGGGTGAAGTTGAGGGACTGGATCGCCGGGGTGTCGCGGCGGGTGTATTGGAAGGAGAGGTCTCTTACAACCAGGGGTTGGGCATCGGTCATGGGATGATCATTTCCAATTGTGTACCTGTATTCTACCTAATATCCGGGAATATTCATAGCTACAAAGTACGTTGTAAACAAACCTAGCTAATCATTGTTATCATATGTACACACTTCATCAACCATATCATCGAAAAAGAGGAACCATGCCAAATACCCATTCTTATCTCACCCCCAGATTTACACAAGCACTGCAGCTGGCGTACGATCTGCACCATGCTCAGATGCGTAAAGGCACAGGCACCCCCTACATGGCGCACCTGCTTTCGGTGTGCAGCCTGGTGATGTACCATGGTGGGGATGAGGATCAAGCTATCGCCGCCCTGCTGCACGATGCCCTGGAAGATGCATCCGATAAGATCACAGCAGATCAGATCGGTGAAAAGTTCAGCCTGAAAGTACAGCAGATCGTGCAGCTTTGCAGCGACACTCCTCCCGATTTCCGCGGCGGGCAGAAAGAACCCTGGCAGGTGCGCAAAGACCGCTATCTCGCCCATATCAAGAGCGGTAAAGGTACACCCGAACTTCTGCTCGTCAGCCTGGCGGATAAGGTGGATAACGCCAATGCGATTGTGCGGGACTTAAAGAGAGACGGTGATTCGGTTTGGGATAGGTTCAAAGTCGGTAAGCCAGGTCAGCTGTGGTATTACCGTGAGTTGGTATCGGCATTCCAGGCAGCCGGAGTGAACAAAGATTTATTGAAAAGGCTGGAAAACCTCGTAATTGAGATGCATAAATTGGCAGGAAAATGAATTGTGTTATCCCAGGTTTTCTTTATAGCGGCCGAATTTCCTGAACGCCCCGGCATCCACCCTCTCCAACAGCCCGCTTTTAGGGCTGAACAGGTAATCGCCTCCGTTGCGGTGCAATATGGGAATGCGCCGGCGCCGCCGGATGAACTCCTCCCGCATGTCTTCCGAGAGAAAGTAGTAGCTTTCGTAATCTTCCGGCCATTGGGCAAACAGCGCATCATAGGTCGAAATAAACTCGTCCCGGTACCGGCGGGTCACCTCGCCCAGGCGGCTGATCACCCAGCAGTACGGTTCAAAATCCCAGTGGTACGCCAGCCCGATAAAACGGTCGTCTGCGGTGATGTACGGGAAGAAGGGGAACTGCCGGCAGCTGACGGTACGATACTCGCGCTGGCAATGTTCCGGTCCCAGGCAGGCCAGCAGGCACATGTGTTCCGGGGTGTCTTTACGCATCGCTTCGGGATCCTGAGGTTCGGCAGTGCACTCGTCACCCCGCCAGGGGTGCCACAGGTTGGTGTGTGCTTGCAGGTAATCCCATTCCTGGTTGTAGGCCACGGGTACCGCCGCGCAGATGTCGCAGCAGACCGGCTTGCCCGAGGGGTTATGCGGTGCGCACATTTGGCCGCAATCCACTGCACACACTGGTGCATCAAAGCGGTCATACAGCTGGCGGATGTTCAGGTCAGGTTGTTGCACGAAGGAATTGTATCAGGGAATGGAACTCAGGCGCGTTTGCCCATCCAAAATCGGAGCCAGTCGTTACCGCTGGTCTGCGTTGTGATAAAGCTTTACAACTACCATGCTCATCCGTTATTCTCCACTGGCTGCGTTGATTTCATCCAGCAGTCCGAACAGCTCGCTGTTCTCAGGAATATCCGACATTGAGTGCCCGTAGTGCACGAAGCGCACTACACCAACCCGGTCAACGATCACCTGGGCAGGCATGCGCCCGAGCTTGAACAGGTTCACTTCCTGCCCATACAGCTTGAGCACGCTGGCAGAGGGGTCGGGCAGCCCGGTGAAGGGCAGGTCATTCTTGCTGAAGTAATCGATAAAGGCTTCGGGCTGCTCCGGCCCCACTACCACAATGCGGGTGTTCCGGCTTTCAAATTCTGCGTAGTCCTGGCGCAACTGCGCCATGTGCCGCTGGCAAAATGGTCAAACAAAGCCGCGGTTGAAAACCAGCAGCACGTTGTATTTGCTTTTCAGGTCAGAAAGGCGGAAAGGCTCCCCCTGGTAACTGGCCAGGCTGAAATCAGGGGCGGGGGTGTTCAGGGCGACTCTGGGCATATCTCCCTCCTCAGGGAATTGTATACATCAATTATCCCCTATGCGGCAGGTATTTGCCAGTGCTGAATAAGGTATGTATAAGGTTAATCCCTTGCCCCTCCCCGCTTTATTTCCTCCCTTTACCCCACCTCATTCCTCCCCACCTTTATTTCATCCCTTATGTAGGGGAGGGACTAAGGGTGGGGTAGAAGGTGTAGCTCTATCTCCCTCATCACCTCCTCAATATCATTCAACACCTGGTGGTTCCAAAAGCGAATCACCCGGTAGCCGCGCTGTTCGAGGTATGCCGTACGCCGGGCATCATATTCCGCCCAGTTGAGGTGTCCGCTGCCGTCCACCTCGATCACCAGGCGGTGCGAGAGGCTGCAAAAATCGGTGATGTAAGGTCCAATGGGATGCTGCCGTCGGAACTTCACTCCCCCTGCCTGGCGCTTGCGCAGGTATGCCCACAGTTTGCTCTCCGCCGGGGTAAGCGCCTTGCGCAAGGTCCTGGCGTGCTGGCGTACCTCAGGTAAGGTGTTTGCTCTACCTTCTACCCCACCCCTTCCCCTCCCCTTTGAAGGGGAGGATGGCGAAGCCAGGAGGGGTCGGGTCTGGGTCAGCTCCTCCAGCTTCTCCGGCGTCAGGTCGAAGAACGTCCAGGCCGACTCATCCAGCGAGTACATGACCGAATCGGCCATCTCGAAACCGCATTTCCTGTAAAAGCCCTGGGCCGGGGTGTAGGTATCCAAAAAGACGCAGATGCGCTGTTTGCTACCGGCAGCCGTGTGGATGCGCTCGAGCAGCTCGCGCCCGATGCCCTGCCCGGTGTACTCCCGGTCCACGCCCAGGTCGGTGACGAGCAGGTAATAGGCAAAATCGGTCACGCCCATGGCAACGCCCACCAGCAGCCCGGCTTCGTCGCGCGCGGTGATGGTGATGGAGGTTCGCTGCACCAGGGTGGTGATGCGCTCGATGAAGTCTTCCTGGGGGTACTGCTGCCCCAGGTCGGTGCGGGTCAAAAACTCCAGGTACTCCCCGGGCTGCAGGCGCTGGTTATCGGTATAGGTGATCATGGGGGTAGTATAGCCCAGGTTGGGAGGTAAGGGGGTTGGGAAAGAAAATCCAAAGTCAGGCTGGGGAAATAGCTAAGAGGTGTTTCTCCTGGCATTGATAGAGCCTGCTGCAGAAAACTTGCCTATCGGCCCACAAAAGAGCCTTGGGTAGTGGTTATTTCCTGGGTCATGCAACCTAGCTTCATCCAGAGGGGGTTAACCTTCTTTGCGATAGGGTATTCCCAATTTGGCGGGCACGTTGAAGGATCGTCTGCTTATTGTCAGGATGATCGTCAGGATATAAGGCAATGCGATGAATAGCTCGTTTGGAAACACACCACTTCCTTTCGACTGCATGTAAATGGCGATTGCCTCTGCCAGCCCGAATATCAATGTTCCGCTCAAGGCACCCAGCGGTTTCCAGTTACCAAGGAAGCAGATCGCAAATGCAATCCAGCCTCGGCCGCCAATGATGGTTGTGGTGAACATTCCCAGGTAACCGATAGAGTAGAATGACCCGCCTATGCCGCACATGATGCCGGCAAACAGAATAGTCAAAAAGCGTGTCCGCTCTACCTTAAGACCAGCAACATCTCCTGCTTCCGGGTTCTCACCGATAGAGCGGATCGATAGCCCAAGTGATGTTTTGTATAGTACAAATGCTGCAATTGGAACCAGAATGTACAGTATGTAAGTAAGGATATTCTGGTTGAAGAGAATTGGACCAATTACCGGAATTTTCGAAAGCAGTGGGATTGCAATCTGAGGAAAGGGCTTGACAATTAAAGGGGTTACCGGGACACCAAAAATTACTCGCTGGAAGAAGGCACAGATGCCAAGCGCCAGGATGTTGATGGCAGTTCCTGTGACGATCTGGTGCTGTTTCAAGTAGATGGTGATCCACCCATACAAAGCAGCGGTCAAAATCCCTGCCAGGATTGCGGCAAGTAAGCCGATTAACAGGTTGCCCCCGGTCAGGTATGATCCAACAAAACCAGCCCAGGCTCCCATTAGAAAAATGCCTTCAATGGCCGTGTTCATTACCCCGCTGCGCTCGGAATACACCTCAGAGAGCGAACCATAAAGCAGCGGTGTGCCCATTGTGATTGTACGGGCCAGTAAGGATATGATCATTGGTTCACCGCTTTCTTGAGTCTGGCTTTTTCTCGCCGGACATCCAGAACTTCACGGACAAAATAGGAGAGGATTACAAAGACCATTACAAACCCCAACATCAGGTCGATTATGCTTGGGGGAATTCCAGAGAGTTGCCCCATAATGTTGCCTCCAACCTGGAGAGCGCCAAACAAAATGGATGCAAAAATGATCCCGATCGGATCCCCATTTGCCAGGATGGCAATACCGATCCCGGCGGCACCAACCCCTGGATTGAAGTTTTGCACAAGCATATGCTGGATGCCGTTGACTTCGGAAAAACCACCCAATGCACCTAGCGCGCCGCTAATGAAAAAGGAAAGGACGTACACCTGGCTTGAACGGATACCAGCCATTTCTGCAGCATCTTTATTATTACCAACTGCGCGGATACGAAATCCTAATGGAGTCCTGTACAGTAAAACCCAAATGCCAACACACGCCAGTATTGCCAGGATAAATCCAATATGCAATCGAGTGCGTGGGATGAAGATTGGAAGCCAAATGGCAGGGTCGAGTGGATTGGTTTGCGGGTACTCTGCCTTGGTTTCCATGAGGAAGGTCCGCAGCATGTAATTCATAAAGTTAAGTGCCACATAGGTAGACATCATGCTTACCAGGAATTCATTAGCATTGAACCTGGCTTTTAACCATCCGATCAATCCTCCCCACAGACCCCCAGCCAAAATTGATAGTAATGCAACTACTACGAGCGCCAGTCCTCCGGGCATCTTTTCTTGCAGAATCAAGGACATCCCTACCGCAGTCACTGCGCCAATATAGAACTGGCCTTGTGCACCAATGTTGAACAAATTTGCTTTAAAGGTGAACCCGAATGCCAGGGCAGTGAACATCAATGGCGTGGCTTTGACAAAGATATCCGCTACGGTATACCTATCTCTAAATAATGAACCGAATAGCGTTCCCACGGCTTCAAGCGGATTTTTGCCAAGGAATAGCATCAAGAAACCGCTGACCACCAGCCCCAATACAACAGCAAGGATGTTTGTGATCAGGAGATCTCTAAATTTGCTTGACATCTGTTTTCCCTCTTTCCGTGGTATACCCCGCCATCAGCAGGCCGATCTTTTCCGTGTTCAGCTCATGGTTCTGGTATATACCCACAATTTCCCCTTTATACATTACCGCTATCCGGTCTGATAACCCAAAGATCTCTGACAATTCTGTTGAGATTAATAGAATCGCTTTTCCTTGCCTTTTCTGCTCCAAAATTGTTCGGTGAATATGGTCAATTGCACCCAAATCAAGCCCGCGGGTTGGCTGGTCAAAGATGATCACTTCATTGCCGAGATCGACTTCCCGCGCCAGGATGACTTTTTGCTGATTTCCACCCGACAGACTTCCCGCCAGGCTTTCAGGTCCGGTTGCTTTAATATCATAATCTCGGATCTTCTCGCTGGTGTATTTGCTCAGCCTTTTGTAATCGATCAAGCCATGCTTTACCCATGTGTTATCAAAACTGGATTTCAGCAGCATGTTTTCTTCCAGTTTCATAGACAGGATCAACCCAAACCGCTGTCGATCCGATGGAACATAGCTGATCCCGCTTTTTATGCGCTCTTGTATCGTTTTATCTGTAATATCTTCTCCGTTCAGCAGGATCTTTCCTTCATCTAGTTTCTGATATCCGCTGATTGCATCACACAGGTAATTTTGTCCATTCCCGCTGACTCCAGCAATTCCCAGTATTTCTCCCCTGTGCACCTGGAAATTGATATTTTTTATGCGATAGACCTTCTCCTTGGGATTTCGTGCGGAGACATTCTGCAACTCCAATGCAACCGGTTGTTTGAAGGAACCGGGATCATCCATATACGTTCTGGCTGTGATTTCTTTCCCGATCATCAATTTCGAAAGTTCCAGTTCGTTCGTCTCTTCCTTCCGCAGATCGCCGACCACTTTCCCATTCCGCATCACCACAATATGGTCTGCCACTTCCATGACTTCCCGCAATTTGTGTGTGATAAACACAACTGTGTTACCTTCGAGCGTGTTCTGTTTGACGAACTTCATCAGGGTTTCAGATTCCTGTGGGGTTAACACCGCGGTGGGTTCGTCCATGATCAACAGCCGGGTGTTTTGATACAGGGCTTTAAGAATTTCTACTTTTTGCTGCAAACCGACTGGCAAATCTTTGATCACTGCCGTGGGTTCGATTTCAAATCCATACCTGGTTGAAAGCTCAGCCACAACTTTGTTATAGTGTTCAATGTTGAACCGTCCATGCACATTACCAAGGATGATGTTCTCGGTTACGGTGTGGGCCTGAACCAGGGAGAAATGCTGCTGGATCATGGCTATTCCCAATGCGATGGCATCCTTTGGGGAATTTATTTCCTGTTTTTCCCCATTAACCAGGATATCCCCCTCGTCTGCTTTATATAACCCGTACAGGATTTTCATGATGGTGCTTTTGCCAGCTCCGTTTTCTCCGAGCAGGCATAACACCTCACCTTTGTGGATTTTGAACGAAACATCCTGGTTGGCGATCACTTTTGCAAAGTATTTGCTGATTTTTGAGATTTCGATTAACGGCACTTCTGACAAAATTCACCTCTTTATTGATCGCTGGCTTGAAAAAAAAGACCTTTTCAGCCATTGACTGAAAAGGTCCTTTTCGGATCATAAGGCTTACTTCGTTGCGAACATGGATTCGAAATCTATTTCGCCTTTAGTGGCTTTGTCGATTCCTTCTTGTACTTTTGCTTTAACTTCATCACTGATTGCGTCGGTGTAAACGGGCTTGAAGATACCCTCTGCAATGCCGCCCATGTGAACGGTGTTCCCGCTCAGCTCGCCTTTGATGAACTTGTCAACTGCCCAGGTGTAGAAGGTCTCGAAGTCAAATGCGACTGACGCGACCACGGTGCCCGGAGCTACAGCGTTCTGGTCGCTGGAGAAACCAACGAACTTGGCGCCTTTTTCACTGGCCGCCTGGATGGAACCTAACCCAACCTGGTTGGCATATACGAACAGGGTATCTGCCCCGTCGGCGATCATGGTTTCTGCCATCTGCTTGCCAAGTGCCACATCATCCCAGCTGTTGGCATAGGCTCTGGTTGCTTTGGCGCCGTCAATTCCTCTTTCGGTGGCAATGGCTACCGCTGTCTTTTCGTACACGTCCAGCAGTTTTTCCATGGCATCATTGGGGAAGCCGCCGATGGTGGCGAATTGACCGTTCTCGGTGGTGTAACCGGCAATGATCCCCGCCAGGTAGCTTGCTTCATATTCTTTCGGGAAAATTGGGGCTACATTCTCGCCTTCGCTGATCATGCCGTTTACCACGGTAAACTTGGTGTTGGGATAGTCTTTTGCTACTTTGTTGGCTGCTTCATCAAATTGAGTACCGGCAGCCATCACCAGGTCATAACCGCGCTCGCCATAGTTGCGGAAAGTTGATTCAAAATCCGCTGCCTGGACGGACTCAACATATTCCATGCTGGTTCCCAGGGTTTCGTTGCATTTTACCAGCCCGGCATAGTTGGTGGCGTTCCAACTCTGGTCATTGATTGGGCCTGGTAAGAGCAACACAATTTTGTATTCGCCGGCGCTTTTTTCTACTGCGGTCTCTTTCGAGGCGCACCCGGCTGCGGATAAAAGCATCACCGCAATAACAAGCAAACCCAACAGATAAACAAACTTCTTTTTGTGCATTTTTTATCCTCCTTTTATTGGTTCGTAATTGCATTACGAACTCAAATCTCATTCTATTGAATTTTTGGGGGAATGTCAAGTTGTTTGGTTAGGTTGTTTGGTTAGGACAGAGGTGATAACAGGATGGATTTTCCCCGTTTATGAAGGGTTAAACAGAGCAGGCAGGGAAAGGCTGCCTGGAGATTGAAATTGGCGCACCAGCGCAAGGGGCTCAGCCGGGCGTTGCTTACCGAGGGGCTGAGGCGCTTGCAGCATATAGGAGCAAAAGTAGCCTTTGTGGGCGGGTTTGAGGATGGTTCCAACCGCCTGTACGGTTCGGTCTTTGGCCAGGAGCATAGTCTGTACGAAACCTGGATCAGGCGCTGGTAAGCACGGCTACAGGAACATCAGGGCGATGCCGCCGATGGCGGCCAGGGTGCCGGCGGCTGCCTGCCAGCCGGGGCGTTCTTTGTATACGAAGTAACTGATTGGCAGCAGGAACACCGGGGGCAGGGCCATCAATGTGGTGGCTACCCCCAGGGGGGCTTTTTGCACTGCCAGCAGCGAGGTGGAGATCCCGATTACCGGTCCAAAAAAGGTACCCATCAGCAGCCAGCGCATGGCTTTTGGGTTGGTAACGCTGGTTTTGATGGTGCTGCCAGCCTGCCGCCGCAGGAGAGCGCTGCCCCACAGGAAAACCAGCGCGCTGAACATGCGGATCTCATTACCCGCAAACGGGTGAATGCCGCCTGCCATGCCCAGCTTGGAGAACACCATGCTCACCGCCTGCCCGAGCGCTGCCAGAATACCGAAAAGAATGGCGCTATTGGTGATTTTATTGGGAGAATCGCCCATACGGGCATCGCGCTGCCCGCTCACCACCCAGCCGATGCCGCCCAGGGTGAGCAGCATACCCAGGATCTGCTGCAGGCTGAGGGTTTCGCCCAGGAAGATCCAGGTGATCAGCGCGCCGAAGATTGGGTTCATGCCCTGCAGCAGCATGCCGATGCGCGGCCCGGAGATCTGGTACACCTTGTAAAGGAAGGTATCGCCGATAGCCAGCCCCACCAGGCCCGAAAGCAGTAACCACAGCCAGGTGGCATTCCCGGTTTTCAGCGGAATGGGAGTCCCGAACACCACCCAGTTGAGCACCAGCAAGGCCAGGAAACCGATCAGCACCCGCATGCGGTTGACCACCTGCGAGCCGACCAGCCGGCTGCTGGAGGTGAATGCCAGGGCGGAAAGCGACCAGCAAACCGCGGTAAAGATGGCTGCAAATTCGCCTAGATAAGGTATGTTCAAGAGTTCTGCCCGGGTCAGGAATGGGACATGAGCCTGTCCAGGAAGCAAGTATATCTGAAAATGGGCAACCTGGAATATACTAATCTCATGATGAGGAGGTTTGCATGATCACTATCGCTGATTTCAGCCGGATGATGGAGATGGAGAACGGAATTATCCATGACCAGACCAAAGACCTGGTGCAGGCTGATACACTTATCCAGCCCCAGCCGGGCGGAAACTGCATGAACTGGGTGCTGGGGCATGCCCTGGATACCTTGATTACCATCCTGGAGGCCCTGGGCGGCAGTTCGCCTGTCGATAAGAAAAGCCTGGCGCGCTATCCGCATGGTTCTGAGCCAGTCCTACAGGAAGGTCCCGGGGTCTGGAACCTGGAAGACCTGCTGGCGGGGTTTGATCAGGTAGGAAAAACCATCACCAGCCGGCTGCAAATGATGCAAGACGAAGATTTTGAGAAGGAAATCGAGTGGAATGGGAAGACAGTTACGGTTGGTTGGAAAGTGTTATTCTTCTTTTTCCACTATACCTATCACCTGGGTCAGCTTGAGCTGCTGCGCAACCTGGCCGGGCGCACAGAAAAGGTGATCTGAAACCTGGTTAATCGCCCCATATTTTAGAGATCAATTGCGCCATTGAGTTGATAAAACAAATCTACTTTGATTCTAGTAAAGAGGAGAAATTCTCTAAAAGAGGTCACAATCGATATTTTGCCTTTAATTTAACGCTTATTGAGAATAGTCTGGCAGGCATATTTGGAAGGCTTGGCACGCATTGGGAAACTCAGGTATCTGATTAGGGGGCACCTGCAACGGGTGTTGGTGATAATATACCTGATCTGGCAGCAGAGGATAGCTGGTATTGAACCAGTGATTGAATACAAGTCGGAAGGTGTTCACGGGTGTTATGGTAGGGTAAAAGTCTTTGTAATTCTGATCGGGATAATAAACTGCGTATAGAATTGCCGTCCTTACGGCAACTCCCAGTGCATCAGGACTTTTCCAATCCAGATAGTGGTCATCACCGTGATCTGATTGCAGGATGATGATAGGAGGAATAGAAGATTTCTGGAGAATTTGGTCAATTGCAGTAATCAACCTCTTGTTTAAAAACTCTATCTGGTAGCCGTAAAGCGGAACATACTCCTCAGGAGAAATCTCATACCAGTAGAGGGTAACGTTATTGTCATAAGAAAGCGCGTATCCGTTTTGTGTAAAAAGAAATGGAATATGTGGAGAGTAAATATGAGCAAAAATGAATTGGGGGGAATCATCCGCTGCGAAATCAGAAAGGTGGTCAAATGTGAATTGGATGCGGCTCCTGCGCACATCCAGCTCACGGTTAACCGATTGCATAAGGATAGATTGTTGATGGTCGGGAACCTGTCTTTCTTGTTCATAATTAATAACAATACTTAATAATGTTGTCCTGATTAGCAGCGATTCAAACGCATTAATTGAGGGTCGTTCTATTCCTGTGGATTCCTGCGATGTTAAAAACGTATCTGCTGGCTGATTATTTGAATCCCCGGTACCGGAGTCGAAAACAACAATTTGGTATCCCAGGTCATGTAAGAATTCTGTAACATGATTGGTTTGGAGGTTGTAGCGCGCATCCTGGATCAGTACGCGTGGAAATTTATGAAAGTACTCCAGGTTCAAACTGGTGTTCATGGAAAAGGTAGTGTTCATGTAATTGGAACGGCTTTGGTCGCCAATATAGAAGCCTTTTTTTTCCAGTGCAGCGATGAAAGATGTGTTATCAAATCCATAATTGCTTTGCAGATAGTCTGCCCGTTCATAACCATCGAGAAGAATGTAATAAATATCAGGTGGCGGCTGAGAAATAATCGATTTTCCACTTTCTGCCTTTTCCTGGCCGCGTATATCCGCAAGTTTTTCCCGTTCCTTTGTGAGGGATACCGTACTTGTGTTAATTCGGTAAAAACCGATCGTCCAGAGCGGCAAAATGAGCAGGATCATTGATGCAATATTGAGAAAAAAGGTGACACCACTTCCTCTTTTTATCCTTAAGATGAAAAATGAAACAAAGACGAAAAGTAGCAGCCAGATCCAACCTAGTAATCTGGATCTGATAGGAAAGCCTCTCTGAATAAGCAAGTTATAAACATGGCCATATGTAAAAAACAAAAACAGGACATAAGAAGCAATTAACCCAGCCCGGCTCCAATCCTTTACGATCAGCGAAACAATTACCGTGAAAAGCACTGCAAAGCCGGCACTAACAATTAATGACCTTACGATGCTATTTGGTTCTATAAAAACCCTGTTCACCATATACAGGGATATGACAGGGTAAATGCTAAATAACAGAGTATGCAGTGGATATTCTTTGAAAAAATGTCTCATTCTTTACCGCTATATTGTTCGGTATGGGATATAAGGTTGCGCAACATTTCTCCTCATCCTGTTAAGAATTAAAAAGGATTATAGCAAATCTGGCTCCTGATAACTCATTTTGACCTTGATTCTGCTGAGAATTGCATCTTGCAATCGGATTCAAAACCGGATAAGATAGATTCGGTACACATTCTCCAGTATCATTAGGGGAACCAATCATCTATTAAGTTAGAGAAAGGAGAAATGCAATGGAGTTTGAAGGATACTGCGTTAAATGCCGCAAGAAACAAACCGTAAAAAACGGTGTTGTAAAAGAATCAGGCAAAGGCCGCAAAATGGCACAGGGTACCTGCCCGACCTGTGGTACCAAGGTGACCCGTTTTCTGGCAAGTGAAAAGAAAGGCTAAAAGTCCCCTTTTCACGGGTAATATATATTTAGCAAGCAAGGCGCTCCTGGAAAGGGGCGCTTTCGCTTAAGGACCCCGGGTTTATGAGGTGAGCCTAAGTATAATAAGAGTATGACTATCGCTGTGTTCGGGGCTGGAGCTTCAGGGATGGCAGCCGCCTTGCAGGCTGCCTGGCAGGGCGCCAGTGTGGTGCTGTTTGAGCGGAACCAGGCACCAGGTAAAAAACTGCAGGTGACCGGAAGCGGACGATGTAATATCACGAACCAGGCTGCCGGCGCAGAAAAGTATACCTGCGCTGATGTGCAATGGATGCACAAACTTCTGGCTTCCTTTGGGGTGGGGGAGCTGCTATCCCTGTTGACGGATATTGGCATCCCCGTCAGCCCAACCCATGACGGCTGGTATTATCCCCTCTCGGATTCAGCCAGGACGGTGGTGGACGCCTTTGCAAGCGCCTTGCAGCTGGCTGGGGTGGACATCCGTTTCGCGCACCAGGTGCAGGATTTTTTCCCGGACGGGAACGGCTGGTCTGTAGTTACTGCCAGCCCCCAAGGGCTGCAGGAAGGGCAATACACACGGGTGGTCGTTGCCGCCGGCGGCAAGTCCTTCCCCTCGCTCGGATCACGTGGCGAGCTTTTCCCGGTTCTTTCCAGGCTCGGGCATACCGTGCTTCCCAAGCGGCCTGCGCTAGCACCTGTGCTGGCAGATATGAAAGAGTACAAACCCCTGCTGGGCATCCGCCTGGATGCCGGTGCAGCTTTACTGGAGGGCACATCCGAACTGGCGCGCACACGCGGCAACCTGATATTCACCGAATGGGGGTTAAACGGCCCGGTGGTCATGGACCTCAGCCATTGTATTTCTGCCAGGCCAGGTGCGGCGCTGACTCTCAAGCTTAACTTGCTGGAATTTCACCAACCAGCTTATGACAGCCTGCTGTCGCGCAAACGCCAAACCGCCACACCCCTGCGGGTCTTCCTGGGGGCATTCTTCCCGCCCAGGGCTGTTGATTATTTCATCCAGCGGATGGGGCAGCCGGATGGGGTTGCTCTCCAGGACATGGATGACGGCATATTGAATGCGTTAACCAATATGCTGCAAGCCCTGAAATTCACTGTAAGGGGGGTGAAGGGATTCGAGTTTTGCCAGCTCTCCGCTGGAGGGGTGCCGGTGGGTGAAGTGGATCCGGTTACACTTGAATCCAACATCCTGCCGGGGCTGCACCTGTGCGGTGAGACACTGGATGTAGTCGGACCGTGCGGCGGATTCAACCTGCAATTTGCCTTCAGCAGCGGTTCTCTGGCGGGGATTGCTGCCGGGCGAGGCGAGTCGATCCGTTAAGAATTTCTCCAAACTGACAATCAGGTTTCTTTGGCTGCAGCAAAAAGGCGGGCATGGGCTTGCTTGACCTTCCCGGCGTCCATCTTCTCCACCCTGCGGTCGTATGTCAGGTACCCGTTGATCTCGATTTCAACATCTGTGGTCTGGGTATAGACGGCGCCGGATAATCCATTCCTGATCAGCGGTTCCAGCTCATCCTGTAACAGGTGAAGGTATGCCTCGGTTAATTCCTCCCGGGTGTTAAAGTAGCGGTAGCCATATTTCTTCGCCTCGTTCCACATATGCCCCGGAGTTTTCAAACTGTACCCGCCGAATTCAGAAATAATTGCAGCCCTCCTGGCATCGGGTTCAAGATTGCGGGGCAGCTTCTTAAAATAAACATGCTTGCTGATGAAATCGCCGCCGCCCTGGTCGAACCAGCCGGAAGCATGGTCCACCAGGCGGGTTGAATCATGTTCGTTTACCCAATCGCTCACCTCATTTGCGTGGAACTGCCCCCAGCTTTCATTGAAGGGCACCCAGGCTGCGATGCAGGCAAAGTTGTAGAGGTGGTCGATCATCTCCTGCAGTTCGGTGCGTAATTGCTGCCGGTTGCGTGCTGCGTGACGTCCAAAACGGTGAAGACCGCGCCTGTCGCTGCGCTGCAGGCCTGTAATGATTGCCAGGAATGCGACAACATCGCTGGCTGGTACTCCCCCGTTGGGCATATCCTGCATCACGATCATCCCCATCCGGTCGCAGGCGGCATACCAGCGGGCTGGTTCCACCTTAACATGCTTGCGGATCAGGTTGCAGCCTAATTCTTTGGCATATTGAATGTCGAACAACATGGCTTCTTCAGAAGGGGCTGTGTACAATCCGTCTGGGAAGTAGCCCTGGTCCAGCGGTCCGTACAGGAAAATAGGCTGGTTGTTCAGAGCAACGCGCATCCTGCCCTGGCTGTCTGGCAGCAGGCTGAATTTGCGCATGGCGAAGTAGCTCTCCACACGGTCCAGCACTTGCCCGTTCTTTTCCAGCGTGATGGTGAGCGGGTACAGGTAGGGATCATCCGGGCTCCAGGGGCGGGGATCGGGCACCTGAAGCCTCAGTTCCTGCCCCGCATTTGCTCGGCAGGAGATCATCCTGCCGCTGGCATCAACTGTACTTGCAATTACCGTACAGCCATCTGAATTGCCGTTCACTAGCACCCGGATAGCAAGATGTTCGAGGTCCAGGTCAGGCGTAAGCCGCAGGCTGGCAATGTTGATTTGAGGCACCGGCTCGAGCCAGACTGTCTGCCAGATACCGGAGACCGCGGTATACCAGATACTTTTTGGTTTTAAGACCTGCTTGCCGCGTTCCTGCAGCCCTGAGTCGGTTGGATCGGTCACCCCAACCACAAGGATGTTTTCTCCGTTCTGCAGAAGGTCCGTGATGTCCATAGAAAAAGGCAGGTAGCCGCCGGTATGGGAGCCAGCAGAAATGCTATTAATCCACACTTCACAGGCATAATCCACTGCCCCGAAATGGAGCAGGATACGCTGGCCTTGCCAACCGGCCGGGATGGTGAATGTCCGCAGGTACCACAGGCGCTCGTCCGGTTGCAGGGGTTTCTGGACACCGGACAAGAACGATTCGACCGGAAAAGGTACCAGGATTCTGCCCTGGAATTCACGCGGTGCGGGAGCAGGGACCGGGAGGATGGCATATTCCCAGGTTCCGTTCAAATTCATCCAGTCCGGGCGCTGCATTTGCGGGCGGGGGTATTCCGGCAGGGGCAGCGGCTGGCCTGGCTGCCAGGGGGTTAAAAGGGTTTTACCAGCGGGCATGGTGCTCTTCTGCGAAACCGACCAGGTTTTCAATGCGGATGGTCTCACCGTTGTCGCTGACGGCGGTTCCGTTGTACAGGCCGAACATCTGATGCACCTCGCTGTCGATCACCAGCAATTTGGTTGTGGCAGTCCTGTCGAGGAAGGGTGTGAGGGTAACATCCAGCCTGCCCTCGCTATCACGGAAATGCCAGGGTTGCATGTAATCGCTGCTGGTGTAATCGAATGGCACCGCTTCCAGCTTGTGGATGCGGTTATCCAGGATGAGAGCATTTTCTCCCGCTCTGGAAAGGTCGCCAAAACCGCAGCCCAGGTTCAGGCCGACCGTGCGCCCGTCTGGCAGGAAACCGGATGCGGATGCCCAGTTCCAGTAGGACGAGTACTCCCACACCCCGCGACCCCAGTCGAGTGAGCCTGCACATACAACCGGGTCGAGCGTCTCCTGCTCGCTGCCGAAAGTAATGCTGCCGCTGGCGGGCATGCAGTTGATCTTGCGGTTGTAGTAAAAGCGTTTCTTGCCGATCGGGATGACGATGTTCATCGATTCAAAATCGTCCGGGCACACCAGGTCGATCTCTGCTGCCAGGTCTTTGCCATCCAGGAATTGCTTCCAGGAAATCAAGAGATGGCGTTTGCCGGGAGACAGGGTGAAATCTAACCGGGCTTTCTCGTTTTCAAAATGCGTATCGCCAGCGGTGCTGTTGCGCGGCAGCACCACGCCTTTACCAAACGGTACCACAAGACTTTCCTCATGCATCTTACGGGTTGCGAAATCAATGGTATAGACAAAAATGTTTCCGGCATACCCCAGGTCGGCTACTGTGGCGGAGAAGAAACGCTGCGGAGTGAAAACGGCGTAGTAGTCCCAGCGTTTGATCCGGTAGCGCTGCAACCCGCGCAGGGCATAAAATCTGGCATTTTCCAGGTTACAGTCCAGGGTTTGATGGCGCGCCCAGCCAACTTGCAGCAGGCTGCCGTTTGCGTCCAGTAAGGGTCCGGGTTGGGTGATTTCAGTTTGCATGATGCCTCCTAGGGAATATTAAACCAGACGGTCATAGTTGAAGTGCCGCGGTTGCCCCACATCCAGTAGGGGATGAAAATAAGGTTTTGTCCATCCCTGCTCCTGGCATAGATGGGGTGGTAATCTTGTGAGCCTTCATGGCAGGGAGTTTTTGTGAAACTTGGCGGGTCAACCACTACATGAAAGAGGTCCATATCCGGATTGTCGATGCTCTCCAGGCAATACACCAGCGGACCGCAGGTCAAGGCTGCCTGTTTTTTATGCACCTTTACACGCGGATGGGCATGGCGCAGTACCAGCCTGGCATCCAGCTCGAGCTCAATCCGGTCTCCTGCTTTCCAGGTGCGCCTGATCTCATGCCAGGCTGCCCGGCGCGGATCAAAACCACCAGCGGCGGGGTCACCTGCCTGGATTTGCGGGTTGACCAGTGGTTGTTTTTCACCGTTGAGGATTATAGTGGTATTTTTACTCCAGGATGGGATGCGCAGCCGGATGGCGAGTTCTTCATCTGGTGCTTGCCCAACCTCTATGATGGCTTTCCCGAGCCAGGGCAGCTGAGATACGATTGACAGCTGTAAACCGCCCTCAGAGAAGGTGCTGCTGATGTACTGGTGGATGGATACCGTTTTATGATGAGAGGAATAAACGTACTGTTGCAGAGAAGCCAGGGTGCGCGACAGGTTGGAGGGACAGCAGGGCACCTCGTACCAGGGTTTGCGGGTGATACCGCCGCGGCAGGAAAGGGGATTGTTGTACAGGTAATCCGTCCCTTCCAGTCCCATACCCGTAAGGAATGCATTGTAAAGCTGCCATTCCAGCAGGTCGCTGTAGCGGGCATGGCCGGATACCTGTGCCATCTCCCAGTTCCAAGTCAGGCTGCCGATGGCGGCGCAGGTTTCTGCATAGGCAAACTCGGGATCAAGCTCGTAATCACGCCCGAAACTTTCAAGTACGGGCAATGATCCCAACCCGCCGGTCAGGTACATGCGGCGGGTAACCATGCGCTCCCAGGCTGCTTCCAGGGCAGGCAGGTAAACCCTTTTACCTGTCAGGCGGTCCAGCATGGCGCTGGCTGCTGCCAGGTAGGTGTAACGCACGGCATGCCCAACTGGCACGCGTTGCCTGGCAGCAGGCTGGTGCTGCTGAAAGTACTTGCCCGAAAGGACACTGGCTGCCCAGCGCAGCTGGATACCTTTCGGTTTCCTGGCTGCATTCCCAGGCGGCAGGCGGAGAGGGCGGTAACCGGGATGGTCTTTGAGATATTCTTCTTGCCGTGCTTTTACCAGTTCAGCCCGCCCGGTATGCATCTTTTGCTGTTTGAGCAGCCCCAGGCCGAAAGTCCAATCCCTGCCGCGCTGGCAGATGAATTGTTCCGCCTGGTTAAGGTAGGGTGTATACCCGGTTGCCTGGAAAAGTCTTAAAAGGGCAACCTCGATTTCTTCGTGCCCGGGGGTAAAGCGCGTCCCCTTGCCTGCAAAATCAGCGCAAACCCGGTCAGCGGCTTTCCTGGCAATATCCAGCAGAGTAGTTTGTCCAGTGGCAAGGAAGTGGCTGACCCCGGCTTCAATCAGGTGACCGTGGCAGTACAGTTCATGTTCAATTTGCAGGTTCTGCCAGCGGGTGCTGGGGAAATGGACCTGGTTGTAGGTGAAAATGTACCCGTCAGGGTTCTGGGCTTTACCAAGCAGGCTGATAAAATCATCGACCAGATCTGCCAGTGCCTGGTCCGGGTGCATTTGTAGAATCCGTGAGGCAGCATCCAGCCACTTGTAGGCATCTGAATCGGCAAAGAACCAGCCTTCGCGCCAGGATGTACTCAGCCCGGCAGCAATGCGGAAATTTTCAATGCAGCCGGAATTTTCCAGCATGCGCCATTGGTGGAAAATAGCATTCTCTGCGTTTACCTGCTGGCGCTCAGCCCAAAATCCGGGTGTGATCTCAACCTGCATGGCAATTATTGGGCAGTATCATGCCTGGTCCGGGTAAAAGCCAGCGGAAGCAATGCCAGCAAAGCAATCGCCGAACCCACCTGGAAAATGATAGGTACCGGTACAAAACCGGCTTCTCCATTCAACACGGTCGGGATGCCGTAAGCCTGGATGAGTGAAGACCCGATCCAGGGACCGATCACCATTGGAATGGCGATCCAGAAGATCATCCGGATTCCCAGGAATTTGCCGCGTTCTTTTTCCGGCAGCAGGTCCTTCAGCCAGGCTACCGAAGCAATGCTACCTGCCAGGGCAAAAGCCTGCCAGAGCAGGCCGGAAAAAGCCAGGGCAGGCAGGGTGACCATCAGTGAAAGCAGGATACCCCCCAGGCTGCTGACAACCGTGGCAATGGCGATCATCAGGCGTTTGTTCCAGCGGTCTGCCAGCAATCCGAAAGGCACAGCCAACAAGGCGCTGCCGACCATAACTGCCCCGCCGATAATGCTGTACTCAGTCTTGGTTACACCGATGTAATTTTGCAAATACACGATCAGGTAAGGGAAGGAGACGTTCATCCCGATACTGCTGACCATGATGTAAAGCAAAAGGATGAACAGGTTTTTGTTCTTGCGCAGGGTATCCAGGCTGAAAAGCTGGGCAAACTCAGCCCAGAATGAGATGTGCGGTTTATCCTCTCCAGCTGGCAGGGGGGCATCCCTCAGCAGGCTGCCGGCAACCAGTCCGACCACCATCACGATCCCGCCCAGGGTATAGAAGAAGGTGAAGTAGCCGACGTTGTCGATCAGGATTCCGGCTGCCACCATGGCGACGATCTGAGCCAGGAAAAGGCTTAGGTTGAGAACGCCTTCCACCCGGCCGCGTGTACTGCTGCTGGCGATGTCGGTCGTCCAGGCGTTGAAGGCGGCATCGTTCGCAGTGGAACCGAAAAAGGTCATGACCGAATCAGCGATCACCACCATGATAACCGCCAGGCTGGCGGTTTTAATGTAAGCCACCGTTGGAAACAGGATGGTAGAAAGACCCCATAAAACATACCCAATTAATATGTAAGGCCGGCGCCTTCCCCAACGGGAGCAGGTGCGGTCGCTCAGGGTTCCCATGATCAATGTGGTCAGGGTAGCGGTAATGGCGCTGGCTGCCACCATCCAGGCTACCGGGCGCGGATCCGGGGTGATGGTGTCATAGACAAAGGTATTAAACCAGGAGTTTTCGACTGCCCAGGCGATCTGGCCGGTCAGCGCCAGGGCTGCCATGATGATCCAGTTGCGGGTGGAGATTCTGTTCTCGGGAGATGTTTGCATGAGTTGCCCTCTGTTTAGTGTTTTGTTTATTGTACAAGAGAACCAGAGGTGGTGTCAGTATTATTTGTGCAGGCGGAGCGTGTATTGCCAAAGGTTTCCAAATGTGCGGTCATGTTTCAGCCCGGCTTTCTGCCCCAGCTGCAGCGTGGTGGAGGCCAGTACATAATCAGGGTACCTCAGCCATTCAGAAATAGCGATGACGCCGGTGCTTTTTACAACCCTGCCGGCTTCACGCAATGCCCGCACCGGGTCGGGGATCTCCTGCAGGACGGTGACATAATAAACCACTTCGAATGTCTCATCTGGGAAGGCAATTCATAAGCGCTGTTCTGGTGCAGATGGATATTGCGGATATTCCCATTCTCGGGGCGGGTTAATTTACGGCGCTGTTGTCCCAGCATACAGGGCTGGATATCGAGGGCGTGCACTTCCCCTCCGTCTCCAACCGCTCTGGCAAACTGCCGTGGTGAATGCCCCGCTGCCGCAGCCTGCCTCGAGTACTTTCATGCCCGGTTTGATCCCGCTTCTCACAATGATCGTCTCCGGCGGCTGCATTTTCCTGCGCAAATTGCTGCCCAGGAAGCGGCCAATAAAAGCCGGTGCTGGAAAATCGTATACCCTGCGTAGCAGACGGATGAAAACCTGGTAAACCAGGAAAAACAAGATCAGCTTGAAGATGAAGCCCACAAATTTTTTCATTCCTGCCTCCTTACATTTCATCAAGCTGCTTTATTTCAACTGCCTGAAGCTGTCTGCCCGCAGCAGAGGTTCTCCCCTGACCTCGTCATACTCCAGAACACCGTTGACAATGAAAGGAGCCATGTCATATACCATGGTTTTAATGCGGCGGTACAAATCCGGCAGGATCATCACATCCAGGCTGCCTTCCAGGTCTTCCAGGGTGAGGAAAAGCATGGCTTCTCCCTTGGAAGTGCGTACCCGGTGGGCTGCCTGGCGGATGCCGGCTACGCTGACCTTCTCCCCGATTTTGTCCTGCGCCTGCAAGGTGGTGATGGCTCCTGCCTGGATGATCTTATCCACATGCAGTTCCAGCGGATGGGCTGCCAGGCTGATCCCGAGGATTTCCTGCTGGGCCAGCATCACCTCATCCGGCCGCCAGTCTGCGGCAGCCTCTTCGATGTTGAACAATCCCGGCTGCTGGGAAATCCATTTCCCGCCGCTGATCCGCTGCAGCAGGGCTGGGATGGCCCCCAGGCCTTCAAGGGCGCCAACACTTGCCAGGTTTTCAGCTTCCTTCTGGCGTGGGTCCACCCTCGCCAGGAAATCATCGAGCGTATAAAATGGTCTGCCATTGATGATCTTCTCCTGGGTGTGGCGAGTCAGGTCGCGTACCTGGTCCAATCCCATATACAACACTGGCTCACCCTGAGGATAAGCCGCGCTGAACTGTACTGTAGAGTGGTTGATGTGCGGCGGTTTGACGATTAAACCCATCCGGCGGCATTCGTTAATATACACTCTCTGGCTGTAATACCCACCCCAGTTCGCCAGCACGGCAGCCATAAATTCGGCCGGAAAATGTGCCTTCAGCCAGGCAGATTTCCAGGCAGCCAGCCCATAAGAAGCAGCATGGGCTTTGGGCAGCCCGTAACCAGCAAAGGCCGCCATCAGGCTCCATAACTGCTCGCATATTTCTATGGAGATTTGACGGTTTTCGTGAACTGCCCTGACAAAGCGCTGGTGGATGTCTTCCAGGACGATATTGGAACCGAAATGGCTGATGGCGCGCCGCAGCAGGTCTGCATCTGCCAGGCTGAGCCCCGCCAGTTCGTGTGCCAGGCGCAGGACCTGTTCCTGGTACAGGATGATGCCGTAGGTCTCCTCCAGGATGGGTGCCACCAGGGGATGGAGATGCTCGACCGGTTCCTGCCCCTTGAACCTCTTTACGAATGCTTCGCGCAGCCCGCCTTTAATGGGGCCCGGTTTATACAGTGCCAGGGCTGCCATAATGTCATCCGGGTTGTGGGCGTTGATCTCGCGCAAGGTAGTGCGTACGCCCGGGCTTTCAATCTGGAAACAGCCGATAGTGTGCCCGCTCAGGATTAAATCCGAAGTGACCTGGTCTTCCAGGGGGATTTCATCCAGCACCTGCAAGGGTGTAGCATAGTGTACCTTGCGCCAGGATTGCACTGCCTCAGCCACATCGCCCAGCACGGTCAGCCCGCGGATACCAAGTAAATCGATTTTGACCAGGCCAAATGCCTGTACAGATTCCATGTCCATCTGGGTGATGATGGTGTTGTGCGCCCCGGAGCGCTGGAGGGGAATGATCTCCCCCAGCCTGCCTGGCCCGACAACAATGCCGCCGGCATGGATGGAAAAATGGCGCGGGAGGTTAAGGATCGCTTCTGCATCACGGAAAGCTGACCGGTAAAGCGGGTCTTGATGGGTTCCAGCCAGCTCGTGAAATGGGGAAGGAGCTGAACTTTCTCCATCATCCATCCTGTAAAAGAAAGAATACGGCAGCGTGCGAGACAGGTCGTGCGCCTGGGAGGGGGTCATTCCGTACGCCTTGGCAACATCCGTGATAGCCGAGCGCGGGCGGAAGCGGTTGATCGTGCCGATCATGGCTGTCTGGTCATGCCCGAAGACCTCAAAGACATGCCGGATGACTTTATCCCGCCCGCGTGAGCAAATATCGGTATCGATATCTGGCGGTGAAGTGCGGGCCGGGTTGAGAAACCGTTCGAAGTACAGGTTAAGGCGGATTGGGTCAGGGTTGGTAATACCCAGGCAATAAGCCACCAGCGAGGAAGCCGCCGAGCCGCGCGATGAGGTGGGGATGCCCTGCCGGCGGGCAAAACGAATGATCTCATCCACGATCAGGAAGATGGGCTCATACTGCAGCTGCCCGATGATCTCCAGTTCATGGTCCAGCCGCGCTTGTATTGCGGGGGTCATCCTGCCATAGCGTTCAACGGCGCCAGACTCAACCTTGCTGCGCAGCAGCTGGATAGCGCTGGTGTTTTCCGGCAGGGGCACAGCCGGGAAATTCGGCCTTCCCAGCGGCAGGGAAAAAGCGCAGCGTTGGGCGATTTCCTCAGCCGCAACCAGCGCTGCGGGGAAGTCGCGGAACCGCAGGCGCAGTTGTTCCGCGGGCAGCAATACACTCCCGGGGGGTGGCAAGGCTTCCGTCCGCAGCGAATTTATAGGGGTGTTCAGGCGGATGGCTGCCAGGGTCTTTAACAGGTCTGCTTTACCGGGATCCAGTGTGTACACCGGCTGGACAGCAGCAACCGGCAGCCCAAGCCGGCTGGCAAGGAAGACGCTGCGTTCCATGGCGATTTGTTGCCTGCCGTCCGGGTTGCTGAGAGCAACATACAACCTGCCCGGGAACACCTCAGCCAGGGCTTGCAGTAGTTTGTCCGATCCGTCATCCTGGGCTGCGCACAGCGCCAGCAGGTGCTGGGAATGCGCGTTCAGGATATCCAGGCTGGCAGGGTTGGCTGGTGGCAGGTTCAGGTTGAGGGTGCTGCTTAGGGAGCACAGGTTCGACCAGCCTTGTTCATCCTGTGCCAGCAGGATGATGCGGTGGTTGCCGGGCTGCCTGATGGATAGAGCTGCCAGGTCCACTTCCAGGCCGAATATGGGCTGGATGCCGGCTTTCCGGCAGGCAGAATCAAATTCCACCGCACCAGCCAGCGAGTAGTGGTCTGTCAGCGCCAGGGCAGTCATTCCCCTGGATGCTGCCGCCTGTGCCAGTTCGGCAGGCGAGGGCAAGGCTTCCAGCAGGGAAAAGTAAGAATGGCAGTTAAGTTGGACAGGCATACGTATGCATCCTATCCGGTCAGGCATCCGTCAGTTGCATAAGCCTGCATCCTGCCGGACCAGATCAGAAAGACCTGATTAATTGTAACCAATTATCCTTGGAGCAGAGGTTGAGTGGTTTACACCAGATGGCCGCAGGACTGGCGGATGACCAGGTTTGTCGGGATCACCGATTTGCGGGGCGGCAGGGTGTGGTCTGCGATCCGCTCAAGCATGTAGCGCGTGGCGGTCTGCACCAGTTCATCTTTCGGCTGGGCTACGGTTGTCAGGCGGGGCACGCTGAAATTTCCGAGCTGGATGTTGTCAAACCCAATCACTGCCAGGTCCCTGGGGACGCGCCTGCCCAATTCAGCCGCCGCACAGATAACGCCGATCGCCATCAGATCGTTGCAGGCAAAAATTGCGGTAGGCGGGTCTGGGCGCTTGAGCAGCTGGCGGGTGATGGCGCAGGCAGATTCAGCGTGAAAATCACCCTGCAGGATCATGGAATCATCCGGGGTGATCCCAGCAGCATTTAAGGTGTCCTTGAAGGCATTAACGCGCAGGGAGCTCAAGGTCAGGTCGGATGGACCCATGATGCAGGCAATGCGGGTATGGCCAGCATCCAGCAAATGGCGCGTGGCAAGCGTTCCCCCCTGGTAATTATCCGACTGGACCGTATCCACCTGGACATCGCCAAAATCGCGCATCATCACCACCAGCGGCAGGTTGTGCTTGAGCAATGTCAGTAGTGTTTCAGGCCGTTCCCCTGTCCCGACGAAGAAGATTCCATCCACCTGTTTTTTTGAAAGGACCTCGGCATACTGGTGTTCGATTTCAGCGTCATTTTCCGAGTTGCACAGGATGATGCTGTACCCTTCGTTAAAAGCCAGAAGTTCAAGGCCGCGCCCAATCTCGGCAAAATACGGGTTTGAGCTATCCGGCAAGATCACGCCCAGGGTTTTGGTCTCGCCGCGGCGCAGCGACCGTGCCAGCGCGTTCGGCTGGTACCCGATCTCTTCCATGGCAGCCTGCACCCGTTTGCGGGTTTCCTCACTGACAAAGCGGGTATTGTTGATGACATGTGAAACGGTTGCAATCGATACGCCAGCCAATGCAGCAACCTGGTGGATTTTTGACATATGGCCTCGGGAAATGCCTGAAGGATAGAAAACGTTTACTTATTTTTGCACGTTTAATCAGCAATGTCAAGCAGTATTTTTACGTTTCGCGGGTTGGTTTGGCGATGGTTACCCAGGCGATATACCCGTCCAGTTCTATGGCAGTGACGGCATTCTCAGGTTTAAACAATGCGCTGATATTAAGCGGAGAAATGATGCGGCTGCGCATTAAGGCCAGTTTTTCAAACAGGGCTATCAGCTTGACAGGCAGCCGGCGGATATCCGGCTCCTCAATCACGATCTTTCCCCCGGGCTTGAGCACCCGCCATAGTTCCCGCGCGGTTTGCTGCTGATTTTCAACGTGGTGAAGGGCATCCACCATAATGATGCGGTCAAAAAGCCCCTCCCCGAATGGCAGCGCCTCAGTGACCGAACGGACCGGCTTCAGGCCGGACTTGGCGCTTGCCTGGCGCAGCATCTTGTGGGATTCATCTGCAATGAATACCCGGTTGGTGCTGGCGGACAGGTACTGTGACACCCGTCCGGTACCGCCGCCGGCATCCAGGATTAGCCCTGCCGGTGGGCAGTCGATCAAGGTGCACAGTTTTTCCGGTGCTTTGGGCTGGATAAAGTGCTCATACCGCGATGCCAGGAAGCCGAAGTGGTCGAAGAGGGGTTTTGCCAAAAGATACCTATAAAAATCCAGGCAGCCATTCCGGCTGCCTGGCTGGGAAATTTATTGCTGGATGACGATGGGGGCGTTGCGATTGAACCAATCGCGCACCCGGGGATCATTCAACCAGACCAACGCCAGGATGCCGCTTACCAGGCCGACAACATTTCCGAAGATGATCGAAACGATCTCGAGGATTGCCACGGTTTTATGCGTGTTCATCGAAGACGGGTTGGTGCCGAACAACTTGGCTGCCACGATAAACTCGAACACTGCCAGGGCAATTGGCGGCAGGGCGCAAGGCAGGCATAACAATCCAATCCCGAAGGATGCCACAGCCCCGGTCAGGATCGCCCCTCCCCAGGCGAGGAAAAGGCCGGCGTTTGTCAGACCGCTGACCAGGATCAGCACTCCCATGGCAGTCAATTGCCCGGGTTTTTCATTCGGTTGCAGCGGGGTTGCATATTGTTCCATTTTTCCTCCAGTGATTGCGGCAGCAGCGGCTGCCGGCGAAAGATTTGGTCAAGAACCGGTTACAGCGGTTGAACCAGCTCTGGAAAAACAACTTGAATTAGGCTTCCACCTTCGCCCAGCGCTTCTGGCGGTGGCTGGCAACGATGGCTTCTACAATGGCCATTTCGTAATACCCGTCTCCGAAATCGGGCAGATTGGGAGAAGCCGGTTTTCCGGCCTGGCGCAATTCCAGCGCATCATAGAACTCGCTGAAAAGATTGTAGATAGCATCGTGGTATCCCATCGGGTGGCCTGAGGGCAGGCGGGCGTAGCGGGCAGTCTCAGGATGTTGCAGCAGCGGGCTTTCAATGGAGACCTCGTTGGCCTTATCCCTCTGACCCATCCATAAAATCGAAGGCTTTTCGTGGTTCCAGGCGAGGGATGCCTGGGTGCCGAAGACCTGCAAATCAATGGTCACCTTGCGCCCGGCTGCCAGCTGGTTGATCATGAATGTACCGAAAATTCCGTTTTCAAAATGCACCATGACCACACCGCTGTCATCCAGCTCGATTGGCACCTCTTCGTATTCCTGGCCGGCAACTTGTTTGGCAAAGGTGAGCACAGCGCCCTTGCTGCGCTTGCGCACCGGGTGAATGGTGTGCAGATCTGCCATCACTTCGACAATGCGCGAGTTGGCCACGAACTGGGCCAGGTCCATCCAATGGCTGCCGATATCAGCGGCAGTGTTAGATTCACCAGAGAAACGCTTCTCAAAGCGCCAGTTGTAATCGGTTTCATACAGGAGCCAATCCTGGAAGAATGCCCCAAACACCGAGTGCACTCTGCCGATCTCTCCTGCCCGCACCCGGGCGGCGGCTTCCTGCACGGCCGGGTAATAGCGGTAGCAGAAATCGATCCCGGTCAGGCGGTCATGCTGCCGGGCGGTCTGCCATAACTCCCTGGCCTGGGCGGCATTCAACGCCAGCGGTTTCTCCGAAAGCACCTCTTTGCCTGCCCGCAGCAAAGCCAGGTTGATGTCGTAATGCAGGTGATTGGGCGTGCAGTTGTGCACGGCATGGATGCTGCCATCATGCAAGAAATCCCGGTAGTCGGCAGTAACCCGTTCGATCCGGTAGCGTTTGGCATACGCCTGCGCCATTTCCAGGTTGCTGTCCGCCAGCGCAACCACCTGCACCCCCGGCATTTGCAGCAGGGCATCCAGGTGGACCTTACCGATATACCCTGTTCCAATTACTGCGACATTGATCATATCAACACCTTTTTGGATTAATCACCCTGATGCAATTATGGATTGCTGGTCCAATCCCACAACCAGTAAGCCAGGCCTTTAAAATTGCCCCAGCGGCTGAAAGCCTTTTCCACATCTGCCGGTTTCACCGGGGCGCCGTTGTGCCATTCAAGCGAAACCATTTTGAGCGCCCAGGAATCGATGGGGAGGAAATCATACCTGCCCAACAGCATCAGCAGGTTGGCTGCAGCATACGGCCCGAGGCCTTTGATCTTGAGGAATTCGGCGCGCAATTCTTTGGATGGCAGCTGGCTGGTGCGCAGACCTTCAAGGTCCAGGCTGCCGTCTGCTATCCTGCGGGCAAGCTCCGCAATGAACGGGGCCCGGTAACCGACCCGCACTGTCTCCTTCAATTCTTCTTCCGAAACGGAGGCAACGGCTTCTGGTTTGGGAAACGCATGCAGGTTTGGATCATGCGGGTGTGCTGTGCCGTAAGCGGACACCAGCTTGCGGGTCATGCTTTTGGTGGCATTCCAGAGCGTGTTAGTGGTCAGGATAGTCTTGACCACATCCTCAAACAGGGAGGGGGAGCGCAAGATCCTGCCGGCGCCCTTCTGGATCGCTTTTTGCAGCCGCGGTTCGTCTTTGGCAGCTTCATAAAAGTCTTCCAGGTTTGAATCCATGCTGAGCATCCAGCGCACAGATTTCCGGACTTCTGCTTCCTCATCAGCCGGGAGATCGTTGCTGGTTGAGATCTGGATCAGGTTATCAACCGCACTGACCTCAAACCGGGTGACCTTGCCGGCGGCAAGCTGCATGGTGTAAGCCAGGCCTTGCCCGTCGTCAAGAATCTCAAAGGGTACCAGCTGGAACCAACCGTGTGAATGGATGACAGAGTACAGGGAGAAAGGGCTTGGGGGATTGAGGGTAAACTGCATGCCTGTATTCTACTCCAAAGTAGCCTTGCATAAGGATCGCGGCAGGCTGCGGTTTCATGCCCATTGACCTCTAGCAAACCAAATTGCCGGCAACCTGGCAGCCATACTCCTTAAAAGACAACCCCATCCGGGGCACGGATGGGGTTTCTTTTTGGGGAGCAACAGGAGAGATAGGTGTCTATTGCTCGCGCAGCCTGGCCAATGCGTGGAAACTGTTTTGCAGGCTGGGATATAGCTGCTGGTAAATCTCATAAAACTGCATATAGCGGGCATGATTGTCTGGGTTGGGTTCCAGCGGTTCGATATACTCGACCCAGTTGCGCACTACCCCGAAGTTCTTAAAGTACCCGGTGGCAACGCCCGCCAGGATGCAATCTCCGTAAGGCGCACCGGTGCGGCGTTTTACCAGCACGGTGGGGATGTTGAGCACATCTGTGATGATCTGGCGCCACAAACGGCTGACAGCGCCGCCTTCGTTCATCACCAGCGGGTAATTGATCTTCAGGTTGCCCTGGATCAGCAGGCTGTATGAATGGTACATGGCGTAAGCCACGCCTTCCATCATCGCCTGCACGAGATGTCCCTTGGTATGGTTGAGGGAGAGACCAAACACAACTCCGCGCACATACGGGTCCCACAGGGGAGTGCGCTCACCCATCAGTAAAGGCAGGATGATCAAACCGTCACTGCCGACTGGTACTTTGGCGGCCTCGAGGTTCATCAGGTCATAAGCCGAGATGCCCACCACTTGCTCGGCGTTGACCTCGGCATGTGAAAGGTTATCCCTCAGGTAGCGCAGGGATTGGCCGCCCGTCATGGTGGTAGGTATGGTGACCAGGGTGTCTTTGATGGTGTACGGGCTGGTGATGCCCATCAGGTGGCCGATCTCCGATTCGACGAAGTCGAAGTTGTTGTGGATGATGCCAAAATTACCGACTGACCCCAGGTTGCTCTGGAAATCGCCGATCTCGATCGCGCCGCCGCCGATCCAGCCGGCCATGGCATCTGCCTGCCCGGCGACCGGGATACCGGCGACCAGGCCGCAGTCAACCGCTGCAGCGGTGTGCACTTCTCCTACCACTTCTTCACACAGGTGCACATCCGGAAACATGGCTGGATCCAGCCCCATCTCATTCAGGATGGCCTGGTTGAACTCATTCTTGCGCAGGTCATACGCCCCGAAAAAGGTGGCATCGGAGCGGTTAATGCCGGTCTTCCCGGTCAGGCGGTAGATGATATACCCGCCGATGGTAAGGGCTTTGGCGATCTTATAGTAAGTCTCCGGGCGGTTGCGCTTTTCCCACATCAGGTTAACGATGTTGGGGTGGTCTTCCAGGCGGTAGCCGGTTATTTTATACACCCGCTCCTCGCCGATGTGTTTCTTCACCCATTCCACCTCTGCTGTGGCACGCCGGTCCATCAGGTTGTAGGCACGCTCGAGGGGGGTGCCCAGTTCATCGAGCATGACCATGGCAGGCAGGGCGGATGAAACGCCGATGCCTTTGACCTCATGCGGGCTTACCCGGGATTTCTCCACGACTTCGCGGATCATTTCGGTCACCAGCTTCCAGTACAGGTGCGGGTCGTGTTCAGACCAGCCGGGTTTCTCATTCAGGATCGGGTACTCGCGGAAGGCATAAGCCAGCACTTCACCCTGGGTGTCCATCAGGGCGGTTTTGCAGCCGCCAGTGCCCAGATCAATTCCTAAGAAAAATGTTGCCATGGTGTCCTCGCTCTGCAGCTATCACTATTTCAGCGTACACCCACCAGTACCGGTGGGTGCACGAAAGACAGCAATGGGTAAAGATGTTAAACTGCTAACAGCCGGCTAATCTACACCATGGTAGTGCGCATCGAAACCAAGGTAGGTTTTGAAGGCTTCGTCAAGAATGCGGGCGGTATGGACAGTGGTGATGGCGCCGTGGTGGACGAAGCCGTTACGTGCCAGGTGGTACAGGAATTCCGGCAATCCCTTGATCTCGATGATGGCATGCGAACCGATTACGGGGGCAATATAGTCATCGGTAAAGAACCCATCACCGTAGATTGCCTTGATGGCACCAAAGCGGTCGTCAGTAACCAGGCGGGCGAATCCCATCGGGCCGGCTTTGACGCGTCCGCTGATGGCGCCCCAGGTGTTCTCCTGCCCAAGGGTAGAGCCGAGCACTTCAGCCGGAACCATTTCAGCTGACTTGTAGAACTCTACCGGCCAGTTGCCACAGTGGAAGAGCACACACTTGTCGGGCTCGTTGATGTAGTTATTGTTCCAGTCCACCAGAGCAGAAGGCTTTCCGCCAGCCAGGGTGAGAGCGTACATGGAAAGGGCGCCCAGGGCATCACCTTCGCATGCACTCGGCATAAGTTCCTGGCTCATCATGCTCATGATGGTGCAGGGGTTGATACCAAGATTGTGCTGCAGACTGTCCCAGCATTGAATTGCGGTCATATCGACATCGTTGGCTTCGATCCATTCGGATAATGCCGTGCCAAATTTTGCCATACGCATCAACTTGTCTGCGGGAGCTTTGGATGCGTCCAAGTAATTCTTGATATCATCCAGCCTGGCTTTGACTTTTGGATCATCATCCGCCAGTTTGCCAGCCACCCCGAGGATTTCCGAAAGGTCTGCTGTGGAAACGTTGATGCCGTGATCTTCCAGTACCTTTTCGCTGAAGCGCACAGTTTGGAAGGCGTTGGGGCGTGCGCCTATAACGCCAATGCGGGCTTTGCGCATGCCATTGACCACTTTACAGACAGCCACAAAGTCGGTCAGTTCCTGTTTGAATTCCGCAGTTTCAGGATCGATGGTGTGGTTTGCAGTAATGGTGTATGGAATGCCGTACTGGTAGAAGTTGTTGGCCACCGAGAGTTTGCCGCAGAAGGAATCGCGCCGGGCATGGTAAGACATGTCGTGGATGTCATCCGGGAAAGCATGTAAGAAAATGGGGACATTCAGACCAGAGCGCTTGATCGTTTCGGCGATGCCCTTTTCGTCACCGAAATTGGGCAGAGTAACCAGGATGCCTTCGATCTCTTTCCGTTTGGCATCAAACAGGTCGGCGCACACCAGGGAATCAGCCAGGGACTCTACCGCCCCAAGCTTGGTTGCCTTTTCATCGAGGACAACCACGTCGATGTCCATCTCTTTGAGCAGCTTGAGCATGACCTTGCGGCCATCTTTAACCAGGTTATCAGCAAAGAAGCCCCGGTTCCCTACAATTAATCCAAGTGTTGCTTTAGCCATCTTTCACTCCTTTTTTAAAAATAGAAATGTTTGGGTCGATTTTCCTGCTTTGGATGGGTCCCTCTAATTCATTTAACTTCATGAGTCTGTAAAATTGTAGCATATCCAGGAAAAATGCACGTATGCAATTCAGTGATATTTTGTTCAATTTGCCTTTGCATAACAATAAAATTGAGAATATCACAAAATATATGGTATAAACATAACTATATATCACGATTATTGTTTTGTCAAGCAGATTTTGCGGGAAATTGATACAATAACCGGGGAGTAGACATGAAAAAGCAAAATAGCCCCCAGGTACGGCAGGAGATCATCACCCGCAGGGTAATGGAACAGGGCTGGGTATCGGTTGATGACCTGGTGGATACCCTCGGCGTCAGCCGCATGACCGTTCACCGCGACCTGGATGAACTTGAGGACGCGGGTGTGCTGCGCAAGGTGCGCAACGGGGCTTCGGTGCAGCCTTCCAGCTTGTTTGAAAGCGACTACCGATACCGGGTAACCCAGCAAAGCGCTGAAAAGCGGGCGATCTGCGAGAAGGCGGCATCCTTGATTGAGCCGGGCACATCGATCATGATGGATGATTCAACCACTGTGCTGCCGCTGGCGGATTTTTTCAATGAGATCGAATCGCTCACGGTCATCACGCATTTCCTGCCGGTCATCCAGCAACTGGCAAACCAGCGCAACATCCGCCTGATCACCCTGGGCGGGGAATACCTGCCTCGCTTTGAAACATTTACCGGCATCCTGTGCCAGCAGGCAATAGCCAGCTTGAGGGCAGATGCCTGTTTTCTCTCCGCTGCAGCCTGTGTGGCGGGTGAGGTTTACCATCCCGAAACAGAATTGATCCACATGAAGTGCTCGATGATGCGGCAGTGCACCCGCAAGTACCTCTTGCTGGACCACTCGAAATTCGGGCGCATCGCTTTGCACCGGCTGGCAGGTTTAAGCGAATTTGATTGTGTGATTACCGACAGTAAGATCGACCCCGGGCACCTGAAAATGCTGGAAGAGCATGCCCGCAAGGTGGAAATTGCTGGTTAAATAAAAACAGGGTGCAGTTCAGACAGCGCACCCTGTTTTGCTTTAGATCAGCGTTTAATCTTCTTTGTGCCCGTTCAGCATGCCTTCGAGCAGGATCTCAAGCGCCATGGTATGGCTGCAGCGGCCGCGGGTTTTGAAAAAATCACAGTCGCATATAAAGGTTTGATTGGCGTAATGTACGGTATGCGGGTTGTTCTCACCGCTGACCGTAATGGTAAAATCGGAAAAATGAAAGCGCCCTTTTTCCTGGGCATACCGTTTGGCTTTCTCTATCTTACCAATCATTCCATAGTCCATTGCCAACTCTCCTTTTATTTGTGATAAGGTAACAAAAAGGCACGCTTAGGCGTGCCTTCAGGCAGAAACAAACTGGGGGCAATCGAAGTATCGCATAACGGGTTTTTCTCCTGCTTATTATTATGATATACCCGCTGGAGCTTAAAGTCAAATGAAAACCAGGTTAATGTTTTGGCGATTTGAACTATTAAATGTTGTTCAACGACGGATTATTTGCAGAGATCGCCAAGGTTGTATTGCGCCAGGCCCTCAATAAGCACCGGTATGGCTTCTGTATCTCCCTCAGCCAGCGCCAGGCTGTACTCGCCCATGCCGTTGAACCCGGCGCCAGCCAGAATCACATGGCTGGCTGCAGCAGCTGCCTCAACCGCCTGGCAGTTCTCAGCGCCAGCGCTGCGATTCAGTTCCGCCGTCAGCAGGGCAGCAGCCAGGGAATACACCGCATCCTGCGTTGATGTCCCGTCCAGCATCCGGCCGTTCAGTAATTCCAGCGCCGCAGCGCAGCTATCCACCCGGTAATCTCCCAGCACGATGCCCGGATCTGCCAGCAGGTCTTCCAGGATGATCCAGCCCTTTTGACTGCCGCCGTTCAGGCGGGCGGTCTCCGCCATGTTGCCGGGTGCGCAGGCATTCCAGAGCAGCCAGTAGCCGGCAGTGCGCGGTTCTCCCGCGGACGTGTCCGGTACCGGTACTTCCAATGAGGGAAGTGGGATCACTTCAGGTACAGGAGTCGGTTCAGCGGTGCAGCCCGTAAGAAAGAGGATGAGCAATAAAAAGAAGGAAAGGATAAACTGGCGCATGCGGCTGGGAAAAATCCGGGGGCGGGTGTTGTATTCCCGCCCCCGGTATAATCCGGGTCTCGTTCTGGGGAGCTATACCGAGACCTGTTAGGAAGCTTTACGGCAAGGTGCTGCCGCAGTACATCCCGTTATTGTAGTTGTCGAGGTACTTGGCCAGGCTGAGGGCAAGGGCTTTATCCGCCTTGCTTGGTGCGTAGGCAGTAAGCTTCTTGCCGTCGAAGTTGTACTTGTCGAGCAGGGTCTCTGCTTGCAGGGCGGCATCCAGCACTTCCGGCGTGGTGCATGCGCCGGCCCCGAAGTTCAGCTGGGCTGCCAGCAAATGCATGGCGAGGGTGCGCAGCGGGTCGCTGGCCAGCTTCTTGCCGTCTGCAACAATATTAACATTCTTAACCACCCGCTGGTCAAGGATATCCACCGCATAGGCACAGGTATCGATGGTGACAATCTTTAAATCGGGCAGGATATCATCCCAGATGATTCCGCCTCCAACAGCGGGGTTAAGCACGTCATCCAACAGCCAGAAACCATTCTCCCAGCCGCCGTTGGCAGCCGCGGTCAGCGCCTGCCTGCCGCCGGTGCAGGTGTTCCAGTTCTTCCAGTAACCGGGGGTGCGCGGGTCGCCACCGGGGGTGCGGTTATCCACCTGGAAGTGCAGGGTGGTCCGCACGGTTACCGGGATGGTTGTTCCAGCACCGAAGTCCACGCAGCGGTTGCCGACATCCACGGGAGAAGTTTTGTCAGCATCCGGGTTGTAGGGGATCACTGTTGCGCCGCCGACCTGCCACAGGGAGGACCATCCCGCCGGGACGCCCTGTTCGCAGATGGTGTATGTGTTTTCAGGGTTGAGGATCGGCATGCCGAAATCGAGGATGCCGTCCGCATCACCAAAGGTGGTTCCGCTGCCGAGGGCAGTCGTACCAAATCCATCGGGGCCATTGTAGAGGGCGAAGCTCCAGCTCATACTCGGGTCGACCAAGCCGTCTGTCATCTTCAGCAGGTCCACGTAGCCGCCTTCGCACATATAATCTGTCTGGGCGCCGTCGGACTGTTGCGTTCCGCCGGACGGGGTCAGGTAGGCGGTGTTGGTCTCCTGCCCTTCATAGTAGCCGTCTGCGCCATACATACTGCTGTCCATAGAGCAGGTGTGGCTGTCATCAGCGGTGAATTGCCAGGGACCGGCTCCGGCTGTCAGCGTCTGGTTGAGCCCGATCTGGGTATCGGTCAGGGTTGCTGTTCCGTGGATCACATTCTTCACAAATGTCACTGCAACCGTACCGGTGAATGAAACAGTGTTGCGGGTGGCTGTGGCTGTATTCAGGGTTGCCGTCCTGCCGGTTGGGGCAGCAGTGTAGCTGCATACACCGGTTCCTAGTGCTGCCACCGTCAGGCTAGTCTGGTTCCCTTCTGTCACTGGGTCGCAGTCTACTACTGCGGCGGTCCCGTCGTTCAACTGGTCAGATACATCCACAACCAGCTGAAGGGTGGGGTGAGGGTTGTAGACCGAGATGGTACCGCTGACCGCAAAGTTGCTTTCGGCGAAGGTTTCGCTGACGTCCACCTTCCAGGTCCAGGGCAACACGTCACCCGGATAGCCGCTCTGGTAGAGCGGATTCACGGTTTTCTCAAGGGTCCAGGTGTGGGTCTCATCGTAGCTGGCAGTGGCAGTCTTGGTCACCTGCGGCAGATAGCAGTGTACCGTCACTGTGGTTTCGTCGTACTGCCCTGTCTCATCGATCTCTGCCCGGTTCACCTTCTGGTAAGTGTAGTAGCCATTAGTATAGGATTCCGTTGTGGTGGGGCATTCAAAGTCCTGGTCGTTGTCAAACGTATAATCGCCACTGGCTGACCCCAATGCTTCAGGGGTGCCGCCCGGGTAAGGGAAGGTGTCTGAAACATTGACCGTCTGGTAGCCCACAACCGTGGTGGGTTCGCCAAAGGCATAACCAGCGGTGGCTGTAGCGCCTCCTATGCCTGCTGTCAGGCTGGTGATGGTGGCCGTGTTGGTGCCGTCAGTTTTGTCTGCCAGGCTGGCGCTGTAGGTGCAGGTTGTAGACGCAAAGGGTGCCAGGCTATAGGTTGGACAGGAAACAGAAGCCACCGTCCCGCCGACCGAATCTGCAACACTGAAACCGGCGGTGAAGGGAGTGGGGTTATTAACCGTGATGGTGCCAGAAACCGCGAAGGCTGAATCTTCATACGATTGGTCCACCACGATGTCATAATCCGAGGTAAAGCTGTCGCCTGCAAACCCGGTATGGGTGTCCGGGTCCACGCTCTTGTTGATCGTCCAGGTGTAGGTGCGGGTATAAGATGTATCCGCCGTCTTGCTGGCGCTAAACTCGTAATCGTAGCAGAACTCTATGTGGCTGATGCTGTAATATTCCCCAGTTGGGTTATTGAGGTTGACCGGGGGGTGCAGCTGGGTATCCGCCGTGTCCTCTGGTATGTACACGAACGCATCAGCGTTTGGACCGCCTTTGACAATTACAGCATCAATGCCCAGGGTAGCTGCCCAGTTAAATAGAGTCCCGTCGCTGTTGCTGATGGTGACAGAATTGTACGGGTCAGGCAGGGCGCCGCCGGTTAATGTGCCAGGTGGATTGGTGAATGTAAAGGTGCCGTTAGGCCCATCATTGATCTTGAAGCCAAAGTCCGAAGTCACATTCGGAAAACCGGCATTATTGGCGTTCAGTGTGGCACAGGAAGGGTTCCCATCGATAAACACCGGCTCAACCCCATCACCGCTGGGAGCTCCCGGGTCAGGATCTTCTGCAGACACAGGCGATACCGGTGCTAAGGCAAAGATGCCCAGCACGAGTACCAAGGCGGCAATGAAATACATCAATTGTTTTGTAGTTATCATTTTGAAACCTCCTTCAATAATATGTTTCATCTCAATACCTTACAGATCTGTTGCAGGATTGCATTCACTGTAAAATCGACTGAACCTTTCACCTCCTTTTCTGCTTACCATTTCACCACGAAATTAATAATGACTCCTGACATTTAACAGGCTGAAAAGATAAAAAAAACCGGCCTTTAACGAAGGTCGGTTTCGCCATTTGCTCCGCAACAGGCTCCCCTGATAGGTTCGGCGACCAGTTATGCCTGTTGGATCTCAGCAACCAAGATGGTAGAACTTAAATTGTGAGTTGAGGCTGGAAAGAGGTATTTCTCCACCCTATCTTTATAATAGCGACTTATTGTCACCGAGTCAATAGGCAATTCATCAAATTTTCTTAATAAACCGGGGATATGGATGCTTGCTCAGGACAAATACTTTTCCAATACCAACGCATCTTCACCCCCAACATAATACTTTTTCCAGACATCCACCTGCATATACCCGTGTTTTTCATAAAGCGCCAAAGCCTCCAGGTTGCTGCGCCGCACGCACAATCGGACTCGGTCACGGCTCATCCGGTTTTCACAGGCTTCCAGCAGGGCGCTGGCGATCTTTTGCCGGCGGTATTCAGGGAATACCCCCAGCGTCACGATCCATCCGAAACGCTGCGATTCTCGCAAATCGCCGGCGATGAACCCCAGCATGTTCCCGGCTTCATCCACGGCTTTCAGCCTGACCACATCCGATACGGTCAGGACCGAGAAAAGGTCCCAGACCGGCCAGCGATCTTCTTCGAAGCACACCTTTTCCAGGTGGTTGAGCGCTTTCAGGTCCTTGATTCCGGCTGGTTCGATCGTGTACACGGCTGCCCCTTGTAGGAAAACAAACCACCTGACTTGGCTGCCAGGTGGTTTGTTGTGTTTACTTCAGCTTACTCTTCTTTCTTGCGGTCTGTAAAATCTTTCAGCAGGCTGGTGAATTCCATCGGGAAGATATACTTGGTGGAAGCTCCACCCGCCATATTTTTCAGGGTCTCGAAGTATTGCAGGGTGAGGGTCTGGTGGTCGATCGTCTTGGCAACCTTGTAGATCTCATCCAGGGCAGCCGAATAGCCGACAGCCCGCAGCAACTGGGCTTCACGTTCGCCTTCCGCCTTAAGGATATTCGATTGCTTGTCGCCTTCAGCCCGCAGAATGGCAGCCTGTTTTTCACCTTCTGCCACGTTGATGGCGGCTTCGCGCGTACCGGTAGATTCGGTGACCACGGCACGGCGGTTACGCTCAGCAGAAAGCTGGCGGTTCATGGCATCCTGCACGTCGCGCGGCGGGGTGATCTCGCGGATTTCCACATTGGTGACTTTGACGCCCCAGCGCTCGGTGACCTCGTCCAGGCGGGTGCGCAGTGCCATGTTGATCTTTTCACGTTCCGAAAGCACACCATCCAGCATGATACCGCCGATGACGGCACGCAGGGTGGTGGTAGCAATACCCTGGGCTGCCAGTTCAAAGTTGCCGACCTGCAGCACGCTTTGCACCGGGTCAAAGACTTTGTAGAACCACAGGAAATCAATCGAAATAGGGGCATTGTCTGCAGTAATGGATGTTTGGGCGGGAATCTCGCGCACCTGTTCGCGCAGGTCAACCCGTACTGCCCGGTCGATCCAGGGGATCAGGATGATCAGGCCGGGCCCTTTGGCGCCGATACAGCGGCCGAGGCGGAACACCACCAGGCGCTGGTATTCGGGCACGATCTTCAACGCTGATGAGATGAACATCAGCAGCAGGATAATGACTACACCGACCAGGCAAAGCGTCGGCGAAATACTGCCTAACAAATCTCCGAACATAGTCTCTCTCCTTTTTTGTGATTAGATTTCTTGGTCTGGTTTCACGATCAAAACCAGCCCTTCACGGGAAACAACCTTCACCCGTGAACCGGCTGGAATACGGCTTGAGGAACGGGCGCTCCACTCTTCCCCCAGAATATAGACGGTGCCATCACGGTCGATGTCGCTGCGGGCTTCACCGGCTGCACCGACCAGGTCTTCAAGGTTGAACTTCGGTTTCTGGCTGATGGCTTCAAGACTGCGTTTGGCAATGATCCACACCAGGGGTCCTACAATGACAGAAACAACCGTAGCGAGCACCGGGTTGATAGCTGTGGCGCTTTTATCTGAATGAAACAGGAAGATGGAGCCAATTACAAAGGCAACCAGCGCCAGGATCAGGTAAATCCAGTGGCGCGACTTGCGCACTGCCAGCAGGAAGGGGAAAACGCCTGCCAGCAGGATCACCAGCGCCCAGGCGTTAATCGGCAGGTTGTAAATGCTGTAACCCGCCAGAACGATCATGAAGATAGCACCAACCTCCAGCACCCCGGTGCCGGGCGAAAACAGGGCGATGATCGCCAGGAAAAATCCGATCACCAGGAGCAAATACGCAACATTAGGATCCATAAGAAAGTTCATCACTACCTGCCCTTCAGCAATCCTTCAAAATCATTATACATGTTTATGCAGGGAAACCAAAATATTGTCGAATATTATCATACCGGATACCGGCAGGAGGGATACCCAGAAAACCTGTGGAGCGGGTAGAAAAAGGCTAGGAATATTCCGGCAGCAGGCTGCCGTGGGTTGCTATCAGTTCGTCCACCAGGCTGCAGATCTGGTCTGGGTCGAGTTCAGCAGCTGTATGCGGGTCGAGCATGGCTGCCTGGTAAATGGTTTGGCGTTTGCGCGTCAGGGCTGCTTCTACCGTTAACAGCTGCACATTGATATTGGTCTGGATCAAGGCGGCCAGCTGTGCAGGGAGCTTTCCCACATGGGTTGGCTGGATACCGCTGCCGTCCACCAGACAGGGGACTTCGACGATGGCATCAGCGGGCAGGTTATCGATCAGGTGGTGGTTAACCACATTGCCATTAAAAACCCTGGGCGTGCCGGTTTCAATACTGTGGATGATCTCGGAGCCGTATTCGCCGCTGCGCTTCACTTCCATGGTGTTGGCGGGGTCAAGCATCTGGTCGCGCTGGAATTCCCAAAAGGCGATCTGGGCTTCACAGCGGCGCGGGTACTCATCAAGGGGGATATTCAGCTTTTCTACCAGGTCGGGCCGGTCGCGCTTGATGTACCAGGATACATATTCAGCAAGGTGTTCGCTCGATTCGGTCACGAAATAGCCGAAACGCTTCAGCAGGTCGTAGCGCACCTGGTTCCAGTACGGCACCCGGCCTTCGGTGATTACCTGGTGCAGCAGGGGGTACAGGTCGCGGGTGGTGCCGTCGGGCAGGCGCTGTTCCAGCCTGAGGTAAAACGCCATGTGGTTGATGCCAGCGCAGAGATACCGGAACTGGTCTTGGGGAATGCCGGTATCTTCTGCCAGCGATTCAATCGTTTGCCGTACGCTGTGGCACAGGCCGATGGTTTTGATTTTGCTGGCGCGGCTGATTGCCCCGCAGTTGATCGCCATCGGGTTGACGTAGTTCAACAGCCAGGCATCCGGGCAGAACCTCTCCATGTCTGTACAGATGTCCAGCAAGACGGGGATGGTGCGCAGTCCGCGCATGATCCCGCCGATCCCAAGCGTGTCGCCGATAGTCTGGCGCAGGCTGTATTTCTTTGGGATTTCAAAATCGGTGACCGTTGCCGGTTCATACCCGCCCACCTGGATGGTGCAGATGACATAATCCGCCCCGTCCAGCGCTTCTTTACGGTCAGTAGTCGCATAAATAGCTGGGGTTACAGCGAGGGTCTCTGCCAACCGGTGTGCCGCCATCTCCGATTCAGAAAGCCTGACCGGGTCGATATCCATCAGATGGATGCTGCTGCCTGCCAACTCGGGAAAGAGCAGGATATCGCCCAGGAAGTTCCTGGTGAATACTGTACTGCCGGCGCCGATGATCGTGATCTTGGGCATGAGGTACCTCCTATCAATGGATAAACCCATTTTAACGTAAAACAGGCAGTCAACAAACTGCCTGTTTTACTTACAATTAACCGTTGCTTCCCTCAACCACATCTGCCGAATTCAAGCCAAAGGAGGAGAAACTTGAATTGACACTGTTAGTTTAGCCGATGTATATTAATAAATTCAAAAAAATACTTAAGAATTCGGTTAAGGTTTTTCCCACGGGTAAGGCATTTATCATTTAGAATAAGGGCATGAAATCCCCCCGCGTGAAAGGCATTCTGTTTTTTACCCTGGCTGCACTCCTGCTGGCTTTCCAGGGCAATGCCCTGCATGTTTCTGCTGCCCAATCAGCCGGGGAGATCGTCCTTTCCACGCCAGATATTTCCCGGTTCCCGCTGGTCAGTTTCAGCCTGGAGATGTTCGATAGTAATGGAAATTTCATTGCTGACCTCACTGCCGACCAGGTGAAGGTGCTGGAAGACGGTAGGCCATTGCCGCTGCAATCCCTGGAGCGGCAGGAACCGGGCATCCGGGTCATCCTGGCTTACAATCCGTCCAGCGCGTTTGCTGTGGTTGCACCGGAAGGCAGCTACTTTGCCTATATTCAAAAAACAGTTGGCGTATGGGCGCAGAACCAGCCGGCAGATACACCTAATACCCTATCAATCACTTCCAACACCGGCATCCATGCTTCCTCATTGACTGATCCGGCAGTGTGGCAGCAGGCCATCAGCACTTTTCAGCCCCAGATCACCAACATAGACGCGAACCTGGTAAGTCTGACGCTTGCCCTTGACCTGGCCACCGAACCTGTACTGCGGCCGGGCATGAAAACGGTAATTTTTTACATTACCTCCCTGCTTCCGTCCAACCTTGAGCCTTCCATGCAAAACCAGGTTATCCGGGCAGCCCAAAGCGGTGTTCCGGTATTTGTGTGGCTGGTAGCGCCTGGGGGGGCAGCGGATACCCCTGCAACAGAATCGTTGATCCAGCTGGCGGGCACCACGGGCGGAGAGTTCTATGTTGTCTCAACCAGCGAAGAGCTGCCCGGGTTTGATAGCTACCTGCAGCCGATGCGGTACAACTACCAGGCTGCCTACCAGTCACAGGCAGCCCAGAGCGGGACGCATTCCTTCACTTTGGAAATTGACCGGCAAGGTGCCATTACCAGCAGCACCCAGCAAAATTTTTCCGTCACCCTCAACCCGCCATCGCCCATCTTTCTGGCGCCGCCGGCCAGCGTGCAGCGTGTATGGGCTGAAGGCAGTGACGGCAGGAAAGTGCTACAGCCTGAAGAATTGTCCTTGAAATACCTGGTCGAATTTCCCGACGGATACATGCGCAGCCTGAAAGAAGCGGTTTTGTATGTTGACGGTGAGGTATCCATTCAGGATACCGAAGAACCTTTTGATTCTTTTGTGCTGCCCCTGGACGGATACCAGGATCAGCAGATGATCGAGGTGCAGGTTGAGGTGGTAGATGTCCTGGGCTTGAGCCAGCGCAGCCTGGCTATCCCCATCATCATTGAATCAGAGCCTTCTTTCAGCGACCTGTGGAAAAATCCCCGCAACCAGCTGTACCTCGGGCTGGGGATTGGGGGGCTGCTCCTGCTGGCCGGCGGGGTTATCTTGCTCATCCGGCTGCAGCGATCCGGCAGGATCCGCCTGGCGCAAAGGAAGCCGAAACAGGCACCCCGCAAGGGACGAAAACCAGCGCTCAACCGCAAACCCGCCCTCAAACACGGCTCCAAATCCGGATTGGGCAGGCAGGCAGCTCCGCCAGCCCCATTAATTTACCGTACCGCCCCACGCACGACCATCCCATTACCTCCGGGTGGGCAGAAGCCGCAGCCAGCTCAAGGAAGGCAAAAAGACTCAACCGGTAAAGCTGAACCGGTAGAGGCGCAGGAAAAAGCAGTTGCTTGTGCTCCTGCCAGGCTGGTCTGGTTGGGCGATGAAGGTCCATCTGCAGAACGGGCTCCATTGATCCTGGTGGAGGCCGAGGTGACCATTGGCAATGATGCCCGCCATGTCAGCCATTTTATCGACTCCCCGGCGTTAAACCCCAGGCATGCCAGGCTGCAATGCAGCCCGGAGGGAGTCTGGCACCTGTCAGACTGCAAATCGATTGCCGGCACCTACCGCAATTATGACCCGGTTGGGACGCAGCCGGTGCCTTTGCGGCACGGCGATATCGTCCAGCTGGGCAGCCTTGCCTTCCGCTTTGAGGAAATGGAACCAAAAGAAATCCCCCACCCGGTTGTTGAAAGCGGGTAGGGGACGGAATATCCATCAAAATTTCCCGTTATACTTCTGCCAGTTTTGCCAGGAAGTGCCGCAGCAGCACAGGCGCTTCAACTACCTGTAGACCACGGATCCTGTCGCGTTGTGCAAAGACTTCCCCGGCTATCTCGCCGACATAATCCAGGTGGCTGCGGGTGTACACCCGGCGCGGGATGGCAAGCCGCACCAGCTCCAGGTCCGGTACAACGTTTTCATTAGTAACCGGGTCAACATGCTCGAATGACAGGCTGCCAATTTCCACCGTTCGCACCCCGCCTTCAATATAAAAAGAGTTTGCCAGGGCCACTCCCGGAAAGCGGGATGGGGAAATATGGGGAAGGGCAGCACCGGCGTTGATGTACACAGCATGCCCACCGGTGGGGCGGTAGATCGGCATGCCTGCCTGTTCCAGCACATCGCCAAGATACTGTGTGTGCAGGATGCGGTATTTCAGGTATTCCGCATCAGTTGCCTCGTAAAGCCCCTGGGCGATCGCTTCCAGGTCGCGCCCGGCCAGTCCGCCGTAGGTGATAAACCCTTCGTGCAGGATGAGCTTGCCGGAAAGCTGTTCAAACAGCCCGGGGTCGCGCAGCCCGATGAAGCCCCCGATGTTGACAATGGCGTCTTTTTTGGCGCTCATGGTGCAGCCGTCGACCAGGGCGAAGATCTCGCGGCAGATTTCCTTGATGGACTTGCCGGCGTATCCGGGTTCGCGCTGCTGGATGAAATAGGCATTCTCGGCAAAGCGGCAGGCATCGATGAAGAATGGGATGCCGTACTTGCGGTAAATTTCCGCGGTACCGCGGATGTTTTCCATGGAAACCGGCTGTCCCGCTGCGGTATTGTTGGTGATGGTCAGCATCCCCAGCGGGATGTTCTCCTGGCCGGTCTGCTGGATGAATTCTTCCAGTTTTTTCAGGTCCATATTGCCCTTGAATGGTGCGTCCAGGCTGGTGTCGGCTGCCTCCGGCACTACCAGGTCGACAGGACGGGCCTTAAGTTCAAGCAGATTGCCCATGGTGGTGTCGAAATGGCGGTTGCTGGGAACCACATCGCCCGGCTTTACCATAACTGAGAAGAGGGTGCCCTCTGCCGCCCTGCCCTGGTGGGTGGGGATGAACATGGGGAAACCCATGATGTCTTCGATCGCATCCTTAAGGCGGTAGTAGCTGCGGGCGCCCGCATACGACTCGTCCCCCTGCATCATGGCGCTCCACTGCTTGTCGCTCATGGCGTTGGTACCACTGTCGGTTAACAAATCGATAAAGACATCATCCGCTTTGACCTTAAACAGGTTGAGGGTTGCCCGCGAGAGGATACCCAGGCGTTCTTCCCGGGTGGTTATGCGGATCGGTTCAACCATCTTAATGCGGAAGGGCTCAACGAAAGGAATGGGCATTTTTTTCTCCTGGAGTAAGTGTACTGGCTATCCTCTGATTTTACTTGAGATTCAGCAACCCGCTAACAGCCCGGTGGTTATTCGATATAATATTCTTATACCTTACCAGGAAAGAATGGAAAAATCGATGGCTGCTCAAAACAGGTTGGTGAGTATTGTGGTCCCGGTATTTAATGAACAGGAAGCCCTGCCTGCCTTCCATGCCGGGTTGGTTGAAGCGCTGGAAGGGTTGCCTTACGAATTCCATATCCTGTATGTCAATGACGGTTCAACCGACCAGACTTCCGCCATCCTGGAGGATCTGCAGTCCACCAATCCGAGGGTAGAGGTGCTGGAGCTCAGCCGCAACTTCGGCCATCAGGCAGCCCTGACCGCCGGTATGGCGCATGCCATCGGTGATTACGTCATCACCATGGACGGGGACGGGCAGCACCCGCCCGCCCTGATAAAGGAAATGCTGGCGCTGGCTGAGCAGGGGTATGAGCTGGTGCTGACACAGCGGGTCGAGGAGAGAAGAGCCGGGTTTAAACAATGGACCTCGCGCACCTTCTACCGCTTCATCAACTGGATTGGGGATACCGACATCACTCCGGGCGGGGCGGATTTCCGCTTGATGACACGGTCGGTTGTGAATGCCATCAATTCCATGCCGGAACATCACCGTTTCCTGCGTGGCATGGTTGCCTGGGCAGGCTACCGCAAGGTCATCCTGCCGTTCCAGCCTCCTCAGCGATTGGCTGGCACATCCAAGTACACCCTGCGGAAAATGCTGCGCCTCACAACGGATGCGGTCTTCTCGTTTTCGCTGGTTCCACTCTACATCAGCACAACCATCGGGTTTCTTTTCCTTGTGCTTGCCCTGCTGGAAAGTATTTATGTGCTTTCGTTCTGGATCAGCGGCAGGCAGGATATGCTGGTGCCCGGTTGGAGTTCGACTATGTTCGTGCTGTTGATCGTTGGCGGCAGCCTGATGGTTGCGCTCGGCATCATCGGGTTGTATATCGGGTATATCTTCCAGGAGGTCAAGGGGCGTCCCGTTTTCCTGGTGCGCAAGCATACACCGGCAGCAAAATATCGAGATGAAACTGGCAAGACCCTGCATGAAGAATAGATTTCAAGCCCTGAAAAATCTCAACCTTCCTGCCTGGGCAGAACCGCTGGTCATCCTGCTGGTGTGTGTGCTTGCCTACGGACTTGTGATCCCGTGGTTGGGTTTTTACTGGGATGATTGGGCTTTCCTGTTCATCCGCACCCAGCTTGGCGCAGAAGGCCTTACCCGCTACTTTGCTACCAATCGCCCGTTCATCGCCTGGATCCCCCAGATCACCATTCCGCTGCTGGGAACCACCCCCTGGAAGTGGCATATGTTCATGCTGCTGGTGCGGGCTGCCAGCGCAGTAAGCGTGTGGTGGGTCATCCGGCTGGCCTGGCAGAAGAGACGCAGTGTTGCCCTGTGGGTGGCGCTGCTGTTTGCTGTTTACCCCGGGTTTGACCAGCAGCCGATCGCCATTAATTACAGCGATTTCTTCCTTCTCTTCACCTTTTTAATGCTTTCCTTTTCGCTGGGTATCCTGGCGGTCCGTGCTCCCCGAAAGAAATGGTGGCTGCTGCTGATCGCCCTACCCCTGGCAGCGTACAACCACCTGGCGCTGGAGTATTTCTTCCTGCTCGAGTTCCTGCGCCCGGTGCTGCTGTGGTACAGCCTGCAGGACTTGGAATTAACTCGCAAGCGGCGTTTCCTTCGTGTTCTGTCAGGTTGGGCTCCCTTCCTGCTGGTATGGGTGGGCGTCCTGGTATGGCGCTTCTTCATCTTCGATTACCAGACCAACAACTATGAGATCGGACTGCTCAACCAGCTGCAGGTAGCGCCGCAGGAAACTATTAGTGCTTTGCTGCTCACAATCTTCACCGACCTATTAAAGGTCACCCTGGGCGCCTGGGCATTGCCGTTTGGTTTCCCCGCCCCGGCACAATTCGGGCTGCGCTCCACCTTGCTGTACGGTGGGGTGATCCTGCTGGTTATGCTGGCAGGCCTGACGGCAGCCATCTGGCAGCGCAGAGATGCAACGGATGCAAAACCGAGCACAGCATTGGGTCTCATGCTGGCCGGGTTGTATGCAATGCTGATCGCCGGCTGGCCATTCTGGCTGACAAGCCTGCCAGTCGGGCTGAGCTTCGCTGCCAGCCGATTCACGCTGCCCTTCATCCTGGGTGTCAGCCTGTTCCTGGCAGGGCTGGTGTGCCTGTTACCGGTTGGCTGCAGGGTGCAGCATACCATCCTGGCTGCACTGGTTGCCCTGGCAGCCGGATACCAGGTTACAGTGGCAACCGAATACCGGCGTGATTGGAACACGCAAAAGAATTTCCTGTGGCAGATGGCATGGCGGGCGCCAGCCATAGAGCCGGGTACAGTGATCGTTGCTAATGACACGCCCATCCGTTTTGCCAGTGATAATTCGCTGGTGTCACCACTTAACTGGATGTATGCTCCGGAGAATCATGGTGATACGCTGGATTACATGTTCTTTTACCCCAGCATCCGGCTGGAGACAGCATTAAAGAACCTGGAACCGGGCATGCCGGTTGAGAAGGATTACCTGGCTGCCGCTTTTAAGGGCAGCACCGACCAGCTGGTGGCGCTGGTGTACAACCCGCCCGGCTGCCTGCGTGTGCTTGACCCGGACCTGGACCCGCTCAACCAGATGCTGCCCCTGCTCATCCGGCAGGCGGCTGGATTGTCGAAGGTGGACCTGATCCAGCCGGATAGCGCACAGGCTACCGTTCCCATGCCGGAAATTTTCGGTAGCGAACCGCCGCATGGCTGGTGTTACTACTTTGAGAAAGCCGACCTGGCGCGCCAGCAGGGTGACTGGGAACTGGTGGCTGACCTGGGTGATGTTGCCTACAACCAGGGCGATTACCCCAACGACCCGACCGAAAGGCTGGTCTTTATAGAAGGGTATGCCCACACAGGGCGGTGGGAGAAGGCTGTCCAGCAAACACAGGAAGCAGCAGCGGTCACCCCCTTGCTGCAGCCGGTGTTATGCCGCCTGTGGGAGCGGATCGGGCAGGATACCGCCAGCAGCATCCCGTCAGGTCTGCTTGACGAGATCCAGCAGGAACTGGAATGCACAGCCAACCCATAATTTGGGTTAGAATACCCTCATTACAAGACTTACTGGAGGAAGCATGAAATTCCTGATCACTGGCGGGGCAGGATACATTGGCAGCACCATTTGCTCTGCCCTGGAAGATGCCGGGCACACTCCCGTCATCCTCGATTCGCTCATTACCGGGCGCGCGGAATTCACCTGCAACCGCATTTTCTACCACGGCGATATTGCCGATGCAGCCCTGGTAGAGCGGCTATTCAGCGAGCACCCCGACATTTTCGCTACCGTGCACTGCGCTGCCCTGATCGTGGTGCCCGAATCGGTCATCAACCCGTACGAGTACTACCAGGACAATGTCTCCAAATCAGTCGAGTTCTTCTACACCCTGCAGAAGCTGGGATACAAACGGGTAGTGTTCAGCTCATCGGCTGCACTGTATGATGTGGTACCGGATTTCATGGTCACGGAAGAAGCTCCCATCAAGCCCATCAGCCCGTATGCCCGCACCAAATTCATGATGGAAATGGTGTTGAAGGATTTTTGCAGCGCTTACGGCATGAAGGGGATCGCATTGCGCTACTTCAACCCGATCGGAGCCGACCCGAAGATGCGCAGCGGCATTCACGTTCCGGTGCCCACGCATGTGCTGGGCAAGCTGGTCGATACCGCCCAGGGCAGGCAGGCGGTCTTCGAGATCACCGGTAACGAGTGGCCAACCCGTGACGGCACCGGCATCCGCGATTACATCCACGTCTGGGACCTGGCGCAGGCGCATGTCAAAGCCATGGTGGATTTTGACCAGGTGTTTGAGCGTGCCGGCAGCCCGGCAGACGGCTACCTGGTGATCAACCTGGGCACCGGCTCCGGTGTCACCGTCCTGGAACTGGTGCAGGCCTTCGAGAAGGTGTACGGGCAGGAAATCAACAAGCGTTTTGCCCCGCCCCGCCCCGGTGATGTAGCCGGCTCCTTTGCCAGCGCTGACCGCGCCAGGGACTGGCTGCACTGGAAGGCTGAACTGCCCATAGAGCAGGGTATCAGCGATGCGCTCAAGTGGGGTGAGATCCGCCAGGGTATCCTGAAGTTTGATTGATTTCTCTATCAGAAACACAAGCGAGGCTGTCCTTGACTGGGCAGCCTCTCTTTTTAAGCCCAGGGTGGGATCATTCGGCCGTTTACTCCCCCAGGATGACTAACTAAAGCACCCCGGGGCGGCCAGGAAAAAAATAAGGCTGGCACACTCACCAGCCTTATATGCATATCTTCTTACAGGTGTTTACACCGCTGCCAGAGACGCATTTTGCTTGCGGGTAACAAAGCCAATCAACCCAATGAATGCAATCGAAAAGACCAGCACCAGCAGCAGGCTCAACCAGATATCGCTGAAGCTGGCATTGTTCTGGGTGATATCCAGCACTGGCTGGATGGCATAATACGTCGGGAAAATTTTGTTGATCCATTGAGGCAGGTTGGGGAAGATGTACAGGATGCCTGGCGCAAAAAGGAAGATCCCCAGGCTCTTCATGACGGTGAACAGGGCAGTCACATCCTTGACCAGCAGACCAATAAGAATGCCCAGGGTTGCGCTGAAAATGCTTGACAGCAAGAGGGTTAACAAAAGCAGCCCGGGCTGGCCGCCAAACGCCCGGTTGAGGAAGAGGATTAACAATGCGGTGATCATGCTGAGCAGGACACCCAGCAGCCCTTTGGCGGTATATACCTCGGGCAGGGTAGCCGGGCTGGCATTAACTGCGGATAAGGTGCGCTTGACCTTTTCGTTTACCAGCGATGATGCAGGGATCATCGTTCCGGACAACAGCACTGTCATCAGGATCATCATGGGCAGCAGGCGCTGCTGCCACGGGATATTGGCGGCATCGCCAAGCAAGACTTGCTGGATATCTACAGGAACTTCCTCCGCGGTGACCTGGCGCATCATATGGATGATGGCGGCCGAAATCACCACCCGGTTATCCATGCGGCTCTCCCCCCAGACGTACACTTTTATTTTTGCCAGTGTATTGGCGCTTAACTCCTGGTCAAAATAAGCCGGGAGCACCAGGCCCATGTCGACCGTACCGCGTGCAACCGCCGCCTGCAGGTCATCAGCAGTATCGTATTGTTTGACGATCAATGCCTTATTTTCGGCGGCCAGCCGGGAAACCTGTGAAGAGCCTTCATCGGTTATCCCCAGGCGCGATACATTGCTGAAATAGGTGCCGAAGACCAGGGAAAGCACAAGGGTTAAGACTACAGGGATCACCAGGGCAAAAATGAACATGAAGTTTTTTGGCCCTTGCAGCACTTCTTTTCCGAATATAGCCATCACGCGCCGCAGGTTCATGCTACCCTCCTTCTCAAAGCGAGCACACCAAACCCCAGGAAGATAACTGAAAAAGCCGCCAGGAGCAGTAAATTGGTTTGCATCTGGCCCCACCCTGCATTGAAATTGATCACCTGGTGAATGATATCTACCAGGAAGTAAGATGGGATTGCTTTGATCCAGTCTGAAGCCAGGCCGGGGATCAAGACATTGAACGCCGGGATGATGAATATGATCATCACTAAAATTCCCCAGGCCAGCACTGACATCAGGTCGCGCGCCAGGGAGGCTATCAGGAAACTCAACCCGGTTACCAGCAGGGAACCAAGCAGCATTGCTAGAAGGATGATACCGGGCGATTTTTGCAGGCCTCCGGTTACAAGGAGCAGGAAAATCGCCTGGAGGAAAGCCAGGGAGACTCCGGTGACTGCCTTGCTGAAGAAAAGCCCTTCAGGTTTGAGACGGGTGACCAGCAATGCCCGGGCTGTACCCCTTTCGACTTCGCTGGTGATTAACGATGCCAGGCCCAGACTCTCAAAGGTGAGAACGACGACCGCCAGGATGGGGAGCATGCGGAAGCGCGGGGCTATCTGCATGCCGGCCATATCCTTACCCAGTATGACCTCTTCTGATTCAACATCCATCCCATGCCCGGTCAGCATAAAACCGATCTCTTCCATGAGTAACTGGTAAGCTGCCC